>Ga0170475_101021087_pt1 | contig 13191 bp, 10 predicted proteins | sample Soicark_Litter_5_FD_111474 | JGI IMG/M metagenome (GOLD analysis project Ga0170475, IMG submission 111474) | Avena fatua rhizosphere microbial communities from Hopland, California, USA. Combined Assembly of 48 SPs | reverse complement strand
GTCGATGATGCGACTGCCGCGCGCCGCGCCTGGACGCTGGCACCATCAGTGCCCGCAGTCCGGCGAAACTATCGCAGTGGGCCCGGCCCCGCACCACCAGCTCGGCCAGCGCTTCTTCCAATTCCGTCTTCAGGAGGCGGGTGCCGTCGCGCATTTCCTCGAAGAAGGACGCACCGTGTTCGGCCAGGTACGCCGCTGCACGTTGCGCGCGCGAGCCGAGGCCGGTGTCGTCGGCCGGAGCGGGCGCAAGGCGTGACCACAATGCCGCATTGCGCCGGGGCAGCAGCACCACAGGGGTAGCGCGCAGCGACATCACACCGCCGCCCGGCGCCGGGCGAAGGCGCGCCCACATGGTGCGCCCGGCGGTGCACTGGTCATCGAGCCACGATGTCGCGTAGTCGCTGATCCGCGCCGGCAGGATCTCGGCTTCCCACATCGCAGCCGGCGCCTCATACCCTTCCAGTTGTGCGAGCACGTCCGGCAGTGTGTCGCGACCTTCCAGCCGGTTGTCCAGCGTCACCCGCTGCCAATCGAACAGGAACCGCATGAAATCGCGGGGTTCGACGGGTTCGATCTCATGGCGCAGGCGCTTGAGCGTATAGCGGTGGATGCGCGCGAGCAGATGGCGTTCGCACCATTCCGTGGCCGCAGCGCCCGGCGTGAAGCGGCCCTGGAGCACTGTGCCTTCGGATTGCAGCGCGATCAACGCTGCATCCACCTCACCTTGTGGCAAGTCCAATTGGGCCGCGAGCGCTTGGGCCGACACGGGTCCCAGGCCGCCCAGGCGCGACCGAAGCAGATCGCGCAGCGCCTCGTCGCGGGTGTCCGGAGGAACGGCATGCTCGGGGGGCACATCCACCACGGGAATTTCAGCAACCCCGGGGTAAAGCAGCCGAAGCTGCGGCAAGCGTTCGGTTGTGGTCCACGGGCCATCCGCAAGCCGCGTGGCCCGCCCCTCGCTGGCAAGCGCCGCCAGCCAGTTTGACCACGTGGCGGCCTCGTCCGCCGTGACCAGGCCCAGCATGGTCAGCGCTTCGTGCATCTCGTCGGCATCTCGCACGCGCGGCCAGGCCTCCTCGCGAACGCTGGCAATCGCGTCGGGGTCCAGCCGGCCAAGATCATCCGCGGTTTCCGGGTCTGAGTAGCGCCGGCTCTGCACGGCCTGGGTGCGGCGCTCCTCGATCGGTGCGTCGTCGAGGAAGGCATAGGGGCGCGCATTCAATGCCTCTGCCGACAATGGCGACGGGGCGGTGAGATCGCGGGCCACCACCGTCACTTCGCCGGATTCAATGCGCCGCAGCAATGCGAGCCAGCCGTCGGCATCCATCGCATCCTGCAAGCAATCGGCGAGCGTCTGGGCGACGAGCGGGTGATCGGGGATCTCTCGTTCCCCCACGAGGTTCTCGACGCACGCCACCTGATCGGGAAACACCGATGCGAGCAAGTCCTCGGACTTCATGCGCTGCAATTGGGGCGGCACCTTGCGGCCGCCGCCGAACCGTGGCAGCGCGAGCGCCGTGGTGGCGTTCCAGCGCCAGCGCACGCCGAACAGCGGGGCCTCGAGCAGTGCCTGCACCAGCACGCCGCGGGCCGAGTTCGAGTGCAGGTAGCGCGCCACCTCGTCGAGCGGGAAACTGTGGCTGGTGGACAGCGACAGCACGATGGCGTCCTCCGTGGCCGCGGCCTGAAGTTCGAAGTTGAACTGCCTGCAAAAGCGCTTGCGCAACGCCAGCCCCCACGCACGGTTCAACCGGCTTCCGAATGGCGCGTGGATCACGAGTTGCATGCCGCCGGCTTCATCGAAAAACCGCTCCAGGACGATGTGGCGCTGCGTCGGCATCGCGCCGAGCGCCATCTGTGCATTGCCCAAGTAATCGACAAGTTGCCGCGCGGCCGCTTCGTCCAGGGCCAGCGGGCCGGTGGCCCAGGCGAGCGCTGTCGTGGTGTCGGATTGGCGCGCGAAATCCCCGCGAAGGCGCGACACCGCGAACGACAATTCGTCGGTGCGTCCTGGCGCCTCGCCAAGCCAGAACGGGATGTTGGGCGGTACACCCTGGGCGTCTTCGACACGGACGTTGCCGGGCTCGACCCTCAGGATGCGATAACTTGTGTTCCCGAGTTGGAACACGTCGCCCGCAAGGCTTTCGACGGCGAAGTCTTCGTGCACCGTGCCGATGCGCTCTGCCTGTGGTTCCAGCGTGACGGCGTAGTCGCCGGTTTCGGGGATGGTGCCGCCCGAGGTCAATGCCGTCAGGCCGGCGCCGCGGCGGCCGCGCAGGCGGCGGTTCACCGCGTCTCGGTGCACATAGCCGGCGCGCGGGCCCCGGCGTGTCGTGAACCCATCGGAGACCATCCTGACGACCGCTGTGTACGCATCGCGCGTCAGTTCTCGGTACGGCCAGGCGCGGCGCACCAGCGTAAAGAGTTCGTCCTCGTTCCACTCGCGGCTTGCCACCTCGGCCACGATCTGCTGCGCAAGCACGTCGAGCGGCGCGGGCACCACGTGCAGCGCATCCAGTTCACCGCGCCGCACCGCATCGAGCAGCGCGGCGCACTCGATAAGTTCGTCGCGCGTTTGCGGAAAGAGGCGTGCTTTCGGTGTGCCGCCCACCGAATGCCCGGCGCGGCCGGCCCGCTGCAGGAAAGTCGCGATCGACCGGGGTGAACCCAGCTGGCACACCAGGTCCACGTCGCCGATGTCGAGCCCCAGCTCAAGCGATGCGGTGGCCACCAGCACCTGCAGTTCGCCGCGCTTGAGGCGTTGTTCGGCATCCAGGCGCGCTTCTTTCGACAGGCTGCCATGGTGGGTCGCCACCGCGGTGCGACCGAGCCGCTCGCCAAGGTGGCGTGCCGTGCGTTCGGCCATGCGCCGCGTGTTGACGAAAACGAGCGTAGTGCGGTGCATAAGCACGAGTTCGGCCACGCGCGCGTGCATCTGCGACCCTTGGTCGTTGGACATCACCGCGCTGAGTGGCGTGGGCGGCACCTCGAGTGCGAGGTCGCGCTGGCGGGTGTAGCCGATGTCGATCACCTCGCATGGCGCTTCGCCCGCGAGGAAGCGCGCCACCTCGTCGATCGGCTTTTGCGTGGCTGAGAGCCCGATGCGTGTAAGCGGGTGCGGCGTCAAAGCCTGCAGGCGTTCTAGCGTGAGCGCGAGGTGGCTGCCGCGCTTGTTCGCCGCCAGCGCATGGATCTCGTCGACGATCACTGCGCGCACCGTGCCCAGCATGCGCCGACCCGACGCCGACCCCATCAGCACATAGAGCGATTCTGGCGTGGTCACGAGGACGTGCGGCGGCCGGCGCAGCGCCTGCTGGCGTTCGGCTTGCGGTGTGTCCCCCGTGCGCACCGCGGTTCGAATGGCCACGTCCGGCAAGCCGAGCCGGGAAAGTTCCGCACGGATGCCTGCCAGCGGTGCGTCCAGGTTGAGCCGGATGTCACTGGAGAGTGCCTTCAGCGGCGACACGTAAACCACGGCCGTCTCATCGGCCAGTCCGTCGGGCCGCAGCCCCTGGCGCACCAGACCATCGAGTGCCGCAAGAAACGCCGTCAGCGTCTTGCCGGACCCGGTGGGCGCGGCGACGAGCGTATGGCGGCCAGCCCGGATGTGCGGCCAGGCCGCAACCTGCGCCGATGTGGGCGCGGCAAAGGTCTGGCGGAACCAGCCCTGGACGGCGGGATGAAAGGGTTCGAGCGGCACAACTTGCAGCAGATCAGGCCGGGCGGGCCGATGTCAAGTGCTTCGTGCCCGCGCGCGCCGCATCGCCTGCACCACCAGCCGCTGGTAAGCCGCGCCCAGCACCCGCACCAGCTTGTCGGCCCACCATGCATCGCGCCCCACCAGCACGCGCCGCTCATTGCGCATCACGCCCCGCAAAATGCGCTGTGCAGCGGCATGCGCCGATGTGACGTTCAGCATCTGGTCGAACCCGGCACGAGTGGCATCCACCGTCTGGCCGGTGAAGGCCTCGACGCCGGCGCCCACGCGGCCCCGCCGGGCAATCTCTGTGCGCACGCCGCCGGGGTGCACACAGGTCGCGCTCACGCACGAGCCCGCCACCTCGAGTTCCATGCGCAGCGCCTCGGTGTAGCCGCGCACCGCGAACTTCGATGCGTTGTACGACCCGTTCAACGGCGCCGACATCAGCCCGAAGAGGCTGGACGTGTTGACGATGTGGCCTTCTCCCGAGGCTGCGAGGTGCGGGAGGAACGCCTGCGTGCCCCACGCCACGCCCCAGAAATTGATGCCCATGATCCAGTCGAAGTCGTCCTGTGTCACCTCGGCCAGCGGTGCACTGAGGCTCACGCCCGCGTTGTTGAACAGCAGATTCACCCGCCCGTGGTTCTCCACGACCTGCCCGGCCCACGCGTAAACCGCGTCGCGGTTCGCAATGTCCACCCGGTCAAGGGTCAATGTCACGTCCGTGTCAGCGGCCATGCGTGCCGTTTCGGCAAGGCCTGCGTCATCGATGTCGCTCAGTGCGAGGTGGCATCCGCGCCGGGCCAGCTCGATTGCGAGTGCGCGCCCCATGCCGGAGGCCGCCCCGGTGATGGCGGCGACACGGCCTGCAAAGCGCTCGCGGCTCATTGTGGGTACGGTGGACTTGCCAGCAAATGGACGACGCGCGCGCGCAAACCTTCGGGGGTGACCTCGGTCGGTGCCACGGGCTCGCCCACCACCAGCCCCACCCTGCTCCACAGGCCACGGCGGAATGGTTTGACCATCGCCATGCCCTTTTCCGCCCGCGAGAAGAATGAACCCCACAGGTTCTGCAGGGCCATCGGAACCACCGGCACGGGGTTGCGTTCGAGCAGCTTCATCACGCCAGCCTTGAACTCGCCGAGTTCGCCGGTCCGGGTGATGGTCCCTTCCGGGAAAATGCAGACGATGTCGCCGGCATCGAGCGCTTCCGCGGCGCGGGAAAAGGCGCGTTGATATACCTCGGGCGCTTCCCGCTGCGGGGCGATCGGGATGGCCTTGAGCAACCGGAACAAGCGGCCCAGCACCGGAAGCTTGAAGATCCGGTGATCCATCAAGAACACCGCGGGGCGCGGGCTCGCGCCCATCAAAACCACGGCGTCGATGAAACTCACGTGGTTGCACACGAGAATGGCCGCACCGGTCGCGGGCAAGTGTTCGTCACCACGCACCTTGAAGCGGTAGATCAGCCGCGTGACCACGAAGGCGACAAACCGCAACAGGTACTCGGGCACCAACGTGAAGATGTAAATGGCGACGACGGCGTTGGCAATGCCAACGATCAGGAAAACCTGCGGGATGGTGACCCCTGCCTTCAGCAAGAGGCCCACAGCGACTGAGCTGACGATCATGAACAGCGCGTTGAGGATGTTATTGGCCGCAATGATGCGGGCGCGGTGGCTCGGCGCTGAACGCAGCTGGATCAGCGCGTACATCGGTACGCTGTAGAGCCCCGCGAACAGTGCGAGCAGCGCCAGGTCAGCCATCACGCGCCAGTGCGCGGGCTGCGCGATGAAGGCTGCAATGCCGAGCGCCTCTGTCGAGTGCAGACCGCGCGACGCGAAGTACAGGTCGATCGCGAACACGCTCATCCCGATCGCCCCGAGCGGCACGAGGCCGATCTCCACATGGCGGCGAGACAGCACCTCGCACAGCAGGGACCCCACGCCGATGCCGACCGAAAACACCACCAGCAGCAGCGAAGCCACCTGTTCGTTGCCGTGCATCACTTCCTTTGCGAACGACGGGAACTGCGAGAGAAACACCGCGCCGAAAAACCACATCCACGAGATGCCCAGCAGCGAGCGGAACACGACGATGTTGCCGTGGGCGAGTTTCAAGTTACGCACCGTCTCGCTGACCGGGTTCCAGTTGATGCGCAATCCGGGATCGGTGGATGGCGACGCCGGCACCGCCTGCGCCAACACGCGCCCCAGGAGCGCCAGGCCAACGCAGGCCGCTGCCACCCAGTGGGCGCCCGTCCCCCCCCTCATGGCGATCAGCAGGCCGCCGGCCACGTTGCCGAGCAGGATGGCCACGAACGTTCCCATCTCGACCATGCCGTTGCCGCCTGTCAGTTCACGCTCGTCGAGGTGCTGCGGCAAATAAGCGAACTTCACCGGACCGAACAGCGTGGAGTGCAGCCCCATCAGGAACACGCACGCCAGCAGCACCGGCACGTTCGGCTGCACGAACCCCCACGTGGCCAGGGCCATCACCGCGATCTCGAACGACTTGACGAAGCGGATCAGCCGCGCCTTGTCGAGCTTGTCGGCGAGTTGCCCGCTGGTGGCGGAAAACAGCAGGAATGGGAAGATGAACAGTGCCCCGATCACCAGGCCGGCAAGCGCTGGTGGCAGCCAGGCGATCTGAAGCTGGTACGTCACCATCACGGTGAGTGCGAACTTGAAGAGGTTGTCGTTGCCGGCGCCGAGGAACTGCGTCCAGAAGAACGGCGCGAACCGTCGCTCCGAGAGCAGCGCGAACTGGTTGGGGTGGGTGCTCAAGCGTTGTCCTCGGGCGATGTTCAGTGGGTCGGCAAGCTTTGTAGCACCGATTCAGCGGATCGCGATAGGGCGCGAGGCGAGTCCGCTCTGGGTAAGCCACAGGAACACCGAGTCGGCAGTGGCGGTGGCGATGCGCCCAAGGTACCGCTCCCCATCGGGATGGTCATCGAACGCGATGTTGGCCGCCGTCACCAGGGCGCCGAGCCGCTTGAATGTCGAATCAGGCATTCGAAGGCTGTCATGTCGTACCAGGCGCCACGGCGCACAAGCCAGCGGCAAGGCCGAACGACACCCAGACTTGCAGTTCGAGGCGCGGGTGTCTTGGCGGACGGCAGCGGAGTTCATGGGCGGTTTTCCCGAGGGGTTGTTGGCGACGGGCGATCTTCGGCGTTGGCCAGATCGGTATCAATCCACCGAAGGGAGGAACCAGGGAACGCCCTCTTTGGTATCGTATAGCGATACTTTTCGGTCGCGCATGAGTACCACCCTGGACCTTGTCAACACGCTGAAAGCCGAACTCAAGGCAGCGCACATCACCTACGCCGGCCAGGACTTCGAACAGCAGCACCTGGCGGGACAGAAGTTGCCCGCTTCGGAAAAACGCGCCTACACGCTGGTCATCGGGATGCGATCGTGGTTGTTCGCTGCCTTCCGCGACTCAAGCGGGATGACTGACCCGGGACGAGGAAAATCGCGCCCCGTTCAGATCACACCTCGTTCCCGCAGCGCCTGGAGCTGAGCGTCGGTGACTCCCACGTCGCGCAACACCGCCGCCGTGTCTTCGCCAAGCGTGGGCGCGCGACGCACGATGCCGCCGGGCGTGGCACTCAACTTCGGCACGATGCCGGGCACGTCGACACCGAGGCCGTCCGCCGACACCACCCGTTCGATCATGCCGCGGGCACGGTAATGTGGGTCCTCGGCGATGTCCTTCGCTGTGTACAAGCGGCCGGCCGGCACCTGCGCACCGTGCAGCGTGTCGAGCACCGCGGCCACGGTTCGAGGGGCGGTCCACGCGCCGATGGCCGTGTCGATCTCGGCCACCCGCGCCACGCGCGCGGGGTTGCCGACGAGCGTGGGGTCGCCGGCAAGGTCGTCGCGCCCGATGGCGGCCATCAGGCGAGCGAAAATGCTGTCGCCGTTGCCGGCCACGAGCACCCAGCCGTCGGCACACGCATACGCGTTGCTCGGGGCAATGCCGGGCAGCGCGGACCCAGCGGCCTCCCGCACGGTGCCGAATGCGCTGTACTCGGGCAGAAGGCTTTCCATGCAATTGAAGACCGCCTCGTACAACGCCACGTCGATGACCTGGCCCTGCCCCGTGGCGTGGCGGTGGTGCAGCGCCATCAGGATGCCGATCACGCCGTGCAGCGATGCCAACGTATCGCCGATGCTGACCCCCACCCGCACCGGCACGCGGCCCGGCTCGGCCGTCAGGTGCCGCAGGCCACCCATCGCTTCGGCGACCACCCCGAAACCGGGACGATCCTTGTACGGGCCGGTCTGCCCGTACCCGCTGATGCGCAAATCACGAGGGCGGGGTTCGTGCGCGAAAGCGAGGCGTGGTCGAAGCCCCAGGCCTCCATCACGCCGGGCTTGAAGTTCTCGATCAGCACGTCGCACTCGTCAATCAGGCGGCGCACGATGTCGCGCGCCTCCGGCGATTTCAAATCGAGCGTGACGCTCTTCTTGTTGCGCGACTGCACCTGCCACCACACGCTCGTGCCTTCGTGCAGCAGTCGCCACTGTCGAAGCGGGTCGCCGGTGCCGGGCGGTTCGATCTTGATGACGTCGGCGCCGAAGTCTGCCAGCGTCTTGGCGGCGAACGGGCCGGCAATCGGCTGGCCCATCTCCAGCACCTTCAGGCCGGTCAACGGACCCATGCAGACCTCCTTGTCAGGCAGTTTTCTGTTCGATCAAATACGAAGCGTCGTCGTACTGCCCGAGAACATCGACCAGATAAGGCATCAATGCGACCAGCTCGTCGTGCAGCGTGTACGGCGGGTTCATGATGAACATGCCGCTGCCTGCCAAGCCGAACCCCTGGGCGTCAGGCAGTTGCACGGTGAGCCGCACGTGCAGCCACCCTTTCGGGGCGAGCGTCTCAAGGCGGCGCGGCAGCTGCGCCGCTTCGAGCTTGCTGACCTGCGGGTACCAGACCATGTACACGCCCTCGGCAAAGCGCCCGATCGCCTCGCGCAGTGACGCTACCACGCGGCCGTAGTCGGACGTGCCTTCATATGACGGGTCCATCAGCACGGCGGCGCGCCGGCTCGACGGAGGCACCTGGCCCTTCAAACCCTCGAAGCCGTCGCTGTCGCGCACCTCCACACCCTTCGACTCGCCGAGGAACGAGGTCAGGATGCGGTGGTCGGTGGGATGGCGCTCGAAAAGCCTCAGCTGGTCGCCATGGCGCAACAGCATCTGTGCGAACGCGGGCGAACCGGGGTATTGCTCAAGGCGGCCGTCGGGGTTGAATTGGCGCACGAGCTGCACATAGTCCGCAGCGAGTTCCGGCAGGTCGTTGCGCCCCCACAGGCGGCCGATGCCCTCCACATATTCGCCCTTCTTCTGCGCGTAGTGCCCTTCCAGCGAATAGCCGCCGGCGCCGGCATGGGTGTCGACGAGACGATAGGGCTTGTCCTTCTGGTTCATGTAGCGCAGTACGCGCGTGAGCACGATGTGTTTCAGGACATCGGCGTGGTTGCCCGCGTGAAAGGCATGGCGGTAGGCGAGCATGGGCGGATCTCAAATCGGGTGACGCAGACGCCCTATTGTCGTTGCTCGACGAGCTTTCGAGTCGAGCGCCTGGAAGATCAGTTCACCGAGTCGCCGCAGCACCCTCAGCGGCAGGTCCCGCTGGGCCGGCAGGATGGTCCGGCGAAAGAGCCCGCCTCAAGCTGGCGATTTCCACCCGCGCACCGATGAAGCCACGTGGCGCCCTGTGGGGCCCGACACCCATTTCACGAACAGCTTCGCGGCGGGGTGGTTCACGCGGAATGACCGCATCACGTGCACGTCGTTGACCATGCGTGCATCGCCTTCCGACACAATGGCCAGCGGTCTGGCCGACCGCTTCAACCAGATGCTGCGCTCGACGACCGTGTAGGCGCCTTGCGACGCGGCCAGTGCAATCGCATCGCCATTGGCCGGTACCTTCGTGTACCAAGGGGCCGACGGCGCCACCTGCGCTGACCGCCACAAGACCAGTTCGCCGAGGTTCGCGCCGCTGCCCTCGGCAGGCGAAACGAACTTCGCCTGTGCCCGCGAAAGGCGGTTGAGCGCCGCCGCAATGTCCCGTTCGCCGAGCAGCCCAGCCGGATCGCTCGCCTTTTTGCCCTTGCCTTCGACGGGCCCCAGCAGCACGAAGTCGCCGGTCGCGATGCGTTGGCGATCATGGGCGAGACCCTGTTTCTCGAGCCGCGTCTCCAGATCCGGCGCGTTCGTCATCGAAGCATCGACTTCGCCCTGTTCCAGGGCGGTCAGCACGACGGCGCTGGTGCCCGGCATCAGCTTGATGGCGATGCCGGTGTCGCGCGCGAAACCCTGCTGAAACGCGGCGGCGAGGCCTGAATCGACAAGAGATTGCTCCACACCCAGCAGCATCGGGTCGGACATGGACTTCTTCTGCGCGGCACGAACGGCTGGCACCAAGGCGGGTGCCAGCAGGGAGATCAGGAGGGAGCGGCGATTCATGAACACGGATCTTACGATCCCCGCCTGCCCTCGCTCGACCTTGACGCTGCCTGGTTCGCCACCTTGATCGGCTTCAAAGGCGACTTGTTCCGCTGAAACGACACTGCCGCCATCGGGGTCCGTTTCAAGCCGGCAGTCAGTGACTGGCTCCCTGTCTGGGGGCCGCCATTTTCACCAAGTGAACAGCACTTTTCACTTTCCGAACGGTCGGGCGGCCTGCAGCATGGTTTTATGCAAATCTTGCATGACCCCCCGTGTCGAGGTGCTGACCCGCGGAAGACAATGGAGACACAATTATCCGACGGTGGTCCGTTTTACCCTGCGGACGCCCATTCGACCCGGCTCTCCACCCGCGAGCCGGATGCCTGAAGCGGCATGGGGCGAGCCCCCTCGAGCGTCTGCCAGTGCAGACCGTGATGAGGTTCGCCTGATCCCGTTTTCGCATTTCTTTTGATTGGAGTCACCATGAACCAACCGAAACTGGAGGGGCTGCGCTTGAACGTCCCCGCCTACGTCAAGAACAACCAGCTGATCTCCTGGGTCGCCGACATTGCCGCCCTGACCCAGGCCAGCGATGTCTACTGGTGTGACGGCAGCACCGCCGAATACGACCGCTTGTGCGCTCAACTCGTGAAAGCGGGCACGTTCAAGAAGCTGAATCCGGAGTTGCGCCCGAACAGTTACTTGGCTCACAGCAGCCCGAGCGACGTGGCGCGCGTGGAAGATCGCACCTTCATCTGCTCGGCACGCAAGGAAGATGCTGGCCCCACCAACAACTGGATGGCCCCAGCCGAGATGCGCGCACTGCTGCAGACCAGCGAGAAGGCCCTGTTCAAGGGCAGCATGCGGGGTCGCACGATGTACGTCGTGCCGTTCAGCATGGGGCCGCTCGGCTCGCCCATTGCGCACATCGGCGTCGAGTTGTCCGACAGCCCGTACGTGGCCGTCAACATGAAGATCATGACGCGCATGGGCAAGGCCGTGCTCGAAGTGCTGGGCGAGAATGGCACTTTCGTGCCGTGCGTACACACCGTTGGCGCCCCGCTCGAACCCGGCCAGAAGGACGTCAGCTGGCCGTGCAACGCCACCAAATACATCGTCCACTACCCCGAGACGCAAGAGATCTGGAGCTACGGCTCCGGCTACGGCGGCAACGCGCTTCTGGGCAAGAAATGCTTCGCGCTGCGCATCGCATCCACGATGGGCCGCGACCAGGGATGGCTCGCCGAACACATGCTGGTTCTGGGTGTCACGTCGCCCGAAGGTGAGAAGCGCCATGTGGCCGCCGCCTTCCCGAGCGCTTGCGGCAAGACCAACTTCGCGATGCTGATCCCGCCGGCCGGTTTTGAAGGCTGGAACGTCACCACCATTGGTGATGACATCGCCTGGATCAAACCCGGAGCTGACGGTCGCCTCTATGCCATCAACCCGGAAGCCGGCTATTTCGGCGTGGCCCCGGGCACGAACAGCAAGACCAATGCGAACTGCATGGCCAGTCTGACCCGCGACGTGATCTTCACGAACGTGGCGCTGACCGACGACGGCGACGTCTGGTGGGAAGGCATGACCGACACCCCGCCCGCCCACGCCATCGACTGGCAAGGCAACGAGTGGACGCCGAAGATCGCCAAGGAAACCGGCGCGAAGGCGGCGCACCCGAACGCCCGTTTCACCGTCGGCGCGCTGAACAACCCAGCGCTCGACAGCGAGTGGGACAACCCGGCCGGCGTGGCGATCGATGCGTTCATTTTCGGCGGCCGGCGTTCCACCACCGTGCCACTCGTCACCGAAGCGCGCGACTGGGTCGAAGGCGTCTACATGGCCGCCACGATGGGGTCTGAAACCACCGCCGCTGCGGCCGGCCAGCAAGGCGTGGTGCGCCGCGACCCGTTCGCGATGCTGCCGTTCATGGGCTACAACATGAGCGACTACTTCCAGCACTGGCTGAATCTCGGCGCCAAGCTGCAGGCCTCCGGCGCCAAGTTGCCCAAGATTTACTGCGTCAACTGGTTCCGCAAGGACGCCGACGGCAAGTTCGTGTGGCCCGGCTACGGCGACAACATGCGGGTGCTCAAGTGGATTCTCGAGCGTGCCGACGGCAAGGGCCATGGCGAGGAAAACCTGTTCGGCGTGACCCCATGCTACGAAGACATCACATGGACCGGCCTCGACTTCACGAAGGCCCAGTTCGATCAGGTCACCAGCATCGACAAGGCCGCCTGGCGGGCTGAACTCGAGTTGCACGCCGAGCTGTTCCAACAGCTTGCGTACCACTTGCCGGCCGAGCTGACGGCCACCAAGGCCAAGCTTGAACAGCGTCTGGCCGACTGACGGACGGCCTCCGCCAAGGAAAAAGGCCTCGCAGCGCGAGGCCTTTTTGCATTGAACACCAACGCGCGATCACGCCGCCGGCTCCATCGCCACTGCCTAGGGATGCATCAGGCGCGGCATCGGTTCACGGCGCTGTTCCCACGGCGGAACCCGCCGAGTCAAAGAAAAGGCCCCGCAATGCGAGGCCCTGTCTTGCTGGTTTGTTCACTGCATTCGGGCGCCGCCACGTTGCGGCACGTGGCGTCCGGAGTCCTCCGGTTGAGGTCTGCGCCCCCTGACCCGACGCCACAGAGGCATCGGGCAGGTCACCGTCTCTCAGGAGCGGTTCTCCAGCTCGAAGCGGTCGATTGCAGCCGAGAGGTCGGCGGCGCTGCGCGGGTCATGGACCGCCCACTCAGCGGCCAAAGCCCGGGCGCGGCGGACGTCACGCGCGGCGTTGCGTTCGGCCGGAGCGGCCCGAAACATTTTGAGCAGGCTGGCGAACGCGCTGCCGATCCAGACGGCGCCGCGAGGAGCGGTGCGTCGATGGCGAGCGTGCAGATTCATTGTCGTGGTGTTCATGGTGAACTCCTTGTTGGTTTGGCCGACCGCCTTCGATCAGCGCATGGTCAGCATCCTAAGGGTTTTCCCCAGATGCCAGCAAATTGAATCTGTGAAGGATCGATATACACGTTGTTT
>Ga0170475_109763750_pt1 | contig 13195 bp, 9 predicted proteins | sample Soicark_Litter_5_FD_111474 | JGI IMG/M metagenome (GOLD analysis project Ga0170475, IMG submission 111474) | Avena fatua rhizosphere microbial communities from Hopland, California, USA. Combined Assembly of 48 SPs | reverse complement strand
GGGGAGATACTCAAGCGGCCAACGAGGACAGACTGTAAATCTGTTGACTTAGTCTTCACAGGTTCGAATCCTGTTCTCCCCACAATACAAAAGCGGAAGTAGCTCATTTGGTAGAGCATCAGCCTTCCAAGCTGAGGGTGGCCGGTTCGAGCCCGGTCTTCCGCTCAAAATTAAGCAGGCCAGGAAGTCCGGTCTGCCGCTCTAAGGAAAACTCCGGCAACGGAATTGAGAAGCCCTGTCATCTCCTGGTATAAGCCGCTGTAGCTCAGTGGTAGAGCACTTCCTTGGTAAGGAAGAGGTCGGGGGTTCAATTCCCCCCATCGGCTCATCAGTGGCCCAATTGAAGAAAGAAAATTTAAGAATACTCAAGAGTAAACGTTTCGAAACAACAAACACAAATCAACACAAAACAAAACCATAGCTATGGCAAAAGAGAAATTTGACCGCTCCAAACCGCACGTTAACGTCGGTACCATTGGTCACGTTGACCACGGCAAGACTACACTTACTGCCGCGATCACAACAGTTCTGGCATCAAAAGGTCTCGCTGAAGTCCGTGACTTCTCATCAATTGATAACGCCCCTGAAGAAAAAGATCGCGGTATCACCATCAACACATCACACGTTGAGTATTCGACAGCTAACCGTCACTACGCACACGTGGATTGCCCAGGTCACGCTGACTATGTAAAAAACATGGTAACAGGTGCTGCGCAGATGGACGGTGCTATTCTCGTTGTAGCAGCTACCGATGGTCCTATGCCACAAACACGTGAGCACATCCTGCTCGCACGCCAGGTTGGTGTTCCCCAGTTGGTTGTTTTCATGAACAAAGTTGACATGGTGGATGATCTTGAGCTTCTCGACCTCGTTGAGATGGAGATCCGCGACCTGCTGACATTCTACAAATTCGACGGTGCAAATGCGCCTATCATCCGTGGATCAGCTCTTGGCGGACTCAATAACGAGCCGAAATGGGTTGAAAAAATCATGGAACTGATGGATGCTGTGGATTCTTATATCCCAACACCGGCACGTGATAAAGACAAACCTTTCCTGATGTCTGTTGAGGACGTATTCACGATCACAGGTCGTGGAACTGTTGCAACAGGTCGTATCGAAACCGGCGTTATTAACGTAGGTGAAGATGTTGAAATCATCGGAATGCAAGAGGAAAAACTCAAATCTACCTGTACAGGTGTTGAGATGTTCCGTAAACTTCTCGATCGTGGTGAAGCCGGCGACAACGTTGGTCTGCTGCTCCGCGGTATCGATAAAAGCGCTATCCGCCGTGGTATGGTAATCGCAAAACCTGGTTCTATCACTCCTCACTCTGATTTCAAAGCTGAGATCTACGTGTTGAAGAAAGAAGAAGGTGGACGTCACACACCATTCCATAACAAATACCGTCCACAGTTCTACTTCCGCACAACGGACGTAACAGGAGAGATCGATCTTCCAGAAGGACGCGAAATGGTTATGCCTGGCGATAACGTTACTATCACTGTAAAACTGATCGTTCCGATCGCTATGGACAAAGGTCTTCGTTTCGCTATCCGCGAAGGTGGCCGTACTGTAGGTGCCGGACAGGTTATTGAAATCGTGAAATAATCAGGCTGCCCGTCTGCAAAGACAGGCAACAGATAAACGCAAAGCATCGAAGGTGTTCCCTGCCCAAAATCCGGGGGACACCTTTCGCTGCCAAAAGGAAATCGGTCATCGGGCTCCTAAACGGGAATAGTTCAATGGTAGAATAGCGGTCTCCAAAACCGTTGATCTTGGTTCGAGTCCAGGTTCCCGTGCAAAATACGTCAGCTGAAGCTCAGGCCGGGGTTGACAAAAAACAACAGCGCAATGAACAAAATCAAAACGTACTTTCAGGAAGTAGGCGAAGAGCTCTTCAAAAAAGTAACCTGGCCAACCTGGTCTGAACTCCAGGAAAGCGCCATCATCGTGATGATCGCCACTGTCATTTTTGCGGTGATTGTTTTCGCGATGGATTTCGGTTTCAACAAAGGAATGGAAAAGCTGTACCAGCTGTTCTAAGGATATCGGATTAACCACTATAGTTACCCAGGCAATGACTTCAAAAGTCCAAACAAAAGAGCAACAGGTGAAGAAGTGGTATGTATTGCGTGTTGTCAACGGCAAAGAGAAGAAGATTAAGCAATACATCGATTCTGAGATCTCACGTCTCGGGATGCAGGATTATGTTACGCAGGTTTTGATTCCAATGGAGAAGCTTATCCAGATCCGTGGCGGAAAAAAAGTCAGTAAAGAGCGCAACATCTTCCCGGGTTACATCATGCTCGAAGGATCGCTTGTAGGAGAAATTCCTCACATGCTGAAAAACATTACGGGCGTTATCGGATTCCTCGGTTCGAAAACCGGCGATCCTGTTCCGCTGCGCCAGTCAGAGATTAACAGAATACTCGGAAAAGTCGATGAAATGGCGGGAGCAGAGGAAACCATGCTCAACCAGTTCGTAGTCGGAGAAACAGTGAAGGTGATCGACGGACCGTTTAATACCTTCTCGGGTGTGATCGAAGAGATCAACGAAGAGAAGAAGAAGCTCAAAGTGATGGTCAAGATTTTTGGCCGTAAAACACCACTTGAGCTGAATTACATGCAGGTCGAAAAAGAATAGACCTGCTTTTGACACGCTGTTACGCGCTTCCACTCATAACAGAAACAAAGTAAAAAAATCAAAATGGCGAAAGAAGTAAGTGCTCTGATTAAGCTCCAGATTAAAGGTGGCGCAGCCAACCCGTCTCCTCCAATCGGCCCTGCATTGGGTGCGAAAGGTGTGAACATCATGGAGTTTTGCAAGCAGTTCAACGCCCGTACGCAGGACAAAGCTGGTAAAGTTTTACCGGTAATCATTACGGTTTACACGGATAAATCATTCGAATTTATCCTTAAAAACCCACCGGTTGCCATTCAACTTAAAGATGCCGCTAAAGTCCAGGTCGGTTCAGGTGAATCCAACCGTAAAAAAGTTGGATCAGTCACATGGGAACAGGTCCGCGCGATCGCTGAGAACAAGATGCCTGATCTGAATTGTTTCACCATTGAATCAGCAATGAGCATGGTGGCCGGTTCTGCACGCAGCCTTGGTTTCAACGTGACGGGAACGAACCCGCTTGAGAACTAAGTTTAAACCAGACGGAGTGCAGACTAAATGTCTGCACGTTTGAACGTCAAAAACCAATCAAATGGCTAAACTGACCAAAAAAAGGAAAGCAATTGCCGGGAAATACGACGCTGAAAAGACGTATTCCCTCGTGGATGCTGCCAAGATCGTGAAGGACATCACGACAACCAAATTCGATTCTTCTGTCGACCTCAGCGTTCGCCTGGGTGTTGATCCTAAGAAAGCAAACCAGATGGTTCGCGGAACAGTAACATTGCCACACGGAACAGGTAAAACCCTTCGTGTGCTTGTCATCTGTACCCCGGATAAAGAAGCCGAAGCGAAAGCTGCAGGTGCTGACTTTGTTGGAGGAGATGATTTTATCACTAAAATCAAAGAAGGCTGGACAGACGTTGACGTGATCATTACGACACCCAGCATGATGGGTAAAGTAGGTGCTCTCGGAAAAATTCTCGGTCCCCGCGGACTCATGCCGAATCCTAAAACAGGAACGGTAACGATGGAAGTGGGCAAAGCTGTGAAAGATTCCAAAGGCGGAAAGATCGATTTCAAAGTTGATAAAGCGGGTATCATTCACTCGTCAATCGGCAAAGTATCTTTCGATCCGGAGAAACTGGCAGAAAATGCCAATGAGATCCTTCAGTCGATCATCAAGATGAAGCCGGCTTCGGCAAAAGGTGCTTACATGAGAAGTGTTTACCTCTCCAGCACAATGAGCCCGAGCGTTCAGGTTGAAACGAAAACGCTTGCTTAATGTTCTGGTAGAACCGGAACTGTAAACCGATCATCGAAATGAATAAAGAAAATAAAACACAAATCATCACCGACCTTGCAGAGAAACTTGCCTCAAACAAGAATTTCTACCTGGCCGACACCTCTGAACTTCCGTCTGACAAGACCAGTTCTTTGAGGAGACAGTGTTTTGACAAAAAGATCAAACTGATTGTTGTAAAAAATACCCTCCTTCAGAAAGCGATGGAGCGCACGAACGATGAAGAGTTCAAAGCGCTTTATCCTGCACTGAAAGGGTCTACTTCAATCATGTTCTGTGAATCCAGTTCAGAGCCAGCGAAACTGATTAAAGAGTTCCGCAAAACCAACAAAAAACCGGTTCTGAAAGGGGCATTTGTAGAGCAAAGCATTTACATCGGCGACGATCAGCTCGACGGACTCGCAGCGATAAAATCGAAAAACGAAGTTATCGGCGACATCATCGGACTGCTTCAGTCTCCTGCCAAAAATGTTATCTCTGCCCTTCAGTCGGGTGGTGGTAAGATCGCCGGCCTTGTCAAAACACTCTCCGAACGTCCGGAATAAAATCCGGATGCCAAGAAAAAACAGTACAACGAAAATCAATCACAAAGTCTAATTCACACAAAAACAAATAAAACAATGGCAGACGTTAAAGCCCTTGCAGAATCACTCGTTAACCTTACAGTTAAAGAAGTTAATGAGCTTGCAAAAGTTCTTAAAGATGAATATGGTATCGAGCCTGCAGCTGCTGCAGTAGCTGTAGCCGGCCCTGGCGCTGGTGCACCTGCTGCTGCTGAGAAAACTGCTTTCGATGTTATCCTGAAAAGCGGTGGTGCTGCGAAACTCCAGGTTGTTAAAGTCGTAAAAGACGTTACTGGCCTCGGACTGAAAGAAGCAAAAGACCTCGTTGATGGAGCTCCAAAAGCAATCAAAGAAGGTATCAGCAAAGAAGAAGCAGAAACGCTTAAAAAGCAACTTGAAGAAGCAGGAGCTGAAGTTGAAGTTAAGTAATTCGCTTTCAGCCTGATTTTATAAGGTTTAGATCGCCCGGTTTCGGGCGGTCTAAACCCTTTTGTTGCTTACAGTGCTTTTGTTTCACGAAATAATTCCATACGGCCTTGGAAACGACCAAAAAACAGCAACGTATCAGTTTTGCAAAGAGCAAAGCGCAGATTGATTATCCGGATTTCCTGGATATCCAGCTGAAATCCTTCCAGGATTTCTTCCAGCTGGAGACGACCAGCGAAAACCGACAGGACGAAGGTCTGTTCAAAGTGTTCAGTGAGAACTTTCCGATCACGGATGCCCGCAACAACTTTGTACTGGAATTCCTTGATTATTTTGTCGACCCGCCACGTTACTCGATCGACGAGTGTATCGAGCGCGGTCTTACTTACAGTGTTCCGTTAAAGGCGAAACTCCGTCTTTATTGCACCGACCCGGAACACGAAGATTTCGAAACGATCGTGCAGGATGTGTACCTGGGAACCATCCCGTACATGACCCCGCGCGCTACGTTCGTGATCAATGGTGCTGAGCGTGTTATTGTTTCCCAGCTGCACCGTTCACCTGGTGTATTCTTCGGACAAAGCCGCCACGCCAACGGAACCAAACTTTATTCGGCCCGTGTTATTCCTTTCAAAGGATCATGGATCGAGTTTGCGACCGACATCAACAACGTGATGTATGCGTACATCGACCGTAAGAAAAAATTACCGGTAACCACACTTCTTCGCGCTATTGGCTGGGAAAGTGACAAGCAGATCCTTGAACTTTTCGGCCTTGCTGATGAAGTGAAAGTGAGTAAAGCTGCTTTGAAAGCGGTGATCGGACGTAAGCTGGCTGCCCGCGTTTTGAAAACATGGGTGGAAGATTTTGTGGATGAAGATACCGGTGAAGTTGTGTCCATCGAGCGTAACGAGGTCATCATTGACCGCGAAACAATCCTGGAAAACCAGCACGTCGACCTGATCGTTGATGCAAATGTGAAGTCAGTCATCCTCCACAATGAAGATGCTGCCAACCTTGATTATTCTATCATCTACAATACACTCCAGAAAGATACTTCCAACTCTGAGAAGGAAGCTGTGGAGCACATTTACCGCCAGCTGCGTAATGCAGAACCACCGGATGAAGAGACAGCACGTGGAATCATCGACAAGCTGTTCTTCTCGGACAAACGTTACGATCTTGGTGAAGTAGGCCGTTACCGGTTGAACAAAAAACTCAAAGCAACGACTTCAGAAGAGGTCCGCGTTCTGACCAAAGACGATATCATCGCGATCATTAAATACCTCATCGAGCTCATTAACTCGAAAGCGGATATTGACGATATCGATCACTTGTCCAACCGTCGTGTACGTACCGTAGGCGAGCAGCTTTATTCCCAGTTCGGAGTAGGTCTTGCACGTATGGCGCGTACCATCCGCGAGCGTATGAACGTTCGTGACAATGAAGTGTTCACACCGACCGATTTGATCAACGCGAAGACACTTTCTTCGGTGATCAATTCCTTCTTCGGAACGAACCAGCTTTCACAGTTTATGGATCAGACCAACCCACTGGCTGAGATCACGCACAAGCGTCGTCTCTCCGCACTGGGACCAGGAGGTCTTTCCCGTGAGCGCGCCGGTTTCGAGGTTCGTGACGTTCACTACACGCACTATGGCCGTCTTTGCACCATTGAAACACCAGAGGGACCAAACATCGGTCTGATCTCTTCACTTTGCGTTTACGCGAAAATCAACAAACTTGGATTTATCGAAACGCCTTACCGCACAGTTACAAACGGTAAGATCGATATTCACAAAGATGTGATTTACCTGACCGCCGAAGAAGAGGATATGCGCACCATCGCCCAGGCGAATGCGGAAACAGACGACAAAGGGAACTTCATCGAGAAACGCATCAAAGCGCGCTACGAATCGGATTACCCGGTAGTAGAGCCGGAAGCGATTTCCCTGATGGACGTTGCCCCGAACCAGATTGCCTCGATTGCGGCTTCGCTCATTCCTTTCCTTGAGCATGATGACGCCAACCGTGCACTTATGGGATCGAACATGCAGCGCCAGGCTGTTCCACTGCTCCGCCCGGAAGCACCGATCGTTGGTACAGGTCTCGAAGGCCTGATCGCCCGCGATTCACGTGTACTCTGGCAGGCAGAAGGTGAAGGTGTGGTAGAAACTGTTGATGCAACAGAGATCACCATCCGTTACAACCGTACAGATAAAGACCGTCTCGTTAGCTTCGACGACGATCTGAAAACATACAAGCTCACCAAATTCCGCAAAACCAACCAGAGCACCTGCGTTAATCTTCGCCCGATGGTGAAGAAAGGCGAGAAGGTGAAAAAAGGACAAATTCTCTGCGAAGGTTATGCAACCAAAGACGCTGAAGTAGCATTGGGAAGAAACCTGAAAGTGGCGTTCATGCCATGGAAAGGGTACAACTTCGAGGATGCTATCGTAATCAGCGAGCGCGTGGTGCGTGATGACATTTTCACCTCGATTCACATTGATGAATACGTGATGGAAGTGCGCGATACCAAACGTGGTTTGGAAGAATTGACAGCTGACATCCCGAACGTTTCTGAAGAGGCCACAAAAGACCTCGATGAAAATGGTTTGATCCGCGTTGGCGCTGAAGTAAAAGAAGGCGATATCCTGATCGGAAAAATCACTCCGAAAGGCGAAACCGATCCTTCACCAGAGGAAAAACTCCTCCGCGCCATCTTCGGTGATAAAGCCGGTGATGTGAAAGATGCTTCCCTCAAAGTTCCGCCGTCCATCCGTGGTGTGATCATTGACAAAAAACTGTTCTCCCGCGCGATCAAAGACAAAAAAGCGAAAGCCGACGAGAAAACACTTGTTGAGAAAATTGACAAGGAAGAAGCAGTGGAAGCAGCCGCTCTGAAATCAGTTCTGGTTGAAAAACTTTCTTCTATTCTTAGTGGCAAAACTGCTGCAGGAGTATTCAGCAACCTCAAAGAAGAGGTAGTTGAAAAAGGAACGAAGTTCTCCGGCAAAGTGCTCGAGAAAATTGATTTCGCAAACGTTAATCCATCCAAATGGACGAACGATAACGAGACCAATGAACTCGTGAAAGCGGTGCTGCACAATTACAACATCAAGAACAACGATTTAGGTGGTGTTTACAAACGCAAGAAATTTGCTTTGCAGGTGGGTGATGAATTGCCAGCCGGTATTGTACAGCTTGCCAAAGTTTACATTGCTAAAAAACGTAAGCTGAAAGTGGGTGATAAAATGGCCGGCCGTCACGGTAACAAAGGTATCGTCGCACGTATCGTACGTGATGAGGATATGCCGTTCCTTGATGATGGATCGACCGTGGACATTGTCCTCAACCCGCTGGGTGTACCTTCCCGTATGAACCTTGGACAGATCTATGAGACTGTACTCGGATGGGCAGGTCTGAAGCTTGGTTTGAAATTCGGCACGCCGATCTTCGACGGGGCAACGATTGATGAAATTAACGCTTACACCGACCAGGCCGGACTTCCACGTTACGGACGTACCTTCCTGACAGACGGTGGATCAGGCGAGCGTTTCGATCAGCCGGCTACTGTGGGTGTGATCTACATGCTGAAGCTCGGACACATGGTTGACGACAAAATGCACGCACGTTCAATCGGGCCTTACTCGCTCATTACCCAGCAGCCTTTGGGTGGTAAAGCTCAGTTCGGTGGCCAGCGTTTCGGTGAGATGGAGGTTTGGGCGCTTGAAGCATTCGGTGCTGCCAACATCCTGCAGGAAATTCTGACAATCAAGTCTGACGACGTGGTAGGCCGTGCGAAAGCATACGAAGCCATCGTGAAAGGGGAGAACATGCCGACACCGGGAATTCCGGAATCATTCAACGTATTGTTGCATGAGCTGCGTGGCCTGGCCCTCAATGTCAGCCTCGACTAAATTGAACCGATTTCAGTTTTTAGTTTCAAACGAAAACAAAAAACAATATGTCTTTCCGAAAAGATGTCAAAATAAAGAGCAACTTCTCTACCATCACGATCAGCCTTGCCTCCCCGGAGTCAATCCTGGAGCGTTCGAGCGGTGAAGTGCTCAAACCGGAGACCATCAACTACCGTACGTACAAACCGGAACGCGATGGTTTGTTCTGCGAAAGAATCTTCGGGCCAGTGAAAGACTGGGAATGTCATTGTGGTAAATACAAACGTATTCGCTACAAAGGCATCGTGTGTGACCGTTGCGGTGTTGAAGTGACGGAGAAAAAAGTACGTCGTGAGCGCATGGGTCACATCAACCTGACTGTGCCTGTTGCACACATCTGGTATTTCCGTTCCCTGCCAAACAAAATCGGTTACCTGCTGGGGCTTCCAACCAAGAAGCTCGACATGATTATTTACTACGAGCGTTATGTGGTAATTAATGCAGGTGTGAAAGCCAGCGACGGCATCCAGTACATGGACTTCTTAACTGAAGAACAATACCTGGAGATCCTCGATACATTGCCAAAAGACAACATGCACCTCGATGACATGGACCCTAACAAGTTCGTGGCACGTATGGGCGCTGAAGCCCTGTATGATCTTTTGCAGCGCACCAAACTCGACGAGCTTTCTTACGACCTGCGTCACAAAGCCAATACCGAGACTTCACAGCAACGTAAAAACGAAGCTTTGAAACGTCTTCAGGTGGTTGAAGCTTTCCGCCAGGCCAACAAGCACGTTGAGAACCGTCCTGAGTGGATGATCATCAAAGTTGTTCCGGTTATTCCACCGGAGCTTCGCCCACTCGTTCCGCTGGATGGTGGACGTTTCGCGACTTCCGATCTGAACGATTTGTACCGTCGCGTAATTATCCGTAACAACCGTCTCAAACGCCTCATCGAGATCAAAGCTCCTGACGTCATTCTCCGTAACGAGAAACGTATGTTGCAGGAAGCTGTTGATTCCCTGTTCGACAATTCACGTAAATCCAATGCCGTTAAAACCGAATCGAACCGCGCCCTCAAATCGCTGTCTGATTCCCTGAAAGGTAAACAAGGCCGTTTCCGTCAGAATTTGCTTGGAAAACGTGTTGACTATTCCGCACGTTCGGTTATCGTCGTTGGACCAGAATTGAAATTGCACGAGTGCGGTCTGCCGAAAGACATGGCTGCTGAGCTCTTCAAACCATTCATTATTCGTAAGCTCATCGAGCGCGGAATCGTGAAAACGGTGAAATCAGCGAAGAAGATCGTTGACCGCAAGGACGCTGTAGTATGGGATATCCTCGAGAATGTTCTCCGTGGACACCCTGTTCTGCTCAACCGTGCTCCAACGCTTCACCGTCTCGGTATCCAGGCTTTCCAGCCAAAACTGATCGAAGGAAAAGCGATCCAGCTGCACCCACTCGTTTGTACAGCGTTCAACGCCGATTTCGATGGTGACCAGATGGCCGTGCACGTTCCACTCGGAAACGCGGCAATCCTCGAAGCACAGATTTTAATGCTTGCTTCTCACAACATTCTGAACCCTGCGAACGGTGCGCCGATTGCAGTTCCTTCACAGGATATGGTTCTTGGTCTGTACTACATGACCAAAGGAATGAAAACAGATGCAACGGTTACTGTCAAAGGACAGGGCCTTAGTTTCTACAGCGCAGAAGAAGCGATCATTGCCTACAATGAAGGCCGTGTTGCCCTGAGCGCCTGGGTGAAAGTGAAAATTCAAAACTTCAAAGAAGGCGACAAGCTTTCTCCGAAAGTAATTGAAACCACACTTGGACGGATCCTGTTCAACCAGGTTGTTCCTTTTGAAGCCGGTTACATCAATGAGCTGCTCACGAAAAAATCACTGCGTGATATTATCGGAAGCGTATTGAAAGATACCGGGATGGCTAAAACGGCGAAGTTCCTCGATGATATCAAAGAACTTGGTTTCCGTATGGCGTTCAAAGGCGGACTTTCGTTCAACCTTGGCGATATCATTGTACCGGAAGAAAAGGTAAAAATGATCGCGGAAGCGAACGACCAGGTAGAAGAAGTTCGTTCGAACTACAACCTTGGTTTCATTACCAATAACGAGCGTTACAACCAGATCATCGACATCTGGACACACACCAATAACCGCATCACGAAACGCGTACTTGACCAATTATCATCTGACCGCCAGGGCTTCAACCCGGTGTACATGATGCTGGATTCCGGTGCACGTGGATCGAAAGAGCAGATCAAACAGCTCGGTGGTATGCGTGGTCTGATGGCCAAACCATCCAAAGCAGGTTCTTCGGGTGGGGAGATCATCGAGAATCCCGTTATCTCGAACTTCAAAGAAGGTCTGTCAATTCTTGAGTACTTCATCTCTACCCACGGTGCGCGTAAAGGTCTTGCCGATACCGCCCTTAAAACAGCCGATGCGGGTTACCTCACACGTCGTCTCGTGGATGTAGCGCAGGATGTGGTCATCAACGAAGAAGACTGCGGAACACTCCGTGGCCTGATCGCAACACCGCTCAAGAAAAATGAAGAGATCGTGGAATCTTTATACGACCGTATCCTCGGACGTACAACGGTGCACGACGTATACGATCCACAAACCGGCGAGCTCATCATTGAGTCCGGGATGGAAATCACTGAAGATTACGCATTGCGTATCGACAACACCGCTATTGAATCCGTAGAGATCCGCTCCGTGCTGACCTGCGAATCCAAACAGGGTGTTTGCGGTAAATGCTACGGACGTAACCTTGCTTCGGGCCGCATGGTTCAGCAGGGAGAAGCTGTCGGTGTTATTGCTGCGCAGTCGATCGGTGAGCCTGGTACACAGCTTACACTTCGTACCTTCCACGTGGGTGGTACAGCTTCTTCAATCGCAGCGGCTTCCAAGCTCGAAGCGAAATACGATGGGATCATCGAAATTGAAGAGTTGCGTACCGTGAAACGTAAAAATGCAGAAGGAACAATGGTTGATGTTGTCATCGGCCGTTCTGCAGAGATGCGTATCATCGACCTCAATACAAAGATTGTCCTTACAACCGGTAACATTCCGTACGGTTCACAGATCTACGTGAAGAATGGCCAGACCTTGAAAAAAGGCGACCTGATCTGCGACTGGGATCCTTACAATGCGGTAATCGTTTCCGAGTTCGGTGGTAAGCTGGAATTCGAACACATCGAAGAAGGCGTTACGTTCCGTGAAGAGGCCGATGAACAAACCGGCTTCACCGAGAAAGTAATCATCGAGACCAAGGACAAAACGAAAAACCCTTCGATCCGTATCATGAGCGGCTCCGATGTACTGAAAACGTACAACATCCCGGTAGCAGCGCACGTTGTGGTTGAAGATCACGCGAAAATTGAACCAGGCCAGATCCTCGTTAAGATTCCACGCGCCCTTGGTAAACAAGGCGATATCACCGGAGGTCTTCCACGTGTAACTGAGCTTTTCGAAGCACGTAATCCTTCAAACCCTGCTGTGGTTTCTGAAATCGATGGCGTTGTTACTTTTGGAAAGATCAAACGTGGTAACCGTGAGGTAATGGTAGAATCACGTACCGGCGAACGCAAAACCTATCTGGTTCCGCTGTCCAAACATATCCTTGTGCAGGAAAACGATTTCATCCGTGCGGGTGAAGCGCTCTCCGATGGTTCCATCAGTCCCGGCGATATCCTCGCTATCAAAGGACCGACAGCCGTACAGGAATACCTCGTCAACGAGGTACAGGAAGTTTACCGTTTGCAAGGTGTAAAAATCAATGACAAACACTTTGAAGTAATCGTCCGCCAGATGATGCGTAAAGTGGATATCGTTGATCCGGGTGATACCATTTTCCTTGAGACACAGCTTGCCAACAAAGCGGATTTCATGGAAGAGAACGATCGTCTTTTCGGCAAAAAAGTTGTCGTTGAGCCGGGAGATTCCCAATCGATGAAAGCCGGGCAGATCATCTCTGCACGCAAGCTGCGCGATGAGAATTCCATGCTGAAACGTAAAGACCAGAAACAGGTAGAAGCACGTGATGCTGTTCCTGCAACGTCTTCACAGATCCTGCAGGGTATTACACGTGCCTCGCTCCAGACGAACAGCTGGGTATCTGCAGCATCTTTCCAGGAAACCACCAAAGTCCTCAACGAGGCGGCGGTCAATGGAAAAGTGGATACACTCAACGGACTCAAAGAAAACGTTATCGTGGGTCACCTTATTCCAGCCGGAACAGGTCACCGCACTTACGAAAAACTGGTCGTTGGTTCGAAAGACGAATACGAAAAGCTCCTCGCTGCGAAAAAAGAAGCGATGGAAGAACAGGCGTAAAAACCTCTTCTCTGAAT
>Ga0170475_118748700_pt1 | contig 13196 bp, 6 predicted proteins | sample Soicark_Litter_5_FD_111474 | JGI IMG/M metagenome (GOLD analysis project Ga0170475, IMG submission 111474) | Avena fatua rhizosphere microbial communities from Hopland, California, USA. Combined Assembly of 48 SPs | reverse complement strand
TGCTGACCTTGTTGGCCCTGTTGCCCCTGTTGGCCCTGCTGACTCTGCTGACTCTGCTGTTGACCAGGCTGTTGGCCGGGCTGTTGACCTTGCTGCTGGCCCTGCTGTTGACTCTGTTGGCCTTGCTGACCTTGCTGCTGACCTTGTTGACCCTGCTGGCCTTGGTTGCGTTCCTGTAACCGTCGCCGCATCGATTCCAGCGCCTGCGTTGTATCGCCGATTTGGTTCAGCGCATTCTGCAACTTCTGACCGTCGCTGTTGCCGGCGGATTGAGCCGCCTGTCCAATCTGCTTCTGAAGATCATCGACCTGTTTTTCGATCTGTTGCTCGGCTCTGGCCGCGTACGCCGGGAAACCGGTTTCCAGGAAATTGCGCGATGATTCCATTTGTTCCGCAATGCGTCCGGTACGAATGGAGCTTGCCGCAGCCCGCGCCTTGTTTGCGGCTTCCGGATTTCCGGGAGTTCCCGCCATCGACTCCAGATTTTGCTGAAGCGACTTCAGTTCACTTTCCGCCTGATCTTTAATCTGGTTGATCTCGCCGGCGCGTCGAGCAAGCTGTTGGTTCGGATTCTGCGCCAATTGTTCAGTTTGGCTCGTGATCTGGCTTTGCAGGTCCTTCAAGCGCTTTGCCTGATCCTGCGCCTGGGCCATGCGGTCTTCCGGATTGCCCGCGCCCTGACCCTGGTTCAGCAGACGTTGTGCGCGTTGGAGCTGTTCCAACGCTTGCTGCGCGGCCTGCTGCTGTTGCTGGGCATTGCCGCTCTGCGCCTGCTGTTGCATGTTGCGTGCGGGTTGCTGCAGGGCTTTGCTGGTTTCAGCCATCTTTGGATCGTTGTTCTCACGCGACAACTTCTCGAGCTGACGCGCCAGACGATCGGTTTCGCGCTGCAGTTCCTGAGCGTTTGCTTGATTGCCGCCGCCTCCGCCGCCCTGCGCCTGTTGGGCGCGCTGCCGTTCCAACTGTTTCTGCTGACGTTCGGCAAGTTCCTTCAGCTTCTGGAGAGCCTCATCGACCGCTTGACTGTTCTGCTGGCTCACCTCACCGCGCTGCACGGTTTCGAACTGGTTCTTGCTCTGGTCCAGTTCCAATTCAAACAGATCGGCCAGATCTTCGGCGTTTTGCTGACCACCGCCGCCTCCGCCGCCGCCCTGGGTGACCTGAATTTCCGTATAGAGCGCCTCGGCGCGCATCAGATATTGAAGCGCCTTCTGCTCGAATGGCTGCGCCCCCTCCGCCGATTCCTTCATCAATTGTTCGGCGGCGGGCCCCATCTGCCCTTTCGCCAGGTTCAGGTTTTCGGTGAGCTGCTCGAACATCTTGTCCTGGCCCGCCAATCCTCGACGGCTCAGGCGGCCGATCAACGTCTCAGTCTGATCGGACAGTTTGCTTTGGCTCGCACCGATCGAATGAATGTTGTCGGTCCATTCTTTGGTTTGGTACTTCGCCTTGTCGCGAATTAATTTAAACGTCGCAGCAATGATGTCCTTTTGCCGTTTCGAGAGCGCTTCGGCGCTGTCGTCCTGCTGACCGCCGCCTCCGCCACCGCCGCCCTGCTGGCCCTGACGGTATTCGCGTCCGTACGGCCGAACTTCGATGAAGTAAATGTCCGACGTGACGGTGTTCGCCGGATTGCGCGAATCCACAGCTTTTCCGTAATAGGAAACGAAGTCGCCGGCTTTGAGGTCGTACTCTTCGAGGAAGAACGTGTGCGAACCCGAGATCTCTTTGGGAGCGGCGCCCTTGTTGTCGAACAGAGGCACCTTCTTCTCTTCGCCGCCGTTGACGGAGTAGTACAGTTCCAAACTGTTCACGCCGAAGTCATCTTCAGCCTTTAACTCCGTATAGACTTCTTCAACGCTCGTCGCCTTGTAGTCGCGTCCGGGTTTGGTGAACTCGAGGATCGGTTTTTGATCATCGAGCGCTTCCATGGAATATTCTTCCAGACCGAGGTATTTCTGACGATTGCTGTTGGTGAGTTCGATTCGAAACGTGCTGTTTCGATCGATCGTCACTTTGTCGGCAACCGTCTTTTCCGCCGTCACATTCAGCGGAGTATCTTTACCGTCGGCGAAGACAAGCCGGCCGCCGGAGAGCGCCTGGCTGCCGTTGATGACAACGTCAACCGTCGTGCCATGCAGCGCGATCATATCGGTCGCGTTCTCTTCCTTTTTCGGAGCAAGGCCGGTGTATGCCGGGTAATTGTAGGTGTAGTCGAGCTTCTCGACGCGGGGCAGATCCGCAACCTTTATTGTGAACTCATCCGATTTGTAGCCGCGCGCTTCAACGAAGTAATGCACGGCTTCCTGCATATTGAAAAGGATGTGCCGGTACGTCGGCAAATTCTGCGGCACCACTTCCATGGTGGCGGATTCCCACTCGGTGCTGTTGTCGTAGCGCAAATGGATTTCCGCACGCTCCGCATCGAAGCCCGACAGAATCGCCTGAATCGTCAGGTCACTGCCTTTTGGAACCGTGATATCTCCCGGCGTGACTTGGATCTTGAACGAGGTTACGTCCGGCGGTAAGAAACCGCCCGCGGTCAAGCGGCCCAGCCCATAAGGCAGGAACAACGATGCGATGTATATACCGATGATCAGCGCCACTGCAAACGTCGCCGTCAGGGCCGTAAACGTCCGCGACTTCCGTTTATTGATTTGTTCACTGAAGCGGACGTGCTTGGTCCGATCGAGCGCATCCTTTACAAGAAGGAAATTGAAGAGGCCTTGTTCCGCTTTCGGCTTCTTGATGGCCTCGACAGCGGTGACCAGACGATCCTCGAGCCCGGGGTTTTTCTCTTCAACAAACTTCGCAAGCTGCACGTCGCTGGGAACACGCCGCAGCGGCAGAACAAGCGCTTTGATGATTGTCGCAATCAAAGCCGCGGCGAAAACAAACCGCGAGCCCCATACAGCCCAGAACGGAACGCTCGTGGAGTTGGCGAGCGCCAATCCCACAAGCAGCGAGGCGACCATGACTCCAAGCACCCAGGCCATTCCGCGGACCCACAAAAAAGCTCTCCACTTCCTGCGGACTTGACCGATTTTTTGGAGCAGTTCGTCGTTTGGTCTCATAAGCTCTCCTATTCCTAGCGAGCGTCCTTAGGCTTTGCGCGCTTCAACATGCTGAGTGCGTTGGCTTCGGTTTGCGAGATAAATTTCACCTATTACTGCCAATAAGGCAATGAATAAAAGATACCACCAGGCCCTTTGGCGCCGGACATAATCGTCTGCCGCATCGCTGCCGAAGAGACCATCGCCCTGTTGCGTGTCTCCGTCGATGCGTTTGACGCTGGCGACCAGATCGTCGGGCGGCATGGCTTCCAGATTTCCTTCGCTTGCAGGAGGATTCACGGCAATCAAATGGGACTCTTTTCCGACGCGCGTTTCATAAAAACCGGGCGCGTCAGGCGTGAAAAAGCGTTGTTGCCCAGGCCCCAACTCACCAAGAGCAAGCCGTTCGCCGTCCGGCTTAATGACAGCAGCCGCCGCATTTTCCGTGCTTCCCACCACCGGGACGCCTTCGCCAAGCGCATACCAACCGCGGGTTTCGCTGTAGCGCGAAAGGTAGCGGACAATCTCATGAAACAACGGCACGAATGACGGTTTTAGCGGCAAATCGTTCCACGACAGTTTGTCCACCATCGAATTGAACACAATCAAACCGCGGTCTTGCGCTCCCGATTCGACGAGAGCCGGCGACCCATCCTCAAATTTGGCCAGCACGACGGCATTTGGCCGCGCTTCGGTCTGCACGAATGCAAAAAATTGAGCCGTATTGATCGTAAACTTCGCCGTTGTCTCAAACGGCTTGAAGATGCCGTGATTGCGGTCAAAGCTTGAAATCGCCACAGACGTTTGTCCACGATCTTTTTGCACGAAGATTCGCCGCGTCGGTTTAACGGGCAGCTTCGCGTAATTGGCCCACCAGTCGAGGTCCGCATTTTCGGCGAGGATTACCAACTGCCCTTGCGACCCTTTCCTCAATTCGTCCATCCGCGCGGTCACGGCATTGGAGAGCCGTGGAACATCATTGAAAACCACAACCGCGTGCTTCGCGAGTTCATCCGGCGTGAGACTCGATCCCGCAACGACGGACACTTCGTACGGCAGTTCTGGCGCCGAAGTGAACGCCTGGCGCAGGAAAAAGCTTTGACGCGCGCGGCCGGAGTCCACTATGAGGATGTTCAGCTTCTCCCGTCGATCAATCGAAAACAAAAAATCATTATCGACCGGCAGCGGATCCGTCGCGGTCTCAAGGCGGACTCGTCCTTTGGACAGCCCCAGATTCAGATCGAAGCCCGTGAACTCGGCAAGAGCCGTACTGTTTGCTGAAACTGTAATCGAGCGCCGAAGAACTTCCTTATCGTTGATGCTTAGCGACACCGGAACTGTGGCCGCCTGGTCTTTGTTGTAATTGTGAACGCGCGCGATGACCCGGTCCGTATATGTGCGCGTAAATGTCGTCGGATTAGCGCTGACGCTGTCGATGCCCAAATTTGTGGATTTCTCCACGCCGAGATTCACCATCTCCGTCTTCACGTCTTTACCAATGACGTTCTCGCGGCTCGAACGGTTCCAGCCGACGCGCTGAAAGTCGGAAATCATGATCAATTGCTTATCGACGCCCGTCATCTGACTGAGAAGGCGATCGGCCACGGAAAACGCTTCGTAGTATCGTGTGCCGCCGTAAGAAGGCTCCAGGGTCGTCAGAGCGGCTTTCAGCTTGGCTTTGTCGGAAGTGGGAGCATTCAGGACGTTCGCATTGTCGTTGAAAGCGACCAGCGCCATCTGATCGCCGGTTCCGAGCGCGTCGATGCGACTCGCGGCCTCGGTCTTCATACGGTCGAAATTGTTGCCGTAGCGCATGCTGTAGGAGTCATCCAGCATCAGGACAACCCCGCGGTTCTGTCCAGTAGCGATAATCGGGGTCGCACTTTGCGTCACGTAGGGCCGGGCGAAGGCGCCCACGAGCAGCGCGAGAATCAAAATTCGCAACGCCATCAACAGCAGATTCTTCAATTTCTGCTGCCGAATCGACCGCTTCGGCACCTTAAGCAGAAACATCAGCGAACTGAATGGGATAATTTCCGAACGTTCACGCCGCACCAGGTGAATCAACACCGGCACGGCAAGAACAATCGAGCCGATAAAGAAGAACGGATTCAAGAAAGACATAAAAACCGCCTACCACTCATAAACTATTCGCTCTAGCTGCCAGGTACGCGAACAATCCCGCATCGAGCGGCTGCGAGGTGTCCATCAACGTGTAATCGATTTGCGCCGACACGAGTTCCTGCTTCAGCTTTTTCATATGCTCATTCAGGATGTTCAAATATTGCGATCGCAGGTATTCCGGAATGATGTGCAGCTTCCTTTTCGTCTCAAGATCTTCAAACTGCGCCATATCTTCGAATGGGAACGTCAATTCGAAATTATCCATAATATGAAACGCCATAATATCGTTGCCTTTGCTCTTGAGAGCCTTGAGGCCGGCGGCGATATTGGCAGGATCGTCATAGAAATCGGAAATGACGATGATCAGACCGAGTCGATTTAGAACCTCTGCAAGATAGCGAAGAGGTTTGCGAAATTCCGTTTCCTTCGTCGGCTCCGACGTGTCGATTTCCCTCAAAATATTGAAGAGCTGGCCCGAACGGCGGCTTGCGGGAATATGCGCGCGCACTTCTTTATCGAACGTGAGCAGCCCAACACCGTCGCGCTGATGATAGGCAAAGTAAGACAGGCAAGCGGCCATCATTTTGGCGTAATCAATCTTTTTGATTTCGCCGGAGCCGTAATTCATCGAGCCGCTCACGTCCAGCAACACCAGAACTCGGGTGTTCGTCTCGCCTTCGTACAACTTGATAAACAGCTTGTCGGAGCGCCCGTAGACCTTCCAGTCAATGCGCCGAATATCGTCGCCGGGCATGTATTGCCGATACTCGGCGAAGTCCACGCTGAATCCAAGGTACGGCGATTTGTGCAGCCCCTGGACGAATCCTTCCACAACCGTGCGCGCGACGAGCTCCAGGTTTTGAATACGCATCAAAACCTTGGGGTCGATGAACCGATTCTGGGGCTTGTCGGCTACTGGAATTGTACTCACTAGTCCTTTAATCCTGACTTCGGAACCGGAACCGTTTCCAGCAAACGACTGATGATGTTTTCGGATGTGATTCCTTCCGACTCGGCGTGAAAATTCGTCAAAATTCGATGTCGGAAGACGGGATAGCACAATGACTGAATGTCTTCGACCGCGACGTTGTAGCGGCCGTTCATCAACGCTCGCGCTTTGGCGCCAAGGATTAGAAATTGCGACGCGCGCAAGCTGGCGCCGTAGTTCACGTACTGCTTGACGTAGTCGGGTGGGTTCGCGCCGGAAGGCCGGCTCGTGCGCGCCAATTGAACCGCATAACGCGTTAACGACTCCGCCACCGGCATCTTTCGCACGAGGCGTTGGAATTCGAGAATCTCCGGACCGCTGATCGTCTTCTCAAACTGGACGCTGCGGACCGATGTGGTCTGGTTGACCACCTGGATCTCTTCGTCTTCCGACAGGTAACCGATCACAATGTTGAACATGAACCGGTCGAGCTGCGCTTCGGGCAGAGGGTAGGTGCCTTCCAATTCGATCGGGTTCTGCGTCGCCAGAACATAGAACGGTCTTTCGAGAACGTAGGTATTACCCTCGACGGTCACTGAGCCTTCCTGCATGGCTTCGAGCAAAGCGGACTGCGTCTTGGGCGGGGTTCGGTTGATTTCGTCCGCAAGAATGATGTTGGCGAAGATCGGACCTTTCACGAAAATGCGCTCGCGTCTGCCGGTGCTGCGGTCCTCTTCAATGATCTCTGTTCCGGTGATGTCCGCCGGCATCAGATCGGGAGTGAACTGGATGCGTTTAAAATTCAGATGCAGGACCTGCGCCACGGTCGCGATCAGCAGCGTTTTGGCCAGACCAGGAACTCCGGTGATGATGGAGTGGCCGCCGCTGAGCATCGACATCATGACCTGGTCGACGACATCCTTCTGACCGACGATGATTTTGCGAATTTCAGTATCAATGCGTTTCAGTTCGCTATGAAATTTCTCGACGATTTCCAGTTCCTTCTGATGCTCCACACTTAATTCCACGTTTACCTCACGATCTTCAGTAGTAGTTCCTGCGCCGCTTCATACGACGGCGCAATTTCAAGGGATTTAAGAACGTTTTTCCGAGCGTCCTGACTTTTGCCGCTGCCGAAATTCGCTTCGGCCAAACGATAGTAGGCGCCCGCACGATCCGGAGCATTCAACACCAAAAGGGTTTCATACTCGCGAGTTGCGTCTGCAAATTGCTTCTGGTCCAACGCCAGCTTGCCAAGCTTCTCGTGACCTTCCACGTCCAACGGCCGGATATAAATCGCGGCTTCAAGCGCGCGCTTCGCGCCGGCATGATCGCCGCGTTCTTCCAATAAATCCGAAAGTTGAATCGCTGATTTGAAGCTCGTTTCGGAATACGTCATCAACTTCTGCAGCGTCGTTAACGCGGAATTCTTATCGCCTTTCTTCAGGTAGGCTTCCGCCAGCGGCGCATACGCATTGAACTCATCCGTATACTCGGGATACATGTCGACGGCTTTCTTGAGCAATTCGATCGCTTTATCGACTTCATTCGCGGCTAACGCCTTCTGACCGTCGGTGACCGATTTCTTGAATTCGTCCACATCGATGGCGGCCGCCTTCGCGTCGACCCATTTCAAAAACTCCTGGTCGAACTGAGCCAAATCCAGTTCCAACGCCTCCTTGAATACCTCAGGCGTGGAACGGCCGGCCTTGTATGCCATCAACATTTTTCGAATGGCTGGAAATCCCCACTTGCTTTCAATGTAGTCCGCAACCAGCGACGCCTGATAATAAGAGACGAAGACCTGCTCTTCGTATTTGGGCCGGATGAATCCATCGTTGAGTTCGGCGATCGGCAGGAGCTTCTTGTCTTTGATTGCCATCAGGTAGGGCAATTTCATATCGTCGCCCCATCCCGGAAACGCTTTCCGCTCCTCGTAAACCGATAAACCTTCTGAGAACCACCGGGGAATTTTGTGATCGGTCATCTGAAGCGTGATGACGTGCGCAAACTCATGCCACAGCGTGCTACCCCAATTGAACTCGTCGGGTTTCCTCGCCGAGGGCGAGTCCATCACAAAAAACTTTCCGAAGCACACGCCGAGCGCACCTAAACCGGGCAAGCCGAGCGCCCGAACTGCGAAATCGCCGTGATCGGGAAACATCTCGAAAACGATCGGACCCTCAGGGGTGAAGTCGTACTTCGCGGAAAGCGTTTTATATGCGTTTTCCAAAAGATCCGTCACATAGGGGCGGAGGGCCGCGCTCTCTTTCTTATGAAGCTTCACTTTGAAGTGCGGCGTCTCGATGCGATCGAAATTCGTAAAACTGTCGAGAAGGGTCAACGTATTCACGGTCCAGACGTTGAAGGCGTCGCCTTTGTATGCGGCCTCCAACATCTCCTTGCCTTCATCTTCCTGGCCGATCCGCATTAAATTGATGCCGAGCAGACTCATCGACCTGAAGTCGCGCGGATTCAGCCGCAAGGCTTCTCGCGCGAACGTCACAGACTGACTGTAGAGACGAACCGAGACACAACTCTCCGCCAGCGTGTAATACAGGTCGTTATAGAGCGGGTTGACCGAGAGCACCTGCTGCACTTCCCGATTAAAGTCGTCTTTTTCGTCTCGAAGAAAATGGATTGTGGCGAGCAGGCTGTGCGCCGCGGTGGAGTTTGCGTTGACGGCCAGCGCCTTCTTGATGCTGGGCGCCGCTTCGTCGTACCGCTCCGAATCGATCCTCTGAGACGCGACCAGCAGGTGCGCTTCGGCGAAATTTGGATTAATTTCCAGCACCTTATTGAGGGCGGCCTCCGCTTTCTCCGGTTCCGTTAGCGACAGAGTTCTTGCCATTCCCAACAGCGCATCGGGATGGTTGGGATTGATCTTCAGCGCGTCCTGATAGCTCGCAATCGCTTCCGGTTCGTTATATTTCTGTTCGAGCAGTTCCCCCCACAAAACAAACGCGTCGGCATTTGCCGAATCGGCCTTTGTCGCAAGCTTTAACACATCATTGGCATCCTGGAAGTACTCGGTCGCCCGCATCGCTCCGGCGATGAACACCAGGTTGGCTGGATCGCGCATCGATCCGTTCTGAAAACTTTGGATCAGTTTCTGGTAAATCGCCAGCGACTCATCGCGCTTCCCGGTTTCTTCCAGGATTTCCGCTTTCTCGTACTGTGCTGCTGGGCCAACGTCGGAATAGTTCAGAATCGCATTCAGATGGGCGATTGCCTGAGGATAGTTCCCAAGGATGTGATTGACGCGCGCGGCAGCCAGGCGAATCGGTCCGGCCTTATCATTGGAAGCGGCCCACCCATCGAAACGTTCTTTCGCCTTCGCGTATTCGCCCTGTCGCACCCAGGAGTAGTAGAGATTCTCAACAACCGCGGCATCGTGATTGCCTCCGCCAACAGCTTGTTCGAGAATCGGCGCCGCCGCGCGATAGTCTCCCTTGTGGACCATAGCGACGGCGGTCGGCACATCGGTCTGCCACAGCGCGCCGCAACTGAGAAGCAGCAACGGAAGAAAGAACAGTCCCTTCTTCATTTCTTTTCAAGCTCCCGGATCTGCTGATTCTTCTGCGCCAGTTGGAGCAGGAGGGTCTCAAGCTGTTTTTCGTAGTCCGCTTCCGCCAGCGTCTCCTTGTTGATCCGCACGGTTTCGATCTTTTGCTCGATGGCCTTTGCTTCTTCCAGCAGCGCTTGCGTGCGCGCGTCCGCCGACGCCACGGGCCGATCGACCTTGAAGGATGTAATGCGCGCCATGACCGGAGGATCTTTGACGGTAGCCGCGATCTTTTCACCGCCGTTGTCGGAAATCGACGGGTGTTCGGTCGCGATTCGACCATCCTCCTTATAGAAGCGTTCGACGCCGGCTGATGCAAATTTGAAAGCTTCCCAGACTGAAACCTTCTTGTCCTTGTCTTCGTCAGCCGCGGGATCCTTCAGCGCCTGCAGGAACTGCTCATAAAAAACCGTGTCGTTCCCTTCCTGGCCGCTTCGCGTGGCGGTGATAACCACCCGGTTCTTTCCGGCCAGCGCATCGATCGATCCGCCGCTGGAATTGGTCCCATTCACGATGATGATCCGTCCGACGTTTAACGAAGCGAGCATCGCGTTGTATTCGGCGGCGGTGAAATCGGCCAGGCTGATATTGAATTTGTAGTCGGTGTCGTAGCTGCCGTGGCCGATGAAGAAAAGGAAAAACGTATCCAACGGCTTGAGCTGCTGCTTTAATTTCGCGAAAGCGCCCTGAATATCGGCCTTCGTCGTCTTCTTGTTTTCCAGCACCAGCACCCGATCGGCGGAAAATCCAAAATTATCGACGAGGATTTTTTGAGTGTCCGCCGTCCACTTGGCGAACTTCGCCGCGTGCTCTTCATCTCCAGGCACGCCGCTGAGAATCAGGGCGCTGGAATCCGCCCATGCGGCGGTTGGAATTGCAAACAGCAGACCAACCACGAGCCGGATTCCAATCTCCGCGATGCGCAATCGCCTGTCCGTCATGCCAAGCCTCGCTTCTTTCGCCAGAACCATTCCGCGCCGAAAGTCGCACACAAGAGCATAAACAGAAGAGGCACGTCCCAGAGTTCCTTCTCTTCGACAAACGAAGATTCGCCGTCCACATATTGTGCGTCGTCCACCACATTGGCGAGATTCGACAGCGGGTAATAGCGGCCGCCCGTCTGGTCGGCGATGGAACGAAGGCGGCCGGCATTCAGCGATGCGTCGGCATATTCCACTGGACGGTCGTGGACCTGAAAGGCGGCGCGATAGGACCCGAGGTCCTGCTCGCCTTGTGCAGCCTGAACCTCAACCTGATACACGCCTTCGTTGCCGGCAGTGAGTTGCGCCTGATAGGCGCCGTCTTCCGTTCCCGTCCAATCCAGGGGAATGGTTTCAGTATTGCCATCGGGATCGGTCAGCTTTGCCAAAACGCGGGCGTTATCGAGACGGTTAAAACTCTTATCCGCTACTTCCGCGACGAGATTCACCGATTCGCCGGGCAGATACGTATCTTTATCGGCGCTGATCATGACGGGATCGGGCGAGGAACTGACCAGCCAGCGCAGGACCTGTTTCCAAAAGAGCTCGTAGGTCATGTCGGCGTGATCCATTTCCATCTGCCATCGCCAACTGCTGCCGCTTGTGAATGCCATAACGCGGCCGCGGCCATAACGCTGGTGCGCCAGCAAAATCGGCGAATCGGATCCGCCTTCAGGCTGCCCCTTGGCCAGAATGATGCCGCCGACTTTGGCGTCGAGCGTCTTATTGAAGTCCGACAATGGCGGCAGATCCGACCACTGCTTTACATTTGCACTCGCATCGGGAGACAGCCGCATTAATGGAGAGGTCTTGCCGTAATCGGTCACAAGGAGCTTCAGCCGTTCCAGAACGGGGGTCCGATCTTGTCCCATCTGGACTGGAAGAATATCGGCGATCGGGCTGTTCTGATATCGACCGCCCGAAAATGAGTTCTTACCGCCCGTCATCATGAAACCGCCGCCGCGATTGCTGACGAAATCCACCACCATGTTGAGCTGGTCCTGAGTGAAGAAAGTGGATTCGATGCTGCCGAAAATCAATCCCTTGTACTTGTAGAGTTCTTCCTTCTTTTTAGGAAATCCTTCGGCCAGCATCTGTTCATTTTCGATGCCCTGCCGGTAGAACTTGTTCTGCGATGAGCGCAACAGCGTCACCAGGTGCAGGTTGGGATCGTCCTGGACGGCGCGTCGGAGAAACTTGTAATCCCAACGCGGCTCCCCTTCGATATATAGGATCTGAGGATGGTCATTCTTGACGGTGATCAAGGAATCGAGCGTGTTGTTTTCCGCGATGCGATCGTCGGGAACCTGGAGGGTGAACGAAAAGAGACGGTTGCCTTCGTTTTTAACAGGCAGATCGATCGCCTTTTCTGCAATTTCCCCGTCCGCCGGCAACACGACTTCCTCGGTTTTCACGAGCGTACCGTTTTCGCGGATGGAGAGGCTGGCCTTTCGGCCCGAAAAACCGTGGCTGCGATACGACACGTCCACGATTGCCGTTGACTCTTTCAACATCTCGCGAGGAGGAGAAATCTTCACGATTTCCGCATCGCGCGTGATCTCCGTCGAACCAACGCCAACGGTGTAAAAGGGAATCGGTTTGGAGCGCGATTCGAATCTTGCCAGCGATTCGTTGAATTGGTTCGAGGCGTTGTCGGCGCCATCGGTGATCATCACGACCCCCGATAGTGGAACCGTTCCCAATTCCTGGCGCAGCAGATCCGTCACCGACTCCATGCGCGTGCGCTTGCCGTTCCACGTCAACCGGTCGGGACGATCGATGCGCTCCGCTTCCTTGTCATAACGATAGATGCGGACTTTGAATTTGTCCGACAGCTTTTTGATGAAATCCGTCGCCTGCAGTTGGGCTTGTAGCGTCTCGGCGCGGCTCTTATCGCCGGCGTCCCGGATATTCATGCTTTCAGAATTGTCGACGACTACCGCAAGGTAGGTTTCCTGCGGGAGCACGGTCTTCACATTCAGCACCGGGCGCAGGAACAGAAAGCCGAGAATGATAAAGGTCGCCGCACGCAGGGCCACCAGGCTGGCGGACCATTTCTCGCGGGAAACGCCCTTATAGAAATAGATGGCCGCGCCACAAGCAGCCGCGATCACCAAAAGAAACCAATACGGCGAGCCGAGAAGCTGAAAGGCCAGCTTTCCCTTTTCGTAAACGATTGGTTTGTACTTGAAGAAAAATTCGAAAGTGCTCATTAGTAAATCATCGAATAAGCCTGGACCGAGAACGGCTCAGGATAATACGAGACCTCCATCAATTCCCAGGCTCCCCGACATCGGATGGTCGACCGTCGCGTCACCGGCATATTTCATCATCAGTCTTGGGAAGGCAAGAGCCCACATTCTACATCAGCGAGGGATTCGCGTAGCTGATGAAGTTGATAACGCCTGAACTTCTATACGTTGAGCTGCGAAACGAAGTTACCCGCCTACCTCAATGCCATGTTGGCGGAGCGCGCGGACCAGATCGGACTCGGAGAACTGATGGGCGCGTATACCCAGGTCACGAGCCGCTGCAATGTTTTCCGG
>Ga0170475_107313921_pt1 | contig 13201 bp, 10 predicted proteins | sample Soicark_Litter_5_FD_111474 | JGI IMG/M metagenome (GOLD analysis project Ga0170475, IMG submission 111474) | Avena fatua rhizosphere microbial communities from Hopland, California, USA. Combined Assembly of 48 SPs | reverse complement strand
CTTGGTAATCTGGGGCAGGTACTCTTGCACGATGACGTAGCCATCTCGCCGCACAGTGGAGACGATCTGCGCCAGGTTCGCGGTCTGGCCACGCGGCATATAGAAGACGTTCTGCCCGCCAAAACCCGCGAGGGGCTTCACGATGGCGGGACCATTCAGCTCCCGCAAGAAGGCTCTCACCCGATCGACTGACCGGGTGATGAGCGTCTTCGGTCGAAGCTCTACGGGAAAGCCAGCGAGGTACATCTTCGAGCCGGCACGGGCCAGGCCATCGGGATCGTTCACGACCAAGGCCCCGGCAGCTTTGATCCGACGACCAAAGTCCAGGCCCGGATTGAAGACCTCCACCTCCGCGCTGGCCCTCCCGACGTTCGGGTTGTTGCGAAGGAACACCACGTCCCAATCCCCCAGGGCGGCCCGTTCGGTGGTGGCGGCAGAGGACGTAAGGCCGCGCACGAACACACCCGAGTCGGTAAAGGCCGAGACAGGAGGGCGCACCACTTCGGCGGTCACCGCCCCTGCGTGACCATACGAAAGCGCATCAGCGGAGGCGAAAGCGACATCGTGGCCACGGCGATGGGCGGCGAAGGCCAGGTGAGCGGTGGTGTACGTGGCTCGTTGGGTCCGGACGTTGTTGACGACGAAGCAAATGCGCATTTCACCCGCGTCCCGTGCGGGGGAAAGGAGTATAGCGCGCGGCGATTTCGAGTAGAATTCGCTTCCCATGGCCGGCAAGACTCTCCTGGGCATTGGCAACGGAGGGCGCGATAGCGCTCGTTCCGGCCGTGATGCATCGGGAAGTCAGCCGGCGGAAGGCGAAGGATCGAACGCCGTTCCGACTTCGCTCGCCGGGTTGGGCTCGGGCCCGACCCTGGTCGACGACGAGAAGGTCAGAGAAGGCTTGCGCAGGCTGCGATCGCTCGATTCGTCGTCGCACGCGAGAGCCCCTGGTGATCCCCTGGCGCCTCTCACACCCTCGCCCCTTCCAGGAATGGGCGAGCGTGCCCTCGAGGCATCGCCGGCAAACGCGGGCCGAACGGCGACACCCGGGGCTGTGCGCCTCCCGGCCCTGCCCTTGGTGCCGAGCGCGGCAGCGGCGCGCTCGCTCGACGATCTCGTTCCCATGAGCGAGGGCGGCTCGGGGCCCCACTCAGCCGGTACGGCTCTGGTAAGGAGGCCCGAAGCCGGATTGGATCGCGGCACGCTGGTCGGACGCGATCTCCACCTTCCGCCCGAGTTTGGCGGGAGGGGAAGAGCCGTCGAGCCTTCGAAAGAGTTGGCGGCAAGACCGACCAGCAGGGAGCTCGCGCGGGACACCAATCGTGAGCGAGAACAGCGAAGTCAGGGACGAGGGGGAACCCCCGCTCAGCGTTCGGTGTCGAAGCTGCCTCCCAAGCTGCCGCCGGGTGTGAGGCCGCCGCTCTCGAGAGGCAACAAGGTCTCGGGGCGCCGGGCGGCTGGCGAGGAAACGATTCAGATGCGTGGTCGGCCGAATCTCGCGGCGCGCATCGTGATCGTTCTGGCCACGGCGGCCGCGGTGGCCTTGCTGGGTGTGGCCGCCATTCGTTGGCACCAAGACGATGAAGCGAGCAGCCGCCCGAGGCCTCCCGCCCGGGAGTGGCCAAGCTCCGAGACGCTCCCTCCTGCTCATGTGGGCGTCGGTTCGGATCCTTTCCCCTCCACCGGATCCGCGCCGCGGCGGCTGGCTCCGGCGAGTGCAGCGATAGCTCCCTCGGCGAGTCAGAGATTGATTCCGAAGCCGTCGCCGGGACTCTCCAACGGGTCGACGGCGGGCGGCACAGTAGCTGGCTCGGTTCCGACCAGGGACGCGCCGAGGCTTGGCGTGACCTCTGCGCCAGGATCGGCATCCCCACGTTTGGGCTCGCAAGCTCGCGCGGAGGAGGGCCGCAGTGATTCTGAAAACCCGGCGGCCCAGCAGGCCATTGTGGTCGACCCCTCCCCCGAAAGCGCCCGGCGCCATCGCCACAAGGACAAGACGTCCGAGGCAGGAGCGACCGGGACAAGCGCGGGCAACGGCTCGGGCACAGGCTCAACGGCAAGCTCCGCAGGCGCAGCCACCCGACCGGCTCCAGGCGCAGCGGCCCGACCGGTGACAGGCTCGGCCTCGAGCTCGGCGGCCCGATCACCGACAGGCCTCGCTACCGTGGCCGGTCCGAGTGGCTCAGCCGCTGCCACCACCCCCGGCAACCGTGAAGCAAAAACGGCCAAGCCGCGCGGAGGAAAAGATGACCCTGACTCCATCTTGCCGCTGGATCTCGACTGACCAACGTTACGCGGCAGGTTGGTGAAATGACGTCGCCAAAAGGCCTTCCGCAGCCGACGGCCACTCCCAAGGTAGCCGCGTGGAGCCAGGGCCTTTCCTTGCTGGCACCCCACGGGCCGTGCTACCCCTCTTGCAAGTTGCGCGCAAAAAGCGCCTTGCCAACCGGGCGAGCTTCTCGAACGCCGCCCTTGAAAGCAGGACATGTCTACCGATTTCGATTCTTCGGCCCTCGAGCCGATCTCCGAACCGTCTGAAACCTCCGAGGTCGTCGCCCGCGCTGAGCTGGCGGCTCAACCCGACGTCGAGGCGCCCCGGGGTATCCCCAAGGCCATCCCGATCGAGCGCATCGACTCGGATGCAGTGAAAGTGGTCCAGCGCCTGCGGCGCTACAACCACATCGCTTATCTCGTTGGTGGTTGCGTCCGCGACCTGTTGCTCGGAGGCAAGCCCAAAGACTTCGACGTGGTCACGAGCGCGACGCCTCCCGAGATCAAGCGCCTGTTCCGTAATTGCCGCATCATCGGAAGACGCTTTCGCCTGGCCCATGTTTTCTTCGGCCCGAAGATCATCGAGACGTCCACCTTCCGCGCTAATCCTCGCGAGGTCGAGGAAGAAGAAGGAGAGGCGGGGGCCGAAAACGGGGATCTGCTGATCCGCCGCGACAACGTATTCGGCACGCCCGAGGAGGACGCCCGTCGTCGAGATTTCACCATCAACGGGCTCTTCTACGACATCGAAAAAGGCGAGGTAATCGACCACGTCGCGGGGCTCGCCGATCTCGATGCACGCCTGGTGCGTACCATCGGCGATCCAGACATTCGCTTCCGGGAAGATCCTTGCGGATCTTGCGCGCCATCAAGTTCGCCGCCCGCTGCAACCTGACCATCGAAACCGAGACCTACCAGCGGCTCCTCGATCATCGCCGTGAGATCGAAAAGTGTCCTCCTGCTCGCGTCTCGGAGGAGTTCTTTCGGCTCTTGCGCTCAGGAGCCGCCAAGCGCTCCCTGGATCTCTTGGTGGAGACGGAGATTCTCGATCTCATGGCGCCCGATCTCGCGCGCGGTCTTCGCGGACAGAATCCGGAGGTCCCCGCAGAGGACGCCCCCCTTCGTTCGGAGCGCCTGTGGAGGTACCTCGGCGCCCTGGATCGCTCGACCGAGCGGCGCCCCACCGCACCCAGCAACAGCTTGATACTTGCCACGCTGCTGCTCCCACCCTTGCGGGATGTCCTCGACCCCGACACGAACTCCGTGCGCGACGTCGGCACATTGGTGACCTCGACCTTGCAGCCCAGCGTCGAGCAGCTGAAGGTCTCGCGCCGCGACGCCGAGCTCACCCGCCAGATTTTGCTCGCTCTTCGCTACATCCTCCCCTCCAAGGCCCCACGCCGGCGACGGCCACGACTTGCCGGGCGCGACTTCTTCGACGATGCGCTTCGTCTGGCCGAGTTGGTCTCCGAGGTGGAGGGCGCCGATCCCAGCATGATGGGTCGTCCGCTCGTGGTGGAAGGGGGGCTCTCTGCCGAAGAGGCCCTGCCCGCCGACGACAGCCCGCCCGAGCTCGAGTCGACGCTCGACGATCGCCGGGGCCGCGGTCGCGATCGGCAAGACCGAGGCGAACGGGACCGAGGCGAACGGGACCGAGCGGCGCGAGAACGGGGCTCTGTCCCGGCGTCCGCCCCCGCGCAAGGGGTAGCACCAGCACCACGGGCGCCACAAGGCGGCGCGAGGGCACAAACGCCCCACGCCCGCCCCACGCGAAGCACGAGCCAGGAAGGCGTTTCGTTGGGCGAGATGGAGCGCTGGCTGGCCGGCGTGCTTCGCCCCGAGTCCGCCCGTCCGACCTTCCTAGGGACAGGCGCCTTCGGGGGCCCGTGGGGCGCCTCGGACGCCTACTGAGGCCGACTTCCGCTGACAACTTCCTCGGCCTTCGGTCGTCGCCGGGGCGGCTGAGCCGCCAGCATTGGCGGGCTCACGGGGAGACCGCGTAGCGGGTGGGATCAGGGACGCCCGCGCCCTCGAATCCGCGTCGCCGGAGAAGGCACGAGTCGCAAACGGCACAGGCGCCCCCGTCGTCGGCGGGGTCGTAGCACGAGTGGGTGAGCGAAAAGTCTACGCCCAGCTCCAAGCCCCGTTTGACGATGTCTGCCTTGCTCATCGTGACCAGAGGAGCGCGCAAGAGCACGCCCTTCCCTTCCGTTCCTGCCCGCGTACCCAGGCGCGCGACCTCTTGCATGGCGTTCAACCACTCGGGACGACAGTCCGGGTAACCCGAGTAGTCGAGAGCATTGATACCCAGGAATATCTCGCGTGAGCCGGTCACCTCGGCCACCGCCAGTGCATACGCCACGAAAAGGGTGTTGCGAGCCGGAACGTAGGTCACGGGAATCCCCTGCCCCATGTCCGCCTCGGAGCGCCCTTTGGGAACGGCGATATCGGCCGTCAACGCCGATCCTCCAATGGCTCGCAGATCGATGCTGATGGTGTGGTGGGAGGCAACTCCCAGTGCGGCGGCAATCCGGCTCGCCGCCTCGAGCTCGACGGCGTGCCGTTGTCCATAACGGAAGCTCAGGGCGTGGCAGCGCCGCCCCTCGGCGCGGGCCAGCGCCAAGACCGTGGCGGAATCCAGCCCGCCGGAAAGAAGAACGACAGCATCGACGACCTCGGACATGGCGCGCGGTAGATTAGCGCGCTCTTGATCGGGCATGTAGAGGCAGACATCGACGAAGACGAGGTCCACGCGGGCGGCCGCGAGCCCTTCCAGGACGGCGACTTCTATGACTGGGAGTACCGCCGAAGACGAGAAGACGTGCGCTTCTACCGGACGCTCATCGACGAGCGCGGCGGGCCCGTTCTCGACCTGGGATGCGGGACGGGACGGGTCCTCGTCCCTCTGCTTCGGGATGGGCATTCCGTGGTCGGCGTCGATCGGTCGGAAGCGATGTTGCGCCGAGCGCAGGCGCGCCTCGACCGAGCTGGCAGGTCAGCGCGAAGCCGGGGCACTTTGGTCCAGGGAGACATGACCAAGCTCCGCGTCGTGCCCGGAGTGCCCCGCTCGCCGCACTTCGGTGTGGCGCTCTGTGCCTTCCACGGGCTGCAACACATCGCCACCGCCCAGACCCTCGTGCCCTTTTTTCGCCAGGTCGCCGCCCGGCTCCTTCCGCGTGGCTGGCTCATCTTCGATCTCTTTCTCCCTGACGCTGCTTTCCTGGCCCGAGACTCGTCTCGCTCATGGGATCGGACCGTCTTTCGACATCCGCTCACGCACCAGCGAACCGAATACACGCTTCGTCAGCGCCACGATCGGCGACGACGGCTGCTCTTGATGGAGATGCGCTACCAAGCACTCGGGCCAAACGACCGACCGTCAGGGTCTGCCCGCACCGTGCGCCTCTGTCATCGCCTTTGGAGTCCGCCCGAAATCGACCGACATCTCGCCACGTCGGGTTTTCGCACTCTCGCTCGCTATGCCGCCTTTGACGGGAGTCCTTGGTCCGAGGAACACGGGCGTCTCAGCGAGCAAATCATCTATGTCGCGCGTCCTGAGCGGCCTTGAGCCGAGGTCGGCCCAGTTCGAAGCACCGGTCGCAGAAACGGGGTCGAAATATGACCCCTGCGCCTGCCAATTTGAGCTGGTCCGCCTCATTGCGTCGCCGTGTCCGGGCCTTGACAGGTGGATCCCCCTCAGTACGATTCCGCCTCGTTTGTCGTCGGGATTATCGCAATCTGAAGGGGGCTGACATGGCCGAAAAAGTCGCCAAACTTGGCGTCTCGCGCGAGAAGGACTTCATGTACTACGTCAAAGATGGCGCAGTATGGAAGGTCCAGCGCAAACAGCCGGGCATCCAAAAAGGCCAGTCCGAAAAGGTGGCCGAAGGCGACTTCCAGATGGACTACGATTTCATCTATTTCGTCGACAAGGACGGAGATGTGTCGCGGGCGCAAAGGGCGGTGGGCGGGCAGCGCCGCAAAGTCACGCGTCCCGAACCGACGCGCGCCAAGAGCGGCACCCGGCGAGCGGCCGCGGCCAAGCGTCCCAAGGCGACGACCAAGGCCAAGGGCGCGGGTACCAAGAAGCCTCCTGCCAAAAAGCCCGGCAAACCCTTGCGCGGCCTGAGAGCCAAGCCGCGTGCCAAGGCCAAATCTCGATAGATCTGATGTAGCCGGGCTGGAGGCGGTTTGCCGCCAGGCCCGGCTCGCGGCGCGCCCGCCGCGGCCTTAGCTGGTCTTCTTCTTCGCCTTGCGTCCCTTGGGACGAATGGCGTGAACCGGTCGGTCGCCTGCCTTCTTCTCGTCCTTGGCGGCGGTGGCGGCAGGTGCCTCCGAGGCAGCCGATGATCCTGCGTCCACGACGACGCCTCCCGCCCCTGCCAACGTCAAGGCCTTCTGCTGGTACTGCAAGACGCCGAAGTCGTAGAGGATCCATCCGAGGCCAATGAGAGTCGCCAGCGACATCCAGGTGTACTGCTCGTCAAGCCAGGTGGGCATGCGGATGAAGTTGAGGGCGCTCGGCCACCAGCTTGGCAGATAGGCGGTGGGCGCCATGTCGATGAACCCCGTTGCGGCGGTTATCCCGAGTAGCACCATGCCCGCCTCTTTGCGCACGCTATAGAGCGCCGCGGTCGCAATGAGGAACGAGTAGTAGTAGCAAGTCAGCTCCGGGATGACCGCGATCATCACGCTCGACAAGGCGGCGGCCACCCAGGGCTCACGGCCCCGCACGGCCAAATACAGCAGCCAGCAGAAGGCGAGAATGCCGGCAAAATAGACCGGCTTGCTCCGCCGGAAGGCCCGCAGGCGCGCTTCCTTCCATGGCAGCCAGGAGTCCTCGATCTTGTTGTTGTTCATGAACCGGCCCGCCTCTTGCGGCCGATACGCCACCACCGTTCGCCACCCCATGTAGTTGGTGAGCGGCGTATTGGCGTGTTTGGTGGTGTTCTGCACGAAGGCTTTGTAGCCAGCGATCCCGCCGCTCGTGACCAGAGAAATCGGCATCAACGTCACCACCGCCAAGACCCCGCCCATCAGGACGCGGACATAGCGCCGGTCGACCTTCTTGAGCAGCAGGCCAAGGACACACGCTCACCGCCCTGGCGCGACTTCCACGCCTTCCACACTTGATCGGCGAGGGCGAAGACCGGACCGATGAAAAGAAAGACCGGGAAGATGCGCAGAAGGCCCGAGTACATCAGGCAGAACCCGCCGAGCAGCGGACGTTCCTTCTTGAGGAAACACACGCCCGCCGTCAGGTAAAGCAGCCAGTCCCAGCGCAACATGGAACCGCCGGTCCAATAGAAGCGCGACGGGAAGTTCGTGCCGAAGACCACCAGGGCCACGCACAATGCCTCCCAACCAAAGGCCCAGCCCAGCAAGCCCGTGATCAGCAGGACGAAGATGGGATCGATGAAGGTGATGAAGTTGATCTGCCGGTCGGTGGCCGGCGAGAGGTTCGCCAGCTTGGAGCCCAGGATGTTCCAGACGGGCGTGCCGTTGTAGCCGTGGTCGGTCTGCGCTTCGTCCCAGCGCTTCGCGCCCAAGCGCCCGCGGAAGTAGCCGATGTCGTGCTTGAAGGCCTCCCAGCGCTCGGGGCTGAAGTTGGCCTTGCAGTGTTCGGGATGGGCCAGAATCTCGGCGGTCGCGCCGAGAATATTGGTGCGCAGATTCATGATCTTGCGCACTTCGGCTCGCCGTCGGACGTGAGGATCTTCGGAGTCCGCCACGGTCGCGCACTCGTAGAGCTTGTCGTAGGAGAGCTCTTTGAAGTACTTGGCGCCGACGTAGTAGTGGTACGTGTCCCAGGTGTGCACGTAGTTGCCAAAGTGGAAGAACCCCATGTTGAAGTAGGCCATGAAGCCCAAGAAACCGCAGAAGGCCAGGAGGCCCTTACGCAGCTTGAGCGCGTGTCCCGGCGTTCCCTCTTTGGTGAGAGTGATGCCCCAGCTCACCAGCAGCATGGTGGCCATGGCGAGCACCATCTCGAAGCGCGCGCTGGGTTTGTCTTCCCACCAATCGAACTTGTACCAGGGGCGCTTGGCGACCTCGGCCTTGGGGGCATCGGCCACCCGGAAGGTGGGCGGCCAGGGGGTCGGCTGCTGGCAATAGACGGCAAATTCCGAGATTGAGTAGAAACCGTCCCCGTAGCCCTCGCCCACCCGCAGGAAGCGCGTCACCACGGGCGGGATCTGCACGTTGCGGCTGCGCAAGCCGTGTCCTTCCACGGTGTCGAGCTCGATGAGCAGCTTGAAGCTATTCGGCGTCCCATCGAGCGACCCGAAGATCTTGTACGTGTCGTTCGCGTCGCCCTGGAAGTGGAACATCGACACCGTGGTGGGCGCGCCGAGGTCGTAGGTTAGCGAACCCGCGGGCGTGTCCCAGACCATCGCCACGGGGGAGTCCCACTGGGCGCCTTCCGGCGCCTCGGAGAGGTCGGTGGCCAACTCGAAGTTGCCACGCACGTCCTGCCACATCACCGGGCGACGGTGAGACACCAAGTTGTCGGTGCCACAGAGGGCGGTCGCGACCTGACTCACTCCCTGGGCGAACGCGCGCCGGGGCGACAACGTCGTGAGGGCGAACGCGACGAAAACCACGAGAGCGAGGCAGCCCCCAAAGGCTGCGGGGATCCGTTTCGGATGGGGGACGAGGCGCGACATGCGCCGCAGACTAGCAGTCTCCGTGCCGTCAAGTGAACCGTCTCGTGAGCGCCGGGATGCCACCCGCTGGCTCATTTTCCAGTATCCTGCGTCGGGTGCCCGTTCTTGCAGGCCCCCGCGCCTGCCCACCCTCCGCGTACGACGCTCTGAAAGACGCCGTGAACCAGGTCTTCCGCCCGGAGGGGGGGGATCTGGTCAGGGAGTCGCCTCTCCTTTTGGATCGCGGCAACCTCGAAAACCTGAGGGTGATCACGGCCGACGACCAGCCGGTGGCGCACGTGGGGGTTTGTTACCGCGAAGCTCGCGTCTGGGGACGCCGTGTCCGAGTCGCCTGCTTCGGCGCGGTGTTCACGCTGCCGGCCTTTCAGAAAGCGGGATTGGCCTCACGTCTCCTGGAGGACAGCGTGAGACTGGCCAGCGCGCGCGCCGATCTTCTGATGATCTCGGGAGAGCGGTCACTCTACCGGCGACATGGCTTCGATCCCGTGCCGCCAGGGACCCGCTTCGTTTGGTCGGAGCCACCCACCGGCGCAGCAAGCTCGGGGGGCTATCACGTGGCGTCCGCCACGCTGCAAGACATCGGAGACCTGGCCGCACTCCAGGAAGGCGAACCCGTGAGGTTCGTGCGCAGTCCGGCGGAGTGGCAGCAGCTCATGACGGCGGGGCTGGTCATGGGCGTCCCCGGCGAGCTCTGGCTCGTGCGACGTTCGGGCGTGCCCGTGGCCTATCTCGCCCTGCAACGAGCGGGACGTCGACCCGACGGGTCGGCGCGCCAGGCCAGGATCCTGGAGGTCGCTGGTGAGCCTGAGGCCATCATCGCGGCGGCGCCCTGTTGCGCGCAGGAGCTGATCGTTCCTCACTATGCTGCAGCGCCATTCGTGGCGGCGTACGAGGCCAGACGCATTCGGCCAACCACCCGACAATTTCTCATCTCAGCCCAGGCCCTGAACGCCGACGTGCCGGTCGTGCCATGGTTCGGGCTCGACTACGTCTAACGGAAGCTCGACCATGTCCTCGACCCTCGCCATCGTACTCAGCCTCGTCGTCGTGTTGGCCAACGCCTTCTTCGTCGCGGCCGAGTTTGCCTTCGTCAAAGTCCGCCCGACCAGGGTGCAACACCTGGCAAGCAAGGGCAGCCGCCGCGCGCGCCTGCTCCTCGGCATCACGAAGCAGATGAACGCCTATCTCTCGGCCAGCCAGCTCGGTATCACCGTGGCCTCGCTGATGCTGGGATGGTTGGGCGAGCCTGCCTTTGCGGGTTTTCTTCGCCCGCTGCTGCACCATTCGGATCGGCTCTCGGAAGCCACCGTGCACACACTGGCCACGGCGTTGAGTCTGGCGGCGATCACCGTTCTGCATACGGTGCTCGGCGAGCTAGCCCCCAAAGCCATGGCCCTGCAAATGGCCGAGCCCATCGCGCTGTGGGCAGCGGTGCCTTTTCACATCTTTTTCCTGGTGACCGCGCCACTCAATTGGGCGCTCAAAACGGCAGCGGCGCTGGTCTTGAAACTACTGCGCCTGCCGCCCGCCTCGGAAGCGGAGATGGTGCATTCGCCGGAAGAGCTGCGTTTGGTGCTCCAGCACGTGCAACTGGAACCAAGCGCGCGCCGGCTCATTGATCGGGTGTTCGACTACACGCACCGGGTCGCCCGTCACGTCATGATCTTGCGGCGCGACGTGGTGACCCTCGAGGGAGGCCGCCCTTTCGAGGACAACTTGAAAATCGCCCTCGCCAACCAATACACCCGCTACCCGCTGGTCGACCCGGGCAGCGATCGGGTGCTCGGCTACGTCCACCTCAAAGACATCATGGTCGGGCTCGCCTCGGGGAAACCTCCCACACGCATGCGCGACCTCGTGCGCGAGCCGATCTACGCCTCCGAGAACACCCGCCTCGAGTGGCTACGTCGGGAGTTTCAACGCCGGCGCGTTCACCTGGCCATCATCCTCGGTCCCGGCCACCAATTCACGGGCATCGTCACGCTGGAAGATCTGCTGGAAGAAGTGGTCGGCGAGATTCAGGACGAGCAAGACCAAGAAGAAATTCCGCCGTTCGTGAAGAACCCCGATGGCTCCTTCGAAGCCGATGGTCGTCTCACGCTGGACGTGGCGCAACGGGAGCTCGGTGTCACCCTTTCCGACGTGGGTCCCGACATCGAGACATTGGGAGGGTACGTGCTGTCGCAGCTTTCGGAGACCCCCGTCCCCGGTGACGTGGTCGAGGCCTCGGGCTATCGCATCACCGTGTTGGAAGTGCGAGAGCGCCGCATTCGCCGGTTGCGCGGGGTCGCGATGCCCTCTCTCCCCGCCGAAGACAGTCGCGGCTAGATCGCTCTCGCCGCGCAGCAGCCCGCCTCCAGCCAGCCCCTGCTGCGCCTTCGATCATTTGCGGGCCAGCACAGTGAGCGAGTAGTCGGTGGGGATCTCTGACGCCCCGAGCTCGTGACCATCGAGAGCAAAGACCCGAAAAGGGCCGGCAAACCCGGCCTCCTCCAGGTGACGGAGCTGGTTGGCGAGGGTCACGTAGCACAGCATCGTCCCATAGTCCTGGCAGGGATCGTTGATGAGCGCGTACTCGGCGGTCCGCTGCTCGAGGGGGAGGAGACGACGGCGGTTGCGCCAACGCGTGGCCACCCGCCGAGCGAACCGAGTGGTTCGTACCAGGGCGCGAGCAGGATTGAAGGAGAGCTCCCAGTGCGGCAAACGGAAATCGTCTGCGGCGGGAACCTGGTCCTGGTTGTGGAACGAGAACGCAAAGAAGCCGCCCGGACGAAGCACGCGCGCGACCTCTTGGAGGATGCGGCGGCGCCCCGGAAAATCCACCATGCCGATGCCATTGCAGCTGAAGAACACGAAGCCACACGAGGCATCCGCCACCGAGGACAATTCGCGGGCGTCTCCGCGTTCGAAGGCCACGCCGGGAAAGCGCGCGCGACAACGCTCCACCATCTCCTCCGCGTAGTCGATGCCTCGGTAGTCCCTGTTGAGCGCGAGCAGATGGCCCGTGGTGCGTCCCCCTCCCACGCCGAGATCGAGCACGGGACCCTGCGAAATCGCGGCCTCCGCAGCCTTCAGAACCGCGATCTCGTTGGGGGTCAACTCGTCTTGCGTGCCGTAGTAGGCCACGGTGGCCTTCGAACGCATGGTGGCTTGGTTCACCTCATCGACGACGTTGTTGCTCATCAAGTCTTCCTCGAGGCGAGTCTAGTGCACCGCTCTCGAGAGCGCGTCGCCGTCGAAGCAGACCAGCGCTCCGACAGCGAGGCGCGACCACGAGGAGCAACGAAGGGAGCGGGACGAGCGTCGACTAGAAGAAGGTGATCCCCAGTCCGAAGGTGTTGCTGTACCAGGTGGAGTCGTAATCGCCCGAGAAGCGCGTGGCGATGAAGTCCCACTCCGCCTGCACGGCCCAGTGGTACCCCTGCACCAGCTCCACCCCGACGCCGAACAGCCCGGCCTCGCCGTAGGTCGAATCAGTGAAAACCTCAGTGTCGCTCGAGGCACTGCGAATGCCCGCGCCGACACCGCCGCGGAGGTAGAGCCGCTGCAACAGGAAGACCTGCAAGCCGACCGTGAGAGCGGTCTGTTCATAGGTGGCGTAGTCGTCGCCCCCCGCCAGCACCGAGTCCACTCCAAACAAAAGGATCAGGCGGGGCGCGAGGCCAAAGCCCAGTTGCAGGTTCCAGGCCCCGCCTGCCTGATCGGAAATCCTGTCACCAGAGAGGTTGGTATAGCGCAGAGACGAAAGCCCCAACCCGAGCCGCACCTCGAAGGGTCGATCCAGCACCGAGCGAGCGGGGACATAGGTGGCTGCCGGATACCCGTAATACGGGCGAGGCGCAGCGTACCCATAGCCGCCGTAGCCCGGCCGCCCGTACGAATAGCCGTACGGACGGTAAGGAGGAGGCGGCGGCGGGTAGGACGGGGGATACGGCGACGAGTATCCCTGGGGCGGATACGGGGGAGGAGGCGGAGAACCGTAGCCCTGTTGAGAGCCGTAGCCCTGTTGAGGATAGGAAGGCTGCCCGGGGGCAGTCTGCTGATACGCACCGGAAGGCGGCGGCGTCTGCTGAGGCCCAGACTGGGACGGGCCGCCTCCGTCTTGTGGGAACCCTGGGCCCGCAACCGCGCCGCTGGGATCGCCAGGCCCCGCAGGCGGAGGCTGTTGTGCCCAGGCCGCAGTGTGAACCGAGAGAACAGTCAGCGCCCCCAAAATGCCCAATGTGACGCGTCCCATCTTGCGTTTCTCCTTTGACCGACGGCCT
>Ga0170475_104222871_pt1 | contig 13208 bp, 1 predicted proteins | sample Soicark_Litter_5_FD_111474 | JGI IMG/M metagenome (GOLD analysis project Ga0170475, IMG submission 111474) | Avena fatua rhizosphere microbial communities from Hopland, California, USA. Combined Assembly of 48 SPs | reverse complement strand
TTTAGTTTTCTTTCAAAAGCCAAAGCATACCACAGAAAGATTGGCTAATGGTACAACACACGCAAAGGGAGATCAGGGAGCCACAGCGGAAGGGAGAAGGCAGGAGAGGCGGAGTGGAGGGGAGAGGAGGATCGAATGAAATATTGACAGAACGACGAATGATGCGATGGGGGCGCCCTGTGCGCTGGGCAGGTGATCAAAACAAAAACACACGGGACTGTGTGTGTTCGCGTCTGCGCCGAATGGAGAGGCGGACAGAACGCGACACAACACATAAAGGCGAATTGTTGTGTGGGCGACAAAACATAGGCACGAATTTGAATCGCACACTTTGACAAAAAAACGCGAGAACCCAAAGGGACATGAGAAGGTGGAAAGAAAGAAGCGTGCAGTGTGCTGTGCAGTGCAGGAGGGGTGAAGAATGCTACTGTAAGAGGCGGAAGCACCGAAAGCGCACTGAAAACGCATGCGAAGACCATGGCATGAGTGCCGGAGCCACTCTGCGCACCTCTGGAATAAGCGAGAAGGCGAATGGGGGGCACCACACACGACGAGTCCAGCGCAGCGCCAATACGACAATTGGGCCGACAGACCTCAAAGGGAGGGGGAGAGCCAGACTGAGTGATGGGAGGGGGGGAAAGCGAAGAACTGAAAGAAAGGGACAGAAGAGCGGACACGCGCAAATGAACATGTGTGTCGCAAACGCGTAAAGGGTGGTGTGGAGACCAGACGGATGACAGCGCGAGACATACTCAAACGACAGTACCGACGGCCGCCGCGAACGGCTTTGGACGTGGAGGAACAGAAGAGAGAGCGGGAGGAATGAAAGAGGGGTTAAGAACAGCGAGTAACTGAATGACACGCGTGTTTTTCGGGCGTGCAAAACAACGCAATGGCCAACACTGCGTCTACACAACACCCTGACAGACGTGCCAACGGGTCGACTCGGCTTTCATTCGCCACTTCAGATGGAGGTTATGGAATGGAGAAGTGTTTGTTTTGTTGGAGGGGATTTGATGATTTGTGTTTTTTTCTCTTTGTTTGGGAGGCGCTTTTGAGTTGCGCCCGCCCTCGCGCGGGTTGTGTTTAACGGCGGAGGACGGGGCAGCGGTTGTTGTTACCGCGCGCCGAGTACGTCCAGTCCAGTGCGTTGGAGTACGTGTTGATCGGCGCGAAGCCGGACCACGAATACTCGCGTGCACAGTACACGGCCCAGTACTTCTTCTGTTGAGTCGGGTCACGGCCGGTCGGGTCGTCACCGGCAACCGGCAACGTGACGTACGGCCACGCCGAGCCCCACCAGCCCCATCCGACGTACAGCGACACCGTCGCGCCAGTGCGGTAGATGGAGCTCGGGCCAGCGACGTTCTGCACCGACACTTGGTAGGTGGTGGTACGCGGGACGGCAATCAGATACGTCTCGACACCCAACAGACCGTTGACGGACTGGCGCTGCTCACGCACGATATCGTTGCACTGGCAGTTGGAGCCGGACAAAACGGCAGACACATCGCATTGACCGAAGGACGTGCCATACGTCAAGTGCATCGTCAAATCGTTGGTAGTGTCCCAAGAGAGCACGATACGGACCTGACCGAAGTACAGATCGGTGGGCGACAGCGCCAACAGGTACTTGAACGTGTTGCTGGTACCATCGACGTTGATGTACTTGAAGGCATGGCTGTAGCCGGTCGGGCGCCAGTCACACCACAGACAACGGGTGTGGCACCAGTCAAACGGAGAGCAGCCAATCAGACACTGCAGACGGGGCACATTGGCGCCGTTGGACTCGATCGACCAACCGCCAGACGCGAGGTTCGGGAACGTCACATAACCCTGAGAGTTGGTGTAGAGCGAGTACGCCGGAGAGCCGTGCGGGAAGTCGTCGCGATCGAGGTACGTGCGACCGGCCAAGCCGTTCAGCGGGCCATCATCGTCGTCCCACGGCATGCAACGGCCTTGCAGGGTGTTGGCGCGCAGGCGCACGAGGGCGTTGGGGATGGCACGACCGGTCGTCGCGCTGATCACCAACACCTGAACACTGGAGCGAGCCGCACGCGGGGTACAGGAGATACCGTTGCCCTCATAGCCATCCGGGCAGAGGCCGCAGATACGGGAGCCCGGGATGTTCGTGCACTGAGTCTTGATGTTACCGGCAGCGAAGCAACCGCCGTTGTTGGTGGCGCACTCGTTGACGTCGTTGCAGCGGCCAAAGCCAGAGCCGGTGTAACCGGACGGGCAAGGACCACACCAATACGGAATGATCAGACCGAGGATCGTGGCGCTGGTCTCATAGCACTGCACCAGCGGGTCACAACCACCGTGATTGGTGGCGCATTCGTTGATCAGACGGCAACGGAAGAAGTCGGGGAAAGGCCAGTACGGGTGCGGGCAAGGACCACACTGGTAAGAGCCGGGGGTGTTGGTACATGTGCCCAAGCAGCCACCGCGGTTGCAAGCGCATTCGTCGACATCGCGACACGTCACACCGTCACCCGTGTAACCGGCCGGGCAAGCGCCACAGGTGCGCGAGCCAGCGGTGTTGTAACACGGCACAGCGGGGTTGGTCGAGCAGCCGCCATTGGAGGTCGCGCACTCATTGACGTCCACACAGCCGTTGGGGTACGACAGCGAATTGCCGGTGTAGCCGGGGCGACAGTTGCTACAAGTGCGAGAGCCGGGGATGTTGGTACACGTCGCCATCAGCGCACAGCCACCGTTGTTCGTGGCGCATTCGTTGACGTCCACGCACTGGCCAGCCGAGTTCTTGATGAAGCCGGAGGCGCAAGTGCACGTGTAACTGCCCGCAGTGTTGCCGCAGACGGCGTTGGCGCCGCAGATGTTCGGGTTACGAGCACACTCGTCGACGTCGGTACAGCCGTCATTGCCCAAGCCAATACCATCGCCGAAGAAGCCAGGCGGGCAAGCAGGGCACAGGTTCGCGCCACAGGCCGGGGCGGGGTTGGAAGTGGTGGAGATGACGGCGCCATTGCACGTGGTACCAGGGGCCTGGTACGCGCAGAAGAAGCTGCCGAAGGTGTTGAAGCACTTCTCGTTGGTGTACGGGAAGCAACCGCCGTTGGCCGTGGCACATTCGTTGATGTCGACACAGGACGTGCCGGAAGCGCGCAGGCCCAGAGGGCAGTCACCGCACTCGAAGCCACCAGCGAAGTTGCGACACGTGCGATAGGCACCACAACCGCCGTTATTGGTCTTGCATTCGTTCACGTCCTGACAGCCATTCGGGGTAGTCGAAGAGCCGGAATAGCCGGGCGGGCAGTCACCGCACTGGAACGTGCCCGGGAGGTTGCGACACTGCACAATCGGAGCGCAGGAAGTGGAGCGGCCACCGTTATTGGTCTTACATTCGTTGACGTCCACGCAGTTGATGCCATCCGTTCCGGTGTAACCGCCGGGGCAGGGGCCACAGGTGCGACTGGTCGGGGTGTCAGTACAAGTGACACCGGCGAAGCAGCCACCGTTAGACGTGGCGCATTCGTTGATGGGAACGCAATTCTGAGGAGGCAGCACGTTGGAGCCGAGGTAACCGGCAGGGCAAGGGCCACACGTGTGCGTCAACCAGTTGTTGCCAACCGAAGGCGTCACATCCGTACAGAGCGAAACGGACGAGCAGCCACCGTTATTGGTCTTACATTCGTTGATGTTCGTGCACGTCTGGCCGTTGTTGGAGCGCGTGAAGCCAGGCTTGCAGTCACCGCAGTGGTACGTGCCCGGATCATTGAAACACTGAACTCCGCCGGGGATTGAGCAACCGCCGTTGTTCGTGGCGCATTCGTTGATGTCAACGCAATTGAATCCGTTTCCGGTGTAGCCAGGAGCGCAGATACCACAGTGGAAGGTGCCCGGGTCGTTGAAGCACGACTGAGGCCCAGAGCAGTAGCGAGAGCAGCCACCGTTGTTCGTAGCGCATTCGTTAATATCGACACAATTAATCCCATCTCCAGGACGTATGTAACCATTTGGACAACTTCCGCAGGTACGACTGGTCGGCGTGTCGGTACATTGGACACCGAAGAAGCAACCGCCGTTGTTCGTGGCGCATTCGTTGATGGCCGTCAGCACACAGGAGTTCGGGCCAACACCAGTGCCGGCATAACCGGCCGGGCACGTGCAGGTGCGGAACGGACCAGCGGCGGGAGTGGTCGGGGTCTGATCAGCACAGGTGGCAAACACAGCGCCGGTGCCGGTCTTCATGCAACCACCGTTGTCGATCGCGCACTCATTGACGTTGACACAGGAGAAGCCGTCACCGGTCATGCCAGCGGCGCAAGTACAAGTCCAGCCACCAACATTGTTGGCGCACGTCGCGAGAGGAGCACAGTTGCCCGGACGGCCGTTGGTCGGCGACGGCGGGTTGGTACACTCGTTAACGTCGTCACAAGTGACGCCATCAGCGTTCAGGGTGTAACCCGAGCGACACTGACACTGGCGCGAGCCGGGGGTGTTCAAGCAGGTCTGCGAGCAGCCACCATTGGAAGTCTGACACTCGTCAACGTCGACGCAGACGCCACCGACGACTTGCCAAGCGGGACCCGGGCAGGGGCCACAGACACGATCAGCACCGCGACGGTTCTCGCAGGTGGTCGCACCGCATCCGCCGTTGTTCGTAGCGCATTCGTTGACGTCCGTACAGAGCTGGCCGGGCTGGATCGGGCCGGGCACATAGTACGGGCCCAGACAGTTCGAGCAGGTCATGCCCGCAGCGGCCGGAGTGCCGCCAACGCCACTCTGCGAGCAGGTCGTGGACGGGTCACAGTTACCGTTCGGGGAAACGAAGCACCATTTAATGACGTCGCAGGTCCAGCCAGAGCCAGCATAACCGGCAGCGGAAGAGCACAGCGCGCAAGTGCGGTTACCGTTGGTGTTGGTACAGGCGATCGGGCCGCCACCAACGCCACCGGTCAGGGAGCAGCCACCGTTTGCCGTAGCGCATTCGTTGATGTCGTCGCAATTGATACCAGTGCCGGAGTAGCCGTCTTTACACGGACCACACGAGAAGAACTGGTTCCACAGAGGAGCGTAGGGGGTCAACTCCGTGCAGCCCGTCGAGTAGATCGAGCAAGCACCAGGACAGTCGACGTGGCCGGTACACGAAGTGATACCGTCACCATCAAAGCCCGGGCGACAGGCACACGTGCGCGAGCCGAGGGTGTTGGTACAGAGCGCCTCCGGGCGACAGTCTCCGTTGTTACGGGCGCATTCATCGACGTCGGTACAAGTCATGCCGTCACCGGTGTAGCCGGGCGGGCAGCGGTTCGGCGCGACACCACATTCGTAGCCGCCGAAACCGATGTTGCCGGGGACCGGCTGACGGTTGTAGCACGTGACAGGCGGAGTGATGGAGCAGCCGCCATTGGACGAGGCACATTCGTTGATGTCCACACACGTGTCACCGACGCGCGTGTACCACGGTGCAGGCGTGGGCTGGCCGACGACCTGGACCGGGCCAAAGCAGTCGCTACACGTGCGCTGGTTCGGGCCAGTCATCGTGCAGGTCATGAGCACGGGGTCACAACCGCCGTTACCAGTCAGACACGGGTTATGCGGGCTGCAGGACAGGCCGGGCGTGGACGGGTTGGCGTCGTCATAACCGGCAGCGCAAGAGCACGTGAATTTGTTGTTGGGGTTCGCGGCAGTCGGGGTGCGGTCGGTACAGACACCACCACTGGAGACCGGTGCGCAACCACCGTTATTGACAGCGCATTCGTTGATGTTGATGCACGGGAAGCCGGAGCGGCCGCAGCCGTTGAAGCCGGACGGGCACGAGCATTTGGCGCGGCCGGGGCCGAGATACGTGCACGTGGCAGGGATGTCGCCGCTGGCGTCACAGAATGCCGGAGTGTAAGACGCCGCGCATTTGTCGATCGGGACACAGCCGCCCTGCACGTACGGGTTGCCAGAGTAACCAGTGGGGCAGGAAGCGCAGGTGTAGCCACCAATCAAGTTGGTACACATCGGAGCAGGGGAGATCGTGCGATCACAGCCCGGGCCGGCAACACCACATTCGTCCACGTCCACGCACATGCCTTCGTAACCGCCGTTGGGGTCGTACGTGTCCGATTGCGTCGACTTGTAGCCGGTCGGGCAGGCGGTACACGTGAACGGGCGGTTCGGGAACTCCGTGGTCGGGCCCTCCACGCACATGGAGCGGACAGGAGAGACCGCGTTGGCAGGTGACTGGAAGCAGAAGGGATAGATCGACGGGCAGTCGGAGTAGCCTTGGGTGCACTCGTCAACCGGCAAGCAATTGACGGTCGGGTCACCGTCGGTACCACACGGGCAGGGGCTACAGCTGTAACCGCCCTGGTTGTTATGACAGTCAGAGAAGCGACAGACTGCCGGGTTGGTAGCCAGACACTCGTCGACGTCGGTACAGATCTGGTGCGAGATGCCCTGCGGGTCGAGAACGACGGACTCGGTCCATCCCTGGCCACAAGGCTGGCACTGGAAACTGCCGGGCGTGTTGGTGCACTGACGGAACGGGGCCTGCGAGCAGCGTTGGCCCTGGATACATTCATTGATGTCGTTACAACTGTTAGCGCCAAAGCCGAAACCGCCGGGAGGAGTGGTCTCATAGCCCGGTTTACACGGGCCACAGTCATAGCGCTGGCCGCCATTGGTGGTCGGAGTCAGATCGTGACAGAACTGCGCGTTCGGCGAACACACCGGCGGGGAGGTCAGCAGACATTCGTCGATATTCTTGCAGCCGTCCGGACCGCGGGAGTACGGGTCGCCGGAGAAGCCGTCCCAACAGCCACGACATTCGCGACCGCCTTCGGTGTTGACGCACACAGAGTTGTCAGAGCAACCGCCATTGGTGGCAGCGTTCACGACGCACTCATCGACATCCACACAGCCGGTAGCACCAGAACCGGTGTAGCCGGTCGGGCAGTCACCACAGACGACCGCCGGGTAGGTGGGCGGGTGGTCGCCGGGGGCGCCGGTGGAGACGCGACACTGACGGAACGGATTGGTGGAACAGCCGCCGTTGGAGCCCGGAGGGATGTTACACAGGTCCTTGGGGGTACACGTCTTGCCGTCACCATCGTAGTTGGTGGGGCACGTGTTCGGCACACCATTAAAGTCGCAAGAGAACGAACCGGGGGTGTTGTGACAGGTGGTACCCGGGAAGCAGCCGCCGTTGTTCGGGCCCGCGCACTCGTCGGTGTCGTGACACCACTCGCCGGGCGGGGCAGATTTGTACGGCTCGCCTTCGTAGCCCGGAGGACACGGCAGACACGTGGCGGGGAACGGGTTCGGGTCGGCGCCGACCACGCAAAGCGACGAGAAGACACACGGGTTCTGAGCAGCGCCACACACATCGCGACGCACACACGGAGCAGTGACAGTGCCGATGTTCGGACCGAGACCGGCGTCATAACCCGGTCCGGCCCAACCGTTGGCGTAGTTACACGTGCACGTGAAGAAACCACGAGGGGTGTTGGTACACAGAACGTGATTCACGCCTGTGTCACAGTTGTTAGGGCCGACGCCACAGAAGTCATAGCCCTGGCAGCCGGGAGGCACGTTGCCCGCACCAGCTTGGAACTGGCCCAGCGGGCCGCCCGGGGTGGTCGGGCACTGACCACACTGGTAGCCGATCAAACCGGGGAGCTGCGGGATCAGATCCGAGCAGCCGACCAACGGCACGTCACACGGTGACACGGCGTTGTTACACTCATTGACGTTGTACTGGTTGCAACCACCAAGAGCGGTGATGCCCGGGTGGCCGGCCTGGAAGCCCGGGGTCGGGCAGTTGCCGCAAGTGAGAGTGGTGCCTACCTGCTGGCACGTGACGCGCGGGTCGCAATCACCACGCGCGCACTTGTCGATCGCAGTACAGTCCGAGGGGACGGGAGTGAGGCGTTCGTAGTCAGTCTCACAGGAGCAAACTTCGGTGACGGAGATGCCGGGGTTCTCCACGACGGTACAGATACCGTGAGCACCACAGACTTCCGGGTGGCGACAGGTGGCCGGGGCGACACACGGGTCTTCGGCGGAACCAGTGCCCAGGTAGCCGGGCGGGCACGCAGAGCACGTCCAGCCGTGGAGAATGTCGATATTGGCATTGAACACGATGTTGGTACACGTCGAGTACTGACTGCACTTCTTGGGTTGGTAATTGGCAGCGCATTCGTCGATGTCATGACAGTGGCCACTGCCAGCGCCGGTCTGGAACGTGGGGTTGCAGTCCGTGCACAGGTTCTGGTGGAACTGTTGGTTCAGACAAATGACAGTCGGGTCGCAATTGCCGTTGATGGCGGTGGGGTCTGTGCACTCGTTGTAGTCCGTGCACGTGAAGCCATCACCGACCAAGATCTTCTGCTCGTTGAGCAGCGGGCATTGGCCACAGGTGGGCAGTGCGCCGGGCTGTTCAATACAGAGCGCGGCAATGCCGAGAGTCATGTCCTTGTAGCACGGGCTTTCGTTGGGACAGAACTGGTGCGGGTGGCAACCACCTGCATCGGGGTTGACGATGTACGGGTCACCTTCGTAGTACTGCGGGCATTGATCGCACGTGTAGCCACCAGGCACGTTGGTGCAATGGCTGGAGCACACGGCGGCGTGCGTCGGAGCGCACTCGTCGATGTCGACGCAGTTGGGCGCAACGCCAGTGTAACCGGGAGCGCAGCCACAGAACGGCTGCGGCGGTTCGACCTGCAGGTTCATGGTACACGTTTCGGTCGGGCCACAACCGCCGTTGTTGGTCAGACACTTGTCAATCACCTGACATCCGCCCTGAGCGCGGTACTCGTTACCGGTGTAGTAAGCCGGGTCACACGGCGAGCAGTACGCATAGCCGGGCGGGCCAGCAATCACAGTGCACGTGGAGCCGCGGTCACCGCAGGGCTTGGGAGACAGGTCACAGAGAGGAGGCAGGACACACTGAGTGTAGGGGCTGCCACCGGTGTAGCCGGTGGGGCAGTCACCACACGTGCGGGAGCCGACAGTGTTGACGCACAGCGACAGGCTGGCACAGCCACCGTTGGCCGTCAGACATTCGTTGACGTCCTGGCAGCCGCCCGGGGTGAACGGGTTGCCAGCGAAGCCGGGCGGGCACGGGGTACAGGTGTAAGTGCCGGCTTTGTTGATACAGAAGCTGCCAGCAGAGCAGCCGCCGTTGTTGGTCTGACATTCGTTGACGTCCAAGCATTTGTTGGAGTGCTGGGGGTCGACGATGTAGCCAGACGGGCACGAGCCACATCCGAGCGGGGTACAGGACTGCAGCGGGTCACAGCCGCCGTTCAGCTGGCCGTTTTCACACGGAGTGATGAGGATACAGCCACCCTGCGCTTTGCGGCCGGAGCCACGGTATCCGGCAGGACACGGGCCGCACGTGGCATCGAGAGGCGCAGCCGTGCAGGTGACGAGCGGGTCACAAACGGTATCGCAGATGGTAGCGGCCGTGCAACTGGCGCCGTTCCAAGCGTAGCCCTTCGGGTCGTTGGGGGCGGCAGTACCGGCGGCGAACTCCGCAGTGCCGGGACCGCAGGAGCAGGTGAAACCGCCATACGTGAAGAACTGACCGGCCGTGGTGGCCGCATTGATGGTGGTCGGCGTCAGGTCCGTACAGGTGGCGAGCGGATCACACGGGTTGTAATCACACTCGTTCACGTTCGGGCAAGAGCCACCAACGCCAAGCGCCAGGTTCAGACCGTTGTCACCGTTCACGGCCGAGAACGGGCGAGCAATGCTACCCAATCGCGGGTTGGAGCCGGCGAGAGCCTGGGGACAGGCAGAACAAATCGGCTCGTTCAACGGGCTGTTCGTGCACGACGTCAGCACACTACAGCCACCGTTACCGGCGTTACACACAGGGGCTTCCTCAACGTTGAAGCAACTGAAACCACCGAAGCGATTGACGCACTCGGTGGCGTCTTGCGCCGCGCAGAACGGGGCGCCGTACACCTGACACTCGTTGATGTCGGTACAGGTACGACCGTTACCATTGTAGCCAGTGATGAAGCCGGCGACCACCTGTTGAGGGCAGGTACCAGGCGACTGGCCAGCCGGTGTACACGAGACGACACCTTGATCCGAGGTACACGGCACGCGGGGGTTCATTGAGCAACCGCCGTTGTTCACAGCGCAGGGATCAACACTATTGCACGTGAAACCATCGCCGATCAAGCCGGGCGGGCACGCACCGCAGGTAAAGCGGATGAACGTGGGGGCAACCGGCGTGGAGTCGGTACAGGCCACACCTTGAGCACAGCCGCCGTTGCCGGTGGCGCATTCGTCAATGTTCTGACACGCGCCAGAGGACAAGGCGTAACCGAAGTTGCATGCGCCGCGCGCGAAACTGCCGTCGGAGTTGATACACTGCTGGTTGGGGAGCACATAGGTGGTGGGGTACAACTGAGAGTCAAACGCCTCGCCAGTCAGACACTCGTTCACGTCGTGACAACCATTGTTCTTGCCGTTTCCGGAGTAACCACGCACGCCAGTGCCAGCGAAGTCACAGTCACTGCAGTTGAAGCCGCCCGGGAAGTTGGTGCAGACGGTCGGGGGAGTGGCATCACAACCGCCGTTGTCGTTCAGACATTCGTTGATGTCGCGACAGCCCAGAGGGTCGAGGTGCAGATCCGAATTGCCCGTGTAGCCGGTCGGGCAGAACGTGCAATAGCGGTAGGTGTTGTTGAGCTGCACGCAGTTGGTGAGCGGATCACAAGCACCGTTATTGTTGCAGATGGTGGTGTCAGTGATGACTGCGTTCGGGGCAGGGTACATCACGACCAGCGGCACAACCACAGGGGTAACCTTGGAGCCCGGGCCGCCAATGGTAACGAGCGTACGCTCATTGGCATAGCGCGGGTCAGGCGACTGGTACAACACCGTCGCCGACACACCGGAACCAGACTTCTCCACGTTCGGGATCGGCACCACCAGGGAGTAACGGCCGTCCGCACCGGACACGGCAGAAGCCGTGGTACAGATCTGACCGTACATTTCGTACGTCACACCAACGCCAGAGAGCGGGGTCTCGGCCTGGAACACACCGGTCTTCACAACACCCTGAATGGACTGAGTGGCCGGAGTGGTGACCTGAACGGTGTCAGCCCACGAGTGGTACGCAGCGTTCTGCTGTCCATTGAGGGGGAACCATTCGACTTTGATACGCGAGAACGCAGTGGTCGCCGTCGGCAACAGACAGAACGGGCAGAAGTTCAAGCCGAACGTGGCACCCGACGTGGTGGCCGGAGTGAACAGCGTATTGATGTCGACGGCCGTACCGGAGACACGGATCTTCTGGAAGTGACCATCGGCCGTGAGCGGCACAACGACGATGCTGCTCAGCGACGGGTACGGTGCGAACGACACATCGGCGTCTTCGGAGCTGATGTTCACTGCCATGTAACACGGCGAGCCACCAGCCATACACGCAGACAGCTTAGCCTGCGGGTAGAGGAAGTCCGTACCAGCAGTGGGCAGAGCACCACAACCGGACATCTGAACTTCGGTGACGGTCTGGAGAGCGGCGTTGTTGTCGATGGCCGGAGGGACGGTCTTCGGAGCGACGACCGTGGAGATGGCGACGGGCGTAGCGACGATACAGACGATCGTCAGCACAGCCATAGCGACGGCAATGTAGAATTCCTGGTTCGGCATAGCATCGCTCTTGACACCGCGGTACAGAGCGCGACGCTGGTACATGGCCGACACCACAGCGGCAACACCAAACACGAGGCCGAGCAGTGCCATCAGATACAGGTAACGACCATTGGAGTGGATGTACTCTTTGATGGCCGTGCAACACTGCGGGTTCAAACAACCGAAACGGATGGTGTTGGCGTCAGCCTCAGCACCGGCACTGGACGTCTCCCAAACGGTGACCGCGAAGCCGGGGCAAGTGTCAGCGGCGTGATCGCCGACGAGCGCGTATTTGGTACAACCGAACTCGTCCTGAACGCTGGTGTCTGCCATGTCAGAGAGAATGTTGGAGCAGTTGCTGTTCACAGCGTTGTCCACAATACTGTCGTTGGTGTACACACCAACAGCAGCGGCCAACACACCGGCGAGCAAGACCGACAGGACAATGGCGTAGGAGAGGAGCCATTTCTTGGAGCGGCGGCGCGACGCGATGATACCCCAGAAGGAGATGAGCACCGTCGACACACCGATAACGATGGACGCCGCGAACCAAGCGTTGCTGTTTGCCGTGTAACGAGACAGAATGTTCTTCTTATACGCCCATCCCGCGAGGAAGATGATCGCATAACCGAACAGCAAAAACAGCAGATTCAAAAATTGGAAGCTGTAGTGGAGCACGACCTCGAGCGAGAGCGATCGGACGGCGAGCATAGTGCCGATCGACAGGACGCAGAAGAGGAAGAGACCGGCCACTCCGAGCAGATTGTCGTTGAGCGACAGCTCACCCAACGCAAACGCCAGTGACAACACTCCCAAAATGACAGACGAATAGATGTACGCAAACAGCAGCTCATAAGTGTTGAGGTGCAGTTTGGCGATCATTTGCTTCTGTCCCTCCGACAGATCGCGACCGAGAATGCTCGTACCGGCGGTACGCGCAAACAGCGCCGTGAGCGTCGCCAGAAACCCGGTGACAATCAGACCCGCAGCGCGTGCATTGCCCGTGGAGGCGATGTAAATGGCGAGCGCTGCGGTGAGCAGACCGGCAGCGATCTGCACCAAACTCATTTGATAGAAGAACTTCAATTCGATGACGTGCAGACGCAGATCCTCCGACAGATTCGGGTCACTGGCCACAGCGGCGTCCACAGCCATTTCTGTGCGACTGCGTTTGCGGTCGTCAGATTTGGGCTGACGCTTCTGGCCCGACGACGGACGCGTGAGAGCCGGCGCCTGCGCATCGCTGGCCGGAGCACCGCCTGAGGCAATCAAAGACGTGCGACCGCCTTTCAAAGTGCCTTTTTCGCCGACGTTATGAGCCGCTGCCTCGCCGGTCGCACCACCCTCTGAGGTGGGAGTCGTCGGCGCTGCTGCGGCTACTGTTGCGGCTGGCGCGGGTGCCGAAGAGATCGGCGCGCGTTTGGTGGCCACGGAACGGGCCTGCGCCAGCAACGCTTCAAAGCTGAGGGTCGAGCCGCCCCCCGAAGGGACGATGGCTGCGCCACTGCTCGCGGTAGAATCGGACGACATAATGTCTCTGCTCCGATTCACACACCTAAAACGACCGCGAGTCGCTTAATTTATCGAGTTTACAG
>Ga0170475_116174940_pt1 | contig 13210 bp, 10 predicted proteins | sample Soicark_Litter_5_FD_111474 | JGI IMG/M metagenome (GOLD analysis project Ga0170475, IMG submission 111474) | Avena fatua rhizosphere microbial communities from Hopland, California, USA. Combined Assembly of 48 SPs | reverse complement strand
GGGAGTCAAGCGACGTGACCAACGCCCCCTCCCCCTGACCCCCTCCCGCGAGGGGCGGGGGAACTACTGGCCATGAAGTTCACCCTGTCCTGGCTGAAGACGCACCTCGACACCGACGCCACACTCCCGCAGATCACCGACGCGCTGACCCGCATCGGGCTGGAGGTGGAGGGCGTCGAGGACCGCGGTGCCACGCTCGCTCCGTTCCGCATTGCCCGAGTGATCGAGGCGGCGCAGCACCCAAACGCCGATCGTCTGCGCGTCTGCACCCTGGATACCGGTGACGGCACCGCAACCGTCGTCTGCGGAGCACCCAACGCGCGCACCGGGATGAAAGGCGTATTCGCACCGCCAGGCAGTTTCATCCCTGGCACGGGCATCACGCTCAAGGTCGGCGAGATCCGCGGTGTCCGCAGTGCCGGCATGCTGTTGTCGGAACGCGAACTCGGCGTCAGCGACGAGCATGCCGGCATCGTCGATCTGCCCGAGGACGCACCGGTCGGCGCCGCTTACGCTGAGTGGGCAGGCCTCAACGATCCGCTGATCGATGTCAGCGTCACACCCAACCGCGGCGACTGCTTCTCCGTGCGCGGTATCGCGCGCGATCTGGCCGCTGCCGGGATTGGCACAGTGAAGCCGTGGGCGCCGGCAAGCATCGCGTCCGGTTTTCGGGGCGGGCCGCGTTGGCAGATAGATTTCCCCGAATACTGCCCCTGGATCCTCGGCCGCACCGTCCGCAACCTGCGCAACGGTCCCAGTCCACAATGGCTGCAGGATCGGCTGATCTCGATCGGACTGCGGCCGATCAACACGCTGGTCGACCTCACCAACTTCTTCACCATCGACCTCGGACGTCCGCTGCACGTGTTCGACGTGTCGAAGCTTTCGGGAGACGTTCTCACGCTCCGCCCCGGGCGCAACGAAAACTTCCGGGCTTTGAACGGTCGCGACTACATGGTGACCCAGGACGACTGCGCCATCGCCGACGCCGCCGGCGTGCAGTCGATGGCGGGCGTGATGGGCGGCGAGACCACGGGCTGCGATGACCGCACCACCAGCGCATTCATCGAGTGCGCGCTGTTCGATCCGATCCGGGTCGCGCTGACGGGTCGTCGCCACGCTATCATCTCCGACGCCCGCCAGCGCTTCGAGCGTGGCATCGACCCCGCGCTGATGCCGGATGCGCTGGAAGCTGCGACCGCCATGGTGCTGGAGCTTTGCGGCGGCGAGCCGGGCGAGGTCACCGAAGCTGGCGCACCTCCCAAATGGCAGCGTTCCGCCACGCTGCATTTCGCACGCATCGCCGGTCTCGGTGGCTCCGACATCTCCGACGAAGAGGCGGTCACGTCGCTGGACCGCCTCGGCTTTGCCATACAGCATCGCGACGCGACCAGCGTCACTGTCGCCGTGCCGTCGTGGCGCAACGACGTCGCAGCGAAAATCGAGCTGACCCAGGCGGAGACCCTGGACCCGGCCGTGGCCGCCAGGGCGGCCGAAGGCTGCGCCGTGATCGAGCCGGAAGCCGACCTGGTTGAGGAAGTGTTGCGGTTACGTGGCCTCGATGCCGTGCCGTCCGTGTCGCTGCCGCGCGCCTCGCCAGTGCCGCTTCCGACGCTGACCGCGAAGCAGACGCGCACCGAGTTGGTGCGCCGAACATTGGCCGCCCAAGGTATGGCCGAATGCGTCACCTTCAGCTTCATGCCGCAGGATACCGCGGCGCTGTTCGGCGACGCCCCCGATGCGCTGCGACTGATTAACCCCATTGCCGCGGACCTCGACCAGCTTCGCCCGACGCCTATCGCGACCCTTACGCTCGCCGCACAACGCAATGCGGCGCGCGGTTACACGGACGTCGCACTATTCGAGATCGGTCCCGGTTTTACTCTCGGCGCCAGCGATCGTCAGAGCTGGATTGCGGCGGGCCTGCGGGCAGGCGCGACGCCGCGCAATTGGCTCGGCACATCGCGTCCGGTCGATGCAATGGACGCCAAGGCTGACTTGTGGGCGGCGATGACCGCGGTCGGCATCTCACTTGATGCGCTGGTGCTGACGCAGGATGCGCCAGCGTTCTATCATCCCGGCCGCTCTGCCACGGTGCGGCAGGGCCCGAAGATGGTCATCGGCAGTTTCGGCGAACTTCATCCTCGGCTGCTCAAAGCGCTCGGTCTGACTGGGCCGGTTGCTGCATTTCAGCTGGACCTGGACGCAGTTGGCGAACCGAAACGGCGGCGCAACGCGGCACCGGATCTCGCTCCGTTCCAGCCGATACGCCGTGACTTTGCCTTCCTGGCTGACATCGATGTCACCGCTGATGCGGTGACGCGCGCGGCGCGCGGAGCCGACCGCAACCTGATCGCTGGCGTGTCGCTGTTCGATGTCTATGAGGGCGATCGGCTGCCCCCCGGCAAGAGGTCATTGGCGATCGAGGTCGTGTTCCAGCCGCGCGAGCGTTCGTTGACCGACGCCGAAATCGAAGCCGCGTCGCAGAAGGTGGTAGCAGCGGTAGCCAAGGCGACTGGCGCCACTTTGCGCTGACCGCAGACCGCGCGGTTCTCATGGCTACGGGCACCGCGCTACGCTCCCTGACGGATAGAGGAGGGTTGGCATGCTGCGCGAGGAGCTGGTGTTTGTCGGCACGTGCGATATCGCCGGGCATGTGCGTGGAAAGGGCTTCCCGGCACGTGAGATCGACGCGCGTCGCCGCAAGGGTGTCGGCTGGACGCATTCCAACCTGATGCAGACCGCGTTCGGACCGATCCTCGACACACCCTTCGGCACCGCCGGCGACCTGATGATCGTGCCTGACCCGACGGTGGAGGTCCGCGTGGACTTCGGGGATGGATCCGCCTTGGAACACTTCTTTCTGGGCGACATCCGCAACACCGATGGCACGCCGTGGGAGTGCTGCCCGCGCGAGTTCCTCCGCCGCGCCATCGCCGCGTTGCACGCCGCAGGTGGCGTTCGGCTGATCGCGGCGTTCGAGCAGGAGTTCGTCTATACGGGCAATCAGCACCGCGATGGCGACGCCTACAGCCTGAACGCGTTCCGTCGCCAGGGCACATTCGGCGAAAGTTTCGTGGCGGCCCTGCGCGCGGCCGGCATGCGGCCAGATTCATTTCTGGCCGAGTACGGGACGCGGCAGTTCGAAGTGACGGTGGCGCCTGCGGATGGGCTGGTCGCGGCCGACCAGGCCGTGATCACCCGCGAAATGGCGCGCGCCGCGGCGCATCGGCACGGTTTTCGTGCCTGCTTTTCGCCGATGCCCGAGGCCTCCGGCGTCGGCAATGGTGTACACATCCACATGAGCCTGCAGGATGCGTCCGGTGAGCCGATTACCCATGACGCCGCCGGACGGTTGGGTCTCAGCATGACGGCGCAGCATTTCTGTGCTGGCATTCTGCATCACTTGCCGGCCATTTGCGCCATGACCGCGCCATCGCCGGTTTCCTATCTCCGCCTGACACCGAACCGCTGGGCGCCGACGCTGATCGACATCGTGCAGCAGGACCGCGGAGCGGCGCTGCGCGTCTGCCCCACCTTCGCCGCCGCCGATCCCGCCGACGTGACGCGACAGTTCAACATCGAGTTCCGCGTCTGCGACGCGGCAGCGAGTCCATATCTGGCGCTGGGCGCCGTCATCTTTGCCGGTGCCGATGGCCTGCAGCGCAAACTCGGCCTGCCTCCTTCGGCGGACAGGGCCGAGGAACTGCCGCATTCGCTGGGTCACGCGCTCGATATGATGGCGGCGAGCAAGGCTGTCGCCGCTTGGTTCGGCCCGGTCTTCCTGGAAGCCTATCTGCGCCACAAGCGCTCGGAGGTGCAGCACGTCGCCGAGTGGGCAGTGAACGAGCTTTGCAACCGCTACGCCGAGGTGTATTGACCTTTGTAGGGACGCTCCACTTCCGCGCGGCAAGATGCCGTTTCGGAAGCAGTCTGGCGCACCGGAGGCGCCGTTATTCGCGCAGTTTCCCCAATACCCGACCTTGCAGCTGACCCGCAACGCGCGCGCCTGACCGTGCTGAAGGCGCCGGAGCGTTATCGCTTTATTCTCGACCGGCCCATCGCCGCATCGCCTGGCGAGCGTTGGATTTGCAGCGGCGGTGCCGTCGCGCTGCTCGGTCAGCTGATCGCCCAAGGCTCTGGCATGACGCTGCCGGACTTCGCTCGACAGGCTGTGTTTGCCCCGCTCGGGATCGACACCATAGCATGGGCACGAGGCCGCGATGGCGTCGCATCGGCAGCATCAGGGCTGCGGCTATGCGCGGGCCACCTGCTGCGCATCGGCCACGTGGTGCTGGCTGGCGGCGAATGGCAGGGCGGGCGCATCATCTCACGCGCCTGGCTCGACGCCTCGTTCACCCCCGCCATCGATACCGACCCGGGCGTCAAATACGGCTGACTGTGGTACATCGGCAAGTGGAGTGTGCCCACAGTGGCGCGGCCGAGGCGGTGGATTGCCGGATTCGGCAATGGGGGCCAGAGGCTATACCTTATGCCGGAGAGGGGCCTCGCCGCCGTCGTGTTCTGCGGGGCCTACAATCGGCCGGATCAATGGGGTCACGCCAAGCCGGATCTGGCGCGAAATCGTGCTGCCGGACCTGGGTTGACCAAGCGAACAGGAGGAGGCGTTGCGCGGAACACTCATTGTCTTGTTCGTGGCCGCCCTGGTGACCCGCGCTCATGCGCAGACCGGGACCGAGCAGTGGGAACAGTGCAACGACCCGAGCAGCTTGGAAGCCGTCATCAAGGCCTGCACCGAGGTCATCGACGCGAAACGAGAGCCGCGCGACAAGCTTGCCATGGCCTTCAACAATCGAGGTTATGCTTACACGCGCCAAAGCCAGTATGATCGCGCGATGGCCGATCTCGATCAGTCGATCCGGCTCGATCCGCGCAATCCGCTCACATACAACAACCGAGGCTACGCCTGGTCACGCCAGAACCAGCACGATCGCGCGGTTGCCGACTACAGCCGCGCGATCGACCTGGAGCCGACGTACGGAGCCGCCTTCAACAATCGTTGCTGGTCGCGAGCCATCGTGGGTGCATTGAACGAGGCCCTGGAGGACTGTGATGAATCGCTGAAGGTCAGGCCGGACGGTGTCACGACGCTGGACAGCCGCGGCTTTGTCTACCTGAAGCTCGGTCGCCCTCAGCAGGCGATTGCCGACTACGACGCCGCCCTGCAGCAGCGGCCGCGATCCGCGACGTCGCTTTACGGCCGGGGGCTGGCCTATCTGAAGCAGTCGGACCAGGAGAAGGGCCGGCGGGACATCGCTGCAGCGGAGCAGATCGATCCGGAGGTTGCGGCCAAATTCCGCAAGTGGGGGGTCACGCCCCCATGATTTACCGGCCCGGGAGTGGATGACACAGGCCACCGAAGCATCTATCTGAACGCCGGCATGACCCCGCTCGACCACATCCGCAACTTTGCGATCATCGCGCATATCGACCACGGGAAGTCGACCCTGGCCGATCGCCTGATCCAGACCACCGGAGCACTCAGCGACCGGGAGATAACCAACCAGGTCCTGGACAATATGGAGTTGGAGCGCGAGCGCGGGATCACCATCAAGGCGCAGACCGTCCGGCTGACCTACGAGGCAAAGGACGGCCAAGTCTACGAGCTGAACCTGATGGACACCCCCGGGCACGTGGATTTCTCATACGAGGTATCCCGCAGCCTCGCTGCCTGCGAAGGGTCGCTGCTGGTGGTGGATGCCTCACAGGGGGTCGAGGCGCAGACGCTGGCCAACGTCTATCAGGCGATCGAGGCCAACCACGAAATTGTTCCGGTCCTGAACAAGATCGACCTGCCGGCGGCGGAACCCGAACGGGTGAAACAGCAGATCGAGGACGTGATCGGCCTGGACGCCTCCGACGCGGTGGAGATCAGCGCCAAGACAGGTCTCAATATCGAGGGCGTGCTCGAGGCGCTGGTGCAACGCCTGCCGCCACCGAAGGGGGACGGCAACGCGCCGCTGAAGGCGCTGCTGGTCGACAGCTGGTACGATCAGTACTTGGGCGTAGTGATCCTGATCCGGATCAAGGACGGGCGGATCAAGCGGGGCCAGAAGGTCCGGATGATGTCCACCGGCGCGGTGCACCAGGTGGAGCAGGTGGGCGTATTCAGTCCGAAGATGATCCCCGTCGACGACCTTGGACCCGGCGAGATCGGTTACATCACGGCCGCGATCAAGACGGTGGCCGACTGCTCGGTCGGTGATACCATTACCGATGATCGAACACCGTCGACCGCACCGTTGCCCGGATTCAAGCCATCGGTGCCCGTGGTGTGGTGCGGACTTTATCCGGTCGATGCCGATGACTTCGAAAAACTCCGTGAATCGCTGGCACGGTTGCGGCTGAACGACGCCAGCTTCCACTATGAGCCGGAGACCTCGGCTGCGTTGGGTTTCGGATTCCGCTGTGGCTTCCTGGGGCTTTTGCACCTGGAGATCATCCAGGAGCGCCTGACGCGCGAATTCGATCTGGATCTCATCGCGACTGCGCCGTCGGTGGTATATCGTATCTACCGCACCAACGGCGAAATGCAGGAGCTGCACAACCCGGTGGACATGCCGGACGGCAGCGTCATCGACCACATCGAAGAGCCCTGGATCCGCGCCACCATCATGGTGCCGGATGACTACCTCGGTGCCGTGCTTCAGCTCTGCAACGACCGGCGCGGGGAGCAGGTGGATCTGACCTATGTCGGCAACCGGGCGATGGCGGTGTATCGTCTGCCGCTGAACGAGGTCGTGTTCGACTTCTATGATCGGCTGAAGTCGGTATCGCGTGGCTATGCCAGCTTCGACTACCAAATTGACAACTACGCACCGGGTGAGCTGGTGCGTATTTCCATCCTGGTGAACGGCGATCCGGTTGACGCGCTGTCGTTCATCGCCCATCGCAACGCGGCCGAGGCGCGCGGGCGCGCGATCTGCGCGAAGCTGAAAGACCTTATTCCGCGGCAGTTGTTCAAGATCGCCATCCAGGCTGCGATCGGCGGCCGCATCATCGCGCGCGAGACACTTGGCGCGCTGTCCAAGGATGTAACCGCCAAGTGCTATGGCGGCGACGTGACGCGCAAGCGCAAGCTGCTGGAGAAGCAGAAAGAGGGCAAGAAGCGCATGCGCCAGTTCGGCAAGGTGGAAATTCCCCAGTCCGCCTTTCTGGCTGCGCTGAAGATGGACGCGTAATCGTCACGCTCGCAGTTACGCGGCAACGGTGAGGCGGTAAGATACGAAACGTGGCCTCAAGGAGACCGACATGGCCCCACCGCCAGTCATTCGCCTGCATCCCGACGACAGTGTGGTGATCGCACGTGCGACATTATTGCCTGGGACGCCGCTGGCCGAGGGTGTCGCTGCCAAAGAACGCATTCCCGCCGGTCACAAGGTGGCAGTGCGGCCGATGGCAGCCGGCGAACCGGTGCGGCGCTACGGCCAGATCATCGGCTTCGCCTCCCAGGCGGTGACCGCCGGTCAGCACGTGCACGTGCAGAACTGTGGAATGGGCGATTTCTCCAAGGACTACGCGTATGGCGTCGATGCGAGGCCAACCGATTACGCGAACACGCCTTTGACCTTCGACGGCATCCGTCGACCTGACGGTCGCGTAGCAACGCGCAACTACATCGGCATCCTGACCAGCGTGAACTGTTCCGCGCACGTCGCCGGGCTGATTGCGGACATGTTCCGTCGCAATCCGTTCACCGGCGATGATCCTCTGGCGGACTACCCCAACGTGGACGGCGTGGTGGCGCTTACCCACAAGACGGGCTGCGGCATGACAGAAAGCGAACCGTTGCGCGTGTTGCGCCGCACGCTAGCCGGCTACGCGCGTCACGCCAATTTTTCGCACGTTGTCGTGCTCGGTCTGGGTTGCGAGGTGAACCAGATCCGCGGCCTGATGGAAGAACAACGTCTGACCGATCGCATTCGCAACATGGACATTCAGTCGATGGGCGGGACACGCAAGACCGTCGAGGCAGGCGTCGCGTTCGTGAAAGATGTGCTGGCCGAAGCAAATCATGTGCACCGCGAACCGGTTCCGGTCAGCGAACTGACAGTGGCGCTGCAATGCGGCGGCTCGGACGGCTACTCCGGCGTGTCAGCCAATCCGGCGCTCGGTGCGGCAAGCGACCTGGTGGTGCGTCATGGCGGCTCCGTCATCCTGTCGGAGACGCCCGAGACCTACGGTGCCGAACATCTGCTGACGCGCCGCGCGGTGTCGCGCGAGGTAGGTGAAAAGCTGGTCGCCCTGATGCGGTGGTGGGAGGATTACACGCGGCGCGAGGGTGCGGAAATGAACGCCAACCCCTCGCCCGGCAACAAGGCGGGCGGCCTGACGACGATATTGGAGAAGTCGCTCGGCGCGATTGCGAAGGCGGGCAGCACCAATCTGGTGGACGTTGTTGGTTACGCCGAGAAGGTGACCGCAAGAGGCTTCGTGTTCATGGATACGCCAGGCTACGACCCGGTGTCCGCGACTGGGCAGGTGGCAGGCGGCGCGAACCTGGTCTGCTTCACCACCGGCCGCGGCAGCGTGTTCGGCTGCAAGCCCGCGCCCTCTATCAAGCTGGCGACTAACACGCCCATGTATCAGCGCATGGAGGACGATATGGACGTGAACTGCGGCACGATCCTCGATGGCGACGAGACCGTGCAGCAGTGCAGCGAGCGCGTCTTCGAACTCATGCTGCGCGTCGCCTCCGGCGAGCGGACCAAGAGCGAACAGTTCGACTTTGGCGCCGCAGAATTCGCTCCTTGGGTGCTCGGCGCGACGATGTGACCCTCGCCGCTATTCGGCGAGAGCCACCTCGTCTGTCTCGTGCAGCCAGCGCGATACCACGCCGGCGATCAACGCTCCGACGATCGGAGCCAGCCAGAACAGCCAGAGCTGCGAGACATAGGCACCACCGGCAAACAACGCCGGACCGGTGCTGCGCGCCGGGTTGACCGACGTGGCCGTCACCGGGATCGATACCAGGTGGATCAGCGTCAGCGCGAGGCCAATCGGGATGCCGGCGAAGCCGACCGCCGCGCCCTTCGACGTACAGCCGATGATTATCAGCAGGAAGAAAAACGTCATCAGCACTTCCGTCACCAGGCAGGACCCGAAGCTGTACTTACCAGGGCTGAGATCGCCATAGCCGTTCGCAGCGAAGCGTCCCGGTACCCAGCCTGGCTGGCCTAATGCGATCCAGTACAGCACTGCAGCGGCGACGATGGCACCGATCACCTGTGCGACAATATAAGGAATGACGTCGCCAGTGGCGCATCGCTTCCCGGCCCAAAGCCCGATCGTGACGGCGGGATTGAAATGGCCGCCCGATATGTGGCCGACCGCATAGGCCATTGTCAGCACGGTCAGGCCGAAGGCAAGCGAAACGCCGAGAAGACCGATTCCTATGTTGACTCCGGTGTCGCTGGCAAAGATGCCGGCCAGCACGGCGCTGCCGCAGCCGCCGAAGGTCAGCCAAAATGTGCCGAAGAACTCGGCGCCAAGACGTCGCGACTTGTCCATTTCGCATTCCCCCTCGTTGCGAGCGGCCAACGCCCCAGCGACTCGGGGCCGCCTGTTACGTTCGTGCGATCAAAGTCCGCACGATGTCAAGGTTCAAGTTTATATACCCATGCTGGACGAACCCCAGCCTGTCGCGCAACGCCCGATGAGCGTCCGACAATCGATGGAACGGTATCGAGGGGTACAGGTGATGTTCCGCGTGGAATGGCATATTCCACATCAACAGCCGAACCACACGGTTGGTCAGCGTCGTTCGCGTGTTGGTCAGCCCGTTCCGATCCATCGTGCAGCCCGTATGCTCTGCCAGCACATAGGCGCGCAGGAACGGTTGACAGAGGAGCTGCGGCAGAATCCAGAACATGAACGGTGTTCGCCAACCGAGCAGGACCGCCGATATTGCTGATCCGCCCACCATAACCAGACTCATCGCCCGGACGCTGCGGATCACCGCAGGTGCCGCGTCAGCCGACACATAAGGATATCGGCTCAGATCGCCTCGCCAGCTATCGGCAACCACCAACAGCCGCAGCTTCCAATAAGACACCCCCAGAATGCGCCTGACATATGCGCGCAACGTATCCGGCGCCTCTATATCAAGTTCAGGATCTTTGCCGGAAATTTGCGTGTGCCGATGATGAGCGAAATGAAATGCCGTGTAGAAATGCAGATTGAGCAGTGATGGACACGCTACGAGCCAGCCGACAATCTGGTTGGCGCGACGCGATGCAAACGCCGTTTGGTGCGTGGCCTCATGCGCCGGGGCGAACAACGCCACCTGCGTAAGTCCAAACGCCAGCATCGCCGGAACGACTGTCACCGGCCCGGACATCGCAAGCAATGTGCCGGTGCCGACCAATAGTGCGGCATGGACCCCCAGGCGGCCCACTCCCGCCGCGTTGCTGCGCCCCGACAGCGCCCGCAACTCGACCGGACTGAGAACGCGATCCGACACCATGCTCATTCGTGGTCATTGTTAGCCCCAGGTGTGCAGAGATGCCAACGTGCCGTTGACGGCGCGGGCTACTGCGGCGGCCACGCTCGCAGGTGACGGCCCTGGAACACTGCCACGGTCTGCAGTGTCCGCCCTGTCTGACGGATAGAGGCGTCCGGAAGTCGCTCTACCCGATCGAATGCCCGAGCAAGTTCGTTGGCGACGCGGTCAGCATGTTCGGGCACGAAGATCAACAGGTCCGCGCCGATGAACCGGCGTGCTGGCGAGGTCAGGCCAAACTGCCGACAATCAAGGCTCAGGCAGACCGTTGTCACGTCGGGCCCCAGCGCATAACCGATCTTGCCGGCGCCACGCCAATTCGGCACGCCGATCAGTGCATCAGGCGGCACCCCATCGCCCAGCGACACCCAGTCCACAGCCTGGATCGTGGGATCGTTTGGCGTGATGTCCACGATCGCTGCATGCAGCCAGCCGAACCGAACCTGGCAGGCCACGATGGCCGCACCGAGCACAACGAAAGTGCCCGTTCCCACCAACGTCCATCGCACCACGGGCTGCCCGATACGGCGCGCCACCGCATCGCCAAGCAACGGAAACAACATCAGATAGCCAGGCGCTGCCCAATGAAACAGTACTCGTTGGTTAGACCAGGCCGACACGACCGCAAACACCACGATCGGCGGCAGGGCCAGCCAGCTCAGGAGCCAGGAGCGCCAGGCATCAGGACCGCGGCGCAGCGCCACGATCAGCACTGCCGTCATCGGCAACCAGATCCACGGCAGCACGAACAGCGCTTCGCCGGCGAGCGTCACCAGCGGCGCGAAAGGATGGAACTGCCAGCCTTCCGCTCGGCCCGCCTGAAATGCGAACGACGCCCAATCATGATGCGCATTCCACGCCAGCACGGGGACGAACATCGCTGCGGCAATCAGAGCGGCAAGCCACGGCTTGGGGGTGACCAGCAGCTGGCGATGGTGCCGGCTAGTCAGCAGGTACAGAAACACCCCCATAATCGTGAGCGCCGCCGAGTACTTCGAAAGCAGCGCCGCGCCCCCGCATAGACCTGTGCCCAGCCACCAACCCAGCGTTCGACTTTCCAGCGCATGAACGAGACAGAGCGCGGCGCCGAGTAGCGCACAGTCCAAAGGGCCGTCAGGCAGCACCCACGTGCCGGTGGTTACGCCGAACACCGGGGAGATGTTCAGCAGCATCGCCGCCCACAGACCGGCGCGCGGGCCCGCGATTGCGCAGCCGAGCCGATACATCAGCCACGTCGAGACAGCGAACAGCGCAATGAACGGCAGGCGGACCAACACGGCAGCTTCGCTGCCGAACAAGTGCGCGGCGCCCCAGCTCAGCCACCACGCGATCGGAGGGTGATCGAAATAGCCAAGGCTCAGCGTACGCCCCGACGCGATCATGTAGCTCTCGTCCACGCCCAGCCCCAGCGTTGCGCCAAACGCAAGGCGAAGGGCTGTCGTGACCAGGATCAGCGAAAACAGTGTCAAACGCAGAGGCCGGCGCGAATGTCAGACACTTTCGTCCGTCGCGGACGCGTCAAATCCCACCCCAGACTTCGCGCGCCACCTCGACGCACAGCTGCAGCTTCGCCCATTGCTCGTCCTCAGTCAGAGTGTTGCCTTCCTCGGTGCTGGCAAAGCCGCATTGCGGCGAGAGCGCGAGCTGCTCCAGCGGCAAATACTTTGCTGCCTGGTCTATCCGCCGCTTCAGCTCATCCTTGGTCTCCAGCGCACCGCTCTTGCTGGTCACCAGCCCAAGAACCACCACCTTATGCCCGCGCGGGACGAAGCGCAGCGGCTCGAAGCCACCGGCGCGCTCGGTGTCGTATTCCATGAAATACGCATCGGAATTGATCTGATTGAACAGCACTTCGGCCACCGGCTCATACCCACCCGATGCCACCCAATGCGAACGGAAGTTGCCGCGACACAGATGCATGCTGATGGTCATGCCGTCAGGTCGTCCCTCGATAGCGCGGTTGAGCATCCCCGCGTAGATCGACAACAGGTTCTCCACGTGCTCACCGCGGGCTTTCAGGCCAGCAATCTGTTCCGGGTCGCACAGGTAGGCGATGTTCACCTCGTCCAGCTGCAGATACCTGCATCCTGCAGCACCGAGCTCTGCGACCGCCTTGCAATACGCTTCTCCCAGGTCGGCGAAGAACATGTCGAGATCAGGATAGGTCTTCGGATCGATTGCCCGGGGCCCGCCGCGGAAATGCACCACCGAAGGTGACGGTATGGTCATCTTCGGGATCGCGGTCTTGACGTGGCCCGCAACGAAGCGGAAGTCGTCGACCATCATGGGCTTGCTCCAGCCGATCCGGTCGACAACGCGCAGCGAGAGCGGCAGCGGCAAGCCGCCCTTGAACTGGATTTTCTGTTCCGGCTCGTAGAGCTCGACCCCATCCAGGCCGGACACAAAATCGTAATGCCAGAACGCCCGCCGATACTCGCCGTCTGTGGCGGCTCGGAACCCAAGCTCTTCCTGCCTGCGGATAGCTGCCTCGATGCAGCTGTCCTCTGTTGCCCTCAGGGCATCGGCAGACAGCGCCCCAGCCTTGCGCGCTGCGCGCGCCTCCGCCAACTCGCGGGGTCGCAGCAGGCTGCCTACATGGTCGGCGCGGAACGGTGCGAGGCTACGTGGGCCAACCCGATCTTTCGCGGCACCGGACATCGACATGGTAGGCCCTCCTGTTTATTCGGC
>Ga0170475_106902852_pt1 | contig 13222 bp, 6 predicted proteins | sample Soicark_Litter_5_FD_111474 | JGI IMG/M metagenome (GOLD analysis project Ga0170475, IMG submission 111474) | Avena fatua rhizosphere microbial communities from Hopland, California, USA. Combined Assembly of 48 SPs | reverse complement strand
GCTCGCTTCGCGTGTACTCGAGGATTTTTGTAATAGTGGCTGGCCGAGTGAGCGGCTATGCGGGCGAACGTCGGCATGCGGTGATGCCGTTTGCAGCGGGCCCGAGACCGTTCAGAGCTGCGCGCAAGATTGTCGTGCGCCGCGTTGCGGGGACGGCCTATGCGAGCCGAGCGAACGTGCCCTATGCGGAGAAGACTGCCGCGCTTATGCGGAAGTACCGCCCGAGTGGCTACTGGATCCAGCGCTGTATCGCTTGCCGCCGGAGGGGTCGGCTGGGGAGCTGAGAACGGCGCACGGAGGCTGCCAGGTGTCGTCAACTGCGGGCACGCCAGTTCCGAGTTTTCCCGCTTGGCTGGCCCTCTTGCCGGCGCTGGTCCTTTCGCTACGTCACTGCCGAAACGCTCAAACGAGGTGAAACGGAATTACTTGAGCGCGCCGCCGCACATCGGGATACCGATTGCTCCTTTGCCTGGCTTTTCAGATATCAGATCGACAGAAGCGACAGTTTGGGAGGCTCCACCACGATGAAACGCGAAGCTTTGCGAGTCGAGGTGAACCGCTACATCTACCGTACCGTGAGCCAGCGGCTCGCCGCCGAGCAGCAGCACTCGGTAGGTACCGTGCGTCGCAGGCCAGAAGCTCAGGGGGTCCACGCTGCCCTTTCCCGCCATGCTGCTGAACTCCGAGATGACCTGCCACTCGGGCGTTAGCACCAGGGCGATCGGGCAACGTTGGGAAGCGTCGCAGTGGACCGTCACCGTAAACGGGTGACACGCTCCCCCCACGTCCGGCTCCTCGAGACCGCGAGCGAGGATCGCTCGAGGCGATTCGAGAGCTGGTTTTTTTGGCGGTCAAACCGGGCTCCCCCAGCCAATTGGTCCGACAAAGCTCGTTCGCAAGCCGAAGGTTCGAATCGGGCTCACCTCCCCCAAGGCTGCGCAGATGGGCGCACGCTCGCCAGTCGTCTCCTGCGGCAAGCCATCCGTGAGCGATCCGCCGCCGGAGCTCGGGCTCGGTTGGCGAGAGCGAGAGCTTGGCTTCGAGCGCGGCCAACAGCAGCGCGCGCTGGTTCTCTGCACCCGCTGCCGTCGCCAAAAGATCGAGCGCCGCGCGCGAGCTCGGTTCACGTTCGACGCCGCGGAGCGCGGCCGCCATGCTTTGATCGCTACTCTGCGCGCCCAAGACTGCCACCGCCAGCGCTTCAGCAGCCGAGCTCGATGGCGCGCGCTGCCACTTATCATCCCCAGGAGCGATGATCGCCGAGAACGCGCCGCTACCGCTGACCCAGTCTTTTGGTACTTGATAGAAGACCTTGAGACCACGGCTCCAATTGATCGTAAAATCTCCGTAAAAGTGCAGTTCAGCGTTGCCCGATAGGGGGGGCTCGTAGGTCACCTGCCGAGCTACCCATCTGAAGCACTCGAACAGCGAACGCACGTCGCGAGTGGGCTCGGCCTCGGCAGCAAGCGATTCGAGTGCTCCGCGAGCGCCGATGCGCAGTTCAAAAGCCAGCCGACCCTGGAACCAAGCCTCGGTACGCGCGACGCCGCGCTCGTAGCACCGATAAAACAAGTACTGCAACGTGCGGACCTCCTCACGGCGGATCGGGTCACGCTCGGGCTTCGAACCGTCGCCCTCGTGCTGGGCAACGAAGTTCAGCGTGACCTTCGTCGCGGGTATGAGCGGTGGAAATGGGCTCTCTAGTTCCTGCATCCAAGTTGGAGCCGAAACCAGACCGTCCGGTGCGCGCTCAGGGAACGCGCCGCGCGGCCGAAGTGTCGAAGAGGTAGTGATGTACGGTGGTGACCAGATTGGGGTGCCCCTCGCGAAGGCCTCGTGCTTCGGTACCTCAGCGCTGCTCGGCGTAGGGAGCGCACGAGTCAGGCGATAGTCTCGATATTCGCGCTCGGATTCCAGCAGCAACCAATCTGTGTGGCGCGACGCAATCCGTGTGTTGCGTGACAATTGGCTCGCGCCAAATTCGAAGCGCGAGTTGGCAGTAGCACGGTCGACTTCGCGCAGGCGCTCCTCTGCCCAGCGCCGCGCGACCAGAGGATTCGACGTTGCCCCCCCAGCCCCGAGCGCCACGGGGTAGCTCGCGGCATAGTCGCGGCCTTGCAGCTTGCCCGTGATCCGGAGGGCTCCCGCGAGTGGCGCCTCGGCGGCCGCAGTGACGCGCAGTGACTGACCAAAAACCAATGCGGGCAGATGCGATGGGACTGGGTCGTGGACGCCGGGCGGAAGCTCGAGCTTCGGTTCGGTGAGCTTGGGCGCGCGCAACGCGCGCAAAATATCGGTTGCTTGAAGCTCACTGGGAATACTTACGGAGAGCACGCCATAGGTCGCGTTCGTGGCCATTGCCAGGCCCAACAGCATGGCTTCATCGCGCGCCGGCCCAACTCCGAAAACACGCAAATCCGCATCTTTTCTGGCGATCGTGCGGGCCGCGGCCGCGAATAGCTCGACCGCTTCGAGCCTTCCTGCGCCAACCGGCGTTGCCCCGAGCAGGACGATTTGGGCTCGGCTATGAAGCTCGAGCAACGCTGCCGCGCGTGCCAGCGCCCCCTCGAGATCGAAGCTGCCGCTGCGCGACAATCCGTCGAGCCAGGCGGCGCCTTCCGCCGCGCTCTCCGCGCCGATCGAAGTCACGCCGTGCTTCGGCCACGCAGAACACGCGCTATCGCAAGCGAGCAGTGCGTAGTGCTCATTTTCGGCTGCGAGCAGCAGATCACGAACTAAACGCCGCTGCAGAAGGAACGAAGCGGCTGACTGAGCGTAGCTTTTATCCAGCACGATGACTCGCGCCGACGGCAAAAGCAGTGGACTTGGACTCTCGGCCCTTGAGGGGAGCTCGAGGCGAAATGAAACGTGATCGATGCGGCCACGTGCCCGCCCGTCGGACGCGTCATCCAAGCGCGAGGGCTTGAATAGCTCGTGAGCATTCGACGCTTTCCCGCCCGAGACATCGATTCGAACCTCGTTCGCCGCATGCGCCATTCGCTCGATTTCGACCGTGAAGTCGCGGCCCGGAAGGAACCGGCGGCGTGCCAAAGTAACGGTGACGCGGTCTGCCAAGGAGCGAACCTCGGCAGGATAGTTGGGCGTCGAAATTTTGCCGAAGCTTTCAGGCGCGCCCAGCAGGGTGACATCGATCGAGAATTCTCGCGCCCGATCCCCACTGTCATCGACGCGCGGTAGCAAGTAGCGATAGACCTCCGAGGTCGCGTGCTGCTCGAGCGCTTCGTCGTAAGCGAGTACCAGGGTTCTAGTCTGCTTCGGGGCGAAACCGACGATTCGCATCCTGAACGTGTCCTTGTCGTTGCTCCCGGGCCACTCGTCTTGTCGGTGCTCGGTTACTGGTCCGCGAGGGATCAATGCGATCTGATCACTATCGAAGACCTCGGCTTCTTGCAAAAAGTGAGCGTTGCCGAGCGCGAATCTGGACACACTCGCTCCGTCAGGGCTCGTGAATGCGACTTGAGCCTCGACGGCTCCGGCTCGCCCGTTCGTCAGCTCTTCCACCAGCTGTGTTCGCGCAAGGCCGCCCAGTATCACCGTGTGAACTCGATGCGACCGCAACGTCAGCTCGCCACGCTGCGCGCCGCTCGCAGGGTCATAGGTGTTGGTCCGGACGAAACCATAGGCACGCTCGCTGTCCTTCGCCTTCCAGCTTGCCATGGGCAAACTGACGAATGGCGGCGGTTCGCTCAGCCGCGGTCGCGCGCTGTGCGCCGCGCTCGGCGGGGGCTGCGGCGCGACCGCTCCGGCCGGCTTTGCCGTCGGCGCGCAAGCGGCGAGTGCGACCGCCAAAAACACGCTACCGGTACGCCAGCGCGATTCACTAGACCGCGAGGCCTGCGCGGAGCTCGGTTGACGCCGCGCGACTAGGCGGGCCCACACGCGGCCGTACCGGTGCTGTCGACACCGCAGCCACCTACGCAGAGCGTGACAGTCGGCGACCCGTTGCTGCAGCTGACCTGGTAGTAGTGAATATCTCCGTCGATAGTGGTCAGACAATAGTTTGTCGATTGACCCTTTTCGCAATAAGTCGTCTGACTGTCGATGGCCGACGGATAGACCGACGAGCACAGCTTGGGGGCGTAGAGGCCGGCGTCGTCGCAGGCGCCAAGCGGACAATGGTCGAAGCATGCATGCACTTTGCCTGTTGGACAGTGAGCGGTACACGGGCCGCCAGGCTCCACGCTCGCTCCGCCGCTTCCGCCTTCGAGGGCAGCGCCACTGGCGCCCGAGGACGTTCCACCGCTGCCCGCTGAAGACCCGCCACTGCCAGCGCCCGCTGCGACAGTCCCGCCCGCACTCGGTGAACCGCCTCCGCTGGCCATGCTCCCGCCCGCCGAGCGCCCTGCTTCCGACGATGAAGAACCGCCTGCGTTCGTGCCGCCTGGGCCCGAACCATTGCCACCGCAGGCCTCCGCACTGACGGAAAGCAGGATGACGCCAGAAAGGGCTAAGCGACTCGAAGAGAAAAAAGACCGGACCATCATGATTGAATCAGGGGAATGATGAATTGCCAGCTCGAAGAGCTATCGCGTCCACGCTTTGAAATCCAGGTCTTTCCGCGTGAGGGCGCCCGACCTCCAATCGCGGATCCGCGCGAGCTTGCCCGTTGAACCAACGGTCCCCCCCGCACTTACTCCGCTTTAGTTCGTCCACTGCGCTGGGTCTTCGCAACCGACGTTGCACTTGATGTGCGCACCAGCAGCTTCGGGGTCCTTGCCAGTAGGATCGTTGAGGGAGGGGAAGAAAGCACACGTACACAAAGTACTATCGGCAGCTTTTTGCAGCTTGAGCATCGCCTTGGGAATGAAGGAGAAAGCTTGATAGTCGACGCGCGCCGCGTACTGAGCAGTCCCAACCTTCGCGCAGCTCTTGTTTATCGCATCGAACGTCGCCGCGAAGCTAGTAACACCCACTAGATTGCTGAAGTCGTTGTAGAAGCCACCGCCCGAGTCGCCTTTGCACAGATGCGCGTGGGCCGCGGCATTGGTGTAAACCCAGTTTCCGATATAGATATCCTTCTGCATGGATGGCGCTACGCCGTCCATGTTAGCGATCGGTACGGGGGCCGCTCTTCTCTGATTGAATTGGTCTGGCCGCAATTTAGCATCGGCGTTCCCATCGGGACCCCAGCCGACGGCTTCGATGCTGTCTCCGATCTTCGGGGTCGTCGTCGACAGGAACACCACGTCGATTCTAAAATCTCGATCGGCGCTCGGCACGCTGCGGAAGAATTGTTGCGAATCGTTGAGCACGTGCACCACGGCGAGGTCGTTGGCCTGGTCGTTCGAGCCTACATAGTTCGGGTTCATGTAGGCTTCGAGGGCGAGCGAGGCGCATTGCGACTTCGGCGGTAAGTTTTTGCAGCGTGAAGCTTGAGACGTATAAAATTCCCCGTCTGCCAGGTTGTCGACGACGTGCTTTACCCACGAATACGGCAGGGCGATGATATAGGGCTCCTTCGCCGGATGGTCTGCAATGGACAGGCAGTGCGCCGCGGTCAAGAACAACGCACCGGCCAGACGAGTTGCAGAGCAATTCGCGGTCTTGCCCTTGTTAGCATAACCAAACTGGACGACCTCTTCGAGCCCATCGCTATCGTCTCCGCCGATGATTTTTTGTACCGGAGCGTTCGGGTCCCGCTTCGGCGGCTCAGCGGGCATAATCGGGAAATTAGCGAGAAGGTCGGATTTGGACAGCGACGCCCGCGGGGCGCTCGCCTGATAGCCGTTGTTTGCCGCCACGAATTGACGTGCTTCGTCACACGTTGAAACCGTTGCTAGCCCGGTGTAGAGCCCCAACTGCGGATCTTCCGCGAGCAGCCGATTCATGACGGGATAGTAGTAGCGCTCCTCCTCGACTTGCGGATTACCGGATTGATCGACGCCCAGGTCGCGATACCCGCAGTAACCAGGATCATCGAGGCTGTCTGCAACCGAAATGAAGCCCGCTTCATTCAGCTTCGCGTCTGGCTCCCCAGTCAGCTCCGTGCCCGCTGCACCGCTACCGCAACCCGTGGCGAGCGCCAGAAGGATGCCCGCAAAGCCAAATTTCCAATATTCAGATGAGTGTGTCATGAGATTTAGCCCCACGCTTGGCGTCGCGGACGCCTGGATCGGATCTACTTTTCCCGCAGGCATGCTGCGACCCCTGCTTGCTCGTTATCGCAATATCCTTCGCGAATCGCTGCCGTGCCGTCCTCGAGGCATTCCCAGCGCTCAGTCGGTTGGGCCTTGAGACAGTCGAAGAAGGCGCCGAGCGCTCGGTCGCAGACTCCGGTAGACGCCATGGCTACGCAGTTCGACTCGCAAGCTTGAGCTCTGCGACAGTGGAGGCTGATCGCCGCCCGACAGATCTGCTCGCACCGTTGCCTTTCGTTGCCGTGCCCAATGGCGGTCGAGGCGTGCACCGCAGGCGCCACCACCGGAACAGTCGGTGCCTGAGGAGTTACAGCGGCGCTGACGCTCGAGCTCTGCTCGGGCGCAGGCCCTGCACTTCGACCGCGCGCACACGCAACGCACACCAGCAGCGATGACAAGGCCGTCGCCACAGCGACACGGGCAAGCCGCCGAGTGCTCATAGAGCCGCCTTTGCGAGCTCGCGGATTTGCGGCTCGCTATCGTTCTGCGCGACTGTCTGCACGCTACTCAAAAGCTCACCGCGCTTCGGAAGCCAGCGAATCATCATCTCCACGGCGCGGTAGCGAACATGCGGATCGTCAGTCGTCACATTCTCGCGCAGCCCAGCAACCAGAACGTCGTTCGGATTGCGCCTACCCATTGCCTCAACAGCCGCCAGCCGTACTTTCTTTGCGGTATCCAGCGTCAGCCGCTCGACTAGCATCGCGTCGATCTCGGGCGCAGTCATCAAGCCCAGCGCCAGCACCGCATCGACGCGCACCTGTTCGCGTGGGTCCTTGAGATATGGTTTCACTCTTCCAAAAGCCGCATCAACCCCCGAATTGGCCACGGCTCGAAGAGCTTCGATGACGCGCATTTCCGATTTCGCCGTCTCGAGGCGATGCGTCAAGACCGTGCCCAAGGTTTTGGCGGCGTCGGGCCGACCGCTAACCGAAAACGCGCGCGTGTAGTTACCGATACCGTAGAGCGCTTCAGTACCGAGCACCTCGTCGTCAATGAGCCCAAGCAACGCGCGCACCGACGCGGGGCTTGGATTCTCGGTACGAGCGAGGCTGAGCACGGCTCGGGCCTTCAACATCTTGTCGCTACTCGGAGACTTCACGAGTGCTATCAGCGTGTCTTGCGCCGCGACCGTGCCAGTGGAACCCAACGCGTCCACGAGTGAGTCGCGTGCAACGGATTTGGCCTTGATGTCGACGGCCTTTTGAATGTTGTTGGGCTGAGCGCGAAACAGCGCTCCCAATGCCACGAACAACTTGGCCTCTTCGTCCGATTGTTTCTTGAACTCGGCCCGTTTGGCGTCGAGAGTCTGATGCTCAGCGTCGGACTTCGGCCGCATCGCGATCTGTTCGAAGCTCCCGAGTACCTTCTCGAAAGTCAGGCCATCGATTTTGGCTTCGTCTAGGTTAGCGCGATCTGCATCGGACTCGTACGGAGCGTTGGCCGCAAGCTTGATGCCCGCGTCACGCGTAGCCAGAAGCTCCCCAATCGGTTGCGCGGATGGACGCACCGATTCTGCCAACAGTGACACCTTGGTGTCCGAGTTGAGCGGCGCTTGAGCGTTGGCAAGCTCAAGCTGGTCCCGCTGGCTGATCTGGATCGGGCGTCCTTCTGGTGAGAGCCGAATCTCAGCCTTGGATTCGACGACCTTTGGCGCAATCTCCTTTGCCTCTTTCGATTCGTGATCGCCGAGCAGGATCCCGAGGTACCGCTGCTTCCGCTTGCTCCAAACGAGCGGATCGGTGGACGGCGTGTACTCGGCCTCGTATTGCCCGGTGGTATCGAATTCCCGCGTGGTGAAGCTGTGCGGACGACCTGCAACCGCTGCAAACTGCAACGATGCGCTGAATGAACGAAACACGGCCACGGCGAGCGGATGGAGATCCTTTGGAAAACTCGCGGCCGTCACCAGTCCGCCCTTCATTTCGAAAAAATAAGGGTGCTTCAACTGGGGTACGAGCCGATCGAATTCCGGCTGACTCTTCGGCGTGCGGCTCACGAACTTCGCGCCGTCGAGCTTCAGGTAAAATGACACGCTGTCCGGGTTAACCTTGAGCGCTAGCAGTCGTGCGTCCGCCGAAAGATCGAAGTCGTAGAGCGGGGTCTTATCGCCGAGCGCGATAAGACAGTTCGTCTGAAATCGATAAGCATATTCTTGACCCTCTTGCCAGCCGCGCATTGGGGTATCATCCGAAGGCGATCCAGCTGCGGCGCTGCTGCGCGGTGGCGCTGGAAGCGAGCCCTCCGTGGCCAAGGAACGCGAGCAGGCGACGACCTCGAGTAGCGCGAAGAGCAGCAAGGCAATTGAAGATCGGCGCATGGGCGTCCACATTTCAGGGCGATGGGGGCTCGCACAGGTAGGTCACCACGTGCACGTCAGGATCGTTCGGTTGTTTCGTGCAAATCCCCTGATTGCAGCAAGTGTCGCTGACTGGGTTGCAGTCCGAACCGGAGGCGACGCATTGCTGCTGCGGCGGCGGGCATAGACCGTTCTTTGGGCAGAGGTCACCGGAGCAGCAGGTGATATTGACGCCTAGGACCTGGTCAAACCCGCACTTGGCGTTAACGGCAGCACATTGTGGGGCTGCTTTCGGTTGACACGTACCGGGAACAGAGTCGCTCGCGCCGCTGCAAGCCAGCGGCTCGCAACAGCCCGGGCGGTTCGTCAACGTGCACGACTCCCCCTGCTTGGAGCAACACAGGTTGTCGTACGAAAACTGCTCGACTTGGCTCTTGTCCAAGGTGGCAACGCCCGGGGGTCCACCCGATGTGCCGCCACCACCGCTCACGCCGCCACCGCCGCCAGCCCCACCGCTCCCCCCGTCCCCAGCAGGAAAGTCACTCGAGTCCGTGCTCGTCGGCGCGCCACTCCCGTCGACCGGCGCATAGAGTTTCTGAAGGAAAAGAAAAGGCAACGGAGATTCCGCACGACCCATCCCCGTGTCGTTTCCTTGCGCCGTCCTGGTGCCGGCTCCCGAACCGACGATCGGGATGTAAGTGGTGGCACCGCTCGGACTGATGAGTGGGAACTGCTGGGACCAGCCATTGAACTTCACGATGCGTTTTCGCCAGGTACGGCTGAAAAGCCAGAAGTCGATCGTGAGTCGCCCGTTGAGTTCGCCAGCGAGCACATCGTTGAGGTTGATGGATGCCCCGTATTGGAACATCAGATAAAATTGAAAAGCTTTGGGCGGGCCGAAGACATATTGCGGCGCGCTGCCGATGAAGTTAGCCGCGGACTGGATGTCCGTCGGGATAGGCCGCGTGTCTTCGGTCGTCGCGACAGCAAGACCGACACCCGCAGAGATTGGGGCGCTGATCTTCGCGAGCGTGACGCCACCCTCGATACCGACGCTGCCGATGCCAAAATTCACCCCGACGAACACGGTCAATCCGGCCGAAGCCCAGGGTTCGACCGTGGCGCTGACCTTGGCGATCGGAGCTGGATCCGGCGCATCGGGGTTGTTGAGGTTGCCGATGCTGTGATCGAGATCCGCCGGGAAGCTCAGGTTCATGTCGAAGGCGCCATTCACGCCGTAACCTGCCACGACACTGATCTCGAGCAGCATCGGCACGGGGCCGATGGCAAACGGGGCCTTAACGATCGTCTTGCTCTCCGAGCGCTTGAAGTCGGCAAACGGTATCACCAGGTCGTAGCCGTCATCGATCTTGAGCGCCTTGAGAAGTGCGGTCCGCAGGCCACTAGAGGCCGACGTCAAGAACGTCACGGCGTCCCGAAGCGCTCCGATTTGCCCCAGCTTGTCGCGCTGGTAGTAGTCGATGAAGCGATTGATCGTCATCTCCGGGGTCTCGTTTTCCGGACACACCCCAGCGAGCGGAAAGTTCTTGCTCGCCAGCTGGTCGATGCCGAGATCCCTGCACAGATTGCTATCAAACTGCAGATTGCCAGCCTTGGCCGCCTGGTACTGCTTGATCAACTGTTGCGCATCGAGGAACGCCTTCTTCATGCGATCAGCGTTCACGATGAACGAACCGACAGCCTGGCGGCAGTTGCTCCCAAACGTTGCAGTGCCGGCGAGAGTGTCGGTATCGAACGTCGGGATATAGCTGTTGATCGAAATATTTTGTTCGAACACCTGTAGAAAGGTTTCGACCGTACTGACCCGGCAGCGCTCGGCGCTGATGCCGATTCCTGCTGAGAAGACGTCAATGCCTACGCCGCTTGGCGCAAGTACCGATGCAGCCAAGTCGACGCGGGCAAACATCTTGGCTTGAGCGTCCAACAGCATGTTCGATTGACCGAACGAGAGGGGTGCTGGCTCGGCCTTGAACACGAGATCGGGGGTGAAGCTCACCTTGATCGGGGAGCTACCGCCACTCGTGCCGCTCTTGTTCATGTCCGTGTTCGCCGGGCTAACCTTGCTCGGGTCTTGCGGGTTCAGCTGACACCAAACGTGCTTCTTGCCGGTGAGGGCCGGATTCGGATTGTCCTGATAGGTCGGGCTCTGCGCCGTGCTTGGCGGCGTTCTAAAGAATTGGGTGGGCGTGACCGCCTGCGGCGCGAGATCCGATCCAGGGTCGGGCTGAGTGAACGTAAAGGTGTCGTTTGAACCAGGGCAAATGTCGACCTGGTTGCACCGCGTCGGGTACTTCGGTGCGACCGCCGAGCAATCCGGTATTCCACAGCGTGCCTGTGTTGGGCAGTCGGGATCACCGGCGTCGATTGCCTTACAATTCGGGTCGATCTTCGCGGCTAGGCACACGTAGCCAGCGCCGAATTTTTCCGCGCAGATATCGGGCTGGCTGGGCAGGCGAAGCGCGTTCTCACCGGCGCAGTCGCACGGAGGAGTCACCCCGTCCGCACAGAGCGGTTGAACATTCTTGAGCGGACAGTTCTCACTCGCGCTCAGGACACGGGGTGCCCTGAGTCGGCGGAGACGAAGCAGAACCAGTGAAGATTCCCGCGTCTGATTTGCGGACCTCATCGAGCAGCTGGTCCATCTGTCCCGGCCCAGGAAGCAGTGCAGTCCCGCCCGACTCGGGTACGCACTTCGCTGGCAAGATCGGCGGCGGCAGCTTGGGAATCGCCGGACTACCGCTGCCACCCGAGCCTGGGCCGGTGTTCTGGAGCGGCGGATTCTCACACACGAACGGCAGAGCGACGGAGCAGTCCGTGTCGAGCCAATGCCCGTCAGTTGACTGCATCGCCAGGAACTTCCCGGTCCCGGGTCGGCCGAGCGCCCACGATGCAAACGAGCCATTCACGCGGGCGCCGTTTGCTGCCCCCGACCAGAACTGGTCACCGGAAACGCTGCCCGGCTTCGCCCAGCGCCAAGCGTTGGCAACCGCAAGCTGGTTGCCGCCGAGCCAAGCTCGGGAGATGTTGAAAGAGCGAAGCAAGCCTTGGATGCGTTGGTTTTGCTCGAACGTGTCCACGCGAGCCAGGACTAGCCCCTTGGCGCTGCACGCATTGGAAGCATTGGTTTCGTTCTTCGGAACCGCCGGACCCGTCCCTTGGGGGACGGCACCGCCGCAGAAGTGGTAAGCGTGCCCCCCGATCACGAACGGGACGCAATCACCCTGAGGTTTGCAGTTCGTCGTGCCGCAAACGCCGCTCCCGTCGCATACCGGATTCGTTTGCCCTGGGCACACCGGATCGAAGCAGCGAGTACCCGCTGGTTTCTTGTTTGCTTGACCTACGCAGCCGCAATCGCCCGGCGCTACGTTGCGCGGGTCTTGATCGCATTGATCGATGCCGTCCGGAACGCCGTCCGGATCGGTACTCCCGTCGATGGCACCGCAACCCGCGATACCGGGTTTCGTCTTGGCGGGATCGTATGGACACTCGTCCACGCAGTCGATAACGCTGTCCAAGTCCGAATCAAGGGTCGAGCGACAGAGGCCGCAATAACGCGCCAGATCCTTGGCATATTGCGCGAGCTGCGCGTTCCCGCTCAGATTCGCTCGCAGAGGAACGAACTTTCGACAATTCGCCTCGCCGGGTGTTGCGGCGCCGACCACCGTGTTTGGGAACGCATAGTTGACGAGCGCGTTCGCGTCGACCTCGACGTTCTTGCCAGCGAAGAAGCCGCTGTGGGGCGTTCCAACCGAGCGGACAGTCACGGTCGCATTGGGCGCGACCAACGCGCCCCGATAGTTTGTCTCCACGAACAGCGGAGAGGTCCCGGTATACCCCACGAAAAGATCGGGGACCGAGCCGTCGATCGTGCTGAAACTCGGTCTAAACGCGACCACCTGCGCGACGTAGATGAAGATGGATCCTTGAGACTGATCGAGCTTGACCTTGCCGCTCGTATTCAGGGTCAGGGCGTCGATGTAGTACGTACCGCTCTGCAATGTGAGCTCGGGCGCGACTCCATTCACCGGGATCAGCTGGACTTGGCCGTAATATCCTGGCGGGAGGGTGACTTTGTCTGGACCCTTGAGGATGGCGTCTGTCGGCGTAGTCGTTGGAAACGTGACCGTCCAAGACAGCGTCGAAACGGGATCGAAAACGGGCGCACGATCCGTCTTTGCGGGATCTAAATTGACGCCGTTGCCGAGCGTGAGGGTCTTGGCGTGAACGAAACCGTTGATTGTCACGCGGTCACGTAAATCGACTGGGCCGCGGCTCCACAAGTCATTGAGCGTCGCGCTCGGTTCGACGCGAGTCGTGCCCGTCGCACCCATCGCCACGACCGGCGCGCTTGGGTTGACCTTGGCAGACGCACCCACCACTAGGGAACCAGCGCTCTCCAGCACCGGAGCAAGCGGGGACATCCCGACGGGAGCCGTCAACGTGAACGTCGTCGACGTGCAGTGGGAATTGCCGCTTTCCCTCGTCCTCAGCGGGATTCTCGCCGCAGGAAGCGAGCAAGAGGCTCGCCAACAAAACTCCACATCGGGAGAACACCGCGGCCCCAGCAAATATCTTCCAACCCATAGACCCACCAGCCCTTCGAACGCGAAGTCGAAGTTCGCGCCGTGGTCGCACGGCCCGATGTTCGAGAAGTTCGCGTTCTGCGGCGCGCCGCAGCGCGCGCCGGGATTGTCGAACACGTTCTCGTCGATGAACCCGTTGCTGCTCGTGCCGATCAGGTTCG
>Ga0170475_117794640_pt1 | contig 13224 bp, 16 predicted proteins | sample Soicark_Litter_5_FD_111474 | JGI IMG/M metagenome (GOLD analysis project Ga0170475, IMG submission 111474) | Avena fatua rhizosphere microbial communities from Hopland, California, USA. Combined Assembly of 48 SPs | reverse complement strand
GAAAGTACTTCATATTTTAAAATTAAAAAATTAATCAAAAAAAACTAAAACTAGTTTTTTTAACCTTCGAGAACTTTTATGTTGTTGTTATTTCATCTTCTTCGTCACTAGATTCTTCTTCAATTTCTTCATCATCTTCATTATCCTCATTATTATCAAAATCATCATCTTCTTCATCTTCAACACCTTCAAAATTAAATAATTTTAAATTTTCATCTAAAAAAAGAATACCTCTATGTAAATCAGAAAAAATAAGTCTTGCAGCTGCTGTATCTGTAATAGTATGAATACGCTCTTTTATTTTTACCAATGCCCAAAGATCGAGATAATGAACAAGATAATAACGTGTAATAGAATCTATAAGATAAGTTGTAGTAGGTGGTTTAAAAACAACATTATATTCTTTTGCACGAAGTCCTTTTGTCACAACTAATGGTACTATAACCCCATTCTCCCAAAGAACATTAAAAGAGTTAATTTCTTTACAAAAAGAAGCTGTGTTAATAAAAAATTGACCACACATCACATTAAGTGTACCGGTTGGCTCTGCTTCAGCACTAGGCACTAACACTTTAAGAGTTACTTGGAGCTTCATTTCAGCTTCTAATTTTGCTTTTTCACGTTTTTTATCAAGAAAAAAATCACGTTTCATTTAATTTATGTAATTTTAATTTATTTAATTATTTCATTTTCTTCTTTTACATATTCAAATTCTTTAAAATATATAAGAAGAGAATGAAGAACTTCTTCATCTAATTCTTCCACAAGATTTTCTACAATTGGAGCAAAGATTGCTGATCCTTCTACAAAAGCAAGCAATTGTTCTTCAAAACGAAGAACCTCTGATACTTCTAGAGAATCAAAATAACCATGAACACAAGCATAAAGACACAATAATTGGTATTGAACACACATAGGACGATATTGAGGTTGTTTCAACCATTCAGTAGCGCGATCACCTCTATGCAACAAATCGCGTGTACTTTCATCTAAATCAGAACCAAATTTAGAGAAAGCTAACATTTCTCTATATAAAGCTAATTCAAGTTTTAGAGAACCTGCTACTTGTTTCATAGTTTTTAATTGAGCAGCAGAACCTACACGACTCACAGATAATCCTATATTAATAGCTGGACGAATACCACGATAAAATAATTCTGTTTCTAGAAAAATTTGACCATCTGTAATAGAGATAACATTAGTAGGAATATATGCAGAAACATCCCCAGCTTGTGTTTCAACTATAGGTAATGCTGTAAGAGAACCAGCACCAAAAGCATCAGACATTTTAGCAGCTCTTTCTAATAAACGAGAATGTATATAAAAAATATCACCAGGATAAGCTTCACGACCAGGAGGTCTTCTTAAAAGAAGAGACATTTGACGATAAGCTACACTCTGTTTAGATAAATCATCATAAATAATAAGAGCATGCATTTTATTATCTCTGAAATATTCACCCATAGCACATGCAGAATATGGTGCTAAATATTGTAAAGGTGCTGGGTCAGAAGCTGTTGCAGAGATAACAATAGATAATTTAGTAGCATTAAAACGCTGTAATGTTTCACATATTTGTAAAACTGTAGATTGTTTTTGTCCAATAGCAACATAAATACAATAAAGCGCTTCATCAGCTTCCACAAGAGCTTGATTAATAATAGCATCAATACATATTGCAGTTTTACCTGTTTGACGATCTCCAATAACTAACTCACGTTGTCCTCTACCTATAGGTAAAAGCACATCAATTGCTTTTATACCTGTTGGACAGGTTCATGCACAGATTTACGTGCAATAATACCTGGTGCTTTCATTTCTACACGTCTTCTATATATATCACCAACTAAAGGACCCCGACCATCAATAGGGTTACCTAAAGGATCCACAACACGCGATAATAATGCTGGTCCAGTAGGAACGTCGATCACAGTACCTGTACGTTCTACTTGGTGACCTTCACTCACAGAACGATCGCTTCCAAAAAACACAACACCTACACGTTTTCTCTCTAAATTAAGGGCCATACCATAAACACCACTCTCAAATTTTAATAACTCACCAGCTAATGCATCATCTAAACCAGAGACAAAAGCTATACCATCACCAACAGCAGTTACGATACCTCTAGATTTACGTTCTATTAAGTCCAAAGAAAAATCAAAAGTCATTTTAACGGAATAGAATTAAGAAAGCCATCATTAAACCTAAAAGACCTACAGCCTCAGTTAAAGCAAAACCTAAAATTGCGTATTGGAATAGTAATTCTTTTTCGGTAGGATTTCTTGATAAACCAAGAACTAAAGATCCGAAAACAAGACCAACACCAACGCCTGCGCCACCTAAACTACTAGTAGCTAAACCAGCTCCTACCATTTTAAAACATTCTAGACGAACATCCATAGGATGGGAGCGGTTAAAAAAAATTAATATGGGGTTAAAATAAAGGAAAATAAGATAACCGTACAAATTAACGTCTCCGATAAGTCTGTGTGTGAAATACTGTACTATGATCAAAAGAAAAATAATAAAATAGTTTAAGCACATCTATATCTAAACAATGAATACAGGGTATACGGTAATTAATTAAAAGATGTGAGTCTCTTAAGTGATGAATACCTCTACGAACACTATAACACAAATAAGTTTGATCCAAATTACGAAAAAAAATATAATCACCAGGAGCTGCGCGTGTAGAATGTGAGTTAGTATAAACAAAATTTTTCGAAACATTTCCCTTTAAAACATAGAGTTTAGCTAAATATGGACTTTTGAAATAACCAGCGCGCCATAAAATCATATGTAATTGTAATTCTAAACCCGCTACAAAACTACCATAAAAGGCGTGTGGAGCATTACGAAGACGTAAAGAGAGACGACGTAATGTTAAAAAAGAAAGACCATAAAAAGCACTAAGCGCTCTTCTTCCAAAAAATCCGCGAGCATATTTTGAGAGAATTCTTCTACGGGGTTTGGGTCGAGTTTTTTCAATTCTTACAACGAAGTTCGCGGGACCACGTATGAGAGGTTTATAAATAGCTTTATAAAGTGGCATTAAAGGTTTTCTCGAATTTAAAACCTCTCCCCATAAATCTGCTTGAACCCATCTACAAAGTTGGTATCTACTTCGTAAGTTATACATAATGACTTTTTAATTAATTCTTTTATATAAAGTGCTTAGTGATGCTCGGGAGTGGAATCGAACCTCTATCACATGCTTTTCAAGCACATACTCTAACCATTAAGCTACCCAATAACTTTTATTTGACAATTAAACCACATGTGCGGAATTTGGTAGACGCGTTAGACTTAATCTAATTTCTTTGAGAAGTGCCGGTTCGAGTCCGTCGTGGGTAATCTTTTTAAATGTTTTATATTCGTTTCTCTGAACTTTACTTTTCTCATGAATTTATGTTTCTTTTTAAACAATTTTACATTATAAGGATAATCAATTATCCTTTTATTTATAATATTACTATCAAAAATTAATTCTTTAGGATAAGGATACGTTAATTTTGTAAAGACCGGTCTGACAAAAGTTAAAAATTTAAAGAAAGTTAATCGCTGAATTCGATTTGTTGCCTTTTTATTTAAATTTGGATGTTTAATTAAAAACCCAAGAGGTTTATCTAAATCATCAGAAAAATAAAGATTAGAATCAAAAGCAACAGAGGAAAAATCATAAGTCCAAAGATTTGCTGGATGTGCTATAGATGAAGCTATTAGACCACAAGAAATTGTTTTTGGTGCATTTTTAAGGAGGCCAAGATAAAGAGCACGTGCAAATGAAACTTTTTGTGCACGTAACCCCTGACGACAAGCTGCAAGAGATAGATCTGGAAGAAGTTTAAAACTTTGGACAGATGTATTACCTGTAATGCCATACACTGTATGATAAACATTACAAGAAGAGTCTGCCAAAAAAGCACCAGGAGTACGACTACGTATACTTTCATTTACAGATTGTTTAGTATTATTTAAAAAAATAGCAGCACCAGGGAAAAGACGGGGTTCATAATTAGATAAATATAAAGTTGTTCGAAGAAAATAAAAACAGCAGTACGCATAATTAGTCAAAACTCCTCCAATCCATTTTGAAGAAAAACTTTGTTTAGCGCTAGAGATAGCAGGAGCTAACGATAACGCGTCGTGATTTAAAACACAAAACAACATTGATTTATTTTTGACAGTTAACTTTAAAAATAAGAGAAATTTTTGTAGACGATAGGCTGAATTAGCTAAATCTAAAACAGAGAAAGTTAACCGATGACCTACAATATAAGGGGACATATTGGAATTAACTCTTTTACGGTAAGTCCCTAAGAAAAGGCGCCCAGCAATTGCACGTATATATGAACTTTTCATACTATTAAAAACATTAAAAATTGACAAGGAGGGGATTCGAACCCATGTACAGTATTGCTCTGTAATTGGCTTAGCAAACCAACGCTTTAGACCACTCAGCCACCTTAAAAAAATTAATTTTTATTGTTTAATTTTTTGCATTTTATATTTTAATAAAGCTATATTACGGTTTAAATCTCTTGAAAAAGAAAGGAAATTACTTTTAGTAGGTGTATGATTTATATCCTGATTATTTATATAAACATCAAGAACCTCTGGTGAGTGTAAAAAAAACAGGCGTCTAGACGCGCCATCAGCTAAAGTAAAAGTTGTTTTTAAACCTTTACTTCGTTTATCAACACACCAACCAGCAAAAATTACAGGAATGAGAGGAGTTTCTAAATAATGAACAAAAACTTGTTGACCTAATTGAGGACAAAACTTTTTCATTTACGAGATTCTTGATATGTTTGAGGAAAAAGAAAAGTTCGTTTATTTAAAGGAAGTTGTGAAAATATAAAAGAATTAATGTGAATACCTATACGTAGCCAATACATAAGACGTGAAAAATTAATAGAAACCATTAAAAAAGGAGGATTAACAGATAAACTACCTAAGGTATCTAAAACAATACCATGACGAGAAACACACAGTTTAGTAGAAGACTGAGTTGCCATTATACAAAAATGTGGTAATAGCATAACATTACGGTGTACGCGCGTATATTTCATAATTTAAAACAACCAAGAATCATATAAATCTAATAAAGACATATCAATCCAATAATTTAGTATAGGAAAATATAAGATAAAAAATATATTTAAAAAAGAAGATACAAGATAAGACCAAAAGATAAAATAGATACTTTATCCCCTGGAGCGAATGCTTCTTCAAATCTAAAGTATATACTAAAAATAAAATCCATATAAAAAAAAGCAGAGATGGATGATGAAAATATTACAAATAATGCTATAAAAAAACTACCACGTTCCATCAAATTATATATAACAAAAAATTTAGGGAAAAAACCAGCTAAAGGTGGTATACCAACAAAAGAAAAAATAGCAATTACGAAAAGAAATGCTAATAGCGGGTACATATTAGAGATGAATTTTAAATCAATTAGATTCTCAACTAAAAGAGAGCGTTTAAATCGAAAAGCAAAAACACAAGAAAAAAGATTAAAAAGTAAAATAAAATATACTATGAAAAAAAGAAGAGACATATGAAATCCAACAAAATCACCTTCAAGAAGTGGAAGTAAAAGCATACCTATATTAACTATACTAGAAAAAGCCGCGATTCGTAAAAAGTTAAGTTCAAACATACCTGCAATACCACCAACAAGGATAGATAAAGACTCACATGTGTCTAAAACTGAAGGAATAAGTTCGTTAAAAGGTTCTATAAAATATAGAAGACGATAATTTATACAGAGAATACTAAATTTAGGAAGTATTAATATAAAAGGAGCAACAAAAGGCGGCATAGCTTCAAATACATCACCAACCCATGCATTAAAAGGTGCTATTGTAAATTTAAATAAAAAACAAATAACCACAAAAAAGATACCAATAATTGTAGCAGGATACTTTAAAACAATACCTGGTGTAATAAAGACGCCTGAGATCAGAAAAATTTAAAGTACCCGCGATCCCATAAAAGACAGAACCTCCTAATAATAAAAAGACAGAAGAGAGAGTTGAAAATACAAAATATTTAAAGCTAGCTTCACATGCTAATAAAGAATTACGGTTACTACCTATTAAGATGAAAAAACAAAAACTAGAGAGTTCAATACCTAAATATAAAATTATAAAATCATTAGATGAAATAACAAAAAATGATGCGAATAAAGATATAAGAATTAAAAGATAATACTCGCTCGAAACGTATTTCATACTTGGATAAACCACTAAAAGCATAATAAAAGTTATAATTGTTAATAAAGCTTTTAGTAAATTTATCGCGAAAGAGGTTTCTACGCTAAATCCCATACAAGTAGGGGCTACTGAAAATAAAAGACAAACCCCAATAAGTGCAATTAAAGAGAAAGAAAGTGAAAAAACAGAAAGTAATGGTATACGGTTATCTATACGATAATTAACACGCATAAAAATACACATAAGAAAGAAAAGAAGAATAGCAAAACCAAAAAAAATTTCAGGTAAAAACGCAAAAGAAGATAAAAAAAACATAATTTAAAGTTAAAATTTTAAAATAAAATCTTCTAACGCATCTAGAATTAAATGAGGATAAAATCCATACAATAAAATAAAATAAATATTTAAATACAAAACATATCTCTCCATGGAAGTAAGCCCAGCAGTCTTTAACATAACATCTCCTACTTTATCTGGACCAAAACATAAACGAGTCGCACCCCAGATATTAAAGGCCCCATTGATGATTAAAGGTAACATTAAAAAGATAGGCATTAACATATTATTAGTAAAAGAAGCTAAAAAAATACATAATTCTGCCGGAAAATTAACTGTACCGGGGAATGCTACATTTGAAAAAGAATAAAATAAAAAGACAAAAGACAATTCAGGCATTTTTTTGAATAAACTTGTATAAAATGAAAGATCTCTTTCACCATATCTCGAATATATACACCCTATAGCAAAAAAAAGACCAGCAGATATTAAACCATGCGCGAACATAGCAAAAATAGCACTCACCACCGAAATAAGATCCATATTAAAAACACCAATTGTTGAATAACTCATATGAACAATAGAAGAAGCAGCTATTATTCTTTTTAAATCAGTTTGAGAGGCGGCTGTAAAAGCAGCATAAGAACCTCCTATGATACAAATACTAAAAACAAAGAAGCTAAACCACATACAAGCGCGAGGGCATAATGGTAAGAGAATACGAATAAACCCAAAACCACCCATTTTTAAAACTAAAGCAGCTAACAACACAGAGCCTACTGTAGGAGCTTCAACATGTGCTTGGGGGAGCCATACATGAAAAGGATACAATGGTGTCTTTATAGCTAAAGGAATAAAAAGAGCTATCCAAAGACAACATTCAGTTGTTATATCCATGTGAAAATAAGGAATAATAGACATATGGAGAGAACCTGTTTTTAAGTAAATATAGTAAAAAGAAAGAAGCATCAAAAAAGAACCCAAAAGTGTATAATAAAACAATTGTAAAGAAGCAACTAACCGCAACTTACGTGTTCCAAATGTCCCAATAATAAGCGCTAAAGGAATTAGGACACCTTCAAACGCCGCAAAAAAAACACCAAAATGTGCAGCACTAAAAAAGAAGATTAAACAAACTTCTGTTAATAAAATATAAAGAGTATACAAACGATAGTTTATAACATCATCATAAATGTACACAATACATAAAAATGTAATTAAAGAAGTTAAAGAAATAAAAAGAACAGCTAATATATCAAAATTTAAGTAATACAAGTTTGCACCAGGAAAAAATAAAAGAAAATGAGTAACGACGACATGCATTGTAATACTTAGCCATACCCCCAAGTGTTTATGATTTAAAACAGCGTAAATTGCATAAAGAGGTAATATTAAAGTTAGAATAGTTAAAATCATTTTTAATTTTATAAATTTTTCTAAATTCCCCAAGGACCCATAAAATTATCTAGATCCTCAATTTCATCAGCGTCATCCTCAAAATGAACAGACACAAGTACTACGTACGTCATAAATGAATAATCCACTTCATCAAAGTAAATGGATTCGTGTTCTTTTAATGGAAAAAAATCAACACCCTCTTGTTTTAAATAAAAAGGCAATTTGACATTACGTAGATCTCTTGTAAATTTTCGTTTTTTCCATTTAAAGTATCGAATACGTATACGTGCAGCTTCTTGCTGTGTTCTTGAACGACGCCATTTTAATACTCTTGTAGGTCTCCCCCAATAAAACCAAGTCATCCATTTTTTTAATTGATACCTTTCTAATTCAGTATCGCCACGAGTAGGTAAATGTTTAATAGGTATTGCTTTTGTTTTACGAAGCGCGAAAGCGGTTTTCCACATTAATTTTCTATATTTACGTGGTTTACGCCACTCTTTTCTTCTACGACGAGCATGTCTAAAACCAATGAAATCTGGATATTCTCTTTTGTTCTCCGTAAAATTCTCAGCATATAACTGTGACATCGATTGACTATGTATGTAAGTATTCACAAGTCGAAAAAACCGACGACTACGAGCACGCTGCCTGCTTTTAAATTTTTCATCATAGACTGCAACCCCATCTTTAACTGCATTAAACACATTGAAGATCTTATACTGTCTGAAAAAACTGTCAGGGGTACCTGCTTTAGTAACACGAAATGGGGCAAAACAGCCTTTTGTATATGCTTTTTGGTTATGTAAAGAATAAGGTCTAATTATGCTTTTTAAGTCCATTTGTCTTCGAGCGTTAAGATCATCGGTTGGAAGCAAAATAAATTCCTCATAACTATAGAAGCGACCCGGCGCTCTATCACCCATAAATGGTTGGGTGTGGTTTCTATAAGAAACAGAATATCGTTCATCAAAAACAGACTCAACTTCTTCCTCAATTAAAAACTCATCACTGATTGATTCACTAAGAGAGGGAGACATTAAAGTGAACTCATGTATCTCATCTACAATCTCTTCCTGAGCACTATGCTCATATATATCTAATAACGGGGCTAAAAAAAAAAGGGATAAAGTACCCCATCATAACAGAGAGTTCTGCTCTCCATTCTTTATTAGCCAGCACATATAAATAATAATAAAAGAAGAGTATGTTATAATAATAATAAACTAAAATAGGTATTTGAGGAATTAAAAATAAAATAATTTTCGTGTTAAAGAAAACTAATAACAAAAGGAATAAAACCTTATATGAGGTTCTATTTTGTAATCTAACGATTAAAAGTGCCTCTATATCTGAGAAAGTGTACACGTTTTCATATATCCAATTCAAGATATATATAAGAAAATTCTTAATTTTAAGAACTAGCGAAAAAACCAATAAATAAGTTGAATACCGAGTTAACATAACTAAAAGAGCACGTAAGAATAGAGCAAAAAAGATGAGAGGTAAAATAAAAACACACCCTAAACTGATAAGTGCTAACCAGCAGGCAGCAAAAATTGGTCTTTTTGGCAATATGTCTATTAAAATATATTGATAATATTTATAAAATTTAAGAAGTACTTGTTTCATATGTTTTCACCAATTTTTACTTATTCTGACTGTAACTTAAACAGTTTGGTGTGCCTAAAAGGCAATTTAACTCACACACTTTTTCATTTATTTCTTTTATTTTTAGCTTGAGTGTTTGGTTTTTTTTTTTTAGTTGTCGTTTCAGTAATAGGTTTTGTTTTCGACGGTTTTTTAATAATAGATTCTTCTTCCCTTTTCAAAGGATCTAGACCATAGTCATCACTACCTCTATATAAAATTTTTTCATAATCTGTGTAGCCATATTTGTAAATTTTAATTGGTGTTGTAATAAACTTAAAAAATGCTAAAATGACGCTAACAATGTAATTCTCCTTTTCAACAATCAATTTACCTGGAGTATCTTTGAGTTTAGTTGCCAAATGAACCTTAGTAGTGAGTTCTTCAATAGGATTCCAATATTTTCGAAATCTATTAAGAGGAGTCCGGAGAGCATACGCTATAGTTCTTAGAAAATTACCTGCATTATAATATAGACTAGGTCCTGGTTTCGGTTTTGATATTTTATAAACCATAGGTTTTACTTTACTGTCGAATTTCTCTAAAGGCGCGATCGTAAAAACTTTTAATCGATAAAATATACCAATATGCTCATAAAGAAACTTATAAATCTTATAACAATAAGAGAGAGTAGTCTCATAAATATAGTAAGAAAGCAATTTTTTAAGATAAATTTTAGGGGTTAAAAAAATTAGTGCAAATTGATCCCCTGGTTTACTATACGATGAACTAAGGGGGTAATTTTTTAAAAGATATTTGAAAGCGCGATAGCGTGTATCATTTAAAGAGGTATTAAACATAGAGGTAATTGGTTGTGTATCTTGATGAAAAGCTCCCATACCTTTAGAGGGGACCTGTCCTATTGCTCCGAAAGACCTTGTTTTTTTAAGCCAACTTCGGTATGCTTTAAAAGGAACACCTGCTCGCCATTTCCTTTGCCATCTTGATTTACGTTTCCGCGGGCGTGATTTAGCTTTTTTATAACGAGAAATCCAATTAACACGAGAGAAACTTTTTGACAATTGTTCTAAACCTAAGAAAAGATACCGCTGAGGCTTAGTGTGTTTACGGAGTGCCCGTCGTCGTTTAGGCCGCGTGGTTTTTTTGAAAAGAGATCCCCACTTATATCTGTGAGAATCTCTTAGCTGACTTCCATAACTGTATAAATTATACAGAGATGGAACCACGCGGCTACGTCCAGAGAAACCTTTAGCTTTGGCATTATTAAAAGGAGGAATTTGTTCATTCAACCCGAGATTACGTAAATAGGTACGGTTTTTCTTTAATTTCATGATTTAAGATTTTTATTTAAAAAATAAACTATAAAAGCAGATAATGCAAAATAAACCACAAAATCCTGCCATAATAAGTCTGTGCTACCCAATAAAACGAGAAATATCGAAATACCAGTCATGTATAAATCAAAACACTCTACAACAAACCCTGCTTGGATGTACTTTTGTAATTTAGCCGCGTAAGTAAAGTACAAACTATAACCTGTAGGACCCCATAGTTCCCAAAGACTACGATCAAGAGCATAAGTAATTCTTCTTCCAAAAGTCAAACAAGGTAATATTATTAATTTATTTATTATTGGATCAAAGAACCAACGATGTGCTAAATATATATAAAACCATCTAATAACAATAAAATCCACATGATTAAAATAGAACACAAAAGCAGTTAATCCGCCTAAAATAGAGAAAATAGTAGGTAACATCTTTACCAGAAGTGGTATAAACTCAAAATCTGTTGTATGACGAGGAGAAACAAAAATAGATTGTTGGAAAAAACTAGTATTTAAAAAGAAATCATGACCAAAAAAACCACTAATTATACTAAAAACAAAAAGTATAATTAAAGGTATAGTCATAAAAGATGGTTCATGTGGATTCATTATATGCGATCGAAAAGAATTAATTCTAACTAAAAAGGTTAAAACTAATAATCGAATAGAATAAAGTGATGTTAAAAAAGCGCTAACAGTACCTAATATAAATGAAAAATGACCTATTTGAGAAGCAAAAGCTAATTCTAAAATAGAGTCTTTAGAATAAAAACCTGAAAGGAAAGGAATACCCATTAATGAAAGAGACGCCCATAAAACAGTAACATATGTTAAAGGTAATAATTGAGTACTCCCTCCCATTTTACGTAAATCCTGTTCGTTAGCGCAGGAATGAATAACACTACCAGCACTTAAAAAAAGAGCAGCTTTAAAAAAAGCATGATTAAAAAGATGATACATAGCAAACCCATAACCAGAAAGCCCCACAGCCATCATCATATAACCTAATTGACTGCAAGTGGAATATGCTATGATACGTTTTATATCGTGTTGACATAAAGCCACAGTAGCAGCAAAAAAAGCTGTTAAAGAACCCAAAATGGTTGTTATTAAAAGAGTAAATTCTGAAAATTCGAAAAGGGGTGAACATCTAACAAGTAGAAAAATACCCGCTGTTACCATTGTGGCTGCATGGATTAAAGCAGATACGGGAGTGGGGCCTTCCATAGCATCCGGTAACCAAGTATGTAAACACAACTGTGCTGATTTAGCAGCAGCACCACCCAATAAAAATAAACAACACATATCTATAATAGGTAATGTAGAGTATTCAATGTGTGGTGCAAGTACAAATACTGTAAAATAATCTAAAGACTGAAATGCAAAAAAAATAGCACTAAAAGCATACATTAATAAAACATCTCCAATTTTATTAACAATTACTGCTTTTATAGCAGACTTTTGTGCATTAATACGAGTATACCAAAAATTAATTAAGAGATAAGACGCTAATCCAACACCTTCCCATCCAAAGAATAAAACAGCAAAATTACCACTGGTAACTAAAACAATCATAAAGAATGTAAATAAAGAAAGATAAGCCATAAAAAGTCCTTGTTCAGGATCATCTCTCATATAATCTACAGAATAAAAATGAACTAAAAAAGATATAAAAGTAACCACAAATAACATAATTTTAGAAAGAGGATCAAATAAAAATAAAAAATCAACTTTTAAAATACCTAGATGAAACCAAGAACCTAAAGAGAGTAAAACACTTGGTTCGAAGAAAAGGCTTATACTACACAAAAATGTTAAATAGCTACTATAAAGACAAGTCTGGACTTGTAATCTAATATCTAAACAAGTAAAATGTGTAATTACAAATAAAAAGGCAACTAGGGGCCAAAAAATTAAAGGTTCCAAAAACATTTAAGTTAAGCTTTTAATGCTGCTGCTTTATTCATTATAATATTACCTTTACGTCGGAAATAAGCTACTAAAATAGCTAAACCTATTGCTGATTCGGCACCAGCAATACAAAGTATAATTAAAGCAAAGCTTTGTCCACAAATATCATCTAAATAGAGTGATAACATAACATAATGTAAACCACAACCTAATAACGCGAGTTCTAATGCGATCAATAAATGAACACATGTCTTCTGTTGGAAAATTCCCCAAAAAGCACTTATTATTAAATAAAAGGGAATTGAGAATTTCATTTAATAATTTCTATACTTTAATTAATGCTAGTTTCTTTTCAACCCAAGTAATATATAAAGAAGTATCAACCCCTTTAACCATTATAGGCATAAAACCATGTCCTGTTCCACAAAGTTCAGAACATTGTCCATAAAAGACACCTTCACGTTTTATAAAAAT
>Ga0170475_105962994_pt1 | contig 13225 bp, 12 predicted proteins | sample Soicark_Litter_5_FD_111474 | JGI IMG/M metagenome (GOLD analysis project Ga0170475, IMG submission 111474) | Avena fatua rhizosphere microbial communities from Hopland, California, USA. Combined Assembly of 48 SPs | reverse complement strand
CTGACCGGGCCGCTGAAGGCGCCGGTGGAGAAGATCCGCGTGCTGACCGGCAATGTCGGCGGCTCGTTCGGCATGAAGGCGTCGTGCTATCCGGAGTATCCGGCGATCCTGTATGCTTCGAAGCTGCTGGGCCGTCCGGTGAAGTGGACCGATGAACGTGGGGAAAGCTTTCTCAGCGACAGCCATGGCCGCGACCACGACATGAAGCAGGAGATCGCGCTCGACGCCGATGGGAAGATCCTGGCGCTGCGGATCACCGGCTATGGCAATATCGGCGCCTACCTGTCCAACGGCACCGTGCTGCAGCCCACCGGCAACATCGTGCGCAACTCTATCGGGGTCTATGCGACTCCGTTGCAGGAGGTCTCCGCCAAGGCGGTGTTCACCAACACCAGCCCCGTCGGCCCCTATCGCGGCGCCGGTCGGCCCGAAGGCAACTATTATATAGAGCGCCTGCTCGATACCGCGGCGCGCGAGATGGGCATCGACCGCGCCGAGATCCGCCGCCGCAACCACATCCAGCCCGGCGTCTTGCCGTACAGGACTCCCGCCGGCACGACCTACGACAGCGGCGATTTCCCGGCGATCCTGGACAAGGCGCTGGACCTGGCCGACTGGGACGGGTTCCCGGCGCGGAAGAAGCAAAGCGCGGACCGCGGCAAGCTGCGCGGCATCGGCATCGGCCAGTACCTGGAGGTCACCGGCCCGCCCGCGCCCGAGATGGGCGGCATCCGCTTCGAGGACGACGGCACGGTGACGATCATCACCGGCACGCTGGACTATCGCCAGGGTCATGCCTCGCCGTTCGCCCAGGTGCTGGCGGCGCGCCTCGGCATCCCGTTCGAGAAGATCAACCTGCTCCAGGGCGACTCCGACCAGTTGCTGGCCGGCGGCGGCACCGGCGGGTCAAAGTCGCTGATGGCCAGCGGCACCGCGATCGTCGAGGCGGCGGACCTGGTGCGGGAGAACGGCCGCAAGATCGCCGCACATGTGCTGGAGGCGGCGGAAGCCGATATCGAGTTCGAGATCGTGCCCAGTCGTCGTAACCAGGGTGGCGGCCAGTTCCGCATCGCCGGCACCGATCGCGCCATCACCCTGATGGACCTGGCCGATCGGCTTCGGCATGGGGAGGTGACGTTGCCGGAGGGCGTGCCGGCGACGCTGTCGGTGTCGCATGTGGCCAACAGCCCGCCCTTCGCCTATCCCAATGGCTGCCATGTGGCCGAGGTCGAGGTCGATCCCGACACCGGCGTCGCCGAGGTCGTGCGCTATTGCATGGTCAACGATTTCGGCGTGGTGGTGAACCCGCTGCTGGTCGAGGGCCAGGCGCATGGCGGCATCGTCCAGGGCATCGGCCAGGCCTTTCTGGAGCATGTTGTCTATGACGAGAACGGCCAGCCGCTGACCGGGTCCTATATGGATTACGCCCTGCCGCGGGCGAATGATGCGCCGTTCTTTACCTTCAGCTCCCATCCGGTGCCGGCGAAGACCAATGTGCTCGGATCGAAGGGCTGCGGTGAGGCCGGATGCGCCGGTGCGCTGCCCTCGGTGATGAACGCGCTGGTGGACGCGCTGTCGGTGCATGGGATCAAGCACATCGACATGCCGGCTACGCCATTGCGTGTGTGGGAAGCGATCCAGGAAGCGGCCTGATATACGCTGAAACCAAAAAAGGCGCGCGGATGGACCCCGCGCGCCCTTTGCTTGCGCTCGACTGGCGTGTCGGGCGGCCGATCACACGGTGTTTTGCAAAGGGGGCGGCGTAAAAGATGCACGCGCCATAAGGCATTCCTGGACGCGGAACATCAAAGCGGAATGGTCCTCTTCAGACACGTTGTCGCTGCGCATGACCAGCCGGATCAATGGATCCTTGAGCAACGCGGCCAATGTCAGTGTGCTGTCTGTGGTCGTGCACATTGTCTGTCACCATTCCCCGTTAAGCGCGAAAGCACTCTAACTGCTTTCTGTCCACAGCGTGGAAATGAATTGTGTCTTAACGTTGCCATTCCTCGGGCAAAATTTGTTCGCCTGGGAAATTTGTGGAGGGGATGTGGCCAATCGGCATCATCCAGAAATTGGATCACGGCTTGGTTAGCATGCCTCAGCGCTCCGGCCAGGTCGGGTCGCTCTGCTCCAGGAAAACCCAAAGCCACAGGCGGAGCATTCGCCTTGACTTCATTAAGCTCTTAGCCCACCCTTAGCTAGGGAAGGGTGCCCTTATGAAGTTCGTCAATATCCATGAGGCAAAAACGACTCTTTCGCAGCTTCTGGCGGACGTTGAAAAAGGCGAGGATGTCGTGATCGCCCGCAATGGCGTGCCGATTGCCCGTCTGACCGCGTTTTCGGAAAAGCCGATCAGGCGTGAGCCGGGGGTGCTTCGCAAATATCCTGAGTGGGAGAACTTCTCCTTCGATCCGGACGTCTTCGCTCCGATGACTGACGTGGAACTGGAAGCCGAGGGGTGGGTTTGACTTATCTCGCTGACGCTTGCACCCTGATTGTCTATCTCGGTGATCCCTCGGCCCCGCAGATTATGACCAGAAGTGCCGCCGTCATGCGCAGCGCAGCCGTGCGTGTATCCCCCATCACGGTCTGGGAGATCACAAACAAGGCTGCCGCCGGCAAGCTGCCGTCAGTCTGGGGTCATTGGGACTCATTCAGTCATCTGCTGCGGGCGCAGGACTTTGAATTCCACACCTTGACCTGGGAGGACGCCGAAGCGGCCACCCGCCTGCCGAAACATCATAAAGATCCGATGGATCGCATGCTGATTGCGACGGCGCTGCGGTCGGGCCTGACAATTATTACGAACGACCCGATTTTTTCATTGTACGGGGTCAAGACCATCTGGTGAGCGCCGAGGCAGCGCCGCTACTCCGCCGCCTTCGCCTTGCGCGCCGCCCATTCCTCAACGCTGATGCGCGGCAGGTCGAAGCGGTCGGTCACCCGCGCATACCAGCCGCTGCCGTGCATGCGGCCAATGAGATCCAGCTTCGGGGTGTCGATGTAGCAGCGGTCCTTGTCCAGCACGCAGTCGTCGCGGACATAGACCGCCAGCACCTTGCCCAGGATCACCGCCCGGTCGATCCCGACCTCGACGATCACCAGCCGCTCGCACTCCATTGCGACGGGCGCCTCGGCGATGCGCGGCGGCCTGACATGCAGGGATGGTACGGTGGTCAGCCCGGCTTCTTCCAGTTCGTTCACCTCCTTGGGGAAGTCGATGGCGGTAACGTTCATCGGTTCGGCCAGGTCATAGCTGACCAGATTGACGACGAACTGCCCGGTGCGGCGGATATTGCCGCCGGTGTCCTTCACGTCCCCCGGCGCTCGGCCGCCGATGCCGATGGCCACGACGGGCGGGTCGCCGGAGACGGCATTGAAGAACGAGAACGGCGCCGCGTTCACCGTTCCATCGGTATCCCGAGTCGTCACCCAGGCGATCGGCCGGGGGCCGATGGTCGCGACCAGGAGTTTGTACATGTCCTTGCTCGTGGTGGCGGCGAAGTCGAACAGCATGGGGTTCCTCGGGATTTGTATGGGCGGCAGCGTTACGCGCGGGCGAACGCTTGTCCAGGGCGCAGTTGAACAGCGTCCGGAGGATGCATAATCGTAACGGAAGAACGGTTCGCAAACCTGACGGCACGGCACGATGAATGGTGGCACGCCAGAGACAACCCGATATTTTCAGGAGCAGGTTCTGCGCAAGCGGCCCTATCTGTCACACCTATCGTTCGCCGCCATACTCGCCACTCCGCTGCGGCAGTCCAGGCAAGCAGACGGGCGCATACGATGGTGGGGACAAGTCGTTGATCCACGGGATGGCACGCTGCGTGCCCTTCGTCACGCTGGAGGACGGCGAGACGATCCACAATGCGTTTTTTGATCGAGGCTATCGAGAGGATCCCCCCATGAAGTTGCATTACCATCCCGAAACAGACAGCCTCTACATCGAGTTGAGGCCGCAACCGGGCGCCGAGGTGCGGGAAGTCGCCGACGGATTGAACGTTGATCTGGATGAAGCCGGAGAGGTCGTGGGGTTTGACATCGATCGTGCCTCGGCCCGTTTCGATCTGACCATACTGGAAACCATCTCTCTTCCGAAAATGACCATCCGCGCCGCCTGATGCGATTCCGGCTCCGCGAGCGGGCAGCAGAAGGCGCGTGACCCTCAGCGCCACCGCCTACCTGGTTGCCTGGGCCGCAACCCTGCTCGACCAGTTCAGTCGGCTTGAGGCCCCGGGAGACCTCGCGGGCTTCGCCATGCTGGTATTCCTGGTCCTGGAGTTTCCCCGCCAGCGCCGCCGATCTATCGCGGCTTCGCGGTGATGAACTGCTGGAGTCCACTGAACCTGATGACCGCGGTCGTCTCCACCGCGGTGCCGGCGGCGCCAATGCGCCTGCTGCTCCCGGTGGCATTCGTCGTCTCCACCGGCATGGCGGCGCTGGGCTGGCTGGAGGATCGGTTCTCCCATGCCCGCCGCATCACCGCCGCCGGCCGTCGTCCGCAGACTATCGAGTCCTGGTCGATCCACGTCGGCATCATCGCCATCGTTGCCCTGGTCATGCTGCTGGCGGAGTTCGGCAGCCTTTTGCCTGCATGCTGGGCTGGGGACTTGCGGTGAACATGGCGCCGATGTCGGCCTCGGCCATCACCGCCGCCCGCTGGGCCGGAGTGTCGCCCTGCACCGTCAGCACGGCGTGGAACGCGGCGTTCACGTTCTCTGCGCTGCTGCTGGCCCGGGTCGCGATCGTGGCGCTTGCCTTGTGCCTTTAGGCCAGGCACTGCCCCTTCTGCTAGATGCTGCCCCTTCTGCCAGATGCTGCCCCTTCTGATCGTGTTACGACAGCCAATCGGCGGGCACTTCGCCTAAAAGGATCGTGAACGATGGATCGGCCGTTCGAAATGCCGAGGGTCCGCCCATATGATCAGGCCGGACCCTGGCAAGTTCAGGACATGATGGATACCAGGATCCGGCGTTGTGCGGCGTGCGGTACCTGGTGGCCAACCAGGACAGACAGGCCGTTTATGGCTGGCCTCTTCTGAGGTGCCGGCGTGCAGCGTCAGCGGTTACGAGCGGTCGATGGATACACCTGGATATCGCGTCTGGCCATCTTCGCTGATGCCGTCCGGTCGCTGCTCGGCTGGGTGGACGCGATGGCTTCGGCATTGCGGTTCGCGCGCTGCTGGGCAGCCCACACCGAGCCATAGGCGGGCGACGTGACGCCGGCCGACAGACCCTGCGCGGACGCCGGCACGATACCGGAGCCAAGAACGGTCAGAACACCAAGTGCAGCAAGTGGTAATGCCTTCAAGACACATCTCCTTCGCACATGTCACTACACATGATAGCAACGTTTGTCGGTGATTTGCGCTGACCAAGGCTCCATCAGCGCAATGGCAGGATCAAAGCATGTCCTGGCGGCGCTGGCCTGAAGATCCGATAAAACTCTGACGAAAGATCGGGAAACTTTGACGAAAGGTTGGCGAACATTGTATGAACGCCGATCGGCAGGAGGTGAGAGAACCCGCCATGGCGAGCGCGGCGCAATATAGTGCCTACCGGTTCGGGTCCTTCATTCTGAATCTCGAGCAAGGGGCGCTGCTTACGGCCGACGGTGCGGAAATTCCGCTCCGGCCAAAGTCGTTTGCACTGCTGCAATTGCTGGTGGAGAATGCCGGGCGCCTCCTGTCGCGCGAAGCGATTCTTGAAACGCTGTGGCCGGATCTTTTCGTTACGGAAGATAACGTCACCCAGTGCATCCACGATATCCGTGCCGCTCTGGGCCCCGGGTCGCACCAGATGCTTCGCACGCTTCCCCGTCGCGGCTACCTGTTCGCAACCGAAGTCGCCGGCCTGACGGCGGTGCAGCCGGTCCGCCAGGACAGGGACCCAGCTGGGCGTGAGACTACAATGCCGATCGGCAACGGAAGTCAGCGCGCGGAGGCCGATTATGGGCGGCGCGATGCAGGGCCGCGCCGGACTTCATCGTTGTCGCGCCTGTCCGTCGTCGTAATGCCGTTGCGCAATCTTGGTGTCTTGCCCGACCATGAGCGCCTGGCGGAGAGTGTGATCGAGGATATCGCCGCCGGCCTGCTGTTCTGGGGTGCCGTGGTCATCAGCCATGCCGAAGATGTGTATCGGCAAAGCAACCAGAATGGTCCGGTCGCCATCGCTCGCGAACTCGGCGTGGGCTACGCGCTTCAGCCGAGCGTGCGCGGCGCCGCGGACCATATCGGCCTGAACCTTCAGTTGATGGACGGGGAAACCGGCGTCCATCTGTTGTCCGAACATGTGGCTATCGATCCGCAAGGCAGCGCGGAGCTGCGTGCCGAGAGTGCGGCCCGTACAGCATGGGCTTTGTACCGGGAGCTTACCAAGATCATCAATCGCCGGATCGAGGCCCTGTCGCCCGAGGAATGGACGGCGAATGATTTCGTCTCCCGCGGGCGCGCACTCTTGTTCCGCCCGGTAACAGCCGATAACCGTTCCGCTGCCATCAGGCACTTCGAACGCGCGCTGGCTGCCGATCCCGGGCTGCTCGGTGCCAAAGTCGGCTGGGCTGTTGCCTTGATCATGGATATTTCCGACTCTTGGGGAACCGCTTCCAGACAGGATGAAGCGCAGGCCGAGGAATTGCTGCTGGATATCCTTCGCATCGATGCGAACATTTCGATCGCCCACTTGCTGATGGGCGTCCTGCGACGCATCCAGGGTCGCCTGTATGATTCCAGGATTGCACTGGAGATCGCGGTCAGGCTGGCGCCGAACTCGGCGAATGCCCTTGCGCAACTTGGGGCAACATTGATTGCCCTGGGGGAGCCTGAGGCGGCGATGCCCCTGCTGGAGCGCAGCCTGCGCCTGTCGCCACATGACTTCAGCGCGCCAATATACCATAGCTTCCTGGGACTTGGTCAGTTGCTGCTGAACAACGTCGATGAATCGATTGCTTCGCAACGGACGGCGCGGACGCTGAATCCGTCGATGCATTACATTCACTGGGGACTTGCCGCGGCCCAGGGCCTGAAAGGCGAACTGGATGAGGCAAACGCTGCATTGAGGCAGGCGATCGAAATGCGGCCGGAGCTTGTTTCGCCGCCTGTCTGCTACGTACTGACGCGGCGGCCTACACCCAGGTTCATTACGCTGTTTGAGGCAACGTTCGTTGATGGCCTGCGCCGGGCAGGCCTGCCGGACATGGGCACCTGACCGGTTGGCGCCGCATGTGATACGAGCCGATGTACATTCTGACCGGTGAGCGCAAGCCTCTCACCCTCATGGCCGGGCTTGGCCCATTGTGTCATGGTCCATTGTGTCATGGCCCATTGTGTCGTGGCCGGGCTTGGCCCGGCCACCCACGACTTTGCCTGTTTCAGCACCGCCAGTCGTGGATGGCCGGCACAAGGCCGGCCATGACACAATGGGACAAGGCCAGCCATGATACAATGGGACAAGGCCATTTCGTTGCTGCACAAGTACAAGAAGCCAAACGCCAGATCGACATTGATGCTGTAAACGGAACAATGACAAGCCGGGGCCACAGCTCCGAACTGACAAGGGAGGCACAATGAGCTCGCAACCGACCGAAAATCCCGCCCAGGCCGCACCGTCCTCCGGCATCGAGCTGGTGCTGCTGCCGCGCGCCCACGACCTTGGCGGCTTCGAGGTCCGGCGCGCGCTCCCCGCCAAGGAGCGCCAGATGATCGGCCCCTTCGTCTTTTTCGACCAGATGGGGCCGGGTGAGTTCCTGGCCGGGCAGGGGCTGGATGTCCGCCCGCACCCGCATATCGGCCTTTCGACCGTGACCTACCTGTTCGATGGCGAAATTATGCATCGCGACAGCCTCGGCTCGCACCAGCCCATCGTCCCCGGTGACGTGAACTGGATGACCGCAGGTCGTGGCATCGCTCATTCCGAGCGCACCGACCAGGCGCTGCGCGCCCATGGCAACCGCCTGTTCGGCATCCAATCCTGGGTCGCGCTGCCGAAAACGGCGGAGGAGACGGCTCCGGGCTTCGTGCATCATCCGGCCGCGAGCCTGCCCCTTGTGGAGGATGCCGGTGTCCAGTTGCGGCTGATTGCTGGTACAGGCTGGGGTCTGACCGCGCCGGTGACGATTGCCTCGCCGCTGTTTTATGCGGATGCCCTCCTCGCCCCGGATGCAGTCTTGCAGATGCCAGACGACCACGAGGAGCGCGCGGCCTATGTGCTGGCCGGCGAGGTCGACGTCGCGGGCGACCGCTTCGAGCCGGGCCGCATGCTGATATTCCGTTCCAAGGATCACCCGGTGCTGCGCAGCGGACCGCAGGGTGCGCGCGTTCTGCTTCTGGGCGGCGCCGTCATGGACGGGCCGCGCTACCTGTTCTGGAACTTCGTCTCTTCCAGCCGCGAGCGTATCGAGCAGGCTAAGGCCGACTGGAAGGCCGGACGGTTCGCCAAGGTTCCGGATGACGATGTGGAGTTCATTCCTTTGCCGGAAGAGCGTGCCGCCGCGCAAGCTGATGGGCAGCAGGTAAGCAAAGGATCACCGACGAGTTAGAGCAGCGGTTCGAAATTCTGATCGGTGGCGCAGGCTGTCCGATCCCTCATGGCCGCGCTCGTTCCCATAAGCATCAGGATGTGGAAGGGCGCGGAGCGAGGCCTTCTCGTCATGACCAGGTTGCGGAGGCGCGCGCAAGGACGGAGTTGCGGGCGGCGCGAGACCCAACCGGTTCACACCCTGCCCATGATCGGGGTAGGCTGGGCTGCATGAGCAGTGTCATCCAGTCCTCCGTCTGTCCGCATGACTGTCCCTCCACCTGCGCGCTGTCGATCGAGGTGGTCGACGGAGCCCGTATCGGCGCGGTGCGGGGAGCGGACAACAGCTACACCGCCGGGGTGATCTGCAACAAAGTCTCCCGCTACGCCGAGCGGATCCACCACCCCGACCGCCTGACCCGGCCGCTGCTGCGCACCGGCCCGAAAGGCAGTGGCCAGTTCCGCCCCATCGGCTGGCAGGAAGCACTGGACCGCATCGCCGAGCAGTTCACCGCCGCCGCCGCGCGCCACGGCACCGAGGCGGTCTGGCCGTTCTACTACGCCGGCACCATGGGCCTGGTGCAGCGCGACGGCATCAACCGGCTGCGCAACGTGATGCGCTACTCGCGCCAGAAGCTGACGATCTGCACCTCGCTGCCGGAGGCCGGCTGGATCGCCGGCATCGGCGCCAGCCGCGGGGTTGATTCGCGGGAGATGGCGCGGTCCGACCTGATCGTCTGCTGGGGCGGCAACCCGGTCTCAACCCAGGTCAACGTCATGACCCACGTGGCACGGGCGCGCAAGGAGCGCGGGGCGAAGCTGGCGGTGATCGATCCCTACCGCACGCCGACAGCCGCGGTGGCCGACATCCACCTCGCGCCGCGGCCGGGAACCGATGCCGCGCTGGCCTGCGCGCTGATGCACATCGCCTTCCGCGACGGCTATGCGGACCGCGCCTATATGCGCGACTACGCCGACTGTCCGGACGCACTGGAGGCACATCTGCGCACCCGCGACCCGGCCTGGGCCGCCGCGATCACCGGTATCCCGGTGGACCAGATCGAGGCGTTCGGTGCGCTGTATGGACGGACGAAGCGCAGCTACATCCGCGCCGGCTACGGCTTCGCCCGCAGCCGCAACGGCGCCGCTGCGATGCATGCGGTCACCTGCCTGCCGACGGTCACCGGCGCCTGGCAGCATGAAGGCGGCGGCGCGCTGTGGTCGAACCGCGGCCTGTACAAGCTGAACAAGACGCTGATCGAGGGCCTCGACGCGGTCGATACCCACATCCGCACGATGGACATGAGCCGCGTCGGCGCGGTGCTGACCGGCGACCGCACCGAGCTCGGCGACGGACCGCAGGTCCATGCCATGCTGATCCAGAACCAGAACCCGCTGGACGTCTGCCCGGACACCAACAAGGTGCGGCGCGGCTTCGGGCGCGACGACCTGTTTGTCGCCACGCACGAGCAGTTCATGACCGAGACCGCCCGCTGGTCCGACATCGTGCTGCCGGCGACGATGTTCATGGAGCACGACGACCTGTACCAGGCCGGCGGCCACAGTCACCTGCAGATTGGCCCGAAGCTGATCGACCCGCCCGGGGAATGCCGATCGAATCATGAGGTGGTTCAGGGGCTGGCGGAAAGGCTCGGCGCGACGCACCGCGGCTTCGCGATGACGGCGATGGAGATCGTCGATGCGACCTTGCAGGCCTCCGGTTACCCGGACACCGCGACCCTGCTGCGGCAGCGCTGGGTGGATGCGACGCCGCCGTTCCGCACGGCGCACTTCCTCGACGGCTTCCCGACGCCGGACAAGCGCTTCCGTTTCGCTCCCGACTGGGCGGCGATGGGGGATCGTCGCGGCGTGATGCCGAAGCTGCCGGACCAGATGGACAGTATCGAGGCCGCCACCGCGGCGGCACCGTTCCGTCTGGTGACCGCGCCGTCGCGCAGCTTCCTCAACACCAGCTTTTCCGAGATGACATCGGGCCGGAAGCGGGAAGGGCGGCCGACGGTGCTGATGCACCCCGACGACGCGGCCCGGCTCGGACTGGCCGACGGGAGCAAGATCCGCCTTGGGAACGAGCGTGGAGAGGTGGTGCTGCACGCCCGCATCGCCGCCGGCCAGCAGCCCGGCGTACTGGTGTCGGAGAGCATCTGGCCCGGCGCGTACTTCGAGAACGGTATCGGCATCAACGCCCTGACCAGCGACGACCCCGGGCCGCCGTTCGGTGGCGCGGTGTTCCACGACACGGCGGTCTGGCTGCGCACGGAGGCCGCGGAAGTGCCCCTGGCAGCCGAGTAGGCAGCGGGGGCCGGTGCAGGCGGCTACGGTTTTCTATCGTTCGCGCCGTGCCTCAAGCTGCCTCGCCACCGACCCGACCGCCCCACGAAACGCCTTTTCCCAGTCGGCGTCAGCAACAACCCCCCCGCCGGCGAGTTCAATGCCCACATGCACCATCGCGTTCTGCACGCAGCCTTCGGAATGCACCAGAACGCCATCCGGATCGCGCAGCAAGCCGGACGTTCCGCCGACAGATCCCGCCGCGGCCGCTGTCAGCTCCGCCCCGTATGTGTCGTTGAAGAAACCAGCGACTCGTTGTGGATAGTGCCGCACATCCCGCGTCCATCCCGCCATCGGCTTGCCCAGCGCGGTCATGTAGCCGACTTCGAATGCCGTGCCCGGGTCCATCTCCGGCCCGCGGCGGAAGCCGTCGAGGCAGAATACCGCCGCCTCCACCTGGTCCATCAACCCGATATCGGCACGGACAATCGCTTCCAGAAGCTGCTTCCCCGGGCACAAATTTTCCAATCCGATCTGATTATCCAGCGGGGCCACGCCGGCAACGCCGTGCTCGCGGCAGATCGTCTTCATGCGCTCAAAAATTCCAACCGGGTCCGTCTCGAACACCATGGGACCGGCGAGATAGACCCGCCTGTTCATCGCGCCGGCCATGCGGTTCTCCTATTTCGCCATCGCGGGCCTGGGGGCCTCGATCCGGGACCCCTTGAACGCCGGCATTACCTCCTTCGCAAACCGTTCCAGTTGCTCCAGGATCACCGCCTGCGGCACGCCCAGCGATGGGCTGATCGAGATCCGGTCGAGGCCGGGATAGGCTTTTTCCAATTTCTTCAGATGCTCGATGATTTCGTCCGATGAGCCGGTCAGGAAGCCGCCGGACTCCACCGCGTCCTCGATCCGCGGCAGCTTCGCCGTCGGCGCGCGCAGCGGATCGCGCATGATCTCGATCTGCTCGTCGGTCAGCGCCCGCACCAGGCGCAGCTCGCCGAACATCTTCATGTTCTCTTCATAGTATTTCGCGGCGTCGCGGATGCATTGCTGCCTGTTCTCACCGATGTAGAAATGAAATCCGAAGCACAGGCGCTCGCCCAGTTCGATCGGCTTGCCGATTTTCGCATGTTCCGCCTGCCATTTCAGCACGACGTTGTGCATCGCGCCGCCCTCGGCCGAACCGCCGCCGACCATGCCCTGGATACCGTGCTTCGCCATGAACGCCAGCGCCCGCTCGGACCCGCCCTGGATCGGCTGCCAGCATTCCACCGGCAGGCGCGCGGGACGCGGCACGCGCGTCAGGTCCTTCAGCGTATAGCCGCGATACGGCACTTCCGGCGGCAGCGTATAGTGCTTGCCCTTGTGGCTGAAGGACTCGCTGTTGAACGCCTTGAAAATGATATCGACCTGTTCCTCGAACAGTTCACGGTTCGCCTCCTGGTCGATCAGCGGCGAGCCGAACGTTTCGACCTCGCGGGTGTGGTAGCCGCGGCCGACACCAAACACAACGCGGCCATTCGACAGGATGTCGGCCATGGCATAGTCCTCGGCCAGGCGCAGCGGATGCCACATGGGCGTAATGTTGAAGCCGCAGCCCAGCTTGAGGTTTTTCGTCACATGCGTCAGGTGCAGCGCCATCAGCAGCACGTTGGGGATGCATTCGGTGCCCTCGCGCTGGAAATGATGCTCGGCCATCCAGAAGGTGGTGTAGCCAAGCTCGTCCATGCGTTGGGCGATGGCCTGCGCCTTGGACAATGCCGTGGACAGGTGCGCATTGTCATACAGCCGGTCGTTGATCGGCGTGCCGCCGTAGCCGATGTTCTCGATATCCACATGGCCGGCAAACAGGCTGTCGAATTTTGTTATCATGATGGGCGCCCTCCGTTCATGGCGGCGATACTATGCCCGGGGACGCTCATGGCAAGTTGCGCACCGGCCAGCGCGACCAGGTCACGACCGAAACAGTTGTCGCGCATAGCGTCAGGAATGTCAGGACGGCATTCACAGCGTGTGAATACTCCCACTGCGTGCGAAGTGTCTGCCAGTCCACCGGCGTGATGGTCCAGTTGCCGGTGGCCTGGTTGGCCGGAAACGTCCAGGTGAAAAACACAGCCAGTGTAATGGCGATGAGCACGGCCGCCAGGGCGGCGGAAACCGATGGCACGGTCTGCCGCCGCGTCCGGACCGCCAGCAGCGCATTGGCCGCCAGCGCCCCGATCAGGACGAAGCCGAGCAGTGCCCAGCCCCGATAGATCGACTGCACCACCATGTACTCGTCAAGGTCGAGCGCCAGCTTGTTCAGCAGTTCCAGCACATGCGCGCCACCCGGCACCAGCGCGAGCGCCGTCAGGATGATGGCGATGAATTGGATAATCCGCACGTTCATGGTCAGTCCTGCACCAGGTCTT
>Ga0170475_109366084_pt1 | contig 13233 bp, 20 predicted proteins | sample Soicark_Litter_5_FD_111474 | JGI IMG/M metagenome (GOLD analysis project Ga0170475, IMG submission 111474) | Avena fatua rhizosphere microbial communities from Hopland, California, USA. Combined Assembly of 48 SPs | reverse complement strand
CCGGAATTGAACCGATATTCTTGGTATGCAAAACCAATGTTCTACCATTAAACTACGCATAAATAAAAAAATATACTATATAAGTAAATAATAAAACTAATTAAAATAAATCAACAAAAAAATTATAATAAAAATAAAGCCCGCCTATGAATTTCTCTTTGAGTCAGGTAATTTAAAAATTATAAAGTCGCTAAAGTCTATTATGCTAAAAATAAGAATCATACCCCCAACAGGACTTGAACCTATAACCCCTCGTTATGAGCAAGGTATTATACCACTTTAACTATAGGGTTTTACTAACAAACTTTTTATAAATAAATAACTTTAAGTTGTAAAAGGAAATATTTCAAAAAACTCCCCTTATATACGCCACAAAATAAATCAAAATTTTTGTATCTTAGCGCTATTAAGCCGTATATATTAAGCCTAAAACGGAAAAACCAAAAATTAGTTAAATTTTATGTAACATTTATGAGGACGACAGGAGTTGAACCTACACAAGTCACCTTACTAGTTTCTAAAACTAGCGCGTCTACCTATTCCGCCACGCCTTTACACAAATGAGCATTAATTCCGAGCGGGGCCGGAGTTGAACCAACAATAAACGCTTTGGAGGCGCTTGTTATACCATTTAACTACCCACAAATATTATTTGAAAAATTTAGTTTCTTTCTTCCAAATTTATTTAGTTATTTAAAAACATAAAAAACCTTATTTTCGGCGTAACTTTGGAGCACGGATTTCTAAACCATGTGTCATTAACAAAGTAAACAATCAACGGTCAACTATAATTTTTGCATTATTTAGCGTTTTCCTGATCTTAACTATATTACGCGCTACTAATGACGTTGTTGTTTTATACTTATGTTGAAAAACTTGAATAAATCTTAATTGAGTAATACGTTTATTCTTTAAATATTTTATCAGTTGGATGAAAGTTTTTCTAAAGGTTTCAACTGAACGTTTGATTCGTGTTGTTTCACCTTTTGCAAGCTGACCCGCGGAGAAAACCTTTATGAGACTACCTGACCTTGGTGTTACTAAACTCAAAAAATAGTTGTTACGCACTCCCGTTATAATTAAACCAAGATGTCGCGTTTTATCAGAGTTTCAACGCAATTTGTAAGGTTGCTTAGATAAATGCACTCTATTAAAAATATTCTTCGAAAATTTATAGTAGTTACTCTTTCTTAAAAGTTGTGCTACTCTGTCATTAAACTCAAAAGTTTTTTTTGATTGGTGTCCTAATAAACTAAAACTTTTAAGAACTCGTGAAGGTTCATATTGGGATAGTTTAAACACCTTATACAGCCGATCAAAGTGCACAAAATACAAATATTTAAAAAAATTTCCTCTAACAATAGCATCGCCCGGAGCTATCAAAGGTCTATTATAAATTGGTCAACGCCTTTGCGAAAATAATTTTCTATTTATTTGATTTCGCTCATAAGTAAGCCGTCGTATAAAATGATAATGCTTTTTTTCTTTCTGCTTTTTTAGTTGAATATTAAATTTTTTACGCGCAATAGAGATTTTATGAGCATTTTTACTACTTTTTGGTAAAAACTTAGTATTCACTTTGCCACTCTTTTTCAATAAAAGCAATTTTTTAGATCAAATTGGTAATAAGCGTGATTTTCAGTAGTGTTTTTGATTAGGCAAAAGCTTATAATTATCTACCCCACGATGAGATACACCACCGATAATACGCTTACCATAAGAGGAAAAAATATTATAGTAAGCACTTATTTTATGATTTACTAGCAAATTTTTATAGATTATAACATTCCTATGAGTAGGTGAAAACTGTTTGTTAGTCACACCTGAAGAAAGGTTATAAAAACGGGGTATATTACTAATTATAGTTGGCTTTCCCCGTTTATAGTGCTTGTAAATTCGTTTTGCTGTAAATTTTGCAAGATGCGCGTCTCGCCATCTGAAATTTACAGACCACCTCCACTCTCGGACGTATTTTTGAGTATTAGGAAGGGAGACAGCACGAAATAAGCGGTACTTAACTCGGGATGGTATTCCAGATTTTATATTAGACAAAAATTGTCGTTTTCGTGCAATATGTAACCAAAATTGTAAATATTCAATATTATGCTTTTTGTGATTCAGCTCCAGATAAGGAGATGATACATATAGCTTTTTTAGCTGGAATTTATTTATCAAACGTTTTGAAAAAGTGCGATAATGTCATTTTATGGGGTTTCAAGAGTTGTTCAGAAGTGAACTTTCAGTAATATCAAAACTATACGAAGGGCGCTTATTAATAAATTTAATGATGTTACGTGCGAAAGAAGCCTTCAGTGGGGATTTAAGGAGTATTTTTAAACGTTTCTTTATCATCTTGATTTTTTATTTTAAACAACAGAAAATTTTATTTATTTAATTTACGCGCGTTTTTCGCATTTGTATGAGTTCTTTGACCATGTAAAGGTAACATTTTTTTTCAGCGGAAGGCGATGTATAAATCATATTTAGAGGACCAAATATGATTTAATCTTATTAACTTATTTTTATTACGTATAAGATCACGTCCGCGCTCTAATACGTACACAACGGGTAATTTTGTTAATCAAGCCTGCTTAAACAAATTTATACTATTGTAAGAGTTACATCCAAATAAGCTAATAAGTTTTTTATTAAAATTCGCGCCCAACCCAACCAATGCTTGTGTTGTTTGAATGGCAGCCAAGGTTTTAACCTTCGCAAGTGGCGTTTTCGTTTGCGTAAGATTTGATTTAACAGTTAAAAACTTTAGCCCCATTTACAAGTTTTAGTACTGCTTCTTTTTTCCAGACTTCATTTTAATAAAACCTTTATATGTTTTTATTTCGGATAAACCCTTACCTTTATAAATATCGATTTTACGGATGCGTCTAATTGAGCTTAAAAATTCGTTAAATAAATCAGCCCCAGTTGAAGCTATAAGATATATACGACGCTTTTTTGCAAAAATTTTTATACTACTCGGAATGGGTATCAAAGTATAATGTGTTAAACCTATTCAAATAAACAGATAGCCCCACTTACAAAATAATTTATAACCTAACCCGTTATAGTAATAACGAAAAAAAGTCAATTTTTTTTTTTGCAAGCGTAAGTAACAAATTTTTAGTAGTAGCTCAATAACACTGAAAAAATGTTGCCAACAACCCTCCGCAAACCCGACTTAGCAATATAAAGGCAGCATTAATATTATTTTTAGTTATTTTTACTATGTTATTCCGCTGGAAAAATGCGCCTTTAAAATAAGAATATGAAGTAGGTAATAAGCCCATGGTCATTTAATTAATTAAAAAAAGCACTTCACCGCCAAATTTTCTGTTAATGGCTGAAAAATGTGTAACTAAGCCAACAGGAGTTGACAAAATAAGGGTTGATAAGGGGTTATTACTATTTAATAATAAGGAAATTTTCAGTAGGTGCTTATATGAAATATACACGCGTGAGGACGGGCTAGAAATCTGTTTAATAAGGCGTATCACCGATCGACCCTTTTCGTCGTATTTTAAAAAAACTTGTAACCTTTGCGTATTTAAAACAGTAAAAGAATTAACGTAGCCTAACTTGACTAACAAATTTAAAGACTTCTGTATAGAAATTGTATTTGGAACAATACAGCTAGCTTGTCGACGCTGGCTCATAATATTAACATTTGCTATAAAATAACTGAATCACATTTATCAAGAACTTTTAGAGATACCGGTCAATTGGCTTTGTGAAATAGCTTGTTTAAATCTAAAACGATTCATTTTAAAGTGTGTTAATATTGAACGACTCTGGTTTGAAAAAAAACAACGTAGTTTTAAATAAGAAGCGCTTGTTTGTAATGGTAATAAAGTAACAGTTAATACTGCATACTGTCGGAGCCAATAAGGCAAATATAAATTTTGACTAGCATTATGCATAACAAACCTAAATAATTCTCACTCAATAACCAACTTAACAATTTTTAAAGCTTTTATTTGTAAATATTTCATTTTAAAAATAAATATTAAAATAGATTATTTTGAAATATAATTAGTGTTTTGGTAAAACTGACGAGAGTAGTAAGGAATTAAAATACGTTTTTTTTAATACGAGTGAACTCAACATGTAGTTAGCATTAATACCTCGAAGAGAAACTTTTCCAGTAGATAGCTTCTTGCTACACAAAAAGCTCGTATTAAAAAAAAACATTTGTGACTTCAAATAAAAATCATTTAAAATACCGAAATTACTAAATAATCTTAAATTAGTATAAAGTAAGGTTAAGCACCTCTGAATAGTTGGTGATAAAAAACTAAGCGATTTTTTTGTTTTTAATACAACTTGTGAGTTAGTTTTATTAACTTGCTCTTTCTTTTTACGAAATAATGTATCTAGTCGTTGACTAAGGTGAGGTTGACCTGTAGTATAAAAAAAAGATAGCATCAAAAAATTAATAAAGGTAACACTATACTCCGAAGATAAATTATTTTGTATCGTCATTATTGAATTATATTTAAATGATTTAGTTTTTAATGAACAATTTGCGCTTCTGTCTACTAGCTCATATAGAAAGGGAGAATAAGCAAAAAAGTTTTTATCCATTAAAAATTAAAAAAGAGCCTTTGCTAAACTGACTGCCTTACGATATACCGTTTTTTTACGGACTTCGCGAAAAACAACACTTCAAACCCTAGTTCCAAATGGCAATAGATATTGATTCATAAGTATAACATTATTAGTAGTTGAACGAAAACAAAAATTGCCAATTCTTTTGACGCCCTTTTTCGAAGTGAGTAGTAAAGCTTTAACAATCTGACCTTTGATAATAATACGGCTTTTTTTTACAATATTTTTTTTAAAAATATTTTGCTTTATGGAAACAGTAAGCAAACACGCTGGAACTGCCCCTATACGGCTATTTAATTTAGGAACATTAATACAGCCTGCAATAATTGCTCCGGAATTATCCATTACAGGTAAAAGTGTCGGTGGTTTTATCATTGTTTAGAATTAAGAGAATAAGATTTAGGCAATTTTAAGAGACAGCGTTTATTAATTTCTTCAGCTTTGACAACAGGCGTGTTGTACAACTTAAACAAGGGGCTTCCAGCTCTGGCTGAAAATACTTTTTCATGGGGCGCTCCCTTGCCACGGCCCATACGTATATCTTTTGGTTTTTTCGTTATAATAGTATCGACTTTTATAGGTAAATAAATTCGTCCTGATGAAGATACATTTTTAAGCATAGGTTTTATAATTTTTAAGACAACTAACAACTGTTTAATATTTAGTTGTTTATGCCTAGAAAAAATAAAAGAAATGCCGCCTAATTTGACGGAAGTTGAAGTTAGGCTATTCTTATATTTAATTTTGTGATATTTTTTAAATTTGTTTGGTTCACTCGAAAATTCTAGTCGAACTTGTTTTGATTTTATAAGGAACATTATTTAAATAGTTTTTAATTTAAAAATAATTTCTCAGACCCTTGTGTACGATTTAGTCATACTTTTACAGCACAAATACTATTTGTTAAAACAGGAAACATGGCAGCATATTCTGTGTTATTACTGGCATCAGATTTTTGTAATTTTCCTAAAACTTTTCAGACATGAGTAGCACGTCCCCTACGTGCGAACCGGCCATTGCAAGCTATTTTAAAGCCATGTATATACGCAAAATTAATAGCTTTTTTCATTTGCTTTAATATAATCCTGATTAATGGACGTAATGGGAAACGCTGTAGCAATCGCATTGAAATATATTTAGCAATAAATTGTGCGGTAAGTGAATTGATACTAATAGGCAGTAACAATATAGTAAACTCAGGCACACATGAATAAAAACGTTTTAAAAAATTCTTTAATAGAAGATCTAAACCATTTAACCAGCGGAAGGTAAATAAATATCTGACTATATCACCACAAAATTGCTTTAGAAAGGAAAACTTATTATATTTTAAACGAGCCACAGACCGTCTCATTCGTAATAATACGGATAAAAAAAACCAATAATATACACCCCGTTCGAACACATTTATTTTTGAACTATAACGCTGCAGTTTTCGACTATCAGCAACAAAAAACGAAAGAGAACGGTTTATCTTAGTAGAACTTCTCTTTTGTTCGAATCAAAGTAAAATTGCCTGTTTAGGAGACATAAATTGCTGTTTAATATTTTGGGGGTACAATTTTCTTCGTTTTTTATAAGTTGGAGGTGACGTTAGTAAAGCTTTAAAACTTTTTTTCAGGATACTATATAATCGTGTAAGACGAGTTATACGATTTTGCATAATTAATGTAATCGAATTACTGCGTCGAAATAATTTTATATTAGTAAAAAATGATTCACGACGAAATAAGCGCCTATTTAATTTGCTCATAATCACCTTCAAATAGTTTAAGAGTAGGGCGTTTTCTGTATTTAAGAAAGAAAAAGAACCGGACATAGACGCCCTTGTAACTGCCCAATTAGAATCTCAGAAGTAGGAGTAATTTAAACGGTGAGAGATCGGGTTAACAATATGCCCCATTATTTATTTTTCTTAAAGCGCTTCACCAAGGCCATTTTATGTGTTTTAACAGCTTTGTTTTGCTTAGCAACCAGAATATTTCTTTTGGACCCCTTTACGGATGCGTTAGTTTTTTTAGTAGTCTTAGTTTTATGAGTAACGTTAATCTCACGAGTCAACACCCGTGACCCCAAATTAACGTTATTAGAAAATAAGTCATTACTCCAAGAAGCTGGTATGCTCTGAGAAATAAAATCATAACCTGTATACAATGAAAATTGGGTAGGTATAATCAAATACTGGGAAAGTATAAATTTATGATTGCGCCTATAAATCTTTGACAGTTCATCATTATCATGTACAATGTGCGCCGTATCAATAGGATTACTCTTTGATACTCTCAAAATTTGACTATATGCGTTCAATTTCAGTTTGTAACTAGGTTTTATAAATTCTTTAATACTTGTATTACCTTTTCAAAGTGAACGACCCATATGTAATTTTTCTACGTGTTTTTTTTCCTTTCGTAATTTGTGCTCACGGAGTCACAGAGGGCCTTCCGCCAGACGTTTTTCCTTGTCCACCACCATGTGGGTGGTCAATCGGATTCATAGCAACCCCCCTTACAGAAGGACGCCAGCCTAAACGGCGATTATAACCTGCATTTTTTCGTTTTTCTATCATTGAAGATTTTTTATTTACTAAAACACCTACAGTTCCTACACAAAAATTACTTATTTTCAACAGAACTTTTGAGCGCAATTTAACAATAGCATGAGTTAAGGAGTTACTGACTAATTTAGCAAAGGTAGAACCTGATCGCACATATTTTGCAGGTGTATTAGGTTTAAACTCAAGAACATGTAAATTTGTACCGGGTTTAATAAATTTTAAATAAGCTGAGTAACCAATTCTCGACTCAAAGTTAATAGAAAAATTTACTGAGGAAACGATGTTAGAGACAAACAGATTTATTGTAGCTAATTTACGGCATGTTACTCCATTAGTGTATACAAGCCAACTAATAAGAGCTGTCCTATTTGGGTCATACTCATTCATTAATAGCAAACCCTTAAGATTTCACAAATAGTTTATAAAATCAACTATTCGATATAAGCGCGAAACAGATGACCCCCTGTGTCTAACTGTTATTTGCCCAGTATTTGAACGACCCGCAGTATTTAACTTACCAAATGTAAAATTTCTAAAGATAGAATTGCTTGTTTTTTTTATTAACATTTTTTTCTGATTTAAATTTTGGGTTTTTTTTTAGCTCGTATTTTATATAAGGAACGAGTTCTATAACGATTTTTCTTCAAAATTTTATAGGTTTCAGCTCACCCCTTATAAGCAGCACTACGTTTATTTCTAAAATCAACAATAGTATTACTTAAAGAATTTGCAAACTGACTATACAGAGTAGCGCGTTGTATATTTCGTATTTTTGTGAGTAGAAATTCTTGTGGCAAACGGTCACCTATTTTAGTAGGTACTGGAACTTGTAGCTTTTTGCCACGCGTACGCATATTCACTAAACCCAACCTAGGTGTACTAGACTTAATAAAGTAGTAAAAGTCCTTATAAGCTTTTCTGACCTTTAACAATTGCAAAAGTAAAATAATAACTTGCAAGTTCTTTTGGTTAGAAAACCCATGCTTTACAAAATTGGTTGTCAGCAAATTTAAAAAATTATTTAATTTATTTTTCGGGTATGTTATATTACTGAATTCACTTGTTATAAGCATTTATTTTTTTCTTCTCATCATTCAGTATTAGGATTTCAGGGGTTATCAAGTAAACCAAGAACATTCCAATATGGTGTGTCCTTTAACTCTCAAAAATGAATTAGTCCCAAGTAAAACATACTCAAGTAAAATCAATCATCAAATGCATTTTGAAGGAGTTCACTCAAAATTTTATTTAAAGTGTAATAGCAATCGTGTCTAGTCAGTTCTAATAAATTTTCAGGATCGTAATTGATATTCAATAAATATTCCTTTGATTTAAGCACAAAAGAAAAAATCAGCAAACTCGCAGTTAATACATTTGGGTTATGAAATATTTCACAATAAAACCTATAAAACCAATAATCATAAGCAGGATCTGCTCATCAGATATTTTTAGCTAATATTTTCTTCAATAGCAGATTCATTTGCTCCAGCTCATTCTGTGATATAATAGGATTACAAAATATAAACAATTCAAGAGAAATCTGCTCACTTGATATTCTATTAATAAAAAATAATGTACCTAAAATATTTGGTGAAATTAAAAGATGATCTATTAAAGGGCTAAGAAAGGTATCTTTAGCCTCCTTAACTGTAGTGCTTTCCGAAATATTGAATATTGCCCTTATCCTATATTGTTTAAGAAATTTTAAAATTCGTATATCACATAACTTTTCTTTTGGTTTTAAACCAGTTCAATTATCATGCTCCTCAAAAGGGACATAATCATAAATTTTATATTTTCGTTTAAATATACTTGAGTCACTTTCTTTATCTTCTGCCAATTGAATAACGTTTTGATTATTTAAATAATCAAAATTCTGATAAATTGTGCTTTTAGCATTTTCTTTTAAATTTTTTAAATAAGGTAAAAAAAATTCATTATCGTATTGAAGTTGGCTATAATGTAAAATTTTGTCACTTGTCATTTAATTATCTAAAAATGTACACTAATAATAGTAGTTTGCATTCAAATATTCAATATTTAAATATTTTCCAGTATTTGTACTTTACCGCTAACACTATCACCTAGAAAACTATTTTCTGCAATTGTAGTAACGCTTTTTTTAATATCATCAAAATAATCAGGCAAAGCCCGATGTACGCTTTCTGAATTAATAAGCGGTGTTGTCATGCCTAATATGAGGGATGTCTCCATATATAAAATAGTTGGGGCAGCATATTGTCATTGTTTTAAATGATTATTACTTGCCAAAGGTAAAGCGAGCTGTGTTAATAGTTGTTTCATAAATGGGATAGTTCGTACAGTTTTTTCATCATATTGGTATTGTAATTTTGCTTTATCTGTTAATGTAGATTCATCAGCTGGAATTTTAAAGGATTTAGTTAATATTATAGCAAGAGAGTAATTTGGATCAGGGGATGAAACTATTAAAACAGGATGATCTCAAGCTTTCGCAATGCCTTCAATATTCGCCTTTAGCCAACGAATTTTTATATTAGAAGGTGTCATATTTCGAATTGATTCTGCAACAACAGAAGAACTAATATCACTACGTTGCGTTTTTATTGTACCCAAGCTAGTAGAAGAAGAATTTTGACTATATTCTTTTTTATCATCTTCTACTATTAGTTTTGTATCAAAAACAACTGTACTTGTTTGCTTTTGTGTACCAATTAATGATTCATTATTACTATACGACAGTAAACCTCTATAAATATGTGAAATAGGGGAAGAAATGCTTGTTCTACTATTATTTATACTACTAAAATTTTTGTTAGTAGTAGTTGGATTTAAAGGCTCCATTATATTATTATTAGTATTACTACTAACCTGTTTCTGTTGCGTAGTACTTAGACTAATAGCCTCTTCATTATTATCAACATATGTTAGTAGGGGTTTACAAATTAGGGTTGAACTACTAGGAGGTATACTTAAACCCGAAAATAATGTATATTTATAACCCCCTTTTAATGAGGAGGCTGCACCAACAGCAACATTATTATTATTACCCCCTTTTCCTGTAAAATTTAATACTGTTATATCATGAATATCATTTAAACTTATATCGCTACAATAAGGGGCGTTAATAATTAAACCATCAATCTCTAATAAAGGTCATCAAGTTAAGTGGTGTATCCAGTAAGCTCAAAAATTGTAACAATTAGCAAGAGAAGTGAGCTCACAAAACGAAAGGTATGGATAAAAAATAATACACATAAATAAGAAATCAAATAAAATTATAAATCAAAAAAAAATTCTCATAAAAAAAGGCATCATTCGTTTAAATGATAAAACTTTATTTATTCTTTGGTATTCCGTATTTTGAACGTTTAGACATACGAGTAAAATTTTCACGCCAACTTAAATCAAATTTACCTCGCATAATTGAAAACCTTACGCCAGGAAGGTCATTTGCTCGCCCCCCAGAAATTAAAACCCCTGAATAAGATTTTAAAGAGTGACCTTGACCAGGGACATAAGCTATTATGCTTCTTTTATTTGACAATTTAACTTTAGCTACCTTACGTTGAGCGGAATTAGGTTTTTTTGGTTTAGCAATACGTACTTTAACTACTGTTCCTTTCTTCTGTGGGCAGGCAGCCAACGCATAGACGTTATTCGTATGCAACTTAGGTAAACGAGCCGTCTTTTTTACCAACTGGTTAATCGTTGACATTTTTTAATAGAAATAAATTATGTAAAATTTGACTAAGCATAAAATTTGCATTTCAGTGCATTAGGGTGTTTTTTAGTATGCTAGTATTGCTTTTAAGTAAAAATGTCTTAATCAGCATTAGTTGGTTAGCTGTACCATTTTCAAAATGAGTGCTGAAGGTTTTTAATCAATCTTCTATACTAATAAAAAAGTAGCTTTTATAAAGTATACCAATATAAATTAATAGAGGTGAAATTGATACTGAAACACCTTTTTGTCTTATTAAATTACTCAAGGTGGCAGTAATTTGAACAAAAAAGACATTAGTTAAATTTGTAGAAACTAAAGGGTTATGAAAGAATAATTCAGCCGCTCTTAAATTATTTACTAGTGGGTTGGTAATATAAAGTATTAAATAATTTCCTAATACCAAATTTTTCATTTAGCGTGTTTGATGTATAGAATTACGGATATTTTTATATAAGGATCTTTCAATTAAAGGGGCCCCCATTAAATTAAAACTATTAGTCTTAAATATAGAAAAGCCAACTAATTTTTTGTAATTTCGTAAAATTAATAAACTTCTATCAATAAAACGTTTATAATAGCGTCTTCGCTTTTTGAAGCATTTACTATATAAAAAGCCCAAAGAAGGTAAAGCTATAATTAAAGAAAATTTGCCTCCTTTATATATATTAACTATCAATGGTATATACAATTCCATATTAGGATATAAACCATTTTCATCAGCATTATCTATATTTAATGAATCTTTAAAACGATTGTTAGTAAAGTCATTAAACATAGATAAAAACACGTTTATAAATTCACTATTTTTAATCGCATATTGTCCTAAAATAGGGGAAAAGTAAGAAGTTAAGTTCTCCCTATGTAGTGGAAACAAAACACGAATCTGTTTAGTACGAAACTTATCAACAATAGTAGGCAAAGCAGAAGCTGCCATTTAGATGAATAAAATATTATTTTCAAATTACCTTGAAATAGTAGTTAAAAATAAAATTTAAAAATTTATTACCAGTAGCTTTATAAAAAGCGTTATTTGATAGTAATAAAACGTGCGGTAGAAATACAGAAGATTTCGCTAAGAATGCTAACAAATTCTCTTCATATTTCTTAACCTCACTTTCTTTCAATTTTGCCAAAAAGTTATTTACACCACTAAATAATAACAAAATTGTAGATTCAATTGCGACTGGATTGTAATTATCCTGGATTAGTAAACGAGTTAATAACCCTCCGCGCTTTAATAAGTTTGCTGTTGTTTCATCTAAGTTAGACCCAAATTGTGCAAACCCTAAAACTTCACGATACTGAGCTAATTCTAGCTTTAAGGAACCAGCAATTTTCTTCATCGCTACTAGCTGTGCAGCTGAACCAACTCGACTAACAGATAAACCAACATTAATAGGCTTTATACCATTATAAAATAATGCTGCCTCTAAAAAGATTTGACCATCTGTAATAGAAATAACGTTTGTTGGGATATAAGCAGAAACATCTCCTAATTGCGTTTCGACGACTGGTAAAGCTGTTAAAGAACCATTGCCATATTTCGCTGATAATTTTGCAGCGCGTTCTAATAGACGAGAATGCAAGTAAAATACATCACCCGGATAAGCTTCTCGGCCAGGAGGACGACGTAATAATAATGACATTTGTCGATATGCAACAGCCTGCTTACTTAGGTCATCATATATAACAAGTGCATGCATCGCATTGTCACGGAAATATTCTCCAATTGTACAAGCTGTATAAGGCGCTAAATACTGTAAAGGAGCAGCCTCCGCAGCAGTTGACGCAACAATTACTGTATGATCGAAAGCATTAGATCGTTGTAATAACGAAATTAATTGAGAGACTGAGCTACGCTTTTGACCAATTGCACAATAAATACAGTATAAAGCATTTTTAGGGTGCTTTTTATTTTCTGTTTTTTGATTTAATATAGTATCTATAGCTATAGTTGTTTTACCTGTCTGGCGATCCCCAATAATTAATTCACGTTGCCCACGACCAATAGGAATTAAAGCGTCAACAGCTTTTACTCCTGTAATCATAGGTTCGTTAACTGGAGCTCTATAGATAATACCTGGAGCCTTGATATCAACACGCTTATTATCTAAGCCTTCTGATAATACTGCTCCGCCATCAATTAAGTCACCTAGAGAGTCGACAACACGACCCAATAGCTGTTTACCAGCAGGTACACTAATAATATTTCCTCGACCTATTACTAAATCTCCTGGACGAACTTTTCTCTCATCTCCGAAAAGAACAGCACCTACTGAATTTAGGTTAAGGTTTAATGCCATTCCTCGTACGGAAATCTCGTTATTTGAACCCATAAATTCTAGTGTTTCACCAGATTTTACTCTTT
>Ga0170475_109713805_pt1 | contig 13234 bp, 10 predicted proteins | sample Soicark_Litter_5_FD_111474 | JGI IMG/M metagenome (GOLD analysis project Ga0170475, IMG submission 111474) | Avena fatua rhizosphere microbial communities from Hopland, California, USA. Combined Assembly of 48 SPs | reverse complement strand
GGCGACACGCGCCGGCCCGGCAGGTCGGCTGCCTCGCAGTCCAGAATCAGCTCGCCCGTCACGCCGCCGATCGACGGATCGGCCAGCGGTTCGATCAGCGCGCGCAGTGCATCCGGCGAGAACATCTGGCGCGCATCTGCGAAGACCAGGGCCTCGCCGGTTGCGCGGGCCGCGCCAAGGTTGAGTGCCGACGCCTTGCCGAGCGCGGGCGACGCCACCACGTGAAGAACGTCGCGATGCTGAAACAGCACATCGAGCGTATCGTCGGTGGAACCGTCGTCCACGACGATAATCTCGAGCCGGTCGGCGGGGTAATCCAATGCGCGCAGGTTGTCGATGCGCGCCGGCAGACGCGCTGCTTCGTTGCGGACCGCCATGATGATCGACATGCGCGGCAACGCCGCCCCGGCCTGCGGCTTCCGGCGTGTGCGGGCCGGGCGCAACGACGCCCAGGCAAACAGCAGCACCGGGTACCCGATGTACACGTACCCGACTGCCAGCGCGGACAGCCAGAACAGCAGGCGCATCAGCGACACGTCAGCCACCTCCTAGGCGGCCTGCCCCGAGGCGTCCGCCGGGACGAATGCCGTGGCGTACGCCGGCTGGGGCGCGCCGAGTGTGAAAACATGCGGGTACGCCCGCTTGATGGCGTTGCGTGTATCCACCACGAGCGAAGCCCGCGAGACGAGGGTGTCGTAGTCGAACGCGGTGTGATCCGTGAGAATGGCCACGCAGTCCGCGCGCGCAATCGTCGCGGGATCGAGCGTCAGCGATTCCAGGTCGTACCCGCCGAGCCACGACCGGCCGGCGAGCCGGGGCACCAGCGGATCGGCGTATTGCAGCCGGGCGCCCTGCTGATGGAGCAGCCCCATCACGTCGAGCGCCGGCGATTCGCGCATGTCGTCGATGTCGCGCTTATACGAGATGCCGGCAACCAGGATGTGCGCCCCGTTCAGCGCCTTCTTCTGGACGTTCAAGGCGGAGATGATTTTGTCGACGGTGGCGTGCGGCATGGCCGCGTTGACGTGGCCTGCCAGTTCGATGAAGCGGGGCTCGAACCCGTACTGCCTCGCCTTCCACGAGAGATAAAAAGGATCGATCGGGATGCAGTGCCCGCCGAGGCCGGGGCCCGGATAGAAGGGCATGAACCCGAACGGCTTGGTCTTTGCCGCGTCCACCACTTCCCACACGTTGATACCGATGCGGTCGCACATGAGCGCGATTTCGTTGACGAGGCCGATATTCACGGCGCGGAATGTGTTCTCGAGGAGCTTCACCATTTCGGCGACGCGCGTGGAGCTGACCGGCACGACGGTCTCGATGGACGTGCGGTAGAGGGCGCACGCGACCTCGGCGCACTCCGGCGACGTACCGCCGACGACCTTCGGCACGTTGCGGGTGTTGAACGTCGCGTTGCCGGGATCGACGCGCTCGGGCGAGAACGCCAGGAAAAAGTCGACGCCGGCCTTCAGCCCGCCGGATTCGAGCAGCGGCTGCACGACTTCCTCGGTCGTGCCGGGATACGTCGTCGATTCGAGTACGACGAGCATGCCGGGATGGAGATGCGGCAGGATCGCCTCGACCGCCGACACGATGTAGGACAGATCGGGCTCTTTCGTCTTGCGGAGGGGCGTCGGTACGCAGATATTTACCGTGTCGAGCTCGGCGACCACGGAGAAGTCGTTCGTGGCGGACAGGCGGCCCTCGGCCAGCAGCGATTGCACGTCGGCCGACGGCACATCCGGGATGTAGGACTCGCCGCGCAAGAGCGCGGACACTTTCTTCGAGTCCACGTCGATGCCCACACACGCGAGTCCGCTGCGCGCGATTTCGACCGCAAGCGGGAGGCCGACATATCCGAGACCGACGACGCCGGCGCGCGCCTCGCGCGCGTTGATTCGGTGAAGCAGCTGCTCTTTGGCGGTGCTCATTAGCGCGAGTCCTTATCAAGAAATCCGACAGTTGATTGAGTGGGCGCTGCCGGAGCCGCCGCCCGTCCGGCGGCGAAGATCCCCTGCCGCAGGCGTGCCCACAGGCCCGGATCGCTGGCGGGTATCGGAGCGTTGTCGAACCGATCCCCTCCGTCCGCCCAGCCGCCGCCGGCGGCGCGACCCTCCGGTGAAGCGCTCAGCGATTCGCGCAGCTTGAGCAGCCGATACTGTTCGGTGATGATCCAGTGCTGTTCGTCGAGCTGGCGTTCACGGAGGCTGAGGTGGTCCTCCTTCGAGCGTGTTTCGCCGGGCGGCATGGGAGCCGCGAGCACACCAGTGGCTTCGAGCTCGCCGATCACTTCGCGTACGAGCGCCACGTCGATCGTCCGCCTGTCTTCGCCGTAGCCGAACAGCAGCACTGCATCGGCAATCACGTTGATCTTTCGCGGCAGGCCGCCGCTCGCCTCGCCGATGAGATCGGTGGCGTCGACCGGAAACACCAGCGGCGCGCCAATCGCGGCTTTCGTCAGCCGGTGGCTGATATACGCCGCGGTCTCGCCGGGATCGAGCTCCCGCAGGTGGTACCGGACCGTGATCCGCTGCCTCAACTGTTCGAGAATCGGCTCGTTGAGCAGATCGCGCAGGTGCGGCTGGCCGACCAGCACGATCTGGATCAGCTTCGATTTTTCGGTCTCGAGATTCGACAGCATCCGTATTTCTTCGAGCGCCGCCGGCGCGAGATTCTGCGCCTCGTCCACCGCGAGCAGCGCAAGGCGTCCTGCCCGACGCTGATCGACCAGAAATCTCGCGAGATCCCGCAACAGGTACGGTTTGCTCCGTCCCGGAGGCGGATCGAGACCGAAGTCCAGCATCCCCGCCTCGAGGAGCTCCCGGTCGTTGAGCCGCGTGCTGACGAGCCGTGCCAGCGACGTGCGCCGGTCGATTCCGCGGAGCGCCGTCTGCAGCAGCGTCGTTTTGCCGGACCCGATTTCCCCGGTAATCACCACGAAACCGGCGCGCCCGCCGATACCGTATCGCAGGTGACTGAGCGCCTCCGTGTGGACCCGGCTCGGATACACGTAGTCGGGATCGGGACTCAGGTTGAAGGGCCGTTCGCGGAGGTTATAGAAACGTTCATACATGAGCGGTTCTCCCGTCGGTGTTGCCTGGTGCCGTGCCCGCACGCGGTCGGACGCCAGCCTGTTCGAATGCCACGATGGCTGGCAGGACGTCCGCGCACGCGTGCCAGTAGTCCTCGGGGGAATCCACTTCGGTCCATGGGAAGCCCCGCGTCTCGACGACGTGCAGGGGGCGGCGCTTCGCAAACATCTCGAACGCCCGCGGCAGCCATTCACGCGCGCCGCCGGCGGTCACCAGCTGGTTGACCTCCTCGATCAGCACGCGGGCCCCGGCCGGGCCGAATTTTCCAATGCCGACGTTTTCGCCGTCGGCCTCGGCAGGGTCGATTGTCTTGGCGATCGCCTCGACGCAGCCGCGCCGGACGCGGATCTTCATTTCCTCATCCGAGTACCGTTCACCGCGCCGCGCCGCCATCAGCAGGGCGTCCTCGTCGCGCGACGTCAGCAGATCCCACAGCAGCTGATCGTGGAACAGGACGTCGCCGTTGAGCACGACGAAGCCGTCCGAGATCTGCTCCCGCGCCAGCCACAGGGAATACAGGCTGTTCGTCGATTCGTAGTCGCGGTTCATCACGAAGTCGATCCTCGCCCCGCACGCGCGGCGCACATCCTCCGCCCGGAAACCCACGACGACGGTGATCGCGTCGATTCCGCAGGCGGTCAGCGATCGGATCTGACGTCCGAGCAGGCTCACGCCGCCGATCGGGGCCAGGCACTTGTTGCCGTGACCGGTCACGTCGTGCAGACGCGATCCGCAGCCGGCCGCCAGGATGACGGCCCTCATGTTCCCTCCGGCAGGACATGCGGGGCCGCTCGTCGGTGCACCAGTTCGGCGATTTTCGTCAGGTAGAGATGCCGATGCGTGGCGCTGATGCCGAAGAAGACGAAGACGATGCCGTAGACGGCGCATGCGGCCACGATCTCGGCCGCGACTGCGGGCAAGTTCGTCGCGATCAGATCGCGCGTGGCGAGAACAAACGCGGTCATGATGGTCGCGGGCCACGTGGCGGGCCATACCGCCTCGACGAGCGCGCTCCAGAGCGGGATTTCCACACGCCGGCAGGCGGCGGGAAAGAGAACGACCGTCGACGCGATACCCACCGGCACGAGCGTCGCGATGGCGACACCCGGCAGTCCCAGCGACTTCACGAACGCGATGCCGAGCCCGAGGTTCACGAACGCCGCGGTCAGGTTGGTGAATGCCACGAGCTGGTGCTGGCCGGCGCCCTTCAGGACCGTCCCGGCGGTGGCGTTGCCGACGCGGATGATGACGACCAGCGCAAGCAGGCGCAGCACGATGACGCTGCCGGAGAACTCCGGCCCCACCCACGCATGCACCAGCGGCCCGGCCATGAGGATGACTGCACCGCCTATCGGAATGACCGTCCCGAGGGACAGCCGCGTCCCCTGGACGAAAATCGTCCGGAGCCGGGTCTTGCGCGCTGCCGCGCTGTTGTCGACGACCGTCGGAAAGAGCACGTCGTTCAGCTGGTTGGTCAGCCGCTGCGTCAGCTCGGCGACGCGTTGACCCACGGTCCATACCGCAACGGCGCTCATGCTGAGAAACCCGCCGATGACAATGGCGTCGAGCGAGTAGTTCATCTTGTTCGCGCAGTCGATCACCAGCATGTAGACGCTGAACAGCGTCACCTCGCGCAGGCGCTCCCTGCGGAACGACGACAACCGGATGCGCAGGCCTGGAAACACGCGATAGGCGTTGGCGCGGTAAATCAGGTATGTGACCAGCCGCACGGTGGTGGTGGCCGCCACCAGCTCGACGAGGCCGTACCCCGCCGCCAGCACGGCGACGTTGACGGCCGCCGTGACGACGCTGCTGGCGGCGCCCACCACGTTATTGAGGTCGTAGCGCTGAAAGCCGTTGATCACCCCGCCGAAGACGTTGAAGGCGGTGCCGGTCGCCACGCCCAGGCTGATGATCAGCAGCACCATGCGTCCGATGTGCAGCTGCTCGGGCGACAGGTGGAAGATGTGGCCCAGGAAAATCGCGATGGTGATCGCGACGAGGTACGTGACGGCCCCGAATGTCGCGAACACCACGAAGGTGGTGCTCAGGATGTCGTTGAGGGCCTCGTAATCGTGCTTCGCCCGGTACTGCGCGACGAACTTCACCAGGGCACCGGAATATCCGAGATCGAGCACCGAGAAGTACGCGGTGATCGACGCCGTGAGCATCCAGAGCCCATAGGCCGACTGGCCGAGGTGTGCGACGTTGAAGGGCAGGACGACCAGTCCCAGTGCCGCTTCAATGCCGATCGCGAGATAGCGCGTCGAAACGTTGCGGGCAACAGTCAGCGTCTCGTTCGCGTCGACAGCGGGCGCGGAGGCTTCGGGCGGAGTCACTGGGCTCCCTTCCGGCAGACCATGACCTTGACGGTGTCGAGAAGGATCGTCAGGTCGAAAACGATGGACAGGTGCTTCATGTAATAGAGGTCGTACCGCAGTTTCTCGAGCGCGTCCTCGACCGAAGCGCCGTAGCGATAGCGGACCTGGGCCCAGCCGGTGAGGCCGGGCTTCACCGCGTGGCGGGCCATATAGAAGGGGATCGCCTTCGCCAGCTGCTGGACGAAGAACGGGCGCTCGGGCCGCGGTCCCACAAAGCTCATTTCGCCCCGGAGCACGTTCCAGAACTGCGGCAGCTCGTCGAGCCGTGTCAGCCGGATGAACCGGCCGATGCGGGTCACGCGGGCGTCCCCGTCCTTGGCCCAGATCGGCGTTCCCTGTTCGGCATCGGTGCGCATCGACCTGAACTTGAACAGTGTGAACGGCCGCCCGTTTTCGCCGACACGTTCCTGCCGGTAGAGCGCCGGACCCGGAGAATCCAGCCGGACCGCCAGCGCGGTCAGCAGCATCACGGGCGCGAAGAGCACGGTGCCGAGCAGCGCGCCCGAGAAATCCGTGACGCGCTTCATGAACCGGGTTGCTTTTGATGCGCCGAAGCCGTCAGAAAAGATCAGCCAGCTCGGCTTGAGATCGTCCACGAGAATCTTGCCGGTCATGCGCTCGTACGTCGTGGCCGCGTCTTCCACGCCCACACCCGCGAGCTTGGCGCGGAGAAGGTCGTCGATCGGCAGCTGGCCGCGCCGGTCCGCCAGCGCAATCACGATCCGGCTGATGCGGTAGGCCTCGACGATGTCCGTCAGATCGTCGATGACGCCCAGAATCGGCCCCGCGCTTTCGGATCCGGCGCCCGTCGGATGTTCGATGAACCCGACCAGCCGGTACGCGTAGTCGTACTGCGAGCGAATGTGGGTGGCCACGGTGAGCGCGACGGCTCCGGTTCCCACCACGAGCACACGCTCTTCGACGTGCGGATCCGTCGTCAGACCGTCGAATGCCACGCGGCAGAGAGGCATCGTGACGGCGAGGATGGCGATGGTGATCAGGAGCGTCCCGTTGCCCAGCCGCGCGGACGGCACGATGATGGACAACCCGGCCAGCACGACCGCGGCCGCACCGGTGGCCCGCAGGACCCGCACCAGCAGCTCGCCCTTGGCGTGCACGCGCGTCAGGTCGTACAGATCGTTGTAGTAGAAGCACAGCTCGCAGAGGAACGTCACGAGCAGTACTTTCCACATCGCACCGCCGTCGACGGACCCGTGCAGGCTCGCCGTCCCGACGATCAGGCCGGAAACCAGCAGGGTTTCGAACGCGAAGAGCGTCACGCCGCGCGCCGACACGTGGCGGTTGAACACCCTCATGATGCGATTCCTTCCTCCACGTCTGCCACGTCAGCTCGCCGAGTCGTTGAGCACGATGCCGAGGAGGCGCTCGGCGCCGATGGCGCCAACCGCCTCCCGGATGGCCGGCTTGGTGGTCTGCCCGGCCCGGACGACCAGGACGACGCGATCCGCGAGCGGCGCGAGAATGCCGAGATCCGCCAGGGGAGCCGCGGCGGGCGCGTCAATCACCACGCGGTCGAAATGGGAGCGCAGCGTGTCGATGACGTCGCGCATCTTCGGGCCGCCGAGCAGTTCAGCGGGATGGCCCGAGGACCGGCCGGCCGGCAGCAGCGTGATCTGCTGGTCTTCAATCTCCGTCAAGGCGTCGGCCAGGGTGGACCGTCCCGTGAGCACGTCCGCGAGGCCCGGACCGTCGGTGAGGCCAAACAGCTTGTGCATGCGGGGATATCGCAGGTCCGCGTCGACAATGCAGATGCGCCGTTGATGATCGCGCGCCATGGTGAGCGCCAGATTGCCCGCGGTCAGTGTCTTGCCCTCACGGCGGCCCGGGCTGGTGACGAGAAGAACGTGAGCCGGGGAGCCGTGGTCCGCGTGCGACACGCGCATGCGGAGCGCGCGGTACTGTTCCGATGGCGGAGTGTCGGGGGCCAGCGCGACAACCAGCAGCGGATCGATCCGTGTGTCCCGCACGGTTCGGCCTGGCGCGAGCATCGTCTGAGCGCCGCCAGAGAGCAGTTCGGGCCCGAGCAGCGGGATCTCGCCGGCGTCTGCTGGCGTGCCGATGGGGGCGCTGCGTGTGTCGGCGATCGACCGCATGCGCTGCAGCCCTCCGTCGCGTTCGGCCTTGTCGAGAATGTGTTGGATCCGGCTCATGTCGTTCTCCAGGTCGCAGGGTTAGGCGGCGGCGTCGGCCGAGGTGATGTGCGTCACCTCGCCAAGCACGGATAGCTCCAACTCGTCGCGCAGATCCCGCACGTCGTGAATGGAACGGTCGAAGTACTCGCGTCCGACCATGCCCGCGATCCCGAGGCAGATGCCTCCGACGATCGAGAGCAGCATCACGCGCCACGGCACGGGTTTGGTCGGATCGATCGGATAGGGCGCCGAATAGAGGACGGCAAAGCGTTCGCCCGTCCGCGTGCGCTCGACGTTTTCGGCGATACCGGCTGCCGCCAGCTTGGACGAGAGCTCCACGTACTGCTGCTTCTCGAGGTCGTAGTCGCGTTGGACCGACGCCAGCTCCTGCTCGACCATCGGCGCGGCTTCCATACGCGACTGGTACGCCCCGATCGACCGTCGCAGATCGGCTTCGACGCGCTCGAGCTCGCGGATGCGCAGGCGCGCGGCATCGCGATCGGCCGAGAGCTGCCGGTAGGACGGGTCGGTCCTGAGCTGTGCCATGCGGTCGGCGGCGGGGCGTTCGTGCTCGCGAGCCGCCTCGGCCCGCGCCGTGGCCAGGTCTTCCCGCAGGCGCACGACGTCCGGATGCTTGTCGGTGTAGGCCTGGCGGGCCATCGCCAGTTCGCGTTCGAGCGCCACGATCCTCGCGTCGGCGCTGAGCGTGGGATCGAGCGGCGCGCCCGGGCGCGGCGCCATCGTGACCGCATCCACTCCACCCTGCGTCAGCGATTCGAGCTGCCGCTCGATCATGGAGAGCCGGTCCTGCTCGCCGCGCAGCGCCGTGGCGTTGGAGTCCGTCTGCTGACGGAGGCCCGACAGCGTCTGGAGGTTCGCCTGGGTCTGCTCAGGCAGCTGCCCGATGTGTGATTCCTTCGCGCGCCGAAGCTTGGCCTGCAGATCGTTGAGGCGCATCTGACTCGCGGCGAGCTCGGCGGAAATGAACGACGCCGTGTACTCGGCACGCTGCTGCCGGGCCTTGGTGTTGTCGTCGACGAACACCGTCGCCAGTTTGTTGGCCACCAGCTGGGCACGCGCCGGGCCATCGTCCACGTACGAGACCACGAAAGTATCCAGACGTTTCGGATCGTCGGTCGTCACCGGCGTCGGGACCGTGATCGTCACGGCTGTGCGGAGCCGGCTGAGGAGCGCTTCGTCCGGCGACGCGGAAAGGCCTGCCTCCTTGGCGACACGCGTCAGGACGCGCGAGCTGAGGAGCTGCTGGGAAACGGCGCGAATGCGTTCACCGTTATCGATCGGCGTCGACGGGCCGACGAGGTTGGACGCGACCCCCGACGACAGCACCGCAATCGTGGCGCCGGCCGTGTACTGCTTGGGCAGGAAGCGCACGAGCGCGGCGCCGATAACGATAGATGCCACGATCGGGCCGATGAGCCACCACTTGCGTCGCCGCAGGACGCCGAGATAGTCGAGTGCATGAACGGGAGTTTCTTCCATCAGCAGGTCCTCATCAGCAGGCCCTCGCGGGCGTGGCAAATCCCCAGGGACATCAGTGGATCCTCATCGGCCTGGCTGTCACGACTTGAATGCCGGCGCGGTTGCGATCCAGGTCGCCGCCTGGCCGTCGGATGACTTGGTGGGTGCCGGCGTAGAACCCCTCGATCCGCACCCACGGCGTGGCGGAGTAGCCGACCGTACCTTCAACCCAGAACGAGCGAAGCGGAATCTCCCCGAGCGTCAGCGGCTCGTCGCGGCGCCACGACGTCGCCGTCGACGCATAGGCGCGGCGCCCCAGCGGGAACCGCACCCGGGCGGTGGCCTCCTCGTTCTGCATCGTGCCGCCGAAGCCGTACGACGGTACAAATGAACGGCTGTAATGCACGTCGACGCTGGCGGTGGACAGGCTGCGGGCGAGACCCATGCGCCAGGCCGGGCCGGTCCTGGTCTCGAACAGCGTCACGCCGAGGCGCGAGATGCCAGCGGAAGCGAACACGTGCGTCGACTCGTCCACCTGATAGTCCACGCCGAACCCGCTGTTCGAGATGTCGAACTGCTGCAAGTCGCGCAGCGCCGCGTGCTGATACTGATAGTCTCCGGTCAAGGCCAGGCGGGCGTTCAGCATATGACGCAGGGTCACGCTGGCGCCGTGGCTGTGGCCGTCCTGGAGCTGGCTCGCGCCCGGCGCCTCCTGATTGAAGTCCACCAGCTGGAAGTTGTAACTGGCCGAGAGTGATGTGAATTTGGTGAGGGCGGATTCCATGCCCGCATGCAGGTCCTCGAGATGCGACCCGGTGCGGATGAATGGAACCGCCACGAACTCGGCCAGCTCGGTCGTCGGAACGAAGGCGGTCGTATTCCGTACGAAGAATGCGACGTGCTTCGTCAGCATGCGATGGGCATAGAACGAGGCGCGCTGGTCGTAGCTGTCCAGCTGGTCGAGCTCGCGGTACATCAGGAACGCGCCGTCGTAATTGGCGGCCAGCTCCGTGCGGCGGCCCGTGAAATTGACGGTCGCGCGGGGCGCGATCGTATTCAACACGTCGTTCGGCGTTTCGTTGTTGCCGCCGCGGACGAGCACGTTGTCGTCCCACCCGGTGCCGACCGCCACGCCCGGCGTGAGCGTCCAGCCGGGCACGGCCTGCGGGTTGGTGCCGGGCACGGGCGTGAAGTTCGATTCCTGTGCCCGCGCGGCGGATGGTCCCCACAGCAGCGCGGCCGTCAACGTGAGCGCCAATGGTCGAGTCATCGCGGCACCCCGGTCAATCCGGCACCACGACGGTGTCGCCGGGCTCGGATAGACGGGCATCCCCAGCGACTGCGACGCCTCCTTGTAGTCGAACGGAATCAACTGCATGCCGAGGCGGCGCTTTCGGAGGATGCGGATATTCCGCGTGTTGGCGAAGTCCTTGAGACCGCCCGCCATCGCGAGCGCCTGGATGACCGTCACCGGCGCCTGAAGATTGATCGCGCCCGGATGATTCACCTCGCCAATGATGTACGCCGTTGCCGCCATCGTCTCGACGACGATGACCGTCACGGTCGGGTTGGTCACGTATTCCTTCAGCGCGCCCGTGATCGCGTCGCGAAGTTCAATTGGCGTGTGGCCGGTCGCTTCGATGTCCCCGACCAGCGGCAGCGTGACCTTGCCGTCCGGACGGACCTGCACCGATTGCGAGAGCTGCTGTTCCTTGTAGACCTCGATCCGAAGTTTGTCGCCCGAACCGATTCGGTAGTCGGCGGGTGATGAGGGACCCTGCGGCGCAGGCTTCTTGTCCGGTTCGGTCGCCACGGCGGGGCGGGGAGCGAACCAGCAGACGGCGGCGATCGCGACGACTATGAGATGCGACGTGCGAGTGTGTGTCATGACAAGACCTCAGTTCTGATCGGAGGACGAGTACGTGCCTCCCCGCCAGTTCACCAGCGGCCGCGAGAGGGCCTGACGCTTGAGCGACTCGGCGACGATCGCGTGTGTGGGGTAGCAGGCGGCGCCGATGGCGATGCGCAGTGCGGTCGAAAACTTGTAGGCCTGAATCCGCGCCATGAGCCGGTCGATGACGCCCGCCGACTGATCGAAGTCGGCATCGATGAGCATCAGGCCCAGCGTGCCCTTGTCCGTGCGGCCGACCATGTCGGTGCTTCGGATCTCCCGATGGATCACCCGCGCCACTTCCTCGAGGGTGCCGTCGTCTGCCGTGACGGTCATGCCGCCCCATTCGCGGGAGGCCTCGAGGGTGACCAGCGTCAGGTAATTCTGATAGCGGTCGGCGCGCCTGAGCTCGCTGTCGAGAATGAACTCGAACGCCGCGGGCGTCAGCACCTTCGAGTCGTGTTCGAAAAACTCGTCAGTCACGTCACTGCGCCTTGTCAAGACCGTTCTCTTTGATCTTGTAGAGAAGGGCCTTGTAGCTGATGCCCAGCATGTCCGCGGCTTCCTTGCGGTTCCACCGGGTCTGCTGCAGCATGCGCGAAATCAGATCGCGTTCCGCGCCCCGCGCGGCCAGGCGCGACACATCTTTGAGCGAGAAGTTCGCCGGCGGCGGAACGGACTCGATCGGGTCGGGGCCGACCTGTTTCGCCGGAGCAGACGGCCCTGTCGCGGGGTGTGTCGAATGGTGCGCCGCCAGCGAGACGCCGTGCGTCAGATCCTTCCTCATGGCGGACTCACTGCCGAGCACCACCGTCCGTTTGACCAGATTCTCGAGCTCGCGGATGTTCCCCGGCCACTCGTACTCCTGAAGCAGGGCCATCGTCTCGGCTGACAGCTGGCAATACGGCTTGTTGTAGTGAACGGAGTACTTCTTGAGGAAGTAGTCGCACAGCACGGGGATGTCCTCGCGCCGTTCACGCAGCGGCGGCATCTTGATGCAGACGACATTCAGCCTGAAGAACAGGTCCTCGCGGAACTGGCCGTCGGCCACCGCGTATTCGAGATTCTTGTTGGTCGCGGCGACGATACGCACATCCACGCGGACGTCGTGCTTGCCGCCGATACGGGAGAATTCGCCGTCCTGCAGCACCTGCAGGAGCTTCGCCTGCAGCGGGCAGCTCATCTCGCCGATTTCGTCCAGGAACATCGTGCCGTGGTTGGCGAACTCGAACTTGCCAGGCTTGTGCTGGATGGCGCCGGTAAACGATCCGCGCTCGAATCCGAACAACTCCGACTCCAGGAGCTCGGCAGGCAGGGCGGCGCAGTTGACCTTCACGAACGGCTTGTCGCGGCGCAGCGAAGAGGAGCACAGCGCCCGCGCCACCAGTTCCTTGCCCGTGCCGCTCTCGCCGCGGATGAGCACTGTCACATCCGTATCGGCGACGCGATCGATGAGATCGCGAACTTCGGCCATCCGTTCGCTCTGTCCGAACAGCATCGTGCGATTGGACTGGGCTTCGAGCTGTTCGCGCAGCGTCGCCACTTCGCGCGTCAACCTGTAATGCTTCAGCGCGTTGGCGAGCGGCTGCTCCAGCTCGGCATCGTCGAACGGCTTATTGACGAAGTCCGCGGCGCCGAGCTTCATGGCCTGGACCACCGTCGACGTGCGTCCTTGACCGGAGAGGATGATGATCGGGACGTCGCGGTCGATCTTCTTAAGGAGCGCCAGCGCGTCGAGCCCGTCGAGCGGTCCGGGCATCACGATGTCGAGGATGACGGCCGCAGGGCGGCCTTCGTCGTACCGACGGACGGCTTCTTCCACCGTGCTGACGGTGATCGCGGAATATCCGCGCGCCGAAAGAAATGTCTGGAGGAAACTGCACATGGCCGTGTCGTCGTCGACCACCATGATTTCGGGACTGCCGTTGAGACACGGGTGTGACACGCGACGGCTTTGAGCAATGCGGATGCCACAACGGAAGATTCCTTATCTGATTGGGAAAGCGATCGCCATCAGATGGAGAAATGGCAGACGTCGTGTACGCAAACGGAAAGCGCTTGCCTACCGATCAGCGCCGAAGTGCCCAAGTGGACGCGATGAGCCGGTGCTCAGTCGTGGCACGACCCTTGAAGCGTCGATGAGAGGTCAGGAGAAAACGGGGCCATGGGAAAAGCGTATGCGGTACTTGTGGGCGCAACAGCCGCCGTCGTGCTGACCACGCCGTTGTGGCATGACGG
>Ga0170475_103979832_pt1 | contig 13250 bp, 10 predicted proteins | sample Soicark_Litter_5_FD_111474 | JGI IMG/M metagenome (GOLD analysis project Ga0170475, IMG submission 111474) | Avena fatua rhizosphere microbial communities from Hopland, California, USA. Combined Assembly of 48 SPs | reverse complement strand
CTCACGATCTACGCACCCCATTAACAACGATAAAGGCAGCAGTAACTGGCTTATTGCAGCCAGATGTAGAATGGGACGAAGAGATCCGGCGTGAGATATTGGAAGATATTGATGCTGAGACCGATCATCTCCATACCCTGGTCAACGCATTAGTAGAAATGTCGCGGATCGAAATGGGAGCTTTGAGTTTAGAGAAAGAATGGTGTGATGTTGTCGAGCTGGTGCATGCCACCCTCAATCGTGCTCAGCGCATCCTTGCGGATTTTACCGTCACCATCCAGGCTCAGGCACCTTTGCCTCTCATTTATGCTGATTACGCGCAATTAGAGCGGGTGTTATATAATCTCTTAGAAAATGCTGCTCGTCATAGTCCTCAGCATGCCAAACTTTGTCTTAATATAGACGTTCTTACTCAGAAAGATTTGCCACAGGGTATGCCAGAGACAGCTGCGCGGGCTGTGCGTGTTCGGATTGTTGATCAGGGGCCGGGGGTTCCTGAAGAGGAGCGTGAACGGATCTTTAAATCGTTCTATAGCCTGGATGCTCAGGGCAATGGACTTGGGCTGGCAATCTGTCGTGGGATCATTGATGCTCATCAGGGGCGTATCTGGGTTGAGGCCGACAGGGGTGGTGGATCATGTTTTGTCTTTGTTCTGCCGATTACTTCATAAGGGATACAGGTTCTTAACTATGAAACCCAAGAAGGGAAAGCGCATTCTGGTCGTTGATGATGAACCCTCGATTCAACGAATTTTGCGTAGAAATCTCACCGTTAGCGGCTATGAAGTGCTGGTTGCCGAGGATGGGAAGCAGGCGATAGAGATTGTACGCTTACATCAACCGGATCTCATTTTGCTAGATCTCTGGTTACCAGGCGAAATCGATGGGTTAGGCGTTTGCATGCGTGTTCGTCAGTGGACCCAGATTCCGATTATCATTCTTTCAGCCAGGACAGAAGAGAAGCAAAAAGTTCAGGCACTCGACCTGGGAGCTGACGATTATTTGACCAAGCCATTTAGCAACGATGAATTGCAAGCCAGGGTGCGTGCCTGCCTGCGCCGCGCAGCTGGTATTGTGGATGTTGAGAACCTGTCTCAACGACCGGAAGTGCTTGTCAGTGAAGATAAGCATATCAGTATGGATGTACTGCGTCGCCAGGTGCGTGTAGAGGAGCAGGACATTAAGCTCACGCCAACCGAGTTTGAATTACTCCTGCATCTTATGCTCCACGCGGGCAAAGTTTTAACCCATCGCAATCTTTTGCGCTCCGTTTGGGGACCCGAATACGGCGAAGAGGCCGATTATCTGCGAGTTTATGTGCGTCAGCTCCGGCGTAAAGTTGAAGTAAATCCTTCAGAGCCTTATTATATAGTAACAGAGCCTGGAGTTGGATATGTCTTTCGTCCCCAGGTCTTTATTGAGGATCAGGGAGAAATGAGGCCTTTAACCTTTCCGACTGCTGAGCCAGATTTGAAGCCTTAAGACGTTTAATTTCTAGAGCCTGAGTGAAAATCAACAAATTTTAATGCGATTTTAATAGCTTTTCCTGGTCGTTTATGGTTGTCTAACCAGTAGAGATCGAGTCAAGCCAGAGTTTGGAGGAGCGTTTCTGTCAACGTAAATTCTTGCTAAAGAGGTGAAGAGGGATGGATTATTGGCGCTATGACAAGCGAGAGTATCCTCCCCGGATACACGTTCCGGGGACTGCCAACGGGGTGCAGGTTTCTGAGAAGCGCTTACGGGTGCTTGTTCTGGGGGGAGAAGCAGTGTATGATCTCTTTTATAGTATCCTGGTTGCCAACATTCGCTGTTGGGGATATGAGACCAACTTGCTCTCTCGCTCTCAAGCGAGTGACCCTCAGATCTGGCGGGAGATGGAAGGGGATATTTTGTTATATGATATGGATGTGTCTCCGCAACCTCTACCAGTTTTAGGTGCAGGTTCAGAGGAAACATCACTCGCGCTCGCAGATGCAGTGTTTACGGGGATAGCGAGGCCCAGGGCGCGCTTGTTAGTCGCTTTAAGTAGCCATTCTGTATCGCGTCATTCACTCGAACGAGTTGGAGCGATAACCTTTCTCCGTAAGCCGTTCGATATGCGTCACCTGGAACGTTATTTGCGTGTCTTCCAGAAACTCTTGTATGGAGAGGCAGAATATCTTGCCGAAAGTGTCTCTGCTTTACCGGTGCTTGCAAGACGTGTGCGCAGGCTATTAGCCAATGACGGAGAGTTTGTCGAGGAAACGCCTCTCCCATCGCAAAGATCAACACGTATTCTGGTTGCAGACGATCGCCAAGAAGTAACGCAGGTAATCCGTCAAAGCTTGATGGAACGTGAAAATCTGTGTGAGCAATATGAAGTGAGGGAAGTGCACGATGGGCTGGAATTACTTGAGCAATGTTTGAGTTGGAAGCCCCAGTGTGTGGTAACTGACTTGCTTATGCCCTGGTTGAATGGGTACGAGGTTATACGTTGTCTCATGACCAACTCATCACAGCCAGTGCCAGCCTTTATTCTATTTAGCACACTCTCACAGCGTGAGACACTAGAAAATCGTGCACAACTTCAGGACAAGGCAGTCCTGTATATTGATAAGCCGTTTGAAGTAGAACATTTGCTTGCTCTCATTGAGCAAGCTCTGGCACAGTGATCGAGCAGTTACTTCCAGGACGAACATCAGTGTTGAAGGGGAAACTCGATTCGATTCTGAGGAAGCTGAATTTCCCGCGCCCCTGGGCGACAAGGGATGCTCTTTTGCATAAAGAAAAGGGAATGAAGGAACAATGGAGCCGCAAGACCGCATAATGGATGGGGACCTGCAAACATTAGGTCTCCAATCTATCCTGAAAATGCTCGCACTCAGTGGTAAAACCGGCACCCTGCTTGTGCATTCCGGGCCGGAGACCCTCGTGATCAGTTTGCGCAAGGGTCTAATTGTGGCGTTGCATGAAGAGGGTGTGCCACAGCCAGATCTCCTCGGCATGTTATGCCTGATTAATCGTCTGGACCCGCCCAATGCTGGCCGCCTGCGTGAAGCCTCGCAGGGCAATCTCCAGGTCGCCCTGGCGATTATGGTTGAGCAGAACTGGATGGCTCTTGAAGAGATGCAGAACCGTCTGGAGTTTGCCGTTACCCAATCGATAAGTCATGCTCTCAGATGGGTTGAAGGACGCTTTGCCTTCCACCGCCAGATGGTCACTATGGAGAGCAAAATGCAGCCACTGGATGTTGATAGCGTCTTGCTAGAAGCTCTACGTCAGGCGGATGAATGGGAAGAGATAGGAGAGACTCTTCTCACTCGGACAACTGTCTCCCGCTGGTTGCCTGAAGTCAGTAAAGATGTACGTAGCCTGGGCCTTAATCAGGAACACATTGATGTGCTCTGTCTCTCTAATGGAGAGATCCATTTGCAGGGTATGGCCCTGGTAATGATGTTACCAGAAGCTCGTGTCGTGCGAATTATGGCTCGTTTGATCGAACTGCACTTGATAGAAGTTGTCGATACCTCTTTAGAAGCCGAGATGCAACAGGATCTCTCCAATATTATTATTATGTGTCAGCATACTCTGGTACAGCAGCGCCAGAACAGCACCCCTGTGCAGCATCTTCTCGGGCTGATCAATACTCTCGGCCAATGCATCAATGGACTGTTGATCCACCACGGAACCTATGCAAAAAGCCTGCGTGGTCGCGGTCAATTGCCAATCGCCGATATTGTGCGCTACCTCGAACGTCGTTTTTCCCAACCATTGTATTTACTGGCCAAGCAACAATATCCCATCCTTGAAACCGTCACCTTTGTCAATGGACAATTGGATTATAGCGAGATTATCAATTTGGATAGCCTTGTCAAAGGGGAGCAGCTTGAGGAATTTTATTGGGAGGCTGTGCTTGGCCTGGCGGCTTTCTTGCGCACTGTCTTTACCACCCTTTTGCAAGATGAAGTAGGCAATTCTCATACCGGTCGCCAACTCAGTGTCGTCTGGAAAGCCTTCCTGACTGAAATTGAACAGGAAATGCAGCAGTATCAACTGTATCGTGCGCACCAGAACACGCAACAGAATCGCAGTCGGCGAACTGACGCTTTAAATAATGGGCAAAACAAGAACACTACTGTCTCGCGTAACGAGAACAATACCAATTGGTCGCCAGAGACACAAAGGAGGTCTATCTAATGGTCGAACCGACTGTGCTGGTAGTGGACGATAGTCCAACGGTCCGTAAAATCGTCCAGATGACTCTACAAAGAGAGCATATCCGTGTGATTACTGCAAGCGACGGCCTCAGTGCTCTAACATCTGTAGCAGATGAGATTCCAGCTGTAATTTTGCTTGATATCCAACTTCCCAGGATGGATGGGTACCATATTTGCCAGATCATACGAAAAAACTTGCAGTTTCGTCAGATACCGATTATCATGCTCAGTGGGAAAGATGGTCTGTTCGATAAGATGCGCGGGCGGCTGGCTGGATCGACAGAGTATCTGACAAAGCCTTTTGATTCTGTGGAACTAGTCCAGACAGTGAAAAAGCATCTGGTGGATTGGCAATCTCGAATGCCTGCGCGTAACGAGAACATGCGCACCCGCCTGCGTCGGCGTGGCTAACGTATAGGGCAGCCTATACAATTGTGGCAGTTCCAGTAAATGAGCGGATGGCTGGTAGCGCATGAGGGGGGGACTATAGCCTTTCTTTCCCATTAACCGGGCGTAACGTATTGCGCCCTTACAAAGGAAAGGTATACTGGTATGCCAGGGCAAAAAGTACTTGTTGTCGACGATAGTTGGACAGAATTGACCATGATCGCAACTCCATTGCGCAACAGTGGATTTGATGTAGTCACTGCTGTTGATGGTGATGAGGCTCTTGAGAAAGTATTCCGCGAACAGCCGCAATGTATCGTCCTTGACGTTGTATTGCCCAAACAAAATGGTTTTCAATTGTGTCGCAAGCTCAAGAGCCTGGAGGCAAGTAAACATATTCCGATTATTTTATTGACAAGCAAGAATACTCCACTGGATCGGTCCTGGGGACTGCGCCAGGGAGCTGATATGTATATGACGAAACCCTTTAGCGATGACGATTTGGTAGATAACGTCCGGCGTCTCGTATAGAGTAGGGAGTCAGAAAATGTTGCAGCGCAATGCAGGTCAACAATCACAAGCGGGAACTGGTGGATCGGGACGTCTGGAGAATCAGATGGCCCAGATTGCTCGCATGGCTCAACTGGCTAACGCTCCTGTCCAGACAGGAACGTCTGCCGAGGGGACTGCCGAGGAGCAGTTTCTGATCTTTTCTCTCCTGGATCGGGAGTTTGCACTTCCAGCCGAAGTTGTTCAAGGAGTGGAACGCCTGGCCGATGTGACATCTGTACCACATGTTGCCTCCTGGGTAGCTGGTGTCATTAATTTGCGCGGCTCTATCTGCTCTGTAGTGGACCTGCGTGCTTTTCTAGATATGGAACGGCTGCCCTATAATCCACGTACTCGTCTCTTATCAGTGAAATATAATGAAATGTCGGTCTGCCTGGTAGTAGATAGTGTCAGCGAGATGGTTCCTATTTCGCCTCGTGCTATTGATAGCAATCAGCGAAGTATTCCTTCGTGGGTTGGCTCCTATAGTTCAGGTTTGGCGGCGGTAGGCAAGCGTCGTGTTATCTTATTGGATGCTAGCCGTCTGTTATTTTCTGATAAGATGCATCACTATTCGGTATGATCTCTGGTGTCTTTGCATGTGGTTTTGTGAGCTGAGCAAGTCTTTGCTTCACGGTGCCATCTGCACTTGGTAGGTGCTGTTGGAGCGGCGATATGTATGTACCAGGCCGCTCGTCTTTATCTCAGAATTTTTACATTACGCTGCTTCACTTGAGAGGAGGCCTGGCGGATGAATGACCGCAATAGAGGCGGAATGACAATAAGTGCTCTTCTAATGTGGGGGCTTGTTGTTTCAGTTGTCATCCCTATCATTTGTCTTGTCGTTCTTGGTGCTACAGGAAACAAGATTGCTGCTCCTTTGACTATCGTGGGTTTGAGTCTGGTGATCCTGATTGTTGGTCTGGTTGCTAATTATCTCATTCGCCGAAAGATTCAGGATCGTTTGCTAAGCCTGGTAGATGTCTGCCGGGGTTTTGTTGGCGGCGATCGCTCAATTCGCGCAGTCGTCAATGGTGACGATGAGCTGGCTATGTTGGCTACATCGTTGAACAGTCTTCTAGACAATCAGAATTACTCGTCCAATTCCGGGTCCTCTGCTGCTCCCGGTAATAGCGATGCTGCTGCCTTGCAGGCTCAAATTGAGAAGCTCTTGCAAGAGGTTAGCGCCGTTGGTGATGGCGATCTGCGAGTCCAGGCGGAGGTAACACCGGATACTCTGGGTGTTCTGGCAGATTCGTTTAACTATATGATCGAAGAACTGGCGAAGGTCGTCGGTCGCGTCCAAAGTACTGCTGTTCAGGTTACTAATGCTTCCCGTCGTGTGCTTGATCGTTCTGCCGAGTTGGCTCAAGCCTCTGAAACACAGGTGGCTCGTATTTCTCAAACCACTCATTCTGTAGAAGAACTGGCAGACTTTGTGCAGAAAGTAGCTCATAATGCTCAGCTTAGTGCCGAGTCAGCGCAGGATGCTTTGCAGAACGCAAAAACCGGTCAGGTTGCGGTGAGCCAGACTATTGAAGGTATGATGCAGATTCGTGAGAATGTGCAGGAAACCTCGAAGAAGATCAAACGTTTGGGTGAGCGTTCCAATGAGATTGGTGAAATCGTTCGCCTGATTGAAGATATTGCAGATCAGACAAACCTTCTGGCTTTGAACGCGGCTATCCAGTCTGCAATGGCTGGTGAGCATGGACGAGGCTTCGCCGTTGTAGCTGATGAAATCCGCTTGCTAGCAGAACGCTCAACCGAGTCTACCAAACGTATTGCCACACTGGTCAAAAGTATTCAGGGTGATACGTATGAAGCTGTTGTGGCTATGGAAGAGAGCACCCAGGAAGTTGTCAAAGGGTCGCAGCTTGCTGACGAAGCAGGTCGTGCTCTGAACTCTATTTATAGCGCTGTAGAACGTCAGGCTCGCACAATTCAGGCTATTGCCCAGGCTGCAAATGAGCAGGCAAGTGTCTCTGAAGCTGTCGCAACTGCTATGACTGAAATCTCGGAAATTACCAATCGGACAAATTCTGGTACTCAAGAAGCGGCTATGAGCGTGAGTTATCTTGCGGAACTTTCCGATCAGTTGCGCGCTTCTGTGTCCACCTTCCGCTTGCCAGATCGTGTAAGTGAAGGAGTAGAAGTATTCCCCAGTATGGGAGGAGGCATGCCAGCTCTGCCACCAGGGGCTGAGTCTGGACGTGGTGATCCATTCTATCAGCAGGATATGGGTTCAAATGGCGATTGGAATCAGAATTTTTCTTCTGATCTTCTCTCGATGCCCCAGGAGAACGAATCTGCTGGCTCTTTCCAGTTTGCCTTTAATGGTCAGCGGGATTATAACGATCAACCTAATTTTGGTAGCGCCCCGGCTTTTGGTGGCCAGCAGTCGTTTGGAAACCAGCCAGCCTATGGCGGTAATGCACCGGCTTTTGGTGGTCAACCTCCCTTTGGTAGCCAGGCAGGCTTTGCAGGTATACCACAGTTACCCGCAGCTCAACAGGACTTTGATGCTCAGTCTTATGGGAATTATAATAGTCAGTCGGGCTTTGGTCAGGGCGGCTCCAGCAATTTTGGCCAGCAGTCAGGCTTTGGTGAGATGAATGGCTTTGGTGGCCAGCAGGCAGGATTTGGTGGTCAGCAGCAAGGCTTTGGTGAGATGAATGGCTTTGGTGGCCAGCAAGCAGGTTTTGGTGGTCAGCAAGCAGGCTTTGGAAATCAGCAACAGGGCTTTAATGAGATGAATGGCTTTGGTGGCCAGCAGGCAGGTTTTGGTGGTCAGCAAGCAGGCTTTGGAAATCAGCAACAGGGCTTTGGCGAGATGGGTGGCTTTGGTGGTCAGCAAGGATTTGAGGATCATTTCTCAGGCTCCATCCCCGAGTCTGGTTATGGTCAGCAGAATGCGCAGTCTTTCTCATTTGCTAACCAGATGCCTGCGCTTCCGCAACAAAATTTTGCTCCACAACCAGGTACTGCTTTGCCTTCTCGTCCACGTTGGCGTGGTCCCCAGCAGGGTCAGGAACAAATGCCTTTCCCTGGTCCCGGAAATGGACATATGGGGCAGCAGTAGATTTTGATACTGTAGACATTCAAAGTACGTCGGAGATAGTGAAGCGTTTTAACGCTTCACTGGATTGGGGAAGACGAGACAAAAAGGAGTGAGCGCGCGTAGCATGTCGAATACATTTGATAAACTATCTGTCCTCGATTCGTTTATCGAAGAGGTGAATAGTTATTTGCCAGAGATCGAGGCAAATCTAGAGCGCTTGACTCAGTCACCTGGCGACATGGAGGCTCTTGAAGAGACGCATCGCCGCACTCATACCATTGGTGGCTCTGCTTCGATGATGGATTTTCCTGGCCTTGCTCACGTTGCCCAGGGAATGGAGGATATCCTGGGCGATGTACTGGATGGTCTCTCCACATTGAATCAGCCAACCGTTGAGTTGTTACAGCGCTCTCTGGTTCGCCTTCATCACCTGATAAGCGGTATTCATCATGGTATTGATGAAAATGCTATTGTTGCCGAGGATGATGCAGATTACGATCAGTATCGCACTCAACAAGAGGCTGGTGCGCAAGGGGTGCAAGGGGGGATGATTACGCCGGAGTATGTAAAACAGGCTACCGGTCAGATGTATGCTATTCAAGATATAGATACATCTATGATCTCTTCACTTGATGAGATGCTGGCATCTTTTCGCACCCCAACTACAACGAATGAAGAGATTTCCTGGCCGGAAGAGCCTGTATTACGTGCGGAGTTTCCGCCCAGACCAGAGGTGCAGTTCCCTGTTCCTCCCATGCTGCCAGCGCAGCATGCTCAATTTGAGGCTCCCACGCCAATGTACCCTCCTCTTCCTCCTCTTCAACCCAGCGCTTTGGAGATGTTGGCTGGCTCAACCAGGCGTCAAGATATGCCGCCAATTCCACCTGCTTCACAATTAATACCGCCTACGCCTCCAGTGACACCGTTAACACCACGTTACCAGCCTCCAGAGGAGGAGTTTTATCCGGCGGCTTCTGTTTTTCTGCCGCCAATTCCGCCTTATTCTCAACCGACTCTTCCACAATCTGCCCTTCCGCCCCTCACTGGTCGCCAGGAGACACCAGTTCAGTTGCCTCAAATGTCGCCAGTGTTGCCGCAGTTTCCTTCGGGACCATTGCCAGCGCAGCAGCCACCAGCGAATCTGAGACGCAGCTCAATGCCTTCGGGACCATTGCCAGCGCAGCAGCCACCAGCGAATCTGGGACGTGTCTCAATGCCTTCGGGACCATTGCCAGCGCAGCAGCCACCAGCGAATCTGGGACGTGGCTCAATGCCTTCTGTGAGCCCTGATAGGCTGGCTGCCATTACGCCACCTACTCAGCTTTATCAGGAGATGCGCAGTGAGGCCCAGGCTCTCTCGGATCAGGCCAGTTCGTTTAAGCGGACCCTTACTCAATTGCGCGTGGCTGCTTCAGTCATTGAAGCGCAGCGTGCGGAATTTAAAGGCTTTCTTGATGGCTCGCGTGATGCGCTGGATCGGATGGAAGACTGGGCTGGCAAGGCTATGGGTCTTAATCTACGCAATAGCCCGGAGCAAGTTCGCCGTTATTTGCCGCTCTCGGTTATGTGGGTAGCTAATAGCAAACTCAAAAAGATTCTGGATATGCTTCTTCAGATGGCTGGCGGTGCCGAGGGAACTGAAGAACAGATTCAGTGGATACTTGAACAACTGCACGATTCTATTACTGCTTGTGGTGAGATCTTGCAGCGTACTCCCGAGGAAACAAGCTCCCCTCCTGGGGCTGGCTGGTCTTCCTGGGAGATGCAGGTCAATGCAGACCCAAACGCTATGCGCGAAAGTGTGACTTTTGAAAGGCGTGGCGATCTGACCGCCTTACGTGCTGAGATGGAAGCTCAGTTACGCGAGGAGTTGCGCGCTGAATATGAAAGTCTGCCGCCAACTCTGGCTCAACGTGCCGAGCTTGAACAGAATATTCGTGAAGAGGTGCGCCGAGATTTTGAATCTCGACAGCATTTACATGAGCGTATTGCCAGAGCAGAAAAGCCAGAGAATATCCACGAGATAGAGGATCGACTGCGTAACGAGATTGAAATTCAGGTACGTAGCGAGCTTCTCAGTCAACTTGAAGCTGGAGGCGGTGGTTCTGCCCTTGCAGCCCAGATGGCTTTGATGGGTCTCTCTGCACCTGCCAATCCTGCACTCACTCCACATGTACCCTCAGCTCCTCTGGCTCCACCATCACATAATCCTACTACAACCACCAGTGCAGCTATGGTCAGCGATTTTGGTGAAGAGGCCGCAGATATCTTCCGTCTTGAAGCTGAAGAACATCTGCAAACCATCAGTATGTATGTTGCTACTCTTGAGCATGCGCCAACGGATCTGGAGCCTATTCAGGGCATTCGCCGTGCTACGCATACGCTGAAGGGTGCCGCAGGTATGATGGGCTTCCGAGCTATCGCGGATCTCTGCCATGTTTCAGAGGATATGCTTGATGGAATTATGGAGGGTACTGTTTCTATTTCTCCTACTGTCTTAAGCTTGATCCTCGATACGGCTGAGGCACTTGACTCGCTTGTAAATGGCAAAGGTACAGTTGCCGAAAATGAACATGCAGTCCAGTCCTTGCGTCTGCGTTACGGCGAACTTCTGGGTGAACAGGCCAGCCTGGCGAGCATACCCGAGGATGAAATCGAGGTTGAAGAGGAGGAGCCTGAGACAAACCATGCCCCGGTAACCAGCGTTGTGGATAACGAAGCTCACTCAGCGGGAGTGGTTATGTCTGGCGCTGCTCGCTCAGATTTGAGTGTGCGTGTCTCTCTCTCAAAGCTTGATGAACTGGTAAACCTCTTTGGTGAACTTCTTGTCAATCGTACCATTCTTGAGGAACGACTTCAGCGCCTGACCCGGCTGGTTTCAGATACTGGGGTGAGTAGTACACGCTTGCGAGATGTGGGTCAGAAGTTGGAAAGCCGCTTCGAGGCTGCTACCTTACCTAGCGGTCGCTCGGTTCAGGTTATGCCTGGCGAAGGTAATCAGGATGCCGTTCTCCGACCAGGGAAAAATGGTCGAGGTGAACGCATCGAACCCGCTCACCTGGCGGAATTCGATGAACTGGAACTTGACCGCTATACCGAGTTCCATCAATTGGCTCGTGGCCTGAGCGAAGGCATTTCTGATATGACAACGCTCAGTACTGAGATGGAGACAGTCATTCGTGACTGCGAAGGCGTTTTTAGTCGTGAGAGTCGCCTGAGTACTACTTTCCAGGATCGTCTGATGAAGGCTCGCCTGGTTCCACTCTCTACGATGATCCCACGCCTCTATCGTACAGCTCGCGCTGTCGCTCTAAAACAACATAAAGAGTTTGAATTGCTCCTTAAGGTCAGGAAACCGAGGTCGACCGTACCGTTATTGAAGAAATCGCAGGTCCCCTGTTGCATCTGATGCGCAATGCAGTAAACCATGCTATTGAAACGCCTGAGGTACGGTTGCAACGGGGCAAACCCTCCGCCGGTCAGATCAAATTGTCTGCTGCTTATGAGGGCAATCTCGTTGTAATTACTGTGCGGGACGATGGCACAGGTATTGATCCAGAGCGTATTCGCAATGAGGCTATCACTCGTGGCTTGATACGGGCAAGTCAGGCCCTTAATGACAGTGAGATTGTTGAGCTGATCTTCCGTCCAGGTTTCTCTACCGCTGAAGTCTTAAGTGAAGAAAGCGGTCGAGGCGTAGGCCTGGATGTTGTACGTGATAGCGTTTCTCGCTTACGCGGGACACTTGAAGTAGAATCTATGCCTGGTCAGGGAACTGCCTTTACGATGAAGTTTCCCACAAGCCTGGCAATTCAGAATGCTATGATGGTACAGGTTGCCGATCAGCAGTATGCTATTCCTACCGTGATGGTGGAAGCAATTGGTCGCTTGGATAACTTCAAACACTCAAATTATGGTGGGCGTCCTGCCATCCTGGTGCAGAATCAACTCTATCCTTTGAGTTCGCTAGCCCAACTGCTTGGCTTGCCAGTGAAAGAGTTGAACGATAAAGCGCCGCTACTGCTGGTGCGCACCGATCGCCATCGCGTAGCTCTGATCGTCGATGATATCAAAAGCCGTATGGATGTCGTAATTAAAAACCTGGGTACTCATCTCCGGCATGTTCATGGTATCGCTGGAGGCACCGTTCTTGGTAACGGGCGCGTTGTCCTGATCCTGGAATTGCTGGAACTGCTCTCTTCGCGAGGAGGGGCAAAGGGGGCCCTGGCCGCTACTTTACCCGCTGAAATTCCAGAAATGGCCTCTGCTCGATCTGCTGTACAGGTCGAGCGTCGTACAACGCTTTCGCCGCCCTCTCCTCCAGCACAAAAGCCTGGCCCGACGGTACCACAGGGTAAGCACATTCTTGTCGTAGATGACAGTCCCAGCGTTCGTCGTGTTGTTAGCAATATGCTCAAGCAGCATAACTGGGAGGTTCAGACCGCGCGCGATGGTGTCGAGGCTCTGGAAATGATCTCCCAGGAGACTCCCGCTGCGGTGCTTCTTGATATTGAGATGCCACGTATGGATGGGTATGAACTTATGGCGACAGTCCGTGCTCAGGAGCAGTATCGTACCCTGCCACTGGTTGTCTTGACCTCGCGTGCTGCGGCTAAACACCAGCAGCGTGCGATGCAACTGGGTGCCAGTGCATATGTGGTTAAACCTTATCAGGATGAGGAATTGATCAATATTTTGAATGCGCTGGTCTATGGGGCGGCAGCCTGATGACGGCTGAAGACTTTTTGTTGGTTTCTCTCAGCACTGGCCTGTGGTTGACAGCTGGCTCTCTCAGAGAGTTTGTAAGAAGAGAAGGAGCAAATGTTGGGCGTTGAACGTGCCGTTACACGCTGGTATGCAAGGCGGCAGACCATCCAACAGGAGATCACTACCCTGCAAGCTCGTTTTGAGCAACTACAGCCTGAAAATCAGGGTCTACCTTCTGCGGAATTGAGCGAGGTTGAGCGACAACTTGCCGAGGTGCAGGCGCGTTTGCACAACCTTGGTCCCTGTCCCAGACCAATGATGGGCTAAATTCTGTAAAAAGAGGAGACTGG
>Ga0170475_122265737_pt1 | contig 13252 bp, 10 predicted proteins | sample Soicark_Litter_5_FD_111474 | JGI IMG/M metagenome (GOLD analysis project Ga0170475, IMG submission 111474) | Avena fatua rhizosphere microbial communities from Hopland, California, USA. Combined Assembly of 48 SPs | reverse complement strand
TCGCGATCAACACCGACGCAGCCCGATAACCCATAATCCGCCCCGTCCTGCCCGGGGGAATTTGAGTGGCCACAGGTGGGGGAATTTGAAGTGGCCATCAGGGAACCAGCCCTGGTAGAGCCCGATGGCCAGTGCGAGTGCAAGCCCGGCCAGGCTGGCCGCGGTCCAGTGCCAGCCCTTCGTGTACATCAGGAATGCGATCAGCACGCCCACCACGCCCATCGCGGACCCGACCGAGAGATCGACCTGCCTGACGGGTTCGCACTGAGCGACCGTCTGTGCGTGATGAAGAACGGGCGCACAGTAGGACACCGTACCGAACGGCCGATGTCGACGAAGACGCAGTGCTTGCGATGATCATTGCGGGTCGTCAACGGCAGGTGTGCATACCGCACTGTCGAACTGACTTGCGACAGATCGGGAACCATGCCGGTATTCCCGTAGCTGGGCTTGGCGGTTCACCGATGGCAAGCGGCCGCTGCAACCAGGCGCAGCCGCACACTATGCATGCGAGGCCTGCTCCGTGGGGGCGAACGACGACAAGCTGGTCGTGACGCCATCACGCACCCTGGCTATGGCAAGCAAGAGCCCGTGCAGGGAAACGCACGGAGCTGTGAAGGGTTGCTGTGATGCGTCGGGCGTTGGCCCTGCTCGCGTTGCGCACCGGCAGGCATGGCGAGCGATCGCCGAGCGGCCCTTCAGTAGTACGCACGAGGGATGAGCTACTTGGCTGAGTCAGAGCGGCGTTGCTTCTGCGGCAGCGAAAACTCCCATCCGACAACGGCCCTAGCGTATAGATAACGGTCCCGATCAAGCTCACTCAGAGCATCCATGTTCACCCGTCCAGCTGCATCGCAAGGGAATGTCAAGGTGTGGTTTGCATTGAAGAGCGACTGGAAGCGCAGTTCGAAAAAGGTGCTTTCGCAATCTGCCAGGGAAGCACTCATGGATGCCTTGTGGACGTCATGTCGATGTATGGACTGCCAAAAAAGCGAATGTGGGTGCCAATCACCATGGTCACCAAGGCGAACATTGGCAACGGAACACATTAGCTGGCGCAAAAGCCGAAATATGGGCGGGTAAACAGTGTAAACATAAACACTTGGCGCATAAGGGTCAAGTCGGAGTCGGCAGGGGCGCTTTCGGCGTAGACATCAGCGCGGCTTTCTTTGTAATGCCGAGATGTCTACCTCACGAATTGCTCGTTGCCGACCATGCCGAGCTTGCCGGAACGGGGTGCAGGGGTTCGCGTCGTGTCAACCCTTGGGCGGTGGTTCGGTCATGAAGCTGATCTTCAGGATCAGCCCGCGCAGTTTCCTAAGCCGCTGGAATGGCGCCTCGTTGTCGGGTACAGATTGCGCGTTCCAGTGGAGGTCGCCGTCCTTGGCAGATGTTCTCCGGCTTGGTCTGCCGCGTGATGTTGGTCTCGCTCCGCAGCTTCTCCGGCACCATCTGCATGGCCGCCGGGGTCGTGATCAAGAAGATGATGGGAAGTCGAGCCGCGATTTGATCATCCTGCACTTCGATCTCAACGAGCGCGTTGCAATGCCCATCCCCGACATGCTCAGCAACCAGATCGAGCATGCCTTCCCACACGGATTTCATTCACCGCTATGCGAAGGCCAAACCATTCGATCCACCTCGGTGTGCGCAGGAGCCTCTATGTCACCCTGCCTCTTGCGCGACGCTGCGATGGCTGTTCAGCGGGCGGGTCAGGCGATAGCGCGCCAGCGCCGCGGCGCCGATTGCGACCGCATCGGTGCCAAATCGGGAGATCCGCACGGCGGGCGGCTCAAGATTTGCGGCCGAGGAATAGTCTTTGAGCGTCTTCAGCGCCGGTGCTAGGAAAACGTCGCCAAGATCGACAAGGCGGCCGCCGAGCACGATGCAGCCGGGGTCATAGGCCGACGCGACGTTTTGCAGGAGCACACCCAAGTAACCGCCCGCCTTCTTGACTGCAAGCACTGTATCGCCGTCATGCTTCTTGAGCCGACGCTCGATCTCTTCAATTGGCGAGGCTAGCTCCTGCTTTGCCAGGGGTAGCATGGAGCGCATGCCGATGAGCGCTTCGGCGCAGCCCCAGCGGCCGCACGAGCACAGCGGTCCATTGATCTGCAACACGATGTGGCCCACCTCGCCGGCGAAGCCGCGGCTGCCGGTCAGCAGATGATCGCCGACGATCACGCCGGCGCCCACGCCCTGGTTGATGCTGAGATAGAGCAGCGGGTCGGTGGCCTGTGACGGATTGAATTCCATCTCGCCGATGGCCGCTACATCCGCTTCATTCTGCAGGTACAGAGGGATGCCGGCCAGTGTCGAATCCGCCAGTCTCGCAACAAGCAGGGCGCCGACGGGCACGTCGCGCCACTGCAAATTGGGCGCGAGATGCAGGAATCCACGGACCTCGTCGACACCGCCAGGCAGGCCCACGCCGATGCCGATGATGCGGTGCTCGCGCTCGTCGAGCTGCTTGCGCACCTTGAGCATCGCCGCGGCCAAGCTGCCGACACGAGCCCTTGCGCTCTTGCTGGTTCCGTAGCTTGTGACAACTCGCGCGAGCACGTCACCGGTCAACGATGTGGCGACTACGCGTACCGAGTCGATGCCGACCTCCGCCCCCATCAGCAGCAGGCGTGAGGGGTCGATAAACAGTGGCGTGGGGCGACGACCGACATCGCCAGTGGCAACGACCTCGCGCTCGATGAGCCACCCTTCGGCCAGCAGTTCGCGCACGAGCATCGTCACGGTAGACTTTGTCAGGCCCACGGCAGTAGCCAAGTCAGCCCTCGACAAACCGGGCTTCGCGCACAAGTAACGCACCAAGGCCATCCGGTTGATGTCCTTGAGAAGGTGTTGGTGTCCGGTGGCCTCGCCAGGCAAGCAATACTCCTTGTTCTTTGTTGCGGTTCAGTGTAACGCGGGGTGTAAAGCCTCTGAGGGATCCTCTTAGGGAGAAGGGTTGACACGCCATGCCGTGTGATGCGCCGCCTCTACGACCCTCGGGCCCAGCACCACGGCCTCGAACGCCGACGTGGGTCGTGAAATGCTCACGTCTATTGGACTGTCGATTCATCGGTCATGGTTTCGACATGAATTCGATCTACAGACTGGCCGACACTGTCCATGCAATGACAACGGCTGGTGCTTTGATAGTTGCTATTGATAGCCAGCATTCCTGCGATTGATCTGCCGCCATCAGATGCTCGAATCCAGCTTCGCGATGGCCCAGGAAGAATTCTTTCTCTTCGCGCTTTGAAGGGTGTGACGCATGAACAGATCCCGATTAATTCATTGGGCAGCGCTTCCGGAAGAGTTCGATCCGCTTCGGTGCCTGGCACAGGAAGGGCTGTGCCGTTGGCGGGGCACGGCAACTCGGGTGATGAACCGTGGGTAAGGCAGTAGAAAAGCGGGGTGCCGCCTATTTCTGGACGCGATGGGGCTCCATCGTTGCGCGAACCAAAGATCCCTCTGGCGATCGTCGTTCAAGACCCGAAAGAGTCTCGACGACGCACACTAATCCATGCGGCACATCCACGCGCGCAAGGTCCGAGCCACAGCGCCCGGTCTTCTTGATGCCCTTTCGATTCATCGCGCGACTCCTCTTCAGTGAGGTCAGGCTGGAGCGCAATGGAAAGAACCTGCACATCCGGGTCGCCACGACGGCGCCCGCAGTCGCACCGCATGCGCTGCAGGACAAAGCCATCGCAGAAGCGGCGCCGTTGAAGAACGCACTCAATAAGTTGCTCGATTCGCATCGAATGACGCGGCAAGTGATGCGTCACCTGGCTTACTTTGAACGGGCGCTGACCACTCATGGCATGCAGGCGATGTCGGAGGTGCCCGTCGAAGTCCTTGTTGCTTCACTGGAGCAGCTCGATTCCATTATCAGCAATTGGTCAAACCATCATCTCGCGGAACTCCGGTCGAAGATGGCTGTCGCTGTGATGGAACGCTCACGAGATTCGTTCCATGGCGCAACCGGTGAGCAACTGTCCAACTTCGCAACGGCGTCTCGCTTAGAGGTTGCAGATGCCTCTCACTCCCTGTTCATAGAGCTCGAACGTCAATATAAGGGCTTGGTTCCACAGGCGACGATTGAGGCGGCGCTCATTGCGGCAAATGGTAGGTCTAAGCAGATCGACGAGGGCCGCGTCTGCCGGGCGACCGGCGCGACCTCAGTCGCGCTGACGTAGCTCTCGATCTGCTGAGAGGCTGAGAGTATTTCGATCATGCCCGCTCATCACGCCAAAAGACCCCTGCTCGTCGTTGCAAATGCTCGCCATAGCACGAGCTATGGCTGCGCTTTGCGCCTAGATCCGGCGCCTTTTGACGTGCTGCTCGGACACGCTCGAAATACTCTCAGCCTCTGAGCAAGCGCGAGGTTCATGTATCGGTCGCGCAAGATGATGTCCCAGTTGTGATCCGCAAGTCGGCACTGCGGTCGCCTGCCCGGCATCCACTGCCTGATCGCGAAGCAGCGCGAACTGATCGAGGCTGCTGCCAAGGCCGGGGAGCTGGACGCCGCCGCCGCGGCTTCAGCGAGCGCCGCTGCCGCCCCGCCCTCAAATCAGCCCCAAGCTCCGACTCAACGAGCCCAAGGCGGTATCGCGTCCATCGTCAAGCCGTAACGCTGCATCGCCTCGCCCAGCAAGTGCCGTCCGCCTGCGCCTTCGCGCACCAGCGCCTGCAGCGAAGCCAGCACGATGTGGTAACGGTCCACTTCAAAGAAGCTGCGCAACGCCGTGCGCGTGTCGCTGCGGCCGAAGCCATCGGTGCCCAATGTCACGTAGCGTGCATCGACGTATTCTGTAATCAGCTGCGGCCATGCGCGGACGTAGTCGGTGGCGGCCACCACAGGCGCACTGCCGGCTAGCATTCGCTGTACGTGGCTCACCCGATCGATCGTACCCGGCTGAAATCGATTGCTTCGTTCCACCTCGCGTGCATCACGCGCCAGTTCGCTGAAACTTGTGACGCTGAAGACTTCGCTTGACACGCCCCAATCCGCCGCCAGCAATTCTGCTGCCGCCATCACTTCGCGCAAGATTGTTCCGCTGCCCAGCAGTCGCACGAGTCCGCCCGAACGCTCTGGGGTGTGCGTCGCGATGCGGTACATGCCGCGCAACAAATCGCCATGCGACTCGGCCGGGAGCGAAGGATGCTCGTAGTTCTCGTTCATTAGCGTGAGATAGTGGAACTCGTCGCGCTGATCTTCGAGCATGCGCCGCATCGCATGGTCCATGATCACTGCCACTTCGCTTGCGAAGCACGGGTCCCACGCGCAGCAGTTGGGCACGGTTGCGGCTATCACGAGGCTGTGCCCGTCCTGGTGCTGCAGGCCTTCGCCGCCGAGGGTTGTGCGACCGGCCGTCGCGCCGAACAGGAAGCCACGTGCGCGCTGATCGGCTGCGGCCCAGATAAGATCGGCCACGCGCTGGAAGCCGAACATCGAGTAGTAGATGTAGATCGGCAGCATCGGCAGCCCATGCACGCTGTACGACGTTCCCGCCGAGATCCATGATGACGTCGCGCCCGCTTCGGTAATGCCCTCTTCCAGCAGTTGTCCGTCGCGCGCTTCGCGATAGGACAACATCGAGCCCGCGTCCTCTGGTTCGTAGAGCTGCCCGTGCGGCGAGTAGATGCCGATCTGGCGGAATAGACTCGCCATACCGAAGGTGCGCGCTTCGTCGGCAACAATGGGCACGACTCGCGGGCCCATTGCCTCGTCCTTGAGCAAGCCGCTCAGCATGCGAACCGCGGCCATGGTGGTGGACATCTCCTTGCCTTGGGCTTGCAGCGCAAAGCCACCCCACTTCTGCAGCGGCGGCACCCGAAGCACCGGCGCATCGCTCTTGCGTGCCGGCAGCGCGCCGCCCAGGGCCGCGCGGCGCTCCAGCAAGTAGCGCATCTCCGGGCTGTCGGGCTCGGGCTTGTAGAACCGAAGCTGAGCGACGTCCTCATCCGACAGCGGCAGCGCAAAATGGTCGCGATAGGCCTTTACCGCATCGATATCGAGCTTCTTCGCTTGGTGGGACGTCATGCGCGACTCCCCCGCACCCCCCATTCCATATCCCTTCTTGGTCTTGGCGAGGACGACCGTCGGTCGCCCCTGGTGTGCGCGCGCCGCCGAAAACGCCGCATGCAGTTTGCGGAAATCATGCCCGCCGCGCTTGAGCGCATTGACCTCGCTCTCGCTCATGTGCGCAACGAGCTTCTGCACTTGCGGGTCCTGACGGAAGAAGTGCTCGATGTTGTAGGCGCCGTCCTTGGCGCCGAGGGTCTGGTACTGACCGTCGACGGTGGACGCGAGTCGCTGCAGCAGCACGTGATTCGTGTCGCGGGCGAACAGAGCGTCCCAGTCCGAACCCCACAACACCTTGATCACGTTCCACCCCGCGCCGGTGAAGAGCGATTCAAGTTCCTGCACGATCTGCCCGTTGCCGCGCACGGGCCCGTCGAGCCGCTGCAGATTGCAGTTGATGATGAAGGTGAGATTGTCGAGGCGTTCGCGCGCCGCCAGTGTGAGTCCGGCGATCGACTCGGGCTCGTCCATCTCGCCGTCGCCGAACACGCCCCACACATGCCGGTGCGATGTCTTCTGCAATCCGCGGTGCTCGATGTAGCGCAGGAAGCGCGCCTGGTAGACCGCGCTCAATGGACCCAGGCCCATGGAGCCTGTCGGGAACTGCCAAAAGTCGGGCATGAGCCACGGGTGGGGGTAGGAACTCAATCCCGGACCGCTCAATTCCTGCCGGTAGAGGGCCAAGCGTTCCTCACTCAGGCGCCCTTCCAAAAAAGCCCGCGCATAGACGCCGGGCGCAGAGTGGGGCTGGAAGTACACGAGGTCCGCATTCCGCGGTGCTTCAGTTGAGGAGTCGTCGCCGCGAAAGAAGTGGTTGAAGCCGACCTCGAAAATCTCCGCCGCCGAGGCATAGCTCGCGATGTGACCGCCCAGCTCGCCATACGCTTGATTGGCACGCACGACCATCGCAAGCGCATTCCACCGCATGATTGCCGTCAGGCGCTCTTCGATGGCCAGATCTCCCGGGTAGCGCCCCTGCTGCTCCACCGGTATTGTGTTTCGATAAGCCGAATACGGCTGTACGTGGGGAACGATGCCCAGTTGCTGCGCCTGTTCTTCCAGTCGCTCGAGCAGAAACAGTCCCCGTTCTGCACCCCCCTCGCGTACCGCAGCCTGAAGCGCATCGATCCACTCCTGTGTTTCTCCGGGATCGGTGTCCCGCGCTGCGGCAATGAGCTGGTCTAGCAATGTTGTGGATTCGCGTCCGGCCATTTCGGCTCTCCTGTTTGGGAATGTAAGTCACGACTGTAGACCTGCCCCAAACCCTGAGCCGTACAATCCCAAAGTTTTGCCGGGACTCCATCGCCCGGTCTCGTAGAAGTTCTACAGACGACGTATTAAGGACCGTTCAAGTGTTCATTTCTGAAGCTTTTGCCCAGGCCGCGCCGGCCGCCGCCGATTCCCCATTCGGCAGCATGGGCGGGATGATTTTTCCGTTGTTGATGGTCGTCGCTCTTTACTTTGTCGTACTGCGGCCGCAGATGAAGCGCCAGAAGGAGCACAAGACGATGATCGAGGCCCTGGCCAAGGGAGACGAGGTAGTGATCGCTGGCGGAGTTCTCGGCAAGGTGTCCAAGATGGGCGACACCTATCTCAACGTCGAGATCGCCAATGGTGTCGAAATCCAGGTGCAGCGCTCGTCCGTCATCCAGGTGCTTCCCAAGGGCACGATCAAGTAAGGCGGCAATGGAAGGGAAGCCGGCTTCAGCTCTGAAGGTGAGCCGGCGCGATCCGTCTGAGGAAAGGTGTCATGAACCGCTATCCCCTTTGGAAATACGCGATGCTTGTCATCGCATTGCTGGTCGGGCTGATCTACACGCTGCCCAACTTCTTCGGCGAATCGCCGGCCGTGCAGGTGAGCAGCAGCAAAGCCACGGTGCGGATCACGCGAGACACCGCGACGCGCGTCGAGCAGGCGCTGGCGGATGCCAAGCTGAAGCCCGACTTCGTCCAGTACGAAGGCAATTCAGTCAAGGCGCGCTTCCAGGACCTGGACACCCAATCTCGCGCCAAGGACGTGGTCAGCAAGGCGCTCAATCCTGATCCGGCCGATCCGACCTATGTGGTTGCCCTGAACCTCGTGTCGCGGTCTCCACGCTGGCTTACGGCCTTGCATGCGCTTCCGATGTACCTCGGCCTGGACTTGCGCGGCGGCGTGCACTTCCTGATGCAGGTGGACATGAAGGCCGCAGTGAACAAGCGCACCGACGCGCTGGTGGGTGACATCCGCACGGCATTGCGTGAGAAGACCATTCGCGGAAGCACATCGCGGGACGGCAACAACATCGTCGTGACATTGCGCGACAAGGAAGGGCTGACGGCCGCGCAAAACCTCTTCGCCGATCAGTTCACCGACCTCGAATGGGCGCCCATCACGGACCCCAACGACTTCAAGCTGATCGGCACGCTCAAGCTGACAGCGGCACGCGCCACGCAGGAAGCTGCGATCAAGCAGAACATGACGACGCTGCACAACCGCGTCAATGAACTGGCGGTGGCGGAACCGGTGATCCAGCAGCAGGGCGCCGACCGCATCGTGGTCGAATTGCCGGGCATCCAGGATACGGCCAAGGCCAAGGACATCATCGGCCGCACGGCCAACCTCGAATTCCGTTTGGCTGACATGTCGACCGAGGCGCGCGCGGCGCTCGACGGCTCGGGCCCGGTGCCCTTCGGGCGCGAGAAATACACCATCGGCCGGGGCGCTCCGGTCATCGTCTACAAGGAAGCGATTGCCACAGGCGAGATGCTGACCAACGCGCAACCGCGTCCGGACGAGAACCAGCAGCCGGCTGTGTCGGTCAGCTTGGATGCCAAGGGGGGGCGGCAGATGCGCGATGCGACGCGCAACAACGTCGGCAACTTCATGGCAGCCATCCTGTTCGAAAAGGGCAAGGGCGAAGTGCTGACGGTCGCGCGAATTCAGAGCGAACTTGGTAGCGAGTTCCGCATCACCGGCATGGTGACTACCGACGCTGCCAACGAGTTGAGCCTGCTGCTTCGCGCAGGTGCTCTTGCGGCACCGATGGAATTCATCGAAGAAAGCACCATCGGCCCGAGCCTCGGCGCTGACAACATCGCCAAGGGTTTCAACAGCCTCGTGTATGGCTTCACGGCCATTGCAATCTTCATGTGCTTGTATTACCGGCTGTTCGGCGTCTTCTCTACTTTGGCGCTGATGCTCAACCTGCTCTTGCTCGTGGCGGTGTTGTCGATGCTGCAGGCGACATTGACCTTGCCGGGCATTGCGGCGATCGCACTCACGCTCGGTATGGCCATCGACTCAAACGTGCTGATCAACGAACGCGTGCGAGAGGAATTGCGGGGTGGCGCCTCTCCACAAGCGGCGATCAATGCAGGGTACGAACGAGCCTTTGCGACCATTCTCGACTCCAACGTCACGACGCTCATTGCTGGTCTTGCGCTGCTGGCGTTCGGCTCCGGCCCGGTGAAGGGCTTCGCTGTCGTTCACTGCCTGGGCATCATCACGTCGATGTTCTCCGCGGTGGTGTTCTCTCGTGGACTCGTGAATCTCTGGTACGGCCGTCAGAAGAAGTTGAAGGGCGTATCGATTGGGCAGGTGTGGAGGCCCTCTGTCGACGATCCGGCCACGGCCGCCAAGACTTGACCCCCCAGGAACTCGAGCAAGGAATTTACATGGAGTTCTTCCGTATCAAGCGCGACATCCCGTTCATGCGGCACGCGCTGGTGTTCAACATCATTTCTCTCGTCACCTTTCTCGCGGCGGTGTTCTTCCTGTTCACGCGCGGCCTGCATCTGTCGATCGAGTTCACTGGCGGCACGCTGATCGAGGTCGCCTATTTGCAAGCCGCCGACGTGGCCAAGGTACGCGCGAAGGTCGAAGGCCTGAAGCTCGGCGACGTGCAAGTGCAGAACTTCGGCAGCGCGAGCAATGTGCTCATCCGCCTCCCGGTGCGGGGCGACATGAAGCAGGATATCGTCGTCGCCAAGGTATTCGGCGAACTGTGCCGCGTCGAAAACGGTACCGTGTCGATCAAGGAAACTCGAACCGACAAGGGCGAGACCGTGAGCGGCCCGGTGTGCGACGCGAACGGCACGCATCCGGTGGTGCTCAAGCGCAACGATTTTGTCGGCCCGCAGGTTGGCAAGGAACTCGCGCAAGACGGCGCGAAGGCGTTGGCCTTTGTAGTCGCCGGCATCATGCTGTACCTCGCCTTCCGCTTCGAATGGAAGTTCTCGGTGGCGGCCATCGTCGCGAACTTGCACGACGTGATCATCATCCTCGGCTTCTTCGCGTTCTTCCAATGGGAGTTCTCGCTGTCCGTGCTGGCGGCGGTGCTGGCGGTGCTCGGCTACTCGGTAAACGAATCGGTTGTGATCTTCGACCGGATCCGCGAGGCCTTCAGGCGCTATCGCAAGATGGCGACACACGAAGTCATCGACCACGCGATCACGAGCACCATGAGCCGCACGGTCATCACCCACGGCTGCACGCAGATGATGGTGCTGTCCATGCTGCTCTTCGGAGGCCCGACGCTCCACTATTTTGCAGTCGCGCTGACCATCGGCATCCTGTTCGGCATCTACTCCTCAGTCTTCGTTGCCGCGGCAATCGCGATGTGGTTGGGGGTCAAGCGTGAAGACCTCATGAAGTCTTCGGCCAAGGAAATCGATCCGGACGATCCGAACGCCGGGGCGGTGGTGTAGAGTTCAAGGTCCTCTCTTACCCCGCGAGCAGCTACTCCAAACACATGGCGACCGCCGCCAACTCGATGGCACTGGCCGCACAGGCACGGCGTTCCTACGTCGAGAGTTTGCTCAATGGGCTTCCGAACGTCGTCCAGGCTGTCGACAGTGGTGCGCGAATCCTGCTGAGTCAGGTGGCCGATCCAGCCACGATGATGCGCCGGCGTGACGTCGTGGAAGACCTCGCCAAGCTGCACGGTATCTGGCTTCAGGGCTCGGTATCCGCACTTCGCGCCGCGTTCCAAGGCGGCGGACTGTCAGTGGCTCGCCCTCCCGATCTTTCGGCCATGGGCCAACGTGGCGGAGGTTTTACAGCCGGCGCGGGCCTGAGCCTCGTCGACAACGACACCATCGAAAGCGAAATCCTGAGCTCGCGTCTGGCGCTGGCGATGATGGATCGCGCGTCCTGGGAGTTCACCGACATGTGTTCTCGCATGAACAGCCTCGAAGGGCGCGAGGAACTTGACCCAAACGATGTTCTTCGTCCGCATGTACTGAGCCGCATCGTGACCAATGCATGGCGCACGGCGGGACTCAGCCACGAGGCATGGCGCACGTTGCAGACAGTACTGCACGACGAATTCGCGCATTTTGCCGAAGAGGCCTATCACGAGACAAACCGCTGGCTGATCCAGAAGCGTGTGCTGCCGGAGATCGACCTGCGCCCTTTCATTCGCCGCACGCGCAGCTCCTCGTGGTCGTCAAGTGGAGTAACCACCGGAACTGGCACGGGCTTTTCGCATTCTGGCGGCCCACCAGTCTCGCCCGATCATCCGCGCGCCGAGGTTCATGATGAAACGCGATTGATGACTCGGGCTGGCGGCATAGTGCGTGGCGCAGACCATGCTGAGGCGGTGCTGGGCCGATTGAATCGCCTGATTGGGCGACAGCTTCCCGAATTCGCCAACACGCAGCAGGCGCGGCCAGCATCTCAGGCCTTGCGTGCTGCCATCAGCGATGCGCAACAAGGGATCGCCAAACGGCTGCAATCGGCAACGGACGATCAGCCGGGAATGGTCGGTCAGCAAGTCAGCACGCCAATGCTGCTTGAGGAACTGCAACAGCGCAAACAGCAGTTGAAGCAGGCGGCGAGCACGCCGGTCGAGCGTGCGACGATCGAGATAGTCGCCTTGCTGTTCCAGAGCCTCCTGACGGAAGAACGCATCCCGGCGACGGTGCGCGTCTGGTTCGCGCGGTTGCAGATGCCGGTGCTGCGCGTCGCGGTGAGCGAGCCCGATTTCTTCGCCACCACCGATCACCCCGCGCGGCGCCTCATTGACCGCATGGGCGCCTGCGTGATGGGGTTCGACGCCACGATGCGTGCGGCCGGAGATCTGGTCGAAAAAGAAATCAAGCGAGTGGTGCAGGTGGTCGAGGCTTACCCCGACACTGGCCGGCGAGTCTTCCAGACTGTCCTCACCGAGTTCGAGAAGTTTCTCGAGCACTATTTCAAAAACGAGAACGAGGCCTCGCGCAAGGGCGTGTCGCTTGCACAGCAAGTGGAGCAGCGCGAAACGCTCGCCATTCAGTACACCATCGAGTTGCGCAAGATGCTCAACGAGGTACCAGTGCAGGAGGGGGTGCGAGAGTTTCTCTTCCATGTCTGGGCTGACGTGCTTGCCACGACGGCCGTTAAGTTCGATTTGCAAAGCGAAGAAACCAAGGCGATGAAGCGTGTTGCGGCCGACCTCATCTGGTCGGCCAGTGCAAAGGTCTCGCGCGAAGAACGTGCCGAAGTCATCCGCCGGCTGCCACCGCTTTTGAAGACGCTGCGCGAGGGCATGCAGAACGCGGGCGTGCCGACGGTCAAGCAGGATGAGCACATCCAGAAGCTCAACAATTCGTTGGCCGCGGCCTTCACCGCAAAGGCGGCCGCCATTCCGCACGATCGGCTCGAAGAACTCATGGCCCGGCTTGAAACGCTCGAAGAGCTTCTGCCCGATGCCGAAGATGTCGAGATCGATGAATTGCTGGTGCTCGATCTCTCGGGGCATGAGAGTTCCGAGCTCGAGGTGGTGGGCGAGGGTGGCTCGATGCCGACCCCGGCCATGCTGTCCTGGGCGCGAGAGCTTCAGGTCGGAAGCTGGTTCATGCTCGATTACCGCAACCGCAACGAGCAGGTGCAATTGGCTTGGCAGGGGTTGCGCAAGCAATTGACGCTCTTCGTGTCGCCGCAGGGGCGGGGCATTCTGTTCCAGCAGCAGCGGCTGGCGGCTTTCCTGCAGGCGGGGCTGCTGGTGCCGGCACAGGACGAATCGCTGACGACGCGCGCGACGCGGAGCGCGTTGGCAAAGCTGGATGTTGACCCGGGGCGGCTCTTAAGTTGACTCCGTCTCCAATCCCCATCCGCCAATAGATATGGCCGCTGTAGAGCGGCCATTTTTGTTGGGGTGGCTGTTCAGGATTTGGCCCGAAACAATTTCCCGTTTTGGGCCAAATCCT
>Ga0170475_115775248_pt1 | contig 13256 bp, 14 predicted proteins | sample Soicark_Litter_5_FD_111474 | JGI IMG/M metagenome (GOLD analysis project Ga0170475, IMG submission 111474) | Avena fatua rhizosphere microbial communities from Hopland, California, USA. Combined Assembly of 48 SPs | reverse complement strand
GCTCAAGCTTCCTACCCGCACGCTCCGCGAGCAACATCAACGCGTGCCTATTTGGAATTGCTCCAGGTGGAGGTTACCGCGTTTCACCGTAACTAAATACGCTCGTCTCTGTGGCCCTATTCCTCGCCTTATACCTTGCGGCTTTCGGCGGACGGCCGTTAACCGTCACCCTGCTCTGTGGAGTCCGGACCTTCCTCCCGCCAGCGCCCGTTGGGAGGCGCCGGCCAGCGACTGTCTGGCCTGCTTTACGGCCGCCATTGTAACAGGTAGTCGGCTGGAGAGCGATGGCCCCTCCCCCTGCCGAACCGCTGGTATTCTTAAATTTGATGTCGTTATTTCAAAAGCCCGCGGCAAACTGCTCGCATAGAATTCAAGAACCCTATCACAGCAAGGCGTACGACATGACCTATCCTTCCCGCACCGGCGGCCAGATCCTGGTCGATGCGCTTCACGTCCACGGCGTGGACATCGCCTTCGGCGTGCCCGGCGAAAGCTATCTCGACGTGCTTGACGCGCTGCACGATTCGGCTATCCGCTTCATCATCAACCGCCAGGAAGGCGGGGCGGCGTTCATGGCCGAGGCATACGGCAAGCTCACCGGCAAGCCGGGCATTTGCTTCGTCACACGCGGCCCAGGCGCGACCAACGCCTCGATCGGCGTGCATACCGCCTATCAGGATTCGACCCCGATGATCCTGTTCATCGGCCAGGTCGGCAACGACTTCATCGACCGCGAAGCGTTCCAGGAAATCGACTACCGCCGCATGTTCGGCCAGATGGCCAAATGGGTGGCGCAGATCGACCGCGCCGACCGCATCCCCGAATATGTCGCGCGCGCCTTCCAGGTGGCCACCAGCGGACGCCCCGGCCCGGTGGTGCTCGCGCTGCCGGAAGACATGCTGGTCTCCACGGCCGAAGTCGCCGACACCCGCCGCTACCAGCCGGTGCAGGCATCCCCTTCCTCCGCCCAGATCGACAGCCTGCGCGCGATGCTGCTTGAAGCGAAAAGGCCGATCGTGCTGTTGGGCGGCGGAACCTGGAACGCGCAAGCCTGCGCCGACCTGCGGCAGTTTGCCGAAGCGAACCACTTGCCGGTGGCCTGCGCCTTCCGCTTCCAGGACTTGCTCGACAACGCGCACCCGAACTACGTCGGCGACGTGGGCATCGGCATCAACCCGAAACTGGCCGCGCGCGTCAGGGATGCCGACCTGGTCATCGCCATCGGCCCGCGCCTGGGCGAGATGACCACCAGCGGTTATTCGCTGCTCGCCGCGCCGGTGCCGCGCCAGCGCCTGGCGCATATCCATGCCGACCCGGAAGAGCTGGGCAGCGTCTACCAGGCCGACCTGATGATCAACAGCGGCGCCGCGCAGGCCGCCGCGATGCTGGCCGCGATGACGCCGGTGGACGCCGGCGCGTGGCGCCACACGGTCGCGCAGGCAAAAGCCGAGCTGGCAGAGTTCCAGGCCGAGCCGCCGGTCTTGCGCGGCGCCGACGCGCCGCTCAATCTGTGGCAACTGGTGCAACAGCTGATGACAGTGCTGCCGCGCGATGCGATCCTCACCAACGGCGCCGGCAACTACGCCACCTGGGCACACCGTTTCTACCGCTATGGCGGCCTGCGCACGCAGCTGGCGCCGACCAGCGGCGCGATGGGTTACGGCGTACCGTCCGGCGTGGCCGCAAAACTCGTGCACCCGGAACGCACCGTGGTCACCTTCGCCGGCGACGGCGAGTTCATGATGACCGGGCAGGAGCTGGCCACGGCCGTGCAATACAAGGCGGGCCTGGTGATCGTCCTGTTTAACAACGGCATGTTCGGCACGATCCGCATGCACCAGGAACGCACCTACCCGGGCCGCGTGTCCGGCACCGGCCTGCACAATCCGGATTTTGCCGCCTTGGCAAAGGCATATGGCGCCCACGGCGAAGTTGTCGAGAAAACAGAGGACTTCGCCCCGGCGCTGGCGCGCGCGCTGGCCTATGCCGCGCAGCAGAATCTGCCTGCGCTGATCGAGCTGCGTTACGACGGCAACCTGATCACGCCAAACGCGACGCTGGATACAATCCGCAGGACGGCCGAGGCGGCAAGGGCCGGCTGACCGGGGGTTATTCGAGCCCGAGTTCGGCCGGCAGCGGCAACGGCCGGTCGAACCGGCTCTGCGGTTCAGAAGACGGGTGGGTGAGAAAGAGTGCCACCACGGCAATGAATACCCAGACGATCACATGGCGTCTCGTCATGATGGCAGCTTCGATGGTTTTGTCCCCGGCAATAATTCGCTTGAAAAAGCTCAGCATATTCACGGCCATTCCTTGTTGTTTTCTTTTGGTGAATTAACTGTTCATGCCATGCCGGGGAGGCACGACTTGCCGGCGTAGCCCTGATGAGTCGTCGCGTGGTTGACACATCCCGCGCACCTTGGTTCGAGTGGCCGAGGCGCGGCGGCGGTTGCCGAGGCGACAGCACTGCGCGGAGGTGCAGTCCTGCTCTGGTAAAATACGCGCGACCTATTTTCAGTGTCCGGCCGCAGGCAAGGGCACAGCCCCCACACACCAATGTTTAGTTTCTTTAAGAGAAAAAAACCGGCAACCGAGGATCTGCCGCCGGCATTGACCGAGCCGGCAGCTGCCGAGCCGGCGCCAAACGCCCTGGCTCCCCGGCCCGCCGTACCGGAAACTGCCGCCGCGCAGTTCCTGCCGGGCGAACTGTTCCCCGAAACGGCCGAGCGCCCGACCTCCGAAGCCGAAAAGAAAAAATCCTGGATGGCGCGCCTCAAGGCGGGGCTGTCCAAGACCTCGAACAGTCTGTCGCTGCTGTTCGTCGGCGCACGCATCGACGAAGACCTTTACGAAGAACTGGAAGCGGCGCTGCTGATGTCCGACGCCGGCATGGACGCCACCGAGCACCTGCTGACCAATCTGCGCCGCAAGGTCAAGGAAGACAAATTGCTCGATGCCGCCGCCGTCAAGGCCGCGCTGAAAGAGCTGATGATCGAGATGCTGCGCCCGTTGCAAAAGCCGCTTGAACTCGGCCGCCACGAACCGCTCGTGATGATGATTTCGGGCGTCAACGGCGCCGGCAAGACCACCACCATCGGCAAGCTCGCCAGGCACATGCAAACCTTCGGCCAATCGGTCATGCTGGCCGCTGGCGACACCTTCCGCGCAGCCGCCCGTGAACAATTGATGGTGTGGGGTCAGCGGAATAATGTGACCGTGATCTCGCAAGCCTCCGGCGACCCGGCCGCCGTCGCCTTCGACGCGGTGCAGTCGGGCAAGGCGCGCGGCATCGATGCCGTGATGGTCGACACCGCCGGCCGCCTGCCGACCCAGCTGCACCTGATGGAAGAGCTCAAGAAGATCCAGCGCGTGATCGGCAAGGGCATGGAAGGCGCTCCCCACGAAACCCTGCTCGTTATCGACGGCAATACCGGCCAGAACGCGCTGGCCCAGGTCAAAGCCTTCGACGACGCGCTGCACCTGACCGGCCTGATCATCACCAAGCTCGACGGCACCGCCAAGGGCGGCGTGCTGGCCGCCATCGCGCGCACGCGCCCGATCCCGGTGTACTTCATCGGCGTCGGTGAAAAGCTGGAAGACTTGCAACCGTTTAATGCCGAAGAGTTCGTCGAAGCGCTGCTGGGATAACGGCCGATGATCGAATTCCAGTCCGTCTCCAAACAATACTCCGCCCATGCCATCGCCCTGCGCGACGTCACTTTGAACATCGCCAAGGGCGAGCTGGTCTACCTGACCGGCCCGTCCGGCGCCGGCAAGTCGACCCTGATGAAGATGGCGGCCGCGATCGAGCGCCCGAGCTCGGGCCGGATCACGGTCAACGGCCAGGACATCGGCAAGCTGAAAAAAGCCGGCATTCCCTTCCTGCGCCGCAACCTGGGCCTGATCTTCCAGGACCAGCGCCTGCTCGACGACCGCGACATCCTCGCCAACACGATGCTGCCGCTGCTCGTCACCGGCGCCCCGCGCGCCCTGGCCGAGCAGCGGGCCCGCGCCGCGCTCGACAAGCTGGGGCTGCTCGATCGCGCCAAGGCGCATCCGCTGGAGCTGTCCGGCGGCGAACAGCAGCGCGCGGCCATTGCCCGCGCAATCGTCAACCGTCCGCAGATCATCCTGGCCGACGAGCCGACCGCCAGCCTCGACCGGGTGGCCGCCGCCAAGGTCATCGACGCGCTGCGCGCCTTCCACTCGGCAGGGGTGACCTGCGTGATATCGACCCACGACGAACATGTGCTCACCAACGCGGCGCGCGTGATCCGCCTCGAACACGGCCAGGTGACCGGAGGTGCGGCATGAGCCCGTGGCTAAGGCAACACGGCTTCGCGCTGCGCGCGGCCCTGTCCACGGCGCGCAAGGCGCCGGGCAGCTTCCTGTTCAACGTGCTGGTGGTCGCCGTGGCGCTGGCGCTGCCCTTCGCCGGCCTGACCCTGCTCGACAATGTGCGGCCCATGTCGGCCCAGATAGCGATCGATCCCGAGATCAGCCTGTTCATCAAGACCGACGCCACGCGCGCGCAGGCGCAGGCGCTCGCGCCCCGGCTGCGCCAGATTCTGAAGGACAGCCAAGCCAGCATCGTGTTCGTGCCGCGCGAACAGGCGCTCAAAGCGCTCAAGAACAAGAGCGGCCTGTCGGACGTACTCGCCACGCTGGGCGACAATCCCCTGCCCGACAGCTATGTGATAACGCTGCGCGGCTTTTCCAGCGCCCGCGATGCCGGCCGCATCGATACGCTTGCGCAGCAGATGCGCGCGGTGCCGGGCGTGGACGCCGTGCAGGTCGATTCGGCCTGGATCAAGAAGCTGGCAGCGCTGCTGCACGTGCTGCATATGGCGCTGCTGTTGCTGGGGATCACGCTCGGGGTGATCGTCATTGCCGTGGTATTCAACACGATCCGCCTGCAAGTGCTGACCCAGCGCGAGGAAATCGCGGTGTCGAAGCTGCTGGGCGCGACCGACAACTTCATCCGCCGCCCGTTCTATTACACCGGCGCCTTGCTGGGCCTGTGCGCGGGCGCGGCGGCGCTGGCGGCGGTAACGCTCGCGCTCAATCCGCTCAATACGGCGATTGCGCAACTCTCACAGCTGTATGGTTCCGATTTCCAGCTGGCGCCGCTGGCGCCAGGCGGTATCGCGATCTTGCTGGCCATCAGCGCCGGCCTGGGTCTGGCCGGCGCGATGCTGTCTGTGTGGCGCCATATGGCGCGGCTTCATTAAGCCGCGTACACCACAACGGCGCCCCATTGGCGAATCACGCGCAAACGTGCGGCATCCAACAGAAATGCCGCCACCATCGCCTTAGCCTGTGATTATCGGTGATTCCAGCTTCACGCTTGAGATACATCAACAGAATTCTGTTCGGCTACTCTACAGTTGAGACGTTCTTTTGTTGATTCCTTCTGACAATACTTTAAGCAGACTTAAGCCGGCTTTTCAGCGCCGCCGGGCTTCTAGCACTCATCCCCGGAGAGTGCTAATATATGCTGGAACACATGAAAAACACTCGCATTAGATAAATGCAGCTGTCATACCCGGAAAATGTTGTCGTAGCACATAGACGGTACAGCACAGATAATTTCTACAAGGGAATATAGCTATGATGCCCGCTCAATCCGCATTGGTTCCTGCCAGCAGCAGTCGCGCTCTGGGACTCGGGTTCACCGGTAATCTCGGTAATATTGACGCGTATATCTCCGCCGTCAACCGCCTGCCGATACTGTCCCACGAGGAAGAGGTTTCGCTGGCAACACAGCTGCGGGAAAAGAATGATCTCGACGCCGCGCAAAAGCTGGTTCTGTCACACCTGCGGCTGGTGGTGTCGATCGCACGCGGCTATCTCGGCTACGGTCTGCCGCATGCCGACCTGATCCAGGAAGGCAATATCGGCCTGATGAAGGCCGTCAAGCGTTTCGACCCGAACCAGGGCGTGCGCCTGGTATCGTATGCGATGCACTGGATCAAGGCCGAGATGCACGAATACATTTTGAAGAACTGGCGCCTGGTGAAGGTCGCGACGACCAAGGCTCAGCGCAAGCTGTTCTTCAACCTGCGCAGCAACAAGCAGGGCTTGGATGCGATGTCGCCCTCGCAAGTCGACTAGCTGGCCAAGATGCTTGATGTCAAGCGCGAAGAAGTGATCGAGATGGAGACCCGTCTGTCTGGCCGCGATATCGCGCTGGAAGCGCCCGCCGATGACGAAGACGACAAGTTTTCGCCGATTGCCTACCTGTCCTCCGAGCAGTCGGAACCGACCCGCGTGCTCGAAGCCGACCAGGTCACGCGCCTGCAGTCCGAGGGGCTCGAAACCGCGCTGGGCAAGCTCGATCCGCGTTCGCGCCGCATCGTCGAAGCGCGCTGGCTGGCCAACGACGACGGTTCGGGCGCCACGCTGCATACGCTGGCCGAAGAATTCGGCGTGTCGGCCGAGCGCATCCGCCAGATCGAGACGGCTGCGCTCAAGAAAATGAAGGGCGCGCTCGCCGCCTACATCTAAGGCGGCGCTCAAGCCGTCTTCACGGCGGCGGCGCCAAGCAGGAACCGCCGCATCAATCATGTCCCGCGCCGGCAAAGAGCGCGTGCGGCATGTCTTCCCCTCGCTCACTCGAAGCCGGCAGCCTTAAAAAAATCGGCGGGCAATAACACGTGCATGACCGACAACGTTCTGGCTTTGCTATGATTCGTATCTCGATATCCGGAAAGGCCACGAATGCGGCATTTGTTGCGGCCCTTGCTTGTCATCGGCGCCTGCACGGCGCTATACGCCTGCGCGAGCCAGGGCGGCGCACCGCCCGCGGCGCGCTACGCGACGCGTCATACCCTCGCCGAGGGCCAGGACGTCGAGCTGGCGCCGCGCGTGAGGCTGACCTACGATAGTGTCGAGGACAGCCGCTGCCCGCCGGACGTGCGCTGCGTCGCGGCCGGCCAGTTGGTCTATCAATTCACGCTGTCCAGCGGCGGCGTCAGCGAGCAGTTCACGCTCACGCCCGGCCAGCCGGGAGTCGCCCCGGCCGCGCTGGGCGGCGCGCGCATCGAGCTGGACGAGTCGGTCGAAGCGCCGCCGGCACGCCAGTCGCAGGCGGCGCCCGCGCCCCATCCGGTCGCGCTCAAGGTGCTCGCACCATGAGCGCGTCCTCCCTTCAACTTTCTTACTCTCTCACATGACCCTCTCTACCAAAGCGCTCGCTTGCGGGCTGACTCTGTCCATCGTTCTTCATACCCCGCTCGCGCTCGCGAAAACGCCGGTGGCCACCGGTACCGGCGGCGCGGTCGCCACCGTCAGCGAACAAGCGTCGGCCGCGGCCATGACGATCTTGAACAAGGGCGGCAATGCGATCGACGCGGCCGTGGCCGCCGCGGCGACGCTGGGCGTGACCGATCCGTTTAGCTGCGGCATCGGCGGCGGCGGCTTCATGATGATCTACCTGGCCAAGGACCGGCGCGTCATCACGATCGACCATCGCGAAACGGCGCCGGCCGCGTTCACGCCGGCTACGTTCCAGATCAATGGCAAGCCGATCGATTTCGAGACCGCGGTGGCGAGCGGCGCGGCGGTGGGCGTGCCGGGGACCGTGCGCGGCTGGCACGAAGCGCTCGAGCGCTACGGCACGATGAGCTTCAAGCAGGTGCTGACGCCGGCGATCGACGTCGCCACGAACGGTTTTACGGTCAATGAAACTTTTTCTCGCCTGGCGGCGCAAAATGAGAATAAATTCCGTCTGTTTTCGACCGCCAGCGAGCTTTACCTGAGAAACGGCAAGGCCATACCACCCGGCACGCTGTTGCGCAATCCGGGCATGGCGCGCGCCTACCGCGAGATCGCCGCCCGCGGCCAGAAGGCGTTCTACGAAGGTCCGATGGCGCGCGCGATCGTCGCCGCGGTCAACCAACCGCCGCTTGCCGCCGGCGCGAATGTCCGTCCCGGCAAGATGACGCTGGCCGACCTGGCCAACTACGAAGCGCGCATCCGCGGCCCGGTGCACAGCACCTACCGTGGCTACGACATCTACGGCTTGTCCCTGCCGAGCAGCGGCGGCGTCACCGTGGCCGAAGCGCTCAATATTCTCGAAGGCTACGACCTGAAGGCGATGCCGCGCGCTCAAGCCGAGCACCTGTATCTCGAAGCGAGCCGCCTCGCCTTTGCCGACCGCAACGCCTACCTGGCGGACCCGGAATACGTCGAAGCCCCGGTCGCCGGCCTGCTGTCGAAACAATTCGCGGCCCGGCGCCGCGCGCTGATCGATTCAGAGCACGCCGCGCTGAAGGTCGCGGCGGGCGACCCATATGGCTTCCAGGAAGACCAAAGCATTCCGCTGCGCCCGCAGCCGGTACGCCCGGCACAACTGCAACAGGAGAGCGCGCACACGACGCACCTGACCGTGTCCGACAAGGACGGCAACATAGTGGCGTACACGTTCACGATCGAGTCCTGGGGCGGCAGCGGCATCGTCGTGCCCGGCTACGGCTTCCTGCTGAACAACGAAATGACCGACTTCGACTTCAGCGGCCCACATCCGAACGTGCCGGAAGCCGGCAAGCGCCCGCGCAGCAGCATGGCGCCGACTATTGCGCTGGCGAATGGCAAACCCGCGTTCACGGTCGGCAGCCCAGGCGGCTCGACCATTATCACGACGGTGCTGCAGACGATCATCAATTACGTCGACTTCGGCATGCCGATGGACGAGGCGGTGAACGCGCCGCGCCTTTCCGAGCGCAACGGCGCGGCGACCTCGACCGAGCCGGGCTTTACCGGCAGCGCCAGGGCCAAGGAACTGGAACGCTTCGGCCACCGCTGGGAGGCCGAGCCGGAGGAAATCGGCGCGGCCAACGCGCTCGTGTTCAATCCGGACGGCACGGTAACGGCCGTTAGCGAAGGCCACCGCCACGGGGTTGGCAGCGCGCTGGTGCAACGCCGCGGGCATTGAACGCGGATACGGTCGGCACTCAAGGGCGGCATAGTGGCTCGCCAAGGGTGCCGAACCTGAGAGACGTGATAGAGAAGATCGCCCAGAAGCAGCAGCGGCCAAGCTCGAAGATAGACCAAGACCGCGGCCTGGATATGTGATTTGGATCAGTCATCCGACTCCAGATCAGCCATCAGTGCTTCAACGCTAGAAAAGCGCTTCCCTTCCCCGGCCTCAAGCTTAGCAATGGCCTTGCGCGTCGTAGCGTTTGGCACCTTTACCTCGAACGGCAAGCGATGTTCATCTGCTATACGCAGCATGAGCAGGCGTATAGCATCCGAAATCGTTAGTCCCATTGCATCAAGTGCTTCCGCAGCACGTTTCTTGGTATTGGTGTCGATACGAGCACGTACATAGGTGTCAGCGGTATCCATAAATTTTCCTCCTTAATCATTAATGATCAATTGTAGTCACAACAAGACCACGAAACAAGAAAAAAAACCGCTGGCTGGCGATTAAGGAATATTGAATGCGAGAAATTGAACGACCGTCAGAGTTTAAGCGCGATTACAAGCGCGAGTCCAAGGGGCAGTATCGGGCAACGTTAGCAGATGACCTAGCGCTGGTTTTACAAGCGCCGCTGTCCGATGTGCCTCTTGACCCTCGATATCGCGACCATGATTTAAGCGGCAATTGGACCGGGTATCGTGAGTGCCACATCAAGCCCGATTTGCTGCTGATTTATCGTAAGTCGGGTAACGATACTTTGCGACTTGCTCGGCTCGGGTCGCACAGCGAGCTTTTTGGCTGAGTCGGCTAGTACCTTTCGGAATCACGACAAAGTTAGGATGACGCGCCCTGACGTAGACGAAAAACCGGGGATCTGCACTCAGACGCCCCGGTTTTGATGACACGATAACACTTACAGGTGCGGCGTAATTTGCGGCATCAGGTCGTCGAAGGTACGGCCGTTGCCGTTCTCGCCGATGGCATGCATCTTCCATTCGCCATTGTGGCGGTACAGCTTGGCCATGATCTGCGCCGTGTGCGAACCCTGCACCGACAGGTTGTAGCGCGCCACTTCCTTCTGGTTGCCGGCATTGACCAGACGGCAATAGGCGTTCTCGACCTGTGAAAAGTTCTGGCCGGTGAAGCTGTTGACGGTAAATACCAGCGCCCTCACCTCGGCCGGCACGCGCGCCAGGTCGACCACGATCTGCTCGTCGTCGCCATCGCCGGCGCCGGTGCGGTTGTCGCCGGTGTGCACGATGCTGCCGTCACGGCTCTTGAGCTGGCGGAACCAGACCACGTCCAGCGGACGGTTCGATTCGTCGAACAGCACGCACGACGCGTCGAGGTCGATCGCCTGGCTCTTGGAACCGAAGCCAAGGAAGCCCTTCGACTTGACCGCGTCCCACCCCAGGCCCATCGTCACCTTGGATAGGGCGCCACCCGCTTCTTTTTCCAGAGAAATCTTCTGGCCTTTTTGCAGATTGACTGACATTGGTAACTCCTCCTTTTAGCGCGCCGCCTGGTGCACCCAGGCTTTGAATGCACTGCGGTTGCGCGAACACACATAGACCTTGCCGCGGCCGGAAAAGCGCAGGACCATGCCTTCGCCGCTGGTCTGGCTGTTGATCAGGTTGCCAAGGAAGCCGCCGCCGCTGCCGGTCGTGATCGAGATTTCGTAGTGTAGCGTGCTGTCCCAGCACACGACGTGCGAGTTATCGATGATCACATCCTTGCCCGGCTCGACTTCCAGCATCGATATCGAGCCGAACCCCGACACCACGACCTGGCCCTTGCCCGAGGTCTCGGTGACGAAAAAGCCGCCGTTCTGCGCGAACAGCGCATTGCCGATGTTCTGGATGCGCACGCGCAGATCGACGCCGGAGGTGGCCGCGACGAACGCGCCGTCGCTGATGATATAGTTGTTCAAACCCACTTCGACGGTCTGCATCCCGCCCGGCAGCGCCGGCGACAGCAGGCAGTCGCCGTCACCGCGCACGGCCTCGATGTGCTGCTGGAAGAACGACTCGCCATTGGCAAAGGTGCGCATCAGCGCACTGCCCAGCCCGCCCCTCATCTTGCCTTTCAGGTCGAGTGTCGATTCCATCATCACCATCGCGTCCGACTCACAGTAGATGGTTTCGCCCTGCTTCATCGACACATGCAGGAAGGGATCGACGTCCCCGGTCACGGTAAATACAGGCATTTCGTCTCCTCTTTTCAATACGGCCCGGAGCGCGGGCCGCCAATCTAGTTTTAGTTAAACATTGACGCCGTAATTCTTGGCGAGGGGTCCAAGACCGCCGTTGAAACCCTGGCCGATAGCGCGGAACTTCCAGTCGGCGCCGTTGCGGTACACCTCGCCGAAAATCATGGCCGCTTCGGTCGAGCTGTCTTCCGACAGGTCGTAGCGGGCGATTTCGGCATTGCCATTGGCGTTGACGCAGCGGATGAACGCCTTGCCCACCATGCCGAAATTCTGGCGGCGCGCTTCGGCATCGTGGATCGTCACGGCCACCACGATCTTATCGACGTCGGCCGGCACCTTGCTCAAATCGATCGACACGGTCTCGTCATCGCCTTCGCCGGCGCCCGTACGGTTATCGCCCGAATGCGCCACCGAGCCGTCGGCGGACTTCAGATTATTGTAGAAGATAAAATCGGAATCCGAGCGTACCTTGCCCGACGAATTGAGCAGGAAAACCGCGCCGTCCAGGTCGAATGCGGCGCCGTCGGTGACGCGGACGTCCCAGCCGAGGCCCACCGTCATCCGTGTCAGGCCAGGAGCTTCTTTCGATAGGTTGACGTTACCGCCCTTTTGCAGATTGATTGCCATGATATGAATCTCCCAAGTGAAGAACTTCCTCGCGAACACAGGTTATCACGCGCGACGAGCCGGTGTTCCGCCGCTCGCCGCGCGGTTCTTTACGCCAACTGCTCTTCTTTTACTTCGAGTTGCTGCTGTTGTTTCTTGTAGCGGATCGACGACCACAGCGAGGCGACGATGAAGGCCACGCCCACCAGGCCGGTGAACAGTTCCGGAATATGGAACTTCATGCTTGCCAACATGATCAAGGCCAGGATACCGATCGCATAGTGCGCGCCATGCTCCAGGTAGACGAATTCATCCAGGGTGCCCTTACGGACCAGGAACACCGTCAGCGAACGCACGAACATCGCACCGATTGCCAGGCCCAGCATGATGATCACGACGTCGGTGGTGATCGCGAAAGCGCCGATCACGCCGTCGAAGCTGAACGAGGCATCGAGCACTTCGAGGTACAGGAAGCCGCCGATACCGCCACGCTTGACCATCTCGCCGACGTCGCCGCCGCCCTCTTCCTGCTTCTCCAGCATGCTGCTGAGCATGTCGACGCCGATGTAGATCAGGATGCCCCACAGGCCAGCCATCAGCACGACCATCTTCCGGGCTTCTTCCACGAAGGTCATGCTGAACATCAGCGCGCCGAGCGCCACCATCACCGAGATCGACGATACCTTGCCGAGCGAGCCGAGCTTGCGCTCGACGTTGCCGAGCCAGTGCACTTCTTTTTCGTCGTCAAGCAGGAAGTTCAGGAACACCAGCAGCAGGAACATGCCGCCGAAGGCCGCCACTTCCGCGTGGTGGTTCGTCAAGTGCAGGGAAAATGCCTTCGGGTCGTTCAAGGCCAGGTTCCACACCTCCATTATCCCGAGGTCGGCGGCCGTGGCCACGATCACCAGCGGGAACAGCAGACGCATGCCGAACACCGCGATGATCATGCCCAGGCCAAGGAACAGTTTGAGCCAGAATTCGTCCCAACCCTTCAGGACCGAGGCATTGACCACCGCGTTGTCGAACGATAACGACACCTCCATGACCGACAGGATGGCAGCGATACCAGCCGCGGTCAACGCCGCGGCCATCCCGCCGTGCTGATAGCCCCACCATGCCGCCAGCGTGAGACAGATTACTGCAATAAAGAATGATCCTCTGAAATGCTTCATATTGTTTTCCCTCAATAAAAAGATACGACATGGCACAGTATAGGGCTCTGCGATCCAGCAAAAAAGCGAAGATAATAGAATTTTTACTTCCAAAAAACAGAAATAATGAAGCCTAACGTGACCAATTTCCGCCACCTGTACTACTTCTGGGTGGTGGCCAAGGAAGGCAGCATCACGCGCGCGGCCGAACGGCTCGGGCTGGCGATCCAGACCGTCAGCACCCAGCTGACGCTGCTCGAACAGTCGGTCGGCAAGGTTCTGTTCACCCAGCAGGGCCGGCGCCTGGTGCTGACCGAGGCCGGCCGGCTGGCCCTTTCTTACGCCGACCAGATTTTCCTGCTTGGCG
>Ga0170475_109219517_pt1 | contig 13256 bp, 1 predicted proteins | sample Soicark_Litter_5_FD_111474 | JGI IMG/M metagenome (GOLD analysis project Ga0170475, IMG submission 111474) | Avena fatua rhizosphere microbial communities from Hopland, California, USA. Combined Assembly of 48 SPs | reverse complement strand
GTGTCCATGTACATAATGTAATGTGTGTTCCTACTCCTACCCCTCTTCTTGCTTTTTCTTGTACCACCTGAAAACAAATAACTTCAAGCAGCGAACAAAAAGAGAGCTGAATTAAAGGGTTTTAAGAAAGGTTCTTTCGTTTCGGTTTGCTAGTTGGTGCGCTAATATCTTCGCGCACAGCGTCACCAGCAGGAGCGTCAGTTGACGTGTCCTCGTCATTAAACGTTGCTTTTGGTCCTCCCGAGGCTTGCTGTTCTGCTAACTGCCGCTTCAGACGGTCCAACTCGTCCGCGAGTTTATCACGGTTGTCGCGCATGCCCTTGATATGATCTTGACGAATTTCCCCTTCTTGTGATCTCAATTCGGTTTCGGCTGCTTTCAACTTGAGTTCCTCGGCATCGTATTGCTTCTGCACATCCTTCAATTGGACACTCAAAGGATTCGAAGTCATCGCGACGGCATCATCCTTGTTGCCTGCCTCACCACCGAACTGCTTCATGTTGTCAACTTCCTCCTGAAGACGATCAGCTTCGTCTCTTTCTTTGTGATATTTGCCACGGTATCTGAACAAACGGAAGGCGCAGTAAGCAAGAAGGACAAGTGCAGCAATCCCCAACAAGACACCCAGAATGATCCATACAATATTTCTTTGAACAACATCAAGTCCTTGAGGAGACTCGGGGTTTTGAAGGCGAGGAGCCAGAATGAAGGCATAAGGAACACCATCGCCCAATTGTTGAATTCCACCGATCGTGGCTGGACGGCAAGACGCTAACGCAGCCCTGACGTATTGATAGCTCGTCAATTCGGTCGGATGAGCGTAGCTAAGCCCACCCTCGGCCCTGTCTGTCGCGTTGTCCACCACGCATCTCCAAGCTTTGAAACCAGGCAACTCGTACAAGTATGCCAAACAGACATCTCCGTACTGATCGGCGGTGGGCTTCTTCGACAGACTCGCACCGAAGATCGCAAGATCAATCCAGGCCGTGACTGTAATCGGTACATTGAAGCGAGCAACATCGTCAGTTGTCACGCAACTGAAGGCCGCAGACAACACAGTGCTCGAGAACGGCAGGAAGGATCCATACGAGAAACGTCGTGATGCGTGGACCTCATTGATCGCATACCTCATATCTGATTCCGCCACCGCTCTGATTGATAACGTTGTTGTTGTTGTGCCATTCGACTTTAGAACGAAGGTACCCGAGGGAATTCCGAGTGTCAACACAGGCGTCAAACCTGAGTTGAAAACAATATCTACGTTTGTGTTCGCTGTAATATCTACTGTAACATCGCTTTGTTGCGCTTTGAGCATCGCAATGCAATCACTTGCAACGCAAGGAGTGAGTGAAGAAACCACAACGTTGGTCTTCTGCAGCAAGCGACGGTAAAACTGTTGTGGCTGTTGTGCTGCCGAAGCACATTTGGATGGTCCTGTTGCGCATTCTCTGTTTGCGCAGTGGTAAGGGTGAGCCAAACCACAACCATCGTAGGGCAAGCATACATCCATGCATGAACCATCCGCATAGAATGAGTTGCAGAGAGAGCGGCACCAACCGTCCTCGCATCGAGTTGCTCCAGCAGGACACGCTTGAAGGCGTGCTCCGCAGGCTGTGGTACAAGAACCGTTGTCACAACGGTACTGACCAGTTGGACAACGAGGGATAATTCCACAGCGATAAACCTGAAGTTTGGGAACACAAAGACCGTTTGGACACATCAAGTAACCCGTTGCGCACCCCGAGCTTGCCTCGGCTGTGAGTTGATTCGTGTTGGAACCGGATCGCACATCGTTCGAGTTCTTGATACAAGTGGTAGTCGTTCCGCAACTTCCGTCCAAGCATTGGATAATCGTTTGGTCTGAGGTAACGCAGAGTTGATTTTTGGGTCCACCCGTGGCACTTGCACATTGAGCCGTCGTAGCAACACAACCTCCGTTCTTGCAAACAGTTGGGGTCCCGGCAGGACACTGGGTCACTCCAGAGCCAGAAGAACAAGTTGTGTTGCAACTGAATCCACAACGGACTGTTCCATTCGCGCAAGGTGCAACTGCAGTGCAGAGAGACGCAGTAGCGCGGCATTTACCATCTGCACAAAGGTATTGACCTGAGTTGCAAATAACCGTCAATGGGCAACCGTTTGGAACTCCAGCCTCGTTTGCAGCACAGCTTCCGTCCGCACATCGAACAGGTGTTGAAACTGGACATCCATTGAAGGATGTGCAATTCGCCAAATCGTTGCAAGAACCATCAGCACAGATCGTTTTCGCGCACACAGGACGCCCGTTACAGAGGGCGACTGACGTTTGGCAAGAGCCGTCATTGTTGCAACGAATTGCAGCCGTACTTGGACATCCATTTGCAAAATTGCAATCGGTTGCAAGCACTTTGCAAGACCCATCAAAACACTTATTCGGTGCAGTCGCAGGGCATCCGTTTGGTGCCGGCAGCTGCGAACACGCGCTGGCACTCGCAGCGCACTCTCCTGAGGCGCATTTGTACTCTGACCCAAGACAGCCTGAAGTGTAATTGAGGTTGCACTTGGTTTGATCTGAGGCGCACATCCCGCTATCACAACGAACCCCTGGAGCACAGAGGTTAACCGTGGAACAAGTCCCGTAAGCACGGCATGTGCCGTCTCCGCATCGTTGCTCTTTGGGATAGCCACCCACCACCGTGAAGTTGCAAGGGACGACCAAAGAGCACTGCACCGAGGAGCTTACACAACTTCCATCGGCACACTGGAATGTTCTGTCTGCAGGGCACGTGTTCGAGACTGTTTGGTAGGGGCAAGTAGTGAATGATTGAGCACAGAAACCGTCCGCGCAAGCGTAGGGGGTACTCGTTGGGCACCTGTTATGATTCGAGACGGGATCTGTGCATGTACCCGGAGCGCCGATAGCACCGGATTTCGCACATGACTTGTCAAGACAGCGAACAGGAGCGTCTGCAGGGCAGCCGTTCTCGACAGGGCAAGCGGCCTGCGAAGGGGCGCAAGACCCGTCTGAAGCGCATGTTACCGTGTAGGTCGACGGTGTATTGGCACGAGGACATGCGAGAGGAACAACGCACTGACCGGCAGTGATTTGGGCTGCTGTCATACAGGCACCGGTAAATGTACACACGACCGGTGTTGCCGAGGGACAACCGTTGGCTACAGGACAGCCGGCTTGTGATCCAACACACAACCCCGAACCGCACATGACTGGCAAAGATTGCGGGCAGGTCGCAGGGAGACAATCACCTGCCGCTTTAACGCAGTTACCTGCTTGGCACTGGACAAAGCCACTCGGGCACACAGACCCAGTCCCTGTCTGTAAAGGATCGCTAGCGTCGCAACCAGTTGATGTTGCCACGCAACTCGAGTTCAAGCATTGATATGGTGTGTCAGTGGGGCACTTGGCCGATGAGATGATGCACGACGGATCCCAAGGTGGATCAACACACGCCCCGTTACTGCAAAGGAATTTTCCGTCGGCGCAGGTTTGGGGGATCGGGCAGTCGTCCGCGTTCTTTCTGCACGTGTTATCAAAACATTTGAATGGTGATGTCGTTGGGCACGTGATGGGGGTAGGGCAAGAAGCTAAGCTCGATGCCCAAGTTCCGTCAGCACAAGGGAACTTATCGGCAGGAGGGGATTGAAGGTTCGAAGGGCAGTTAGCCACTGTTACAGCACAACTGGAATCACTGCATCTGATTCTGAGAGTTGACGGACAGACGAACGAAGGAGGGCAAGCATCGAGTGACAGCTCACACTGAACACCAGCGGAAGCCTGCGGACAGACAACTTCATTGGCTTGGCAAACGCTTGGGCGGAAAGGACATGTGGCCTGGCAAGTCCCATCTGAGCACTTGGAGTACCCAAGAGGACATGTGACGTGGGTAGGACACAAAGCATAAGCGAGAACACACTCGCCACCGGAACAGCGCAGAGTTCCATTCGGGCAAGCAGCCGCAGGAACACATGTATCGAGAGCAAGCGCACAGGTTCCGTCTGAACACTTAATCGAACCTTGGGAGCAAGCAACGATTGTGGGACAATCGGGCAAAGACCCTCTGCACGAGAGCCCATCGGAACAACGAATAGGAGCATCAGGCGGGCAAGATGGGAGGATTGGACAGCTGGTAGAATCCAGTTGGCAACTGCCATCACCGCACAAAACAGGCGTGGCACCTGGGCAAGTTGCCCCTGTTGGGCATTGAGCTAAGGTCAACGCGCAGCTGCCGTCAGGACAGTTCACCAAAGCGGCGCCAAGGTACGTACCGCAAGACGCAGACTGTGTGGTTGCTTGCGCGCAGTTCAGCACAGAGTCGGAGCAAGAACCGTCGAAGCATTGAACCTGCGCTGCTGGGGGACAAGTCTGCTTTGAAGCACAAAACAGGAGGTTGTTCACACACGCACCGTCAAGAGGGCACCGCGTTTGATTGAGAGCGCAGGTTTGGTTTGTCATATCCGGGCAACTGCTCAATGTCTCGGCGCAACGGGTACCTTCACACTTGACCCAATTCAAGGGGCAAGTCGTCAAGGATGGGCATTGAGCACTCGAATTACGACAAGCACCACCAGGGCAGCGGTACGCTGTTGTGCCGTAGCATTGATACTGTTGCGGGCATTTCGTCCGATCTGTCTGGCAGCTGTAATCGGTTAAACACAGGACTTTCCCAGCACCGCACGATTGTTGAGTTGGACAATCAGACAAACTCGACACACAGAGACCGTTCCAGCACTGCGCTCCAGTAGAGCACGGCGGCATTGTGGGACACTCCGCGATTGATCCAGCACAGCTCGCTCCGTTCTCGCATACGATCAAACCAGGAGGGCAAGTCCCAACAGAAGGACAGTCAGACTGCGTTTTCCTGCAGGCTCCAGTTGCTACACCGTTGACCAGACATTTGGTGTAGCCCAGGGGGCAAGCATCTTGGAAAGGAGGGCAACTCACAGCACAGTGGCCGTCGGGGCACATCGTCATCCCAGAATCACAAGCGCACCCTTGGACATTCGGCGCGCAACCCAAAGAACCAGAAGCGAGTTTGCAGAAGACGCCAGTACAAGCACGATCCGCAGCCGCAATGCCAGCGCAATCGCTGTAAGCCGCCACACACGTTTGATCAGGGCATCGGTAAGGCTTAGCGGGAGTGTCGTAGGCACAAGTCGCATGCGAGACATTGAGAAGGACAGTATCCCCAACAACGACGGCACTTCCGTCGTTGGGATTCATCGTGATCTTCAACGAAAAGAGCCCATGCCACGCGGACATCAGAGAGAATGTATTCGATCCGTTCGTCCCTGCATCCACCGTGATGGGGACCGTGTAGCCTTGACCTGACGAAAGAGCAACCAAAGAGACTGTGTAGTTGTGGAAGTTAGTCGTGTTCACGTTCCCGTACTGATCATAAGCCTGAAGCTTGAACGAGGTGGGGACAGCAGCCGTGATTGGAGGCGTAAACACCGGTGGCTGGTACTCGCCGAACTGACGAGGGGGTCCAGCGACGATGTGAACATCAGTATTCATCGCTGGAGTCCAGTTTGTGGCATTTGCGGGCACGGCAACCCAGTAGTTCGTCTCGTTCATGAACGAGACGACTGTCGCATAATCCCCAGCTTTGTACACTGTAACAGTGAACGTGTAAGCAGAAGTTCCGTAGTCGCGAAGAACTGCAACAGGTTGCGGGGGGGTTTTGTATGTTTGTGCCAAGAGGTTGTGACGACCTTGAAGTTGGACGCTAGGTAAAGTGAGCGGCCGAGAGATGTCTGGGGCAGCGAAACCAGAAATAAGCGTCGACATGTAGTCGACAGCTGACCAGGGGAGGGTAGCCCCAGAAACAACAGGAGCGCCAATAGCAATAGGAGTGCCACCAGTACCAATCGCGTTTCTGAAACAATCGTTCACTTGGACATCGATACGGATAGGGGTTCCAGCAACCATCGAAGTGGGAGCGATATTGTACGTGGAATTGGGAGGGCATGGGTACCCAGGGGTCACAACTTGAACGAGTTTCTGGATGCAATCCAAAGGTGTTCCATTCGTCGTAAAATTCAATGTGAACTTCCCAACCACTCTCCCTGTTAAGGTGTAATTGTACTGACCATTTCCAGCGGAAGCCGTAGACCCGATTGCGAAATCACCTGTTGCGTCCACAGGGGGCACCTCCTGTTCACCACAATCAATTGTCCCAATCAAAAACTTGAAAGTAAACACATCAGTCCCAGCGCTCTTGTAGCAGCGGTTCCCGTACTGATCGTAGGTAATGATTGCGTATTTTTTAACAGAAGCAACGCGAATCGGGGTCAAATCGTCATGTACAGACTGCGCGCCTGCAGCAGGTCCGTTTTCGACTGTGTACATTGGCACAGTCAAAGACACTAATTCCGCATTTAAAGACCAGGTGTAGTCTGCTGCATAACTGGATCCTGTCCACTGACTAGCTGTTGTGGTCGCACCTGTCGACCCATCAACTGTAACGGTGTAGGAACCATCGCCTTGACTCACAACAGTGGCACCAACCGCACTAGTCGTTCGACCCTTGATCGAGGCTTGGATCGCGTCAGGGCGATTGACGAACCACGTGTTGTTGTACAAATCTCTCGGCCAGACTTTTAAGGCCACCGAATCACCAGCTGTCACAACGTTGTTGGGTGTGCTAATTGTCGTGTACACGGCACTCACCGCGGCAGGATTGACCAGGACAGCGATTGGGCTTTTAGACCCAACGTTCCCAGTACCGGTTCCGGTTACCGGAGTGATACCTAGCAACACGCTGAGTGTGTTATTGGCAGGATTGGCAATCTTGTACGGCAGGTACTGAACCTTGAACGTTACAACACCATTTGAGTCAACCGAAGGGGTTGAAGTGAATGTTCCGGCACCGGGATTCAAAGGATCACTGTAAGTGAACACCGTATTTGTGTCGATCACAGAATTGCCGTACTGATCCAACGGGAAGACATTCAAAGTGACAGCCTGGCCTGCGATCGTTAAAGACCCATCGGAGGACAAGGGAGGCACAACCACGTACGAAGTACCGGCAAAAGCGGGACCAGGGATTACAGTAATCCTGAAGGTGTTCACAGCAAGGACGCGACTTGTAGCCGTGAAACTCACTGTTTCATAAACCTGCACTGTCCAAACACCCGCCTTGGTAAGTGTAGTCGTTGTGTCAAACTCGTACAAGACGCCAGAAGCTCCAGCCGGAGTTGTGGCCGTTTTTGTCAATTGGAGTACGGTCGAATCAGGTGAAGTGAGGTTTGCAACGACTGTTTTGGATGTCACACCTGTGATGTTGTGGTTCCAAGCATCGGCAAGCAAAGCCTGGAATTTCGTTGATACCCCTGCGGCCGTCGTGGCTGGAAGACCGATAACTTTCGAGTTTGGAGGGGAAACGTCACCAGGCCCGATGGTTACAATAATTGGTGTTGTCTTCGACTGGTTAGTTTCGATAATACCGTAAGCGAAAACACGAACTTGGAAATCACCAATGTAAACCGTTGGAGTGAACACAGCATCGAAGTAGACATGACCAGATGTCCCGAAAAAATCGCACGTACCATCAGCATTCAACGCTCTTCTGCAAGACACTGTGATTGGGGTAATCTGCACCCCATCAGCAGGATTTGTTCGGGTGAGAACAACGCTGAAAGAAGTAGTCGTGTTAACTGGGTTGCCGGCGATATCCAAGTTGTCAATTGTGAAGTTCGAAAGGTAGCCAGCCTTACCCGGAGTGACTGTGATTATGGCGTAGGAAACGGTTGTATCAGCCAGGACAGTTCCGATCAAGTTCTTGCACCAGCTTGCGTAGGTCGGTGCGCCAGGGTGGCAGACTTTGATGATGAATGTTTTGGTTGTTGACGTTGGGTTTGGAGGAATTGTGTAGGTAACGTTGTAAGTTCCATTTTTCGCGAGTTTGGCTAAGGTGGGTGAGGGAGTCAGCGGGGTGACACCGTCGATCGCATAGACTGTCACATTGAACTTCGTTTGATCTGAGAAATCGATTTGCTGATTCATGTAAATGTCATTCGCCGTGATTTGGAACCACGACTGGTTGTTCGGGAAACCTCCATAACTTCCAGTTGCCGATGAGAATCCTGTGTTAGGGGGGTATGTGGGACCAGGACGAACTTCGATTGTGATTGGGGACGCGTTGATGGGAGTTGAAGGGAAAGCAATTGAGAACTTTGTTGCCGGGTTTGTGGACACCTCGAGGAGGTAGACCGCAGCCACAGTTGCGTTCAGCGTTACTGTGTAAACCCCTGAGGCAGTATTCGGACTAGTCACATACGACCCCTCTGGACGCCGATCATCATAAGGCGAATAAAATCGGAACAGGTAATCCGTCGGAAAAGCGACTTGGGTTCCTGCAACCGAATTGTCACGAGTGTTGCCAAAAGGATCGATAGAATTGAGGGTAAACGCTTGAGCCGTTCCAGCCGTCAAAAATGTGAAGGGGACATTGACTGTTGACGTTTTGTAAGGCGCTCCAGGGAGGACCTGGATCGCAGTTGAGCATACCAGGGGTGTGCCGGCAGGAACATCGCCAGTTCCAGTTGCGTTCACAACAACCGTCACATTCTGCCATCCTTTCGTAATTGGAGTGAAGGACGCTTGGTACTGACCAATACCGAGGTACAAGTTCACAGCCCCAATTGTTGAGGTCTGGACTTGCACAGCTGGGGTGTACGAAATGAAAAAGACGTCTCCAGGTTGATTTGGTGTCAATCTTAAGTTTTTGAAACGATCCTTCGCTTGAATCACGAGTGATGTGAGCAATCCTGCAGGGGGTAATGAAGTAGCTGCAAACGTACAATTGCTGTCAGGCGCTGACAAAGGCCCGGGGTTAATAGTCACAGGCGTGTAAACCGCTGAAGCACCGTTAATTGTGAATTCCATTTGTGCTCTTGTCGTTGCAAGAGTTGGGTTGTAAGACCCAATGAGGATACATTTGGAGCAGGGAACACCACCAACGGCACCGTCAGTCCAGGTGAGCGTAACCGTGTACAAAACAGCACCATCAAGTTTAACCACAGCAGAGATCGCATCCAAAGGATTTTGGAAGTTGATTGGGTTTTGATTTCTATCCGCCAAAGAAACAATAAACGAGGCAGGAATTCCTGCTGTCTCAACTCCTGCATCAGCAGACACACTGCTCTGAGTGATGTTCGCCAAACCAGGCGTAAAAATCACTGTGTATTGACTCCCTGCGATATTCACACCATTAACTTTCGAATACATGAAAAAGGTTCCAGCTTTGATACTCTCATAATCGAAAACATGGAACCCACCGGATGACTCACCATTATTGTACGCGAAAGAGCCACCATTCGAGGGATCAGTGATATCGGGCGAAAAGTATGTCGTGTAAACGTTTGCGTCATTCAGATTTCCAAATCTGTCGTGACCTTCGATCCCAAGCTGATTTGCGGTCGCGGCGGGGACTCGTGTATCATTGAAGACAGTCCTCACTCTCCCGTAAGGGCCACAGAAAGAAGTCGCGCTATCTGCTGACACAATGAAGCTTCTCGTAAAGGAAACGCTTGACGCGTCGAGACCACTCAGTCTGGCTGATGAAACCCTGTTGGTATTCGTAGTCTCATTGACAGTCGTACCGCGGGCAACAAGTGCCCAAGAATTTCCGGCGGTCAAGCTCGCAAACTTTGTCGCGGCTGGCCACTTGGCAGACAAAGCCGGGGCAACGATCGCTCTTTGGGCGGTGGCCAAGGTGTCTCCGGCAAGGGCGCAAGCGCAATAATCTGTAGCAGCAACAGCAGCAATAAAGGCGGCCAATCCCGTTCCTTTGTTTGTGCCGAAGATATCACTGGAAGCCGACAAGTCGAAAGACTGGAATCCAAGGAACCCACCCAGAGTAGTGTAACGTGCACAAACCACTCCATCACCGTTAATGTTGCTGTACTTGTTGGGCGGTTGGCTAAAGATAGCAAAAGTACTTGGAGGATCCACGGGTGCTGCGCGGACAGTAAAAGTGAAGGGCGAATTGAGGATAGGCACCCCATTGAAGGTGATCGGGAATGTGTACGTATCCGCGACTGTTGGGTTGTAGTAGAATGTGTACGAGCCGTTGTTGTTATCAACACCGGTTGCATTAACAAAAGGCGTAGTGCAAAGGACTCGTTGATACTGAGCCAAGAAGGATGACAGCTCACCTCCTGTTAAAATTAAATCACCGCAAGCATCCTTTGCTTGTATCGTGACGTACCCTGTGTCGCCTGCCACAATCGCGAACGGTGGTGCGAGAGCAGTCGTTTGCGCCGGTGACGTGGGCACAACGAGCAACTTGGCATATGAGATGAACAAATTCGCTGCACCATCTCCTGACCCTGTTGTGAAGCCGAGGTAAGCGGCACCTCCAATCATAGCATTGAATGCATTTTGGTCTACTAAGGCCTCCACAACTGGCGCAAGGAGACGACCAACAAAGACTCGGAAGACTCCTCTGAGAGTCGGATTTGAAGGGTCGAATTTCGCAGGTTGATACTCAATTTTGAAGTATTGAGCTGTTCCGTTTTTGAAGTTGAATGGGAGTGTGGTATCAGAAGAGCCACCAAAAGCTCGGGTGATGGCTCCAACGTTCTCGTCGGCTGAGTTCAAGTCGTAATCTCCGTTCGCGTTTTTCGTGGTTCGGGTGTGGACGCTGACTTGTCCGTACCAGGAAGAATTGTAGCCAACTGGATCGTTCGCAGCACTTGATTGAATGAAATCGAATTCCACAGCCAACGACTTCGAAAGGGCACCTCCGTAGCCTAAGTTGAAACCTGCTCCTGCTCCTGAAGCAGGGGAAGCGTCAGCAGCGACCATCACAACAGCAAACCCTTCTGCGCCAGCTCCAGTGGCAGCACCATTGACTTGGAACGATCCTTCCAACCGGAAACCGTGTGTGAGCAGTAATGGGGTGGGATTTCCGTTTTGGGAGTTCGGCCCCTTGTACCACACTGAGGAAACTTGGTTCGTGCGGTCGCTTCGAGCGAGTTGCAAACACGTGTTTGTTCCGTTGCAGACAGCAAAGCCGGCACCAGCACCGCCATTGATCGATGGGTAGAAAACAAGCGAAGAGCTTGGTTTGGGTTGACCGGCGGCCTGGGTGTCTGAGAACTGGGGCCAGTTGAAAATCTCAACACCTGATGACAAGCCATCACAGAGGGTGAAGTTCGTCAAAGAGATAATGAACTGAGGCGCCAAATCGTTTCTACGATTTGCATAGAAGAAATCCAAACGAGTAGTTTCTCCGTTGACGAGTGTGTGGTTCTCACCTGGAACAGCAATCGGTGCCCAGTTCTTCACAAAGTCATCCATGTCCAAAATGTATTGGACACCGGCAGACTTCCCGCTGATCGCGGGACGAATTCCGTACATATTCCAATTGTTGGGCAACACCGTGTCGACGAAGAGCCAAAAATCATCATCCATTGAGAACAAGAACCTTTGTCCCAGTCCATTCGGAGCCCCAGCAGCCGAGAAGTATGTGATGTAAGTATTCACTTCATACGTGTAGTGGCGGTTGTGATCTTGCCCTTCGTTTCCAAACAGACGGTTGTCGATGGGGTACCAGAAACTCGTTACGAACGTGAAGATGTAAGCGTTGACGTCAACACCGGAAATCAATGTGATCGACTGAATTTGCTGCAAGTTTCGGGGGTTGGTTGTGGCAGGATCCGTGTGGTACCAGTCGTACATACCTTCGGCAGTATTTCCTGCCAAACCGAAACCAGACCATTTCACTGTGGCTGGGACTGGTGTGGCCGCAGCGTTCCATTCGGGCTTGTAGTCCGAGCCGAGCTTCACCTTAACCCAATTCGGGCGCGCCATGGCAGCGTTGTTGGGGAATGTACTGTTTGTGAACCAATCCGCAGCGGTTCTGTTGAAGTTGTTGTGCGTCACATGGAAATCACGGATGATCCCCGTGATCACAAAGCCAGGCGCATCGATGATTTTCAGAAGCAAACAGTACTGACCAATTGACTTCGCTTGAGAAGGGAAAGCAGTGGCGTAGAAACACAAGTTTTGATCAACATCTGAGATCGACGGAGTCCAAAGAAACTCGTAACAAGCCGGACGCCCACGGTTCGCGGAATTCAACCTCACTCCGTTCATCACCGAATTTGGAGGAAGGGGAGGAAGTGAAATCTCGACCAATTGGGTGGGGTCGTCGTGCGTTGCGCAAAGGAGGAATGTTCCTTGTACGTTCCGGTAGAAGTTGATGACCCACTTAGTCGGATCGGGCACAACCTTGGGATCGAAAGGGGAATAGAAATACGGCGGATTAAAGCAATTCGTCGTGATCACGCTGGTGCATTGAACAACAATTTGGAAAATAAATCCAAGGGGATACGAGCACAGCAGTTTGCGAGCGTGTTTTGCGTGCCAACGCCGGAACTTCCTCCGTTGTCGGTGGGAGTCACACCGTCTGCCTGTCTGCACTGAATCTGCGTAGGAAAAGCGCCATTACAAATTTCTTCGATCATGAACTGAATGGCGTACAACCCGGTTTGCGCGGGGGTCCACGTGACCTTACCGATCGTTTGATCGAAGATAAACGGGCCATAAGTCGATTGCGGAGTTGGTGAGTTATATACCAACGTCGAATCAATGATATTTGACAGGTAGAAAGTGACGGGAAGATTTGCTTGCGACACATAGGGAATAAAGTAAATCGATGGCACGTTCAAAGCCAACCAGACGCGCGGAGTTCCCGTGGTGATGGGAGAGCGAAGCGTTTTTGTGTTCAGAAGTCCAGTGATCGTCCAGTCCACATCGTGATTTGAGTTTCGAATAGATGACAGACGGCAACAGTTTGTGTAATAAATTCGGTAATTTGGAGGAATTCCACTTTGGGATGTTGCGTACGCCCGAATCATATCCAACTGCGGTGTGCCTTTCACATACCCGTAAAACCAGTCATCGGGAGGATTTGTTTGCACAACCAAAAGATTGACTGAGATCGACTTGCAGGTATTAACGTTTGCACATGTAGCAGAGGCAATCGGACCCATGGGAACAAAGTTCACATTGGCACCGGTGTTTGCGTACTGTCCAATCGGGGGATTTGAGAAAAAGGACCACCTAAAAGCTGCTTCCATCGTGTAGTCATAATACTGCGTGTAAGCAACAGCAGCAGTGCTTGATGTGGTCGTTTGCGTGTTATTCCATCTCATCGTCGCATACGCGAAGTGAGTGGCATCGATACCAGGCAGGAAGCATAGCACCAGTAAAAGAGAAAGAAAGGCGACTAGTGGCCTCGCCGCCATTG
>Ga0170475_113743769_pt1 | contig 13258 bp, 16 predicted proteins | sample Soicark_Litter_5_FD_111474 | JGI IMG/M metagenome (GOLD analysis project Ga0170475, IMG submission 111474) | Avena fatua rhizosphere microbial communities from Hopland, California, USA. Combined Assembly of 48 SPs | reverse complement strand
GCCACCGCGATGGCGCCGCTGCCGGTGCCCATGTCGAGCAGGCGCGCGCGCGGCGCCAGGCGTTCGAGCGCCAGTTCGACGAGCAGCTCGGTGTCCGGGCGCGGAATCAGGACCGATTCGTTCACCTGGAAGTCGAGGCCGAAAAATTCGCGGCGGCCGACGATGTAGGCGATCGGTTCGCCCTGTTCGCGCCGCCGCACCAGCGCCGCCAGCCTGGCCGCTTCCTGCTCCGTCAGCGCGCGCTCGGACTGGGTGATCAGGGCCACGCGCGATAGCCCCAGCGCGTGGCACAGCAGGATGCGGTTTTCCAGCGCGTCGAGCGGCAGCGCCAGCTGCAGCTGGCCGATGGTGGCGCCGGCCCGGATGTTCACTGGCGGCGCCGCGCCAGCGTCCACGCCAGGGCCGCGGCGAGGAGCGCGAACCACACGGCCGACCATTGCGGGACCGACAGGCCGAACAGGGTGTCGCCGGCGGTTTCGCACAGGCCGTCGGCGCGGAACAGCCACGGCATGTAGTGGGCGCTGGGGAACTTGTTGAGCACCGTTTCGAGCGGGTCGATACCGCAGGAGAAGCCGGGATGGGCCAGCACGTACAGGTGCTTGCCGACCACGCCCAGCCCGCCCAGCGCGCTCAACAGGGCCAGGCCCGCCCCCAGCCTGGCCTTGCCGCCCAGCGCCCCCGCCAGGCTGCAGATGCCGGCGGCCAGGAACAGGTAGCGCTGGATCACGCACAGCGGGCAGGGCAGCATCTCCTTGACGTGCTGCAGGTAGAGCGCGGCGCCGATCAGGGCGAAGCAGATGGCAGCGATGGCGAACAGGACGTGGCGGGAGGTTGGCATGCGATGCTTTCTTGGTCGGATGAGAAAAAACAGGGCGTTCTCACATACGGCATGGGCGTGCCCTGGGCAACATTTTTAGTGTAGCAACTTAATCCTCGCTTCACATCAGTCTCCCAGCGCGGCGAGCTGCTCGGCCTGGTGTTCCGCGGCCAGCGCGGTGGCCAGCTCGGCCAGGTCGCCGTCCATGATGAAGTCGAGCTTGTAGAGCGTCAGGTTGATGCGGTGGTCGGTCAGGCGCCCCTGCGGGAAGTTGTAGGTGCGGATACGTTCGCTGCGGTCGCCCGAGCCGATCAGGCTCTTGCGGGTGGCCGCTTCCTTCGACTGCTGTTCGCGCAGCTGCGCGTCCTTGATGCGCGCGGCCAGCACCTTCATCGCCTGCGCCTTGTTCTTGTGCTGGCTGCGATCGTCCTGGCACTCGACCACGATGCCGGTCGGCAGGTGGGTCAGGCGCACCGCCGAATCGGTCTTGTTGATGTGCTGCCCGCCGGCGCCGGAGGCGCGGAAGGTGTCGATGCGCAGGTCGGCCGGGTTGATGTTCACGTCCTCGACTTCGTCGGCCTCGGGCATGACCGCCACCGTGCAGGCCGAGGTGTGAATCCGGCCCTGGGTTTCGGTGGCGGGCACGCGCTGCACGCGGTGGCCGCCCGACTCGAACTTGAGCTTGGAGTAGGCGCCGTTGCCGACGATGCGCACGATGACCTCCCGGTAGCCCCCCAGGTCCGAGGGCGACTCCGACACCATCTCCACCTGCCAGCGGTTGCGCTCGGCAAACCGGGCGTACATGCGCAGCAGGTCGCCGGCGAACAGCGCCGATTCGTCGCCGCCGGTGCCGGCGCGGATTTCGAGAAAGATGTTGCGCTCGTCGTTCGCGTCCTTCGGCAGCAGCATCTTCTGCAGGTCGAGTTCGAGTTCGGCCTGGCGCGCCTTGGCCGCTTCGATCTCTTCCTGCGCGAGCTCCTTCATCTCGGGATCCTGCAGCAGTTCCTGGGCGGCGGCGATGTCCGCTGCCGCGCCCTGGTACTGCCGGTACAGGGCCACCAGCGGCGAGAGCTCGGCATGCTCGCGGGTCAGCTTGCGATAGCTGTCCATGTTCGCGGTGGCGCCCTCGTGCATCAGCAGTTCGTCCAGTTCGGTGAGTCGGTTGGCCAGTTGGTCCAGCTTGGCCAGCATGGATGGTTTCATAGGTTGGCTCGGTAAGAAATCGGATTGCCGCGGCGGCGCGGCCGGGGCGCGTCACGGGGAGCGGTGCAAACGGGGCAGGGCCGCTAACGGCGGCCGCGGAACAACTGCGGCAGCAGGGCCGCGAGACGGGCGCGCTCGTCGCCTTTGGCATGGTGCAGCGCCTGTTGCGGGCCATGCAGGAACTTGGCGGTCAAGCCTTTCGACAGCGCTTCCAGCACCGCGTCGGCGTCGTCGCCGCGCGCCAGCATCTTCCGCGCGCGCTCCAGTTCGGACCGGCGCAGCGCCTCGCCCGATTCGTGCAGGCCGCGGATGAGCGGCACGACCGCGCGGTCGCCGACCCAGTGCATGAACGACCGCACCTGCGTTTCGATGATCGCCTCGGCCCGCGCCACGGCGGCCTGGCGGCTTTCGATGCCGGCCTGGACGACCTGCGCCAGGTCGTCCACGGTGTACAGGAACACGTCGTCCAGGCGCGCGACCTCGGGCTCGATATCGCGCGGCACCGCCAGGTCGACCATGAACATCGGCCGGCGGCGGCGCGCCTTGATTGCGCGCTCGACCAGTCCCAGGCCGATCAGCGGCAGCGACGATGCCGTGCACGAGACGACGATGTCGAACCGCGACAGGCGCTCGGGCAGCTCGGCCAGGCGGATCGCCCTGCCCCCATGGCGCGTGGCCAGCGCCTCGCCGCGTTCCAGGGTGCGGTTGGCGATGGTGATCGATCTGGGGTTGTGGGCGCTGAAGTGGGCGGCGCACAGCTCGATCATCTCGCCGGCGCCGATGAACAGCACGTGCTGGTCGGCGATGCGGTCGAAGATGCGCTGCGACAGGCGCACCGCGGCCGCGGCCATCGACACGCTGTGGGCGCCGATCTCGGTGGTGCTGCGCACTTCCTTGGCCACGGCGAAGCTGCGCTGGAACAGCTGGTGCAAATAGGTGCCCAGGCCCCCGGCTTGCTCGGCCATGCGCGCCGCGTCCTTCATCTGGCCCAGGATCTGCGGCTCGCCCAGCACCATCGAGTCGAGCCCGGAGGCGACCCGGAACGCGTGGCGCACGGCGTCGTCCTGCGGCAGCATGTACAGGTGCGGGCGCAGCTCGCAATAGTTCAGCGCGTGATAGTGGGCCAGGAAGTGGCCGGACGCGTCGAGCGGGTCCGGGATCTGGCTGGCCGCGTACATCTCGGTGCGGTTGCAGGTGGACAGGATGGCCGCCTCGTCGCCGCCGCCCGCGCCTTGGCGCGCGAACCAGCCGCGCGCCGCCTGAACGGCCGCGGCGAGCTGGTCGGGCGCGAGCGCCAACTGCTCGCGCAGCGACAACGGTGCGGTAGTGTGGTTCAGGCCGACGGCGAGAAGTTGCATTCTGGGATGAGGGAGAGCTGGAACGCCGATTATACCCTCATGGGAGCAGGGTTTCAGGCTCCCACCCCCAGCTTCTCCAGCCGATAGCCATAGCTGTAGACCGGCACCAGGCGGAAGCCGTTTTCTGGACGCAAGTGCAACTTGTTGCGCACGCGCGAGACGTGGGTGTCCATCGTGCGCGAGGGAACCGGGCTCTCGCGCACCCAGACCGACTCGTGGATGTAGGCGCGCGACAACGGCCGTCCGATGTTGCGGAAAAACAGCAGCGCCAGGTAAAACTCCTTCTGGGTGACGTCGACGATGGAGCCATCCATCAGCAGCCGGCCGGGCCGGGTCTCGAACACGTAGGGGCCGAACAGGAGCTGTTCGGCGCCGTTCTGGGTCGGGTAGGCGCGCCGCAGCAGCACCGACACGCGCGCAATCAGTTCACTGCGGCGCAGCGGTTTGACCATGTAGTCGTCGGCCCCGGCGGCCACGCCGTCGACGATGTCGTCCTCCGCGTTGCTGCCGACCAGGAACATCGTCGGCGCGTTCGGCGCCAGCTTCTCCTTGGCGCGCCGCAACACTTCGGCGGCGTCGAGATCCGCGACCTGCCAGTCCATGATCAACAGGTCAGTATTTTCCTTACGCAACTGTCCCAGCAGCTCCTTGCCGCTGTCGAAGGATTGACAGTTGTGCCCAGCCCCAGCCAGGACCTGGCACACCAAGTCTGCCTGGCTCCGGTCATTGTCCAAGACGGATATTTTCATGATGGCGCTATCAATAAAAAGATGTTTTGTAGGATCAGTCCTACAAGATCACCTCAAAATATAACAGATTTTCACAAAAAAATGCTATGAAATAAGACATATTTCACATTTGAATCAGTTGGTCCGTCGCGCCGGGTGGTTTGCCGAATGAACGGTACACTGTCGGAATGGGAATTCCGATTGGATTCCGCCGCCGCCCGGCATGCTTGGCGGCGACGAAAGTGCAACACCATGCGAAAAGATAGCCCTAACGAACCGGCCTTGGCGCCGCCTTCTGGCGAGGACATTGCCCGCGTGCGCCAGCGCTGCCTGCGCCTGGTGCGCAAGCGTGCGGCCATTGCGGCTGGCGTGGCGGCGGTGCCGCTGCCGGGCATCGATGTGTTGACGGACTTGACGACGTTCGCCCTGCTGGTTGAGGAAATCAACCAGGCATTCGGACTGACGCCGCGACAGGTCGAGCGGCTTCATCCGCGCTTGCGGGTGCTGGTCTATGAGGCGGCCGCGGGGGTGGGCGGCATGCTGGTGGGCAAGTTTGTGACGCGCGGCCTGGCGCTACGTTTATTCAGGCGCGAGGGCGCGAAGGTGGCGGCCAAGACGGTCGCGAAGCTGGTGCCGCTGGCGGGGCAGACCGTGTCGGCCGCGATCAGCTTCGCGCTGTTCCGGAAGCTGGGGAATCAGCACGTCGAAGCGTGCGTCAAGGTGGTGCGGGAAGTGGAGGCCGCCGGGCGCTGAACGGCGGCCGCCGCCACGGCGGCCGCTCAGGCGTCCGGCAGCACCACGTTCACGTCGAGCACTTCCAGATTGCCCTGGCGGTCGAGCGAAATCTTGATGTCGTCCGCGCTGACCTTGGTGTACTTTGAAATCACCTCGATCAGTTCGCGGTGCAGCGCCGGCAGGAAGTCGGGGCCGGCGCGGTTGTTGCGCTCGCGGGCGATGATGATCTGCAAGCGTTCCTTGGCCGCCGTGGCACTCTTGGGCTTTTGGGGGAACAGGAAGGAGAGCAGTGCCATATCACTTCGTCCCAAAGATGCGCTGCAATAAACCCGGTTTCTCGTAATTGGTAAAGCGTAGCGGGCGCTCTTCGCCGAGGAAGCGCGCGACCACGTCTTGATACGCTTCGGCCACGTCGGTGCCCTTGAAATGGATCGCCGGGTTGCCCTGGTTCGATGCGTGCAGCACCGATTCCGACTCCGGGATGATGCCGATCAGCGGGATGCGCAGGATTTCCTGCACGTCCTGGTAGGACAGCATCTCGTCGTTCTCGACGCGCCGGGGCGAGTAGCGGGTGATCAGGAGATGTTCCTTGACCGGCTCCGAGCCGCTCTGGGCGCGGCGCGACTTGGCTTGCAGGATGCCGAGGATGCGGTCCGAGTCGCGCACCGACGACACTTCCGGGTTGGTCACGACCAGCGCCTCGTCGGCGAAGGTCAGGGCCATCAGCGCGCCGTGTTCGATGCCGGCCGGGGAATCGCAGACGATGTACTCGAAATCCATCTTGACCAGTTCGTTGAGCACGCGCTCGACGCCGTCCTCCGACAGCGCATCCTTGTCGCGCGTCTGCGAGGCTGGCAGGATGTACAGGTTGTCGCAGTGCTTGTCCTTGATCAGCGCCTGATTCAGGGTCGCTTCGCCGTTGATCACGTTGATCAGGTCGTACACGACGCGGCGCTCGCAGCCCATGATCAGGTCGAGGTTACGCAGGCCGACGTCGAAGTCCAGCACTGCGGTCTTGTGTCCGCGTATGGCCAGGCCCGAGGAAAAACTCGCGCTCGAGGTGGTCTTGCCCACACCGCCCTTGCCGGACGTCACAACGATAATTCTTGCCACAAATAAATCCTTTACAGTATCTGGTCAGTGTCTGGTTGTTAAGTGCGCGATGATGCCGGGCCGAGCGCTAATAGATCGATCCGGTCCCCGGTCAAGCGGACTTGCACCGGCTGGCGCGTCAGCTCCGCCGGAACGCCGTTGTCGAAGGTGCGGTAGACGCCGGCGATCGATACCAGCTCCGGCTGCATCGACAGCGCGAAGATGCGCGCGCCGGCATTGCCCGAGGCGCCCGCCAGCGCCCGTCCGTTCAATGGCGCATAGACGTGGATGCTGCCGTCGGCGATGATTTCGGCGCCATTGTTCACCACCGCGGTGACGACCAGGTCGCTGCCGCGCGCGTAGATGCGCTGGCCGGCGCGCACCGGCGTGTCGATGATCATCGTCGGCGTGGCCGGCGCCTGCGCCGCCACTGGCGTCGGCGCTGTTGGCGCCTCGGTTGGTGCCTCGGTTGGCCGGCGCGCGGCGCTCGAACCGTCGTCGAGCGCCAAGCCGCGCGCACGGATCGCGTCAACCATCTCGGGGCTGGCGCCGCGCACGGCGACCACGTTCAGGCGGTATTTCTTGAGCAGGTCGACCAGTGCCTGCCAGTCGATGTGCGGCGATTCGTGCGCGATGCTGCCTATGTCGATGAGCGCAAACTCGTCCTCGAAAAAGTCCGATACGCCCCCGGTCATCTGCTTGAGCGCCGCATCGATGGCCAGCGGGTGGCCGACCGCAGGATTGCCGAAACGGCAACGACCGTGGAAATCTTGATTTCGATGGGCAGGGAGGTCGGGCTCTTGGACATAAACGTTTCAGGTTGGCTTCAGCCGTGCATTCTACTGTGAAATTTACGGAAAAGGGCGACCGGCGAGGGCGACCGGCGAGGGCAAACCGGCACGTATCATTCTTCTCAGAAGTGTCTTGCTATTATGCTTTCCAAATAAAGGTGTTGTGCTAGGGGACAACAGCGCGCGGTTGCGCTACACTCGGTTGTTTTCCGTGGATAAGCTGATAAGATTGATGTTGCTTAAACACGAACAGAAGCGCCTATTTAGCATTCATGATTTCCCCGCCAGGATCCGGGCGCTTTAGCGCGGCCCTGCTGCGCGCGCTGCGCGTGGCGGATGGCGCAATGGCGGCGGGAGCGCCGCTACCTCATCAACAACCTGGCCCCGCGCCAGGACACCGGAGATTGAAATGGAAGACGTTGTAATCGTGGCCGCCGGCCGTACCGCAGTCGGCAAGTTTGGCGGTACGCTCGCCAGGATCCCGGCCGCCGAGCTGGGCGCGCACGTGATCAAGCATTTGCTGGCCAGGACGGGCATTGATCCGGCCGCGGTCAATGAGGTCATCATGGGCCAGGTGCTGACCGCCGGCGTCGGCCAGAACCCGGCGCGCCAGGCGTCGATCAAGGCCGGGCTGCCCGACATTGTGCCGGCCTATACCATCAACAAGGTTTGCGGCAGCGGTTTGAAGGCGACCCACCTGGCGGCCCAGGCCATCAAGTGCGGCGACGCCAGCATCGTCGTCGCGGGCGGCCAGGAAAACATGAGCGCCTCGCCGCACGTGCTCAACGGCTCACGCGACGGCTTCCGCATGGGCGACGCGAAACTGGTTGACACCATGATCGTCGACGGCCTATGGGATGTGTACAACCAGTACCACATGGGCGTCACCGCCGAAAACGTCGCGCGCAAGTACGGCGTCTCGCGCGCCGAGCAGGACGAGTTTGCGCTGCAGTCGCAGCACAAGGCCGAGGCGGCGCAGAAGGAAGGCAAGTTCAAGGACGAGATCATCCCGCTTGAGATCCCCTCGAAGAAGGGGGCGGTCACCTTCGATACCGACGAGTATCCGAAGCACGGCAGCACGCTCGAAGCGCTGGCCGGCCTGCGCCCGGCCTTCGACAAGGAGGGCACGGTTACGGCTGGCAATGCGTCGGGCCTGAACGACGGCGCCGCCGCCGTCATCATGATGAGCGCGTCGAAGGCGAAGCAGCTGGGCTTGACCCCGCTGGCGCGCATCAAAGCCTATTCCTCGGCCGGCCTGGACCCGACGATCATGGGCATGGGGCCGGTTTCGGCCACCCGCCTATGCCTGGAAAAAGCCGGCTGGCGCCATGAAGACGTGGACCTGATGGAAATTAACGAGGCATTCGCCGCGCAGGCAGTGGCCGTCAACAAGGAAATGGGCTGGGACACGTCGAACATCAACGTCAACGGTGGCGCCATTGCGCTGGGCCACCCGATCGGCGCCTCCGGCGCGCGCGTGCTGGTGACCCTGCTGCACGAAATGGTTCGGCGCGACGCCAAGCGCGGCCTCGCCAGCCTGTGCATCTGGGGAGGGATGGGAGTGGCGTTGGCGGTCGAACGCGACTGATTGCGCCGCAATCGTGAAAGTGACGGATAAAAACAGGAGAAGACAATGTCTAGAGTAGCATTAGTGACCGGCGGCATGGGCGGTCTGGGCGAAGCGGTCTGTATCAAGCTGGCGGCGCTCGGGTACACGGTTGTGACCACCTATTCGCCGGGCAACAAGAAGGTTGACAGCTGGCTCGGCGCGATGCGCGAGCAGGGCTATGACTTCAAGGCTTATGAGTGCGACGTGGCCGACTACGATTCCGCCCAGACCTGCGTGAAGCGGGTCGAGCAGGAGGTAGGGCCGGTCGACGTGCTGGTCAATAACGCCGGCATCACCCGCGACATGACGTTCAAGAAGATGGATAAGCCGAACTGGGACGCGGTGATGAAGACCAACCTGGACTCGTTATTCAACATGACCAAGCCGGTGTGCGATGGCATGGTCGAGCGCGGCTGGGGACGCATCATCAACATTTCGTCTGTGAATGGCCAGAAGGGCGCCTTCGGTCAGACCAACTATTCGGCGGCGAAGGCCGGCATGCATGGCTTTACCAAGGCGCTGGCGCTGGAAGTGGCGCGCAAGGGCGTCACGGTCAACACCATTTCGCCGGGCTATATTGGCACCAAGATGGTGATGGACATCCCGAGCGAAGTCCTCGAAAGCAAGATCCTGCCGCAGATCCCGATGGGACGCCTGGGCAAACCGGAAGAAGTGGCGGGCCTGGTGGCTTACCTATCGTCGGACGAAGCGGCATTCGTCACCGGCGCCAATATCGCCATCAATGGCGGCCAGCACATGTATTGATTGCACGTTGCTCGGATATTCGGACCGTTCTTCTGGAGCGGTCAACCCGTTGACAAACCCAAAAGCGCTCGCCCCTGGCGAGCGCTTTTGGGTTAACGCCCGGCCCCGGGGAGGGGGGCTAAAACGCGCACTGCCGAGAGAAGTAGGCAGTGCCCGGCGCGTACTCGATACGGGGCTTAACGTTTTGCTGTGGGCAGCTTCACGGCATCATAGAAGAAACCACGCCAATAAAAAGCCATTTTTCCACGGCCTTTAAGGAACGTTTCGGTGCATCCCAAGTGAATTACTGTCACGGTGTCAGGTAGTCCAAGGCGACCAACCGGCGCATGCGCGTTCTCGCGGATGTACTTGGCGGCGGGCTCGCGATAGCGCTCAAATACTGGCTGCGGACACTCTCTCCCGGCCAGCGAAATCTTTTCCGTGCTAATAAGCACTGTCTTGCCGACAAGCTGGGCCGCTTCGTCGTCGTCCATCGCTGTAATCTCGGACGAGTCGAGCACACGGGTCAGCTTCCACGTGCCCAGGATGTCGGCATTCGCAGGATGGGTCGCACGGGCCGGCGCGGTGCAGAAAACCAGCGCAAATACAGCGGCGGAGATACGCAGAAAAGGCACTTTGGGCTCCTTTGCTTACTTTTTTGCCACAACCACAGCCGTCTCGGTGACCCGAAACGGGGTGCTTTCCTCGGCGCGGCGCGGAACGAGACCACGCACGAAAATTTTTTTACCATTCACGCGCGCGGATGTCATCGACGCGATTTCTGAGGCGGCTGCACGGAAGTCGCCCCGATTAACGAAGTCGTAGACCGTGCTCGCGCCGGTGACACCGGCGTTAAATGTCAAGCTGACCAGGGCGTCAAACTGGCCTTGAGCCAGCTTCTGGTTGCGCACGTTGCGGATGACGCCGGCCTCGGCGGTGGCCACGCGACGCGAAAACTCGGCTTCTACGGCGGCTGCGCTAACTGGCCGAGCTAACTCTTCTTTCGTGCAAGGGTCCTTGTGGGCCAAGATGCCAGCCCCCCATGTGCAGTTGCCTTTACCTGGACCCATGTCATCGTAATAGTTGTAGACGTCGCGCTCGCGCCGCCGCATCCGGGCGCGGGCCTCCGGGCTCATCTTCATCCCGGCGTTCACAGATGGCGTAGCAGGGACATGTGCTTTTGTTGTCATGGCGTCTCCAATGCCGTGCGTTGATACGAACAATTTAAACGCGGTATGCGTCTGGTTCGTTGCTTTGCAACAAGCAGGCTCATCTAAAAAGCCCGAATAATTGTTGTTGACGGACAGGGGTCCGGATTACAAGCCTGGAGGAGAGCCAAATGGCCATCGATGTCTATTTGCAAATTGAAGGGATCAAGGGCGAGTCGGCTGACAGCGCGCACAAGAATTGGATTGAATGCACCGAGGTCCACTGGGGCATACACCAGCCCCGCTCTGCGACCGTGTCGACCAGTGGCGGACACACCGCGGAGCGCGCGGAACTGAAAGAGGTGGTTTTTGTGAAGATTGCCGACCTGTCGTCGCCAATCCTGATGCAGTACTGCGCCATGGGCAAGACAATCCCCAAGGCCAAATTCGAGTTCATGCGCGCTGACGGCGACGGCAAGCCTATCAAGTATTTCGAAATTGAACTCGAAAATGTGCTCATCGGCGGCATCGAGCCATCCCTTCATGAAGGCACTCTCCTGACTGAGCATGTCGGCCTGAAATTTTCGAAAATCAAGTGGCGGTACACTCAGCAGAAAGTCGGCGGCGGTGCAATGGGCAGCACTGTGGGCGGCTGGGATCTCGCAGCAAACAAGATCGCAGCGTGAGGCCGGGCGCAAAAAGTCCCTCTTCAGGGGGACTGCTACAAGGCTTGCTACGCGATTATGGATGGTCGTCGTTTGACAAATCGCCCAGGACTGTTCCGATTCCAACGTTGATCAGAAATCGCGCGTCGTCGTTATCGTCGCAGTCGTCCACGCACTTGATGCGAAAGATCATCCCGACACGGTGACTCGGGACAATTAGCCATTGTTCGCTCTGAGAGAAGCGCATCAACTCGGCATGTAGCGCCTTTCGCCCTTCAGGGGAGAGGTCGAACCAAACGCTCTCATTCCCCTTCCAGGGAACCCAGCCGGCTGCTCTGAAAAGCCCTTGGAGTTGAGCCAAGACCTCAACGGCTTGGGGAAAGCGAAGCGCCTCAAGCATGGGTGATGTCGAAATCGCCCCGACGACTGAATCCCCAAAGGTAATGGCGGCAAACTTCGTAGGCGGAAGCTCAAAGCCGATTTGGGGGTCGTCGTATTTGATGATGACGGCGGGCTCGGTAACGTCAATCGTGCCAAAGCCGTCCTCGTTATCGGGCGCCATGCCGTGGGCCTGCGCTGGATAGCTTGATCGCTTGACGACCTCATCATATGGCATGTATGCGCGCACAACGAGCACGGTCGGCTTCGGCGGGATCGTCACGTACGCCGTCGTGAGTGCGGCGATGGACGCCGCAATGAGAAGTCGAACGCGTTTGGGACTCATTGCACGCCTCCACCCTTGTATATCTCTTGTATCGAACGTTCGATCGCAGGCCGGCCGCCGGTTTTCAATAAACGGTTAAACTGCTGCGCCGCTCGGAAGACAAACGGCATCCGGTCATTCTCAGCCCAAAGGTGAACGGAGGTCAGTCGCGGGAGCCAGCTTGTGAATGTGCCGGCGGGTTTGCATTGCGCCGACAGCGTAAGCTGTATCTCCGCTGCGCCGCGAAGTTCGTTGACCCACGCGAACTGGTTCGCGTCCAGTGCTAAACGGGTATCCGTGTCGTTGTAAATGATCTTTTGGAGGATGTTGACCTGCTCATGTCGAGCCAGGTGATCTACGCTTTTCGCTATGTTGCCATTCTCGATTTCCTCGAAGCCCCACAGAATCTCCGGGAACGGGCGTCCGAACTCCAAGCGCTTCTTCGCCTCCTCCGGCCAGAGCACCTTATCCTTTATTTCGCGCCGATATTGCAGGCTCGTCCGCAATCCCTCGTAGCCGCGCATCATGTAGAACCTGTGCAGCGGATAAATATCGAGGAACAGGGAGAGGTTCCCGAGCGCCAGCTTCCCGTACATGGTATAAGCCCCGAGCGCTTCTCCCGTGCTGCCAAAGTCCAGGAAGTCTGAATTCCTGACGATTCGGTCGTATGCCTCCTTTAACGTTTGGGAGGCATGAAGCAAGCCGCACCCCACCTGTTTCGACGCGAACGCGGCAAGGCCCGCCCACTGAAAGCGTTTGTCGTGTATCCAGAGGAAAGCATAGGCCGAGTTGATTCGCCGGTTGATGTCATCCGGCTTGCTCAGCTGCTTGCCGGTCTTCGCGTCTGTTACCCACAGTTCCGCCTCCCTCTGGCACCGCAGCCATACAGCCGCAGGGTCAAGGATATTGACTCGGACATATTCAACCTCCTTGCCGTCCCTGAGCATTGGATAGACCTTACATTCCGGTAGCGGAGTGATGTTGCAGTTCAGCGGGATTGTGTCGGTGCCGTGCTTGATGAAGGGACCGTTGGGCATGTGTCCTCCTGGACCAGCAAAACGGCCGTGATGCTTGTCCGACGGCCGAGGAAGTGGCGTTCGGGTCAAGCTGTGGGTTCGGTGTCTTGCTCGACGTGCCAGGCGATCAATGCGGCACGCTCCGCGGCGGTCAGCGGCTTGGTGAAGCCTTCGGAATCGGTAACGCCCTCGATTTTCCGGTCGGGCAGTTCAAGTATGTAATGCCGGTTTCGGAAAGGCTTGTCGTTCGAGTCGCGGACAAGTTGGAGTGGCACAGCACTGTCCCTGGCCGCGATCGCCGGCGTTTGCGAGGCAACCGCTTGTAGCAACTCATTCATCCCGTCGACGTCGTGAATTGTCTGGCAGTTGTGGTTTTGGTTCGCAATCAGCTGTGGCGGCGGGCTGCAACCGCACATGCACAGGTCATGTTCCAGGGCGTATTGCTTGCCGTTGTAGGTCGCTTGAAGGCGCGGCGGCACGCATTTGATGACGCCCTGCTTCCCACAAGCTGGACAGTCGACCAGATCGCCATCCAAGGCATATTTCACGCCGTTGAGTGACATGAACGAGGTAGCTGTTTTGACAGTTCCGTCCGCCGTCGTCTTGGCTCCGAGCAGGATCAGGTAACGTTCGAACATGCAGCCCTCCT
>Ga0170475_107120174_pt1 | contig 13259 bp, 21 predicted proteins | sample Soicark_Litter_5_FD_111474 | JGI IMG/M metagenome (GOLD analysis project Ga0170475, IMG submission 111474) | Avena fatua rhizosphere microbial communities from Hopland, California, USA. Combined Assembly of 48 SPs | reverse complement strand
TTTTTTATTTGTTCTTCGTAAATTTTATTTAACTCGAATTATATATAATTCTTTAGTTTCTTATCCTGCACCTTCAAATCTTAGTATTTACTGGAATTTTGGTTTTTTAGCTTTTTTATTTTTGATGATTCAAATTGTTACTGGAGTATTTCTGGCCATGCATTATACGCCTAATGTTAATTATGCTTTTATTAGCGTAGAACATATTATGCGTGATGTAAATTATGGTTGGCTTTTAAGATATTTCCATTCAAATGGAGCTTCTATGTTTTTTATTATAGTTTATGTTCATATTTTTCGTGGTTTATATTACGGTTCTTATGTTTATCCACGTTCTAATGTATGGATAATCGGAGTTTTAATTTTATTGGTAATGATTATAACTGCTTTTTTAGGTTTTGTTTTGCCTTGGGGTCAAATGAGTTTTTGGGGTGCAACTGTTATTACGAATTTATGTTCAGCTATACCTGTTTTTGGTACCGATATAGTTTATTGGCTTTGGGGAGGTTTTAGCGTCGATAATCCTACTTTAAACAGATTCTTTAGTTTTCACTTTTTATTGCCTTTTGTTTTGGTTGCTATGACATTCGTACATATCTTTTTTTTTACATTTATCTGGGTCAAATAATCCTTTAGGTATAAGTTTTGCAAGTGGAACTTATGTTCCTTTTTATCCTTATTATATTATTAAGGATTTATTCGGTTTTATTATTTTTATGGCTTTTTGGTTTTATTTTGTATTTTTTGTTCCTAATGTTTTAGGTCATTCCGATAATTATATACCTGCTAATCCTTTAGTAACTCCTCCTCATATCGTGCCTGAATGGTATTTTTTACCTTTTTATGCTATATTAAGAGCAATACCTGATAAATTATCCGGTGTATTAGCTTTATTATTTTCTATTTTAATTTTGTTAATATTACCTTTTTTAACTTTTAGTTTCATTCGCACGTTTAGATTTAAGCCAGCTTCTCAAGTTATATTTTTTTTCTTTTTATTTGTAACTGTTTTATTAGGCTGGTTAGGTAGTAAGCCTGTTGGTTATCCTTATTATGAATTAGCGCAAATTTTTACTATTTTTTATTTTATTATATTATTATTTATGTTACCAGTTTTAAGTTTTTTCGAGAATTTTTTTTTTTGGGATCGTAATCCGGAAGATTTAGCAGACGAATTTTATAAAGAGGTTATTTTATATTATGTTAAAAATTTTATTAAATTTATCATTGTGGGTTTAATAGATCTAACATTAATTTAATATTAAATATAGTTCTAATTAAAATAACAGATTTAAATTATGTTTTTTTTTTCTTTAAGGTTATTAAGAGATTTTTTTTTAGATAAACAAAGAGAAAAGGCACGTTTAGAAGCTGAGATGAAAATGGTTGTTACGTTACGTCAATTTATAAGTGCTGGTGAGGCAAAGCCAGTTGCTCCTTTAGGGGTTATGCTGAGTCAATATTATTTAGCGTTAGCCGATTTTTGTAAAGATTTTAATGAAAAAACTTCAGCATTTACTATTGGTGTCCCTTTAACAGTTAAGGTTATTAAAACATTACGTGGTAAAGACTATAGATTAAATATCAGATCTCCCACTACTTCTTTTTTATTATATTGTGGTCAAGTTGGAGATACAAAGAAATTTAATGCAATAGATTTCCTTACTTTATTTGATATAGTTCGTTTAAAAAACAATTTTTTAAATTTGGCAATTAAAAGTACTGCTCACATAGTTTTTTCTGTTTTAAGAAATACATGTAATCGAATATATATTGATACTACACCTTTTTCTAATTTACAAGATATTAAGCAAGTTATTCAAAATTTAAATTTAGGTTTAAAAGATAAAACTTTAGATAATTTAGAAAAAGATTATTTATTGTTAAATTTCTATAACGATTTTAATTTCTTTTTTTTACCCTATATAAATAATTTTTTTCCTTTACTTTCAAAAATCTTAGATACTAAGCTTATTAAATTACGAAGAATGCGCAGAAAAAAGCGCCGCTTAAGATTTATTGCTCGCAGAGTTTCATAATAGTATTTATATATAAAATAAGATTGCATATGTGTAAAAATAAAATATTAAAACGCTCAAAAATTTTATATAAAAAATTTGTTAATATTACATTAGAAGCTACTTTTCTTGGAAATAATAAAATTTTGATACCATATGAAATTGACTCTGTTTCTAATTATTCTTTATTTAAGCGTGATATTATTCAGCACGGGTTTTCCATCTCTTTTTTCCCTCAAAATAGACTTAAAAAGATGGGTGCTTCTTTTTTGCATGGTTCTTTTATGATAGTGGGTGGTTTTGATGATAAGTTTGAATTTTCTGTTTTAGATAAAAGATTTCTTTCAAAATCTTTTTTTTTTGTTTGATGGATTTTTTTTCTCTCTACAAGTTATTGAAATTTTAAAAACTATTATTGGTTTAGGTAAACTTAAGTTTTACTTAAATATATGTTTAGATTTTTTATTGGATATTTTTACTGCCGCAGTTTTAAATTATAATAATTTATCAGTAATTTCTAATTTAATTAATTATGCCTACTTTTAATCAACTTGGACAAGCTTATAAACCGCGACGGCATAAACGACATTACAATAAGTCGCGTAAATTATTAAAGAGACCACAATTACGTGCAGTTTGTGTAAAAGTTTATACTATGAAACCCAAAAAACCTAATTCAGCTATAAGAAAGATTGCAAAGATAAAACTTAGTACTAATGTTCATACTTTAGCATATATTCCTGGACAAGGACATAATTTGCAGCAACATTCTGTAGTTATGATTAGAGGTGGTAAAGTACCGGATCTTAATGGGATCCATTACCATATTATACGTGGTAAATATGATTTTACTGGAAAAGAGCGATTTGAGCGTACAAATGCACGGTCTAAATATGGATTATCAAAGATAAAGGATTCTAAAGTTATTTAAATTTTATGGGCAAAAATAAGGTTTTAAGCGAATATGCAAATCAAGAAGATTCTAATTTAAATAAGTATGAGAATTATGCCGTGGTTTTAGAAAATCCTGAATTGCAATCAATTGTTATACGCAGATTTAGAAATACTCTTATACGAAGAGGGAACAAAATTAGAGCTTATAAACTCTTTAATTTATTGATTGGTTCTTTAAGAGCGAGATATCCAGAAGTTCGGCCATATGTAGTATTATTTTTAGCTTTAGAGGCGGTTCGACCAACAGTTATAATTTTTAATAAAAAAGTTGGTGGTACAACCTATAAATTACCGCTTTTATTATCTTTTGATCAGAGTTATGGTAAAGCAGCTCACTGGATAATAGCAAATGCTTCTGCTCGAAAAAAAGAATCAGCAAGATTTTTTAAAACGTCTTATTAAAGAAGTTTGTGTGAGTTATGAAGGAAGAAATTATAATTTAGTTAAAAGACGCGATGATTTGCATTTTTTAGCTCTTGATAATCGCCCTTTTTTAAAAAGATTGCATAGATATAGACGGTATTAAAAAAATTAGTTTATGGTTTCTTTTCGATTGCTGCAACTTTATTATAAAATATCTTTTTGGCGTGGTAGATCTATTGTACGATTTTTGGTTCCAATGCTTAAAAATAGTGGAAGAAATAACCGTGGTGGCATAACAATGTATCATAGAGGGGGTGGCTCTAGAAGATCTCTTAAGATAATTGATTTTAGACGTTTTGTTAGAAATATTCCTGCTTTTATATTAAGGTATGAAAGAGATTCAAAACGAACTGCTCCTTTAGTTTCTATTTGTTATTCAAATGGTGTTCTTTCATATATATTAGCTAGTCGTAATTTACTAATTCATCGGCCTTTAATTTCTTCATACAAAACGATTTTAAGATCCAGGCAATGCTTTACCTTTTTCTTCAATACCGATTGGATCTTATGTTCATAATGTGCAAAAAACAGTTAATTCCATTTCAACATTTGTTCGTGCTGCAGGTGAAAAAACGCAAATATTGCGTAAAATATTTCGTAAAGGCGATCGTTGGGCTGTTTTACGTTTACCGTCGCGTGAATTAAGAGTATTTCCTAGTAATATTTGTGTTACACTTGGGTTTTTATTGCAACCTTCTTATTTTAAGTCTTTTATTCTTCAAAAAGCCGGTCGTTCACGATTTTTTGGTAAACGGCCAGTAGTTCGTGGTGTTGCTATGAATCCTATAGATCATCCTCATGGTGGCGGTGAAGGTAAAACTTCAGGTGGCAGACCTTCAGTTAGTCCTTGGGGTATTTTAACAAAAGGCTATAAGACGCGTGCTAAAAATAAAAAATCATTATTTATTTTAAAGTCTCGACACATAATGAGAAAAAGAAAAAAATGAGATCTCCATGGAAAGGAAAATTTTATGATCATAGAATGTATAGGATTAGTATGTTTAGTGTAAAATCTTTGGCAAAATTACGTGGACGGTCCGCACGCAAAAGAGTTTTAAGATATTTTTGGGTAAAAAATTCTACTGTTCCTAAATTTTTACGTAAAAAACGTATAGCCGTTTATAATGGGTTTCTATTTCATTCATTTATAGTTCGTCCTTATATGCTTCAACGTAGAATAGGTGAATTTGTTTTAACTAAGTTAATTGGAACGTCTATACATAGACGAAAGAAAAGGAAGAAAGCCCAAAAAAAAAAAGCGTGGTAAATAATAATAATAGCCAATTTGGTTTAAAACTATGGGGCATATTAGTAATGCTGTTGGATTAAGACTTAGGCTATAGTAGGACATGGTTTAGTAGAGTATATGGTGATAATTTGCATGCTAGGCAAATATGTATCTAATGCTGCTTTTAGTGGTTTGCGTCGAGTTTTAACATCAAATCTTTTCCATCGTCTTAGGCTTTTTATATAGTCATACGCTGATATATTTTTATTTTTCGAAGAGACCATATTATAATATTTATGTATTTTTATATGATCAATTTTTAGAATCAACTTACGAGATAATATTGCGTGATTTTTTTATGGGTGATGGAGCGCATACTTCCACATTTTATACCTATTTTAAACATTATTTATCATTTGCTTTGCATAATAAATGGTATAAATCTAGTGCTTTTTTTGATAAGCTTGTTTATATTAAACCAATTAAAGTATTTCAAGTAGCTGGTAAGAGAAGACGTTTAAAAGCATCAACTATAAAACTTAAACATAGACTTAATTATTACAAATTTTGGATAAAACAGCTTGGATATCGTAGAATTTTTGCGCGAGCTGCTAGTCTATTTTTTCAAAAATTATATTTTAGACATAAAATTCCGTTAGGCAAAATGCAAGCTTATATTCTTTTTAATTTGAGATATGCTGGTAATAAGTTAGGAGCAAAAGTTGCTGATAGATTTATTAAATTTTGTGTTTCTTACAATTCGTTACACAAATTTCATTTTAAAATTTCTTTTTTATTTAAGTTTTTAACATATCTTTTTCCTATAATTAGTATTTCAGTTGTTTTTCGATCTAATTTTTATAATAAACTATTTATAAATTTGCATTCTAAATTTAAATTACATTTTAAATCATTTACACGTTTGACTCATTTTTGGGTTTGGCTTAAGCAAGTAAAATTAATTATAGATATTTTAACTATTTTGTTATCATTAATAAAAACTTCATTTATACTTCCTTTTAAACGCGCTATATATAGATACAAGTTTATAAAATTTTTATTTTCCCCTTATCATTTTTGGGCAGGTGAGACGACAGCAGTTGGTAGAAATAAGGTTACAGCGCAAAATTTTAATTTTTCGCCATTTTTAATGTTTTTGAAATTTTTATTGTTTAAACACATTAGACGTAAACTTTATTCTACTGTTACTCGCGCAACGGGACTCTTTTTATCTCAAACTTTTGGTCATAAAGCTTTTTTAAAATATTTTTTGTTATCTAATGTACAAATGGCTACTAGAGCAATATTATCATACGCTTTACGCCGTTTAAGATTTCGTTACACTATTTCTCAAATATTTAGATTTATGTTAGCTTGTTATCGATCTCTTGTTCGTGGCTTTCGTTTATATTGTTTAGGACGTTTTAATAGGAGACAGCGGGCTCATTTTATTAAAATTAACTTTGGTAAAATAGCTCTTGGTACACATTCTTCAAAAACTGATTATTCTTTTGGTAGTGTACCTTTGAAATATGGTGTAAGTAGTCTTAAAATATGGTTTAATAGAAAAAATTTTATACCAAAGAAATTAATTTTTTTTGAAAAAAAAAAAAATCGACCCTTATTAAAAAAAAACCTTCTAATTCGTTAAGTATAAATAAGAGAAAATCTTCAAAATCATCTAAAAAAAAAATGTTGTTATAGGACGCCCTGTTCATTTTGTTTCTTCTCTGGTAAAGATAACATTGTTACAAGTCAATATGCTATTAGTTTAAAATCACAAAATTGGGGTTTTATATCTGAGGCTCAAATAAAGTCTTTTAAACGATTTTTATTTATTACTAAAAAATTTAAACGTAAAATTTTTTATAGAGCTTATCCTTTCTTAGAAATAACTCGTAAACCAGCTGAAGTTCGTATGGGTAAGGGAAAAGGAAAAAAACTTTTAAAGAGATTATTTCCTATACGTCCTGGTCAATTCTTTATGGAAGCTAAATTAAATAGAAGATCTTTTAAATATTTGAAAAAATCTACTAAACTTTTAAAAAAGGCCGCAAAAAAATTTAATGTTTATATGCGTTTATCATTTTCTGATTTATAAAAATTAATGATTTTTAAAGAATCTGTTCTTCAATCTGTTGATAATTCTGGAGTTAAAAAAGTTAAATGTATCAAAGTTTTAGGTAAATATCCTTTTGCTATTCCTGGATCTATATTAGTTGTTTCTATAAAGCATGTAATAATACGAAAAACAACTAAAAAAAAAAAAAAACTTATTAAAAAAGGAGAAATCTTTAAAGCTTTAGTTGTGCGGACTAAATATGGTACTTTAAGAAAAATTGGTCAAATTATTAAAGCAGAAACAAATGCAGTTATTATTTTAAAAAAAGAATCTAAATTTTTACCTTATGCAAATAGAATTAAAGGACCTGTTTTTAGAGAAATTCGCCGTCGCCATTCTAAAGTCCTTGTTTTGGCTTCAAATGTTATATAAAAAAACAACACAATTTAAAAGTGTATCGGCACGAAAAATTTATAATATGGGATTTTTGTTGAATGATGTTAAATGGGATTTTATGCTTAAATTAAAAAATGACAATTTATATAATTTACCACGTTTTGATTTATTTTTTTGTAAATTAAAAGCTAAGAATAATGTTGAAGATTCTGTTAATTTTTCAAATTTAATGTTTTCATTGTTTTTACAATATCCTCATATTTCTTATTTTAAAATTTCTAAGCATAGTTTATTTAAGCAGACACGTCGTTTAGGATTTAGGAAAGTAAAGATTCGTAAATCTAAAGCTATAATTAAAATTATATTTTATTATAAAAATTTAATAAAGTCAAATAATATTATAAAATGGCACAAATTTTATTGGTTTAGTTTATTTTATTTTTTAGCGTTTTGGCTTTTTCCCAAGGATAAATTTTTGGTGTTTCCATTTAAAAAAATACGCAATCGTAAAATGTTTAAAATTAAATTTTTCGAATTAACTAATTTTTTGATGTATAAATTATATGAAGATGACGATGATCCACAATGGACTTTTTCACCTGCCCTTTTTCTAAAGATTTCAGGAGATTTAAAATTTAGAAAACTTTACATGAGTTTTTTTAAATTCTTTCCTTATAATCATGAACTTTCTAAAATAAATAGAGTTAAAAGTTTAAGAAAATTTGTTTTTTAAATGGTTTATTTAAAATATCGAAATAGTAAAAGAAAATTTATTTTTTTTAAGCGCGAATTTAAAAAACTTTTGCTTAAGTCATTTATGGTGAATGAGTTTATACCCGTAAGACAAAGAGTAAGATGTCGTTATGAAAATTCTATATTACCACGTACTACTAGTTTATCATTTTTTAAAAATAGATGTATTTTAACGGGCAGAGGAAATGCTTTTGAAAGAAAATTTCGTATTTCTCGTATGAAATTTAATGAATTAGCAGGTCGAGGTTTACTTCCAGGTGTAAAGCGATCCACTTGGTAAAGCAAATGAATAACTTATCTCATTTTCTTTCAATTTTAAAAAATTCTTATGTTAGAGGTGTTTATAAAGTTGATGTGGTTCCTAATTTGTCTTCAATTGTTCCTATTTTGACGATTTTTAAAAAGCATGGTGTAATACTTAGGCTACAAAAAAGCAGTTCATTCTAATCAATTTATTACTGTTTTATTAAATCCTGATAATCCGTATTTAGAAGCTTTTAATCTTGCAAGTTTACCAGGTAATAAAACTTATATTCCATGGGATGTTCTTAAAAGAAAATGGAAGCATTCGCCTTTTATGATAATAAATACAAAAATAGTATTTTAGATAAAAATGCTACTTTTAAATATTGTCAAGGTGGAGAGCCGATAATTTTAGTTAAATTTATTGGAGATGGTAATACACGTAAATAATGTTTAATTCAATTAGTAAATTATCAAATAAGTTTAAATATTTTAAATCACGTCGGTTTAAAATAAAGTATATTTATGATATTAATAATGACCGAAGAGTTTTTTGTATTAAGGGTCCTTTAGGTGTTTACTTTATTCGAATTAATAAAGCGATTTTACTTTCTGTAACTTCTTTTAATTTGTTAATTTTTTCTTCAATTAAATTTTGTTTGGGATTTTTAGCGTCTTTACAAACGTTAATTTATGGTTTATATAAGGGTTTTTTTGCAACTCTTAAGACTGAAGGCGTTGGCTACAAATTCATCAAAATTAAAGGCTTGAAAAAAGTACTTTCTTATTATCTTGGATTTGGTCATATTTTGTTTTATAAGTTTCCATTTAATTTTGTTTTTAGATCTTTAAAATTTCGTCTGGTTTTATTTAGTACTTCGCATATTTTGTTAGCTTATATGGCTTTGCAAATCCGTGGTTATCGTTCTCCGGATCCTTATAAATCTAAGGGTGTAAAATTTTTAAAAGAAGCATTAAAACTTAAGCCTGGTAAACAACGACAAAGATGATTTTGTTAGCTGGTAAAAAATTTAATAGACGTAAAGATTTACCAAATATAAATAGACTTGCTTATGGTATAGGATTGGCTAGGGTTCGACTTATTAAAACTTATATGGGCAGGCCTCGTGTTAATAATTTAAAATTAACTCCTTTTGCTTATCTTGATGGATTAGATTACATGGTTACTAGAAGGTATATGCTAAACAAATCTCTAATCCAAATGAAATTACGTTACTTAAGGCCTCATACTAAATTTGGTACTATAGAGGTTTACGAATGAAACAAGGATTGCCACGAAATGGCCAACGTACACATAGTAATGCTGGCACATCTCGACGTTTTAAATCAAAGAGGTTGAAATATTTTTAATTATCTGTTCGTTGATTTTCTGTTTTAAAAAAATTTTATTATCTTTATTAAATTTGTTAATTTGGTTATTTAATTTACATACTTTTTTTTTAATAATTAAAAATTTTAGAGTTTATATTTGGGCTTATATTTTTAATAAATATAAAACTTTGCCTAAACTTTCCAATAATAATAACAATAATTCTATCTCACTGAATCCTAAATTTTATTACAATTATAAAAAACATCAAAGACTAAATTATCGATTGCAGCGACGCTTTTATGCTGACAATTCTAGAATGCAATATTTATTAGCAGCTACTTATTATCAACTTCATATTAAGCAAAGCAAGAATAATATATTTTTAACATTGTTATCTTCCAAAGGATATGTTATAAAAAGTATTTCAGCTGGCTATTTGGGATTTCCTGGTCCTAAACGACCAACAACTTTTGCTGCTCAACAAGTAGGTGAACATTTTTCGCGATTTTTTTATGCAAGAACGTTAAATGCCTATTATCTAGTTTTACATTCTCCTTTAAATAATAATGTACGTACCGCAATATTTGGTTTAGTAGCTTTTTTAAATGATGCTATTTTAGGTATTTTAGATTTAATACCACGTATGCACAATGGTATTAGAAAGAAAAAATTACGACGCATTTAGACAGATTCTGCTTATTTGGTTTCCAAAAAATTTGAATATAACTCCGACTTCTGCTACACCCCTGTATTGTATATGCGTTTACACTCGCTCTCGCTGCTGTATTTATTGCTTTTAATGTCTACCTATTAACTAATAATTATATATAATTATTAGTTAATAGGTGTGGTGTAATAGGCTAACATATTCGTTTTGGGAACGAGTGATGCGGGTTCAAGTCCCGCCGCCTTGAAATTTAATATGCCTGTAACTTAATGGTTAAAGTGTTGGTTTGATAAACCAAAAATGTTGGTTCAATTCCATCCGGGCATATTATTTATCAAATTTAAAGGAATTCTTAGTTAACCCCAAACATTATTTAATTTAATACTTTAAAAATATTAAATGCTAAACCTTTTGGGGAGGGGAAATATAATGTGCTTGCATAAAAAAAAAAACTCGCGTATGACCAGACAGTGTAAAAGGTTGGATTTTATATTATTTAAAAGCTTAATTATAAATACTCGATACCATAGTAATTTTAACGAATTTAATAAATTTTTTTTTATTATTAATTTAGTGTGGAAAAACAAAATTTTTTTATTAATAAATATTAAATATACATGACGCGCTTTGGCTTATTATTATGCTTTTTAATAATATTTAATATAACCTGGCAGCTAGCCAGCGACGAAGGTCTTCATAATTATAACAAACGGCGTATATTTTTCCGCATGAAAACAAAAGAATTTAGATTCTTACGCCGTTGTTTAGACCAAGGCATCCCTTATAAACATTTTAATAGATTAATGTCTAAATACATGTGGCTAAATACAAAAATAAACGATAGTCCTTATTTGCGACATATGGTGCAAAAACATAACTTAATCCATCAACAGGATCTGCAAAAATTTATTCTTCAACACTACATAAACCATTTTGGATTAACATTCGAGCAAATCGACTCAGGGATCCTTGTTAATGATGAAAATAGAGTCTTTATCTTCACTATTTTGTTTGAAACACTCCACGTTTTGGCTCAGCTTCTATTATTTCTAGGTAGTAGAAAAAACGAAATAATGCAAGAAGTCGATTTTCCTAATGATTTGCCCAATTTAACTCGTTATCGCGTTTTTGCCTTAGGGTTAGAATTTATTTGGCTAGCCAACAAGCAAGACGCATTCAGAGAAAAAGCTTTTGTGCTTTATCCGTATTCAAAAGGTTATATAACAATGGATGAATTTTTATATATACTTGAGAAAAGTGGCTTTGATTATACCGATACTTATAAACTGTTAAATGTGGTTTTCAATAGAGACATAAGTAAAATACCCAATATAACCGACCATCAGCGTGCAACTATGGAGACATTCAAAGTAATATTACTAAATAGACTTGCTTCTCCACGCTTTGGAGCTGAAAAATATACCTCAAAATGTCACGAAAAAAGAAAATTTTTTTTGCGGGCATATTTTCAAGAGCCTCTAAACCCTCCGCGTAGACCGCCTGTAAACATGCAGGATTTTGAAAAAGTTTATTATGCAAACCTTACGCAGTCTCGCTTTTGGCTTAAAAAACAGAAAGTACCACATTGGGTTGCAGAGTGGGATAAAACTACACCTAGACCTCCACGATTTTAACTTAATATAATTTTTTGTATAATAATAATAATTCATTAACTAAGTTTTTATTAGTATCAGCTTTCAATACATATTCAAAATATTTAGTTTCTAATAATGTAAATCGATTTATATTCCCATTTATCGGAAAAGATTATTTTTTACGTTTTGGTTTACATTTTTTACAATCATCTTTTATAAAAGATGATGTAATGTTTAATTTTCCATTTATAAAAGATGATACTTATAATGGTTATTATTTTCTTTCAATGATGAGAAATACAATTGTTGGAAATAGACGGTTTATGGCAGATACAGAGCTTTATTATAAACAATTTATAAAGATATTTGAAACATCAGACAAACAAGGAGAGGGTTTTTATAAAACTACCTTTTTCCCTTTAAGGAAAAGTCAATATCCTTTTGTTTATACAGTAAATTCTCATTTATTTTCGAATTTTGGTGATCATTTATTCTTTGATCAAAGATTTTTTCTCAATGTTGTAAGAGGTTTAGGTAGAACAATAAATGCAAATAATTTTTTATTACTTAAGCGATGTTTATTTTTTGGAGAAAGTTTTACTCTTTTATTAAATCCGTTCTTTAAAAAATTTCAAAATGGTCTTACCACTATTATAATTCCTTCTTTAATGAGTAACGGGATATTATTAAAAAATACTAAAAAATTAAAAAAAGGAAAAGTATTTAAATACTTTTCCTTTTTTAATTTTTCTAAAGAAAAACCTTCTATAATGTTAAATTTTTCATTCCCCATTTTAATCAATAATATTAATTTACAGTCCTATTTTTCTATACATAGTAAAAACATTAATTATTTTGTAAATGATAAAGAAATAAAGTCTTCTTTTTTTTTTTCTAAACATAATTTTCTTAAAATTTTACATACAATTTATTTTGCTAAACATTTACAACAATTAGAAGTTTCAGTTAAAAATTTTACTACGGCAGTTTCATTTTTTCTTTATAATTTTTATAAAATGGACAGATTTTTTCCCTTTACTAAAACCTTAGTTAATATTAATAAAAGTTTATATAAACTTTTTATTAATATTAAAAATAATATCTTTTTTTTTAACAATAATATATTTTCTAATGTAATTATTAAAAATTATGTTTTTTATAAATTTTGCAATATAAAAACACTCGGTAAACATTTTTTTCTTAGCATAAAAGAAAATTTGAAACTTATTGCTAAAAATGGATCTTTTTTTGTCAACCATGGTTGTATTAATGATGATGTAGACCAAATGTGGTCCTTTTTTAGGATGATTTTAAAAATTAAAAGTAAAAAAGCACGCTTTGTTAATTTATTTATTAAAAGTAATTTTGCTTTTAAACTGAAGAAAAAATTTCAAATGAGTTTATTAAAGATATTTCGATTCTTTAAGATTAAAAAAAAGAAAACACTTTATTATAAATTGTTATTATTACCTAATGATTTTCTTTATTTAAAAGATATGGGTGGTAAAAAATTTTATTCTTTTCTTAAAAATTTTAAAGTGCAACATTATTATAATTTAATTTTTTTCTTTGTTCGTTTTATGCCTA
>Ga0170475_120991403_pt1 | contig 13260 bp, 4 predicted proteins | sample Soicark_Litter_5_FD_111474 | JGI IMG/M metagenome (GOLD analysis project Ga0170475, IMG submission 111474) | Avena fatua rhizosphere microbial communities from Hopland, California, USA. Combined Assembly of 48 SPs | reverse complement strand
CCGTCATATATTTCTCCGCCCGCGTGTAAAGATCGGCGCGAGCCGCGAACGATTTGCCCACAAGACAAGTGTCATCCAGGGTTTGAAACTCTTTGGGATCGCCGGTCTCGAGCAACTTTTTGATACGGTCGCTCAGGGTCGACTGAATTCCTTCCAGCCGACCTTTGATCTCTTTGAATAGCGGGTAATCCCGATTGGCTGCCAGCGCGGCTTCATTGACTTCGCGAACGCGGCCAAAGGCAGCTCCCGCGCTGGAGTTGACGGCGGATTGAAACTTCTGCTGCGCATTGGTGAGCGATACACCGCCTGCGAACAAAGGTGACTTGGATGCTTTGGCTTCTTCATCATCGAGGCTCTTGCGAGCGGATTCGACCGCGTGCTCAGCTTTGGTGAAATTACCATCCAACCCGCCCGCGGCCGCGGTGAACAGAGCCTGCTCATTGTCAGCAAAAGCGCGCGCTGCCGCGCGCACGGATGAAATCTGGTTCCAATCGGCAACGTAGGACTGAATTCCATTGGTGGCATTGCGCGCAAAGAGGTCTAACCCGGCGCTGATGCCTGAATTTACAGCAAGCGTATTGCTGCCTCCGCGCCCTCCGCTGAACCAACGCGGAGCCCACGAGCCCTTTGCTGCTTCGTTTGTGGAGTACGTCCAGGCCATCACCGAAACGAGATTGGTGTCCAGAGGGACATCCGCGGCAGCGACATAATTTTCGAATGCGCCGAGGAATTTCCGCGCGGCGTCTTCGTTCAATGTCCCCTTATTGGTACCGGTTCCCCGGGTCAGGATGTCCGATTCGATTTGAATGAGGGCGGCGAGCGCATCTGGCTCCCTCTGAACTGAGGCGGGATCCGCATCGTCATGCGTCATTTTCTGACGGCTCGCTTCAATCAACGGACGAATCACGCCGGCCTCAAAAACAATCCGCTGTGCATTGTGGCGATTCTTGTTGTACGTGTCCGCGAGGAGAGGGAAGAACATGCTTTTCTTCATCGGCTTTTCCGCAAGGTCTCGCAGCTTTGCGTGAAATTCTCCTAATGTGACCGGCTTGTTATCCACCGTTAATGTGTTGGTAGAAATAGCGGACATGAAGGTGCCATCGCCGCGGATCGGAACGATGGAGGACTTCCAAAGCTTATTGTCCCAGCCCTGAGCAGAAACTACATGCCAATAGTCGCCCTGGTCTTTAACGCCCCCGCGCAAACTGCCCATGGCAAACCAGGCAACGACGCAAAACAGCGCGAGGCCAATAAAACCACAACTGTAAAGGGCGATTTGCTGGCCCATCAACATGCGTTTGGTATTGGTCGCGCGGGTGACGAGACCTTTCTCGCGGAAAGCCTTTTCGAGAAAGACGTCGCGCAAAAAATAAGCACGTTCTCGCTCCCAGACTTTGCCCTCTGGCAATTCATCCACACCAACGCCAATGGCCTCGGCAAGTTCGGCGTCCAGCGCGGCGCCTTCGCGCATGGAGGATGAAAAATAAATGGCGCGAAGGAATAACGGCTTGGCAGACCATTCGCCGGCGACGAAAATGGTTTCGAGGTAACGACGAAGCCGTGAACTGAGCAACTCGAGACTGTGCGGCAGAGCGTAGAGCGAATCGACTTCGTCGGTGCGACGGCCTTCGGGATTTTCCGGCACTGGATCGCGCAGCAGGCCAAGGCGGCGGCGGCGCAAGCGAGCGGCAACCTGCTCCAGATGCTTGTCGACCATTTCAGGTTTGAAGGGCTCATCCAGTGGGTCCGGATTGGACCAGCCCATCATTTGATGCTGAAGCTGCGGATCGGTAAGGGTATCGAAGAATTCGCGGAAACCGTTAATCTTATCGCACTTGGTAACGGCAACGAACACGGGGAAGCGGACGTCGAGGACACGTTGAATGACGTCGAGTTGTTGGGCGATTTTGCCGGCTTTCTTCTGAATGGAATCGGCCGAGTCTTTGATGAGGCTGTCCGAGGGAATGACCAGAAAAAGCCCGTTGATGGGGCAATTGGGCCGATTCTTTTTGAGCAGGGAAAGGAACTCCCTCCATTCGCTGGTCTCACCCGGTTTGACTTCCTCGAACATCAAACGCCCCGCAGTGTCGAGCAGCACCGCATGATTGGTGAACCACCAATTCATGTTAATCGTGCCGCCGACGCCCTGAAACTCATCCTGCATGCCGGGCGGAAAACCGACATTACTGTGGCGAACCGCCTCCGTTTTCCCGGAACCAGGTTCGCCGACAATCGCATACCATGGAAGCTTGTAGAGGTCCTTGCCGCGAGATTTGTAAGCTTCAATTCCAGACTGAAACTTCTTGCGCATGTCATCCAGGCGAGCGCGTTGGCCCGGATCGCTGACACCGCGAGGCGTCGCCGAACTATGCTGCGAAATATCGCCGCCGAATTGCTTGTTCTGCTGCTTTTGGGTCAAAGCTTTCCAGCCGTAATAGGCGCTCGTAATGAGGGCCAGCAGCGCGATAAGAACGACAAGGAAGGTTTTTTCGGTTTGGCCGAGGTTCGTGTATTTGAAAATCACGAGCACTCCGACGAAAACTGAAAAATACAAGACACCAAGCTTGATCGGTTTGGGAACGCCGCCGAGCATTCCGCCCGTCGCCATCAACTGTTTTAGAATCTTTAGAATCTGTTCCATAGTCCGTGCTAATTCTACTTCTGCGCTGCAAGGTCCTGTTTGAGCACCTCATCTATCGACGTGTTCAGGTTCTTTGAAGCTTGGTGATACATCAAAAAATACGAAATCAGGACTGCAAGCGTGAAGCCTGCAAAAATCATTCCGACGATGACCATCCGGCTGCTCGGAGGTTGAACCAGATCGCGTGTATCAACCTTTTCGTATGTTTCAGGGCAAATGCGCGCGCTCTGATCGTTCTCGATCAGATGGCGAATTCGGGGCGCGATGCCGAGCATCGTCTTGCGCAGAAATTCGGGCTGCTTGAAATATATCCCTGTGAACCCGAGGCCGATGCAGGTATAAAACAGTGCCAGGCGTTCGGCGGCGTCTTCACCGCTTTCTTTCAACGTTTCATCGAGCAAATCGAAAAATTTTTCGTCGCCCGCAAGCTCCTGCCGATCGTATGCCAGCCGATTCTGGTTCCATTGAGCGGCAAACGGAAGCGAGCTTTCAGAGATCATCGAATCGACAAAGAAGATCAACGGTAGTTCGATTTTTCTCGCCTGCTGTGAAAGCCGCATATCTGAAGCAGCCTTGGACATCATATCTTCAAAGAGCGCCTTTATCTCCGAGCGCGCGACGGTGTAATCGAGACTGGCGGTTTTTGCGGCCGCCGAGGCTGCTACACCTGAAGCTTCCGGTTTAAGCGAAAGATAAGTCGTGTCACCAGTACCTGGTTTGGATGCGCCTGCGCGACGGGCAAAGCGGTTCAATCGGCAGACGTGCTGGAACAGAGGTTCGGTTAATTGCAGGAGTGTCATGTTTTTGCGGAGCCCGCAGGAACGGTCATATATAGTGTGAAGGAAGCGTCGGACCAATCGAGTTCGCCACCGGTCCACCTTATGGCCGCGGTTTTTTCGGTCTGAATCTGCTGCCACATGCGGGCGCTGTTGGCGCGTTCGAGGCGGAAATAATGAAGGTCAGCCGCAGCCGGCAATTCAAGCGGCGCGTGACGCTCCTCTTTCAATTCGATGCCGCGGATGGCGCGGGTAGCCAGGCTCTGGGGCATGAGCTTGAATCTGTCGCCATCTTCGACATAACGCGCGACCGCTGTTGGATCGAGTTTGGTTTTGATTCCGAGAAAATAGGCGTTGGGCTGGGTGAAATGCTCGGGAGAAAAACTCGTCGTGAGCACGCCGCCGACATCCTTGAATGCGAGCTTGAGAAAGCTCGGAGCAACTGCGCCGCGAAGGAAGGAGCGAATCTTATTTGCCAGTTCGCGAAAACAAAGGAACTGATTGTCATGCCGGTAAGGGGCGCTTTCAAATTCGTCGCGGTCCGGATGCATCGCGGCCAGTTCAGCAAGCAATTCACGCAATTCGAGATAAAGGGTAAAGGGCGTGGCGACTGGTGCCTGAATGATTGATGGCAGCCGCGCGCTATAGCGGTTCAACGTGCGCAACCGCATTACCTGCTCGAATTGAACGCCGCGCATGGTATCGATGCTGAATCCGCCGCGGGTCACTTGCACAACGAGCTCTTTTCGGCTCGCCTCAACCTGACTCACGAGATCGCGGACCATTTCACGCAACACGGGCGAGCCGCTTAACATCATGCAAGGCGGAACAAATTCCGGATCTTCTTTGGGCAGGCCAACATCCTCTCCCGTCGCGCGAACGATGCGCAAAAGCGGAAGCACTTCCATGTCCGACGCGTCTTCATGCTCGAACATTAGCCGCGAATTTATTTTGCGAACCTGTACCGGCTTTGGATTTTCACCGGTGTTTTCATCGTGGCATTCGATTTCACCGATGCGATAGAGGAGCTTCACCCTTGTGTCAGCATCGTGCGTAACCGGCACCGTATTGGCGCGGCTCTCCTGCCAGAGTGGAACGGCCAGAGATACTGTGAAGTTGCCGGCCCCTTTGGAAAAGGCCTGAGCAATATCCAATGAAGGCAATTCGGCAGCGGCGGGATAATTGACTTCCAACCCGCTGGGCATAATTGCCCGCAATTTGTCAAAACGGACGCGTTTGTTCTCCAACTCATCCCGCGAAAGGCGCGCCTCAATGACACCATAGGGATAGGGCCAGCCCAGCCGCCGCTCGGACGCGATCTCGTCCTCGAGACTCTTCTGCATCCGCTGAAAATGGTGCGGCTGCAGAAACAGCCCTTCCTGCCAGTGAATTTTTACAGACATAATTTTCTAACTAACCGGCGACACGGCCCAGCATGAGATTTTCAGCCGCTTTGGCGATGGCCTCCTGAATTTCGTGCTCGATCGCCGGCTCGGATGCGTGCTCTTTGGATTGCTGAAGAAATTTTTTCCAGCAAGCCGATTCAATGCTCTCAAATGTTTTCTTTTCCATCTTCGCCCAGTCTTCAATCACTTCGGGCGAGAGGCGGCTGACATATTTTTTGGCGTAAGACGCACCGGCGCGGCCGACGGCTCCAAGCAACCCCGCAATCAAACGGCGTGTCTTTTCCACCGGTTGCGCCAACTGCGCCGTTGAAACTTCGGCGTCACCGGCCAGGTATGAACCAGCCAGCCGGTTGAGTTCCGTTTCCTTTCGAACGGCCGATTTCGGAGCGAGCTGTTTCCAAAGCGCCCACGCGAGCTGATCGAGAGTCAATGCGAGGTCCGCCGTAATCACCAGCAGTTTCACGGCCCGTTCGAGTTGAAGCGGTTTGCCCGCCGGCAATCCCAGTTTCTTCTGCAGCTCAGGCGGCAATTCAAGAAAAGCGTTTGGCGATTCCTTAAGGCTGAGGCCAACCGCCTGCAGTTGGTTGGCAAAAGCAGTCCTGGCCTCCGGTGAAAGTGTCGGCGCAAGTTCAACGAGTCGCGCGACAAGTTCTTCCGGCGTCAGGGGCGACGCGCCGACAGTCACGTCACTCCGGGGCGCGGAGCGAACTCCTTCCCAGGCTGGAAAACGTTCGGCAAGGGTATCGAGATAAACTCTTCTTTTGGTAGGTGAAACCGGTTTAAGGGCGCGCTCGATTTCTTCAATGATGTACCCCTGCCTGACTGAAGAAGGATCGTCCGCAAAATTTGCCTGAATCAACCGCAGTCGCGACGCTACGCCACTGGCCCACAGAGCTTCCTCAGACAGATGCGATTCCATACAGGATTCTGCGCTTACTTCAAACGAAGCGCGTTTGAAAGTCAACCAGAATGCCGGACTGCACAGCACTTTGCCGCATCAGAAACTCAGCAATGCACCCAGATGCATTCGCGAGTTATGTTCGTTCAAGCCTTTCTCGGTGAGCGGAAAACCGTAATCGAAGCGGAGCGAGAAATTGTGCCGCAGGCTGTAGCGCAATCCAACACCGGTGGAGTAAAGGGTTGGATTTGCCGGCTCGCCCGGTTGCGCGTTGATCACGTGCAAATATCCATAATCGAAAAATCCGAGTAACTGTAGCTGATCCGTTACCCCGGGAAAGTTGAGGATATTGGCGAGCGGGATGGATGGTGATCTGATTTCATTATTGATTATCCAACCTGTGTCACCGAGCAGGACCCGTTCGTCGTATCCCCGAACCGTATTGTATCCCCCCAGAGCAAGTTCTTCGCTGGGCAGAAGTCTTTCCGTCGAGTATTGGCCCCAGGCACTGAGGAGCCAGGAAAAATTCCATGGCAAGCGGGTGATGCGCTCGACATTCAGGCGGCCGTAAAAATACTGTGATTTCGCACCCGTTCGCAGCGCGTTAAAGTCACCGCTATGATTGAATTCGCTTAGTCCACTCGGGCTGTAATAAACTTCCAATCCGGCCGAAGTTTTCCCATACCGATCCGGCAAAGTTCCGCTGTAGGACAAAACAAACTGGTCCACGTCCGTATCCGAGGTGATCACTGGTGTCCCACCTGCCAAAAGGTTGTTATTGCTGCGCTTGAAATCAAATCCGAGCGCCACTTGACTGCGGTATTTTTTGAAGTCAGGAAGAGGTATCGAGTAGCGTCCGCTCACTTGCCAACTCACGCCGTCCGCGGTCGTTCCCACGACGCCGCCTGACTCAAAGTTGGCTTTTGCGTCCACATACGCGCCGTAAAGCATCAGCGTGTGGCGCCAAGGTAGCGGGGCGACATAGTTCATTGAATGCGCTTTGAGCAACTCAAAATCGATGTCGGTCGCGTATTGGTAGTTCAATTGGTGGTCGAGAAACAATGCATTGCCCCAATTGAACCCGGTGATGAATCGATCCGGCCCGGTAAAACGCGTTCCGCTATCTTCATAACCTACATAAGGACGAAAGGGAAAGCGGTCATTCACATCCAATTGGACATCCGTGGTTCCCAGTTTTTCGCCGGGCTTGAAGACCACATCCACCTGCCGGAAAGGATTGTTATTCAGCCAATCGAGATCTTTGCTCAACTCGACGGAATCAAGGGATTCCGACGGCCGCAAGCGCACGCTCGATCTGATGAATTGATCGTGAAACCATTTCACTCCGTCGTTCTTGACGCTGATATTCCCGACTTTACCTTCCAGAAACCAAACCTGAAGAAGGCCGTTTCCGATGTCTTGTTCAGGCAGAATCACGTCAACCAATAGCCGGCCATGCTGGCGGCAATAGAGAATGATCGCGTCTTCCAGGTCGCGGATCGTGTTTTCGGTGATGGTCTTCCCAATAAACCGACTCTCGACCATTTGTGCAAAATCAGGATGTTGAAGAATCGGAATGTCTTTTACCTGCAGGCCCTTGGCGTTCGGAATGCCGCCCTCAAGAATTTCGGCGCGCGTTTTGACAATGACGATGGCCTGGATAGTGAGGTTCGGTTGATCGGGATTTATCGGCTTGTCCCCGGAAGGAGAACGAGGCGATTTGGGTTGCGCGACAATCACTGGCGCCGTCGGTCCCGGCGGAGCGCCTTTGGGAGCCACCTCCGGTGGAAGTGGACTGAAGACTTGTCCGTGTCCGCTGAGTACTGAGAACAGCAGACAGGTCACGAACAAAACTTTGCTCATTAATTGGTCCTTTCTGATGGTTATAGGGTTCCCTTTGGCCCGAATGAACGCGGCTCAACGAGGAGTCTGAGGGCCGACGGTGGTGCCGCTGGCCGCGATTCGCCCGGTGGTCCATTTAGAAGCGTCTTCGACTTTATATTTTTTCTCTTCGACTGCCACGAATGGAACCTGAAGGAAGAGTGTGCCGATCGAGCCGGGCGGTAAAATCTTGGATGCCTCACTGACGTCAATCGCTGCGCCACTGAAACTCGTTACCTCGATGCGGGGCACCGGCAGAATCGCCCCGGCAAGCAAGCTCGCCAGTTGGTTCGCAAAGAGTTGGACGTCGATCTGGATGCCGCCGCCAAGGATGTGCAATGCACCGACGGTAACGGGTTTGACCACCGACGCATTGCCAGAAATTGGGCCGGTGTTGATGTTGCCAATCGTCAAATCATGCGAGGTAATGTGGTCGATTTCACCCTGGCTGAAATTCAGGCTGCCGGCCACATCTGTCGGTCCGAAATGCAGCGGGCGCAAAAGGCTGAAGGGCTGCAGCAACATATTTCCAGCGCCGGAGCTGAGCGTCCCGGCAATGTCCATGTTATCGGCGGTAAAGGTTACTCCGCCTTCCCCATGCACGCTCGCGCCCGAGGCAATCGTAATCCCATTCTCCGCGCTGCCGGTCGCGAATGTCAGGGTTCCGCTTCCGGCTTCCACGTCAACGGTCGCAGGGGTATTGTTCACGGTGATGTTCCCGTTTCCCGTCGTCACTGCGATGTTGTTATTGTGCGAATCGAAACCGTTAACCCCGGCCACCGAGCCAATTGCAATCGAGTTCACATCGTTGTATTGAATCGCTCCCTGTGCATCAATCGCGACGGTGTCCACCTGATTGGCGCCATTCAAAGTAACGCTGCCGGCTGAAGTCACGGCCGCATTCGGCGCGACGATATTTCCCGATTGCGTAACCGGACCACCGGCCGTGAGGCTGAAGGTTCCGTTAACGGCGACCCCGGTAATGTCGAAGGCGGTGGTATCCACGACGGTCACGTTGTGGAGGATCCCACCACCGATCACTGCAAAGTTCACGGGACCGTTAAAGGTGTTGCCGCTTTGATTGAGGATGATGGAATTGCCACTCGTTGTCGCAAAGTTAGCAGCGTTCCCGACGGTCAAGTTGCCGCTGTCGGTGATGTCACCCCCGGCGTTCACGGTCAATGAATCAGAAATTGTCGATGCGCCGAGGTCGATTGCGTTGACGTCCGTGAGGAACACGGTCCGGCCGCTGACACTCACTGCCCCGCCAAAATCATCTGCATCATTGAAAATGATGTCCTTGCCAGCGCCCGCAGCCAATGTGGTCGTGCCAGCCACGGTGACGTTTCCGTTGTCGCTGATGAGCCCATTGCCATTGACATTCAAATTACCGGCTACGGTCAGAGCGTTGAGAGTAGTTGCACCATTGTCTGTCGCCGCAAGATCGCCGCTCACCGTGCCGCCGACCGTCAGACTATTCACATCATTCAGCGTCACATTATGGCCGCTGACGATAGTCACCGCTCCGCCGAAATCATCGGCGTCATTCAACGTGATGTCATTCCCCGAGCCTGCCGTCAGCGTAGTTGTCCCGGCGACGGTCACAACTCCGTTGTCACTGATCAAACCGTTGGCCGTCGCGTTCAGATTGGCTCCGACATTCAATGCGTTGAATGCCGTCGCTCCATTGGCGACGGTTGTCAGGTTGCCACCCACGTTTCCGCCCACGGTCAAACCGTTCACATCGACAAGCGTGACGTTGTTGGCGTTAACAATACTGACCGCGCCACCGAAATCATCCGCGTTATCCAGAACGATGTCATTTCCGGGTCCCGCATTGAGAGTTGTAGCTCCTCCCACGACGATGTTGCCGTTATCGGTGATTGAACCATTCGCAACCACCGTCAGGAGGCCTCCAACATTAAGCGTATTGAACGCCATCGGCCCGCCAGACACCGTCGAAAGGTCGCCCGCGAGTGTTCCCCCGACCGTCAAACTGTTGATGTCATTCAACGTAACATTCCTGGCGCTGATGATGTCGACCGCCCCGACAAAGTCGTCCGCGTTATCCAGCGTAATGTCATTGCCTGAACCGGCCGCGAGCGTCGTTGTCCCACCCACGCGGAGGGCTCCGCTGTCTGTGATTGAGCCATTGGCGGTCACGTTCAGGTCGCCATCGATCGATAAGCCCTGGATGTTGAAAGCGCCGCTGTTCCGCACGGTGACATTGAGCAAATTGCCGATACCACTGGAAACGAAATTAACCGGACCACTGAAAGCATTTCCCGCATTGCCAAGAAGGACCGACGCTCCCGGGAGCGAGGTGAAAGTCGCCGTGCCGCCCACGGCAACGGTTTTGCCGGCCACCTGAGTAATGTCGCCGCCTGAGGTGAGCGACAAATCCCCGTTATTCACGGCCACATTGTCCAACGCCGTGGCACTCGCTTCAGTCACCTGGACCGACGCGCCATTCGCGGAGCTTAAGCCAAGCGAGCCGAAATTGTTTCCGCCGCTGTTTAAGGTGATGTCTCCATTGGCGCCGGCGCCGGTGGCCGTAAACGACGCGAGGCCAGCTATATTCAGCGCGCCACTTTGAGTGATGGGGCCACCAGCATTGACGCTCAAGGTTCCGTCGAGGGTCAGAGCCTGGAGATCAAATGAAGTGGTATCTGAGACCGCCACGTTGAGCAGATTTCCCGGAGTCGCTGCTGCAAAACTGACTGTGCCATTGAATGTATTGCCAGCATTGTTGATTAGAACCGAATTACCCGCAGGCGCTTCGAAAATCGAATTGCCCGGACCGGCCAAAATCGTTTTGCCGCCGACCTGCGTAATGTCTCCGCCCGAGACGATGATTACGACTCCATTAGGGACTGAAACGTTGTCCAATGCAGTGGAACTGGCTTCAAACACCAAAACTCCGTCGCCGTTCGCTGAGTGAAGGCCAAGGGAACCGAAGTTATTACCTGAATTTGCGAGCACGATTTCTCCGTTAACGCCAGCGCCACTCGAGGTGAAATCAGCCAAACCACCGACAGTGATGGTTTTGCCGCTTGCCTGGCTGATTGGCCCCGCCGCGTTAATTGTCAGCTTGCCATTGTTTACAGCAATGGTGTCCAGCAGCGTCCCGGCTGTTCCTCCGCTTCCAGCGGCTTCGGTTACCGATACAGCCGAACCATTCGCGGAGCTCAGTCCAAGGGAACCGAAATTGTTCCCACTATCGTTCAGCGTGATATTCCCGTTGGCGCCGCTGCCGGTCGAAGTAAAAGCAGCCAATCCACCCACATTTAACGCTCCACTTTGGCTGATCACATCACCTGAATTTGCGGTCAGGTTTCCGTCAATTGTCAACGCTTGCAGGTTCAAGCCGACGGTGTTGAATATCGTCACATTCAGAAGATTGCCAATCCCGCTCGCCAGGAAACTCACCGCGCCACTCAGCGTATTTCCGGCATTGCCCAAATTGATCGAATTACCAGCCGGCGCGGTAAAGCTCGAATTCCCGCCAACAGAAATTGTTTTTCCGGCAACCTGGGTAATGTCGCCCGCCGAGTTGATCGCGAGGGTCCCGCCCACGGATACATCGTCCAGCGCAGTCGCGCTTGCCTCGCGAACTGACACAGCCGCGCCATTGGCCGAATCCAGCGCGAGCGAGCCGAAGTTATTTCCGAGATTGGCCAAAGTGATGTTCCCGCCCGCGCCACTGCCGGTTGAGACAAAAGACGCCAACCCACCCACAGTGATCGTTTTCGTCGCGACCTGGCTGATGGCACCGGCGGAGTTGATTGTGACTGTGCCATTATTAACCGAAATGTTATCCAGCGCCGTCGCGCTACTTTCGAAAACCGAAACTGAATTTCCATTCGCCGAACTCAAGCCGAGCGAGCCGAAATTGTTTCCTGAATTGTTTAACGTGATGTTCCCATTAGCGCCGACGCCAGCGGAATTGAACGAAGCCAAGCCCCCAACCGCGATCGTCTTGCCGGAAACCTGGCTGATCGCGCCGGCAGAATTAATCGTTACCGAACCGTTGTTAACCGAAATGTTATCCAACAGGGTGCTGTCCCCCTCGCTGACCTGAACCGATGAACCGTTCGCAGACAGCAGGCTGAGCGACCCAAAACTATTCGCTTCGTTCATCGTTATGTTCCCGAGTACGCCTGCGCCATCTGTTTTCAAGGTCATTAGGCCGCTGACGGTCAAAGTCGCGCCCGCGTTCTGGCTGATTTGCAATCCGGATTCCAGGAACAGCGATGGCGCATTCAGCACCGTGATAGGCGCGGTCACCGTAATCGCTCCACTGTTGGCATCACCGATCTTCAGCACGTTCGCCGTGATATTATTAACTTCCGTTCCCGTGAGGCCGAGGGTCGTCGCGGTGTCATCGGTGCCGATCGTGATCGAGCGCGCAGCAGTGCTTCCATGCAACAGAGCTGTGCCAGTCGTCGTCACGGTGCCCTGAATATCCATCTGGTCCGCAACCAATGTCACACCGGCATCGCCATTTACATTGGCGCCCAAAGCAATCGTCAAAAGATTATTCGGTCCCGCCGCCGTAAGGGTGACCGAATTGGCTCCTGCATTCACTCCGGTAACACCATCAACGCTTCCTACTGTAACCGCATCCGCATCTCTGTAATTGATGTTGCCGCCAGCAGTAGCTGCCACCGTGTCCGCGTTGTTGTCTTGATTAAGCGTGATTGCGCCACCGGCACGAAGTGCAAGGCTGCCGATGTTAATGGTGTTGCCACTGCCCTGGCTGATGTTTCCACCGCTCTGCAACGACAGCACCGTCGTATTCGCCGGAGCAATCGCTGAATCAATCGTAATATCCCCGCTGTTAGCGTTGCCAATCTTCAAAACCCCTGCCGTCACAGCATCTAACTCGGCAGCCGTAAGGGCCAGCACACCGGGATTTTCAAGTCCGCCAAGACTGATATCAGTTCCATTCTCGAACTGGCGAAGCGTGACGGTCGAAGAGCCGCCATCAATGGATGAACCAGTAAGAGTCATGTGATCCCCGACCAGCGTAATGCCCCCTGCCCCATGAACCGTCGCTCCGGAACTGACCGTCAGTCGGTTGTCATTGGCCGAACTGCCCGAAGTGAGGCTCACAGTGCCAGCGCCCGCATCGACGTCATTCGCAGCCGTCGTATCATTAACAAGTAAATTCCCATTCACCGTCGAAACCGAAATCGAATTACCACCAGAACTCAACCCGTTGACTGCGCCGACCGTCCCAATCGTCAGTCCGTTCGCATCAACATAGTTTATGGTGCCATTTGGGTTTCCAGCGAGTGTAACCACATTATTGCCGGGCCGCGTCAGGTTGAAAGCGCCGGCTCCCTGCAACAGAAGACCGCCGCCGACAATTGCACCGGCAGTCTGATTTGCGCCACCCGCCGTTGCATTCAATGTGATCCGCCCGTTATTGCCAGCAGAAGAGCCAGTGCCGCCACTCGCTGTAACATTGCCACCCAGGCCGATTCCGGTTCCCGCTGCCAGGCTGATGTTCCCCGCGTCGCCCCCATTTACCGGAGCGTTCCCGCCACTGGATGAAATGTCTCCGCTCGTGGTCAAAGTGGTGCCGGCTGAAATAGTTATTGCCGCGCCATTCCCCCCGCGAATGCCCCCGATAGCTGACAAAGCGTTGTTGAT
>Ga0170475_107393843_pt1 | contig 13262 bp, 9 predicted proteins | sample Soicark_Litter_5_FD_111474 | JGI IMG/M metagenome (GOLD analysis project Ga0170475, IMG submission 111474) | Avena fatua rhizosphere microbial communities from Hopland, California, USA. Combined Assembly of 48 SPs | reverse complement strand
CGAAGGATTTGCTCGACTGGCAAGGCGCAAGGAGGCGGCATAGCGTGCTATGCAAGGACGAGCAACGCGACCAGGCGGACAAAGACGCGGCTTCCAACCTTGCAAATTCACTGAGATGGGATACTAGTAGCCAGCCGATAGCTACGCTGGCAAAGTTCGACAGGAGAATTACCTCGACCTCGATCGCCGCAACATCGTCCATCCAATTCAACGTGACTGGCTACTAACGGACCGCTGAAAAAGGAGATAAGTCTGAAATCCTGACGCTCGCCCGGCTGCTAGCTGCGGCTTGGCTCTATTTTAAATGGCGTGTCAAACACACTTTCGCCAAAATACAGCAGAATTATCGATCTCTATCAGAGCATCCTGTATACGCTCTTTCCCTCTAAACTCGTCGACAGCCTCTCTACAGCCCGGAAATGAATAGTAATCATCAACTATAATGAAGCCACCTGGTGAAACTTTAGCATACAAATGCACAAGTGCATCCATGGTCGACTCATAAAGATCCCCATCAAGTCGCAACAACGCAAGTTGCTGTATTGGGGCGCCAGGTAAAGTATCTTTAAACCATCCCTCGAGAAAAACAACACTATCATCCAATAAACCATATCGCCTGAATAATGACTTCACCTCTTCTAGAGATATAGCCAGACTAGGAAATTCGGTTTTACTAAAATCAAGATCAACTTCGTGCGGGCGACTAGGCTTCGGCAGCCCTTGGAATGAATCAGCAAGCCACACGACACGATCATCAACATTATGAGCAGAAAGGAAACCTTTGATGAAAAGTGGGACGCCTCCTTTCCAGACGCCTGTCTCTATGAAGTCACCAGGTATATTGGATTTTAATATCGCATCAAGACAGGCATGAAGATTATCTATCCTGGCGCGACCGACCATAGTCGGTGCTTGGAATAAGTAGTTCGCCAATGGGATAGAGGCCCCCACACTACCTGGCCGATGATTGATCGCAATCATGCCGCCTACTGCCTTTACCGCCTGGATATACTCAAAATACGGGGTGCGCTCAATCTCACAAAATATTTTTATCAGTCCATCCCTCGGCAATTCCTTGCTGATAAAGCTATTTGAAAATAAAAAATCAACCAAAAAAAATACCCTTGCCTCATTCTCGGGATACAATTCATTTAGTATTGATTTCTTCAATAAAGATAGGTATCGGCTGGCTGCGTCTTGCATCTTCACCCCTTTCTCCAGCAAACGGCACAATCATCAATATTCATCAGGTGACAGTTCACCTTTTCCGCTTTGATAAACTCATCAACAGCCTCTTTGCAAGGTGATGCTAAAAAATAATCGTCAACAATAACGAAGCCACCCACGCCTAATTTGCCATATAAAGCCTGCAATCCATCTCTTGTTGACTCGTACAAGCTTCCATCAAGCCGCAAAAGTGCAAGCTGTCCTATTTTTGCATCAGGCAAAGAATCTTTGAACCGGCCCTCAATAAATCCAACTTGCTCATCCAGCAAATCGTAGCGTGAAAATAATGCTTTGACGGCATCAAGCGAAATTGCCATGCAGGGGAATTTACTTTTACTAAAATCATATGCATGGTCTTCACTGCTCATAGGTATTGGTGGCCCATCAAATGAATCGGCGACCCAAACATGACGGTCGATCACACCATTTACCGCTAAAAATCCTCGCATAAATATACCAACACCACCTTTCCAGGCCCCAACTTCGATAAAGTCGCCTTTCACCTCATCAAAAATTACTTGCTCCATACATTTCTGTAAGTAGTCCAGGCGTACGCGGCTAGTCATTGTATGTGAGTTGTATACAAAATTCCGAAATGGAATTACTTCTGACTCATGACCACTTGCATCGGATATGGTGGCGCGTAAAAATCCGCCATCATTTTTACACTTCATCAATTCATCACACAGATCCTGCCTGGCGGGTCCAAGTAAATTTTTAATTAGGACATCACTAGTTGTAGGTGCATTGAAGTAGGCAGTGGATGCCAACTGGAAAATAGCCGCCTCCATTTCAGGATATAGCTGATTGAGTAATGCCTGTTTGACTAGCTCTAAATAACGGGATTTATTATCGATCATTTCCGGTATTCCATTTGGCGAACGCACAGCATACCCAAGTGTTCAGGTTGCAATTAATTTATTTTCGTCGCAAAGCACATGCCAAGCCTTCCGGTAAAGTAACTCTAGATTTTGTGTAAACCTCGCTGCATCGCACAGCGAAGATTTATCAACTTGCATCCTCATGGTTTGGCGATACCGAACAAGCCGACCAGTATCCAATGCAAGCGCCTTACCTCCGGCAATAAATGCCTCTCTCGATGTAAATACCAACTCGGGGTATCCCGCAGCCGAAAGGATACTTAATCCTGCACGACTGGCATAGCTATTTCCGACCAATGAGATTGTTGGAACGCCGGACCAGAGCACTTCACATGTCGTTGTTGCACCCTGAACAAGTACCGGATCTAAGGCAATATCAACCTCCTGGATGAACTCCAGAAATTGATCGCTAGGCAAGGGCCCAACGAGCTTGAGTCTATGGGTCAGAATACCAACTTTTTCAAACTTCCCCAGTAAATCCTTACGTGCCTCCCCTTCCGGAATAGTCACAAGCGCCAACTTTGCATCCGGGATAGCATGCAGCAAGTCGGCCCACATGGAAATAGTTTGCGCATCTAGCTTGTTATAATTATTCAGAGAGGCAAATGTGATGTAGCCATTGGCAATTGCCGGCAGCTGTTTGATCTCCGGGAAATCTGGACGTGGGTGGTAACACCAAAGAGAACCCGGCAATCTAAGTAATTTTTCTATATATGCATCCTCTGCTCCGTCCGGATCCGTATAGGCATCTGTTATACGATAATCTACGCTTTTCAGCCCAAGTGACCCAGGATATCCCAGATAATGCATTTGTATTGGTGCAGGTTTCCGGGCAAGCACCTCCAAGCGTTGCCCAGTAAAATGACCGGTAAGATCGATGAGAATATCAATCTTATCGTCGACTATGTATGCCGCGAGGCGGTCATCATCCAGATTCAGACAATCTCGCCAATGATCCGCACCGTTGCGGATAAGATTCGTCTGCAAATCTATCGTATCGTCATTATAATAACAAAATATTTCAACAACCTCTTTATTATGATGATTTATGATCGGCTCAAAAAAAAGCCCTACTGGATGAGCGCGGAAATCAGCAGAAATATAGCCTATCCTTAACCGCCTATGCTTATCCCATACCCTACTATTTACCCTTGGTTTTTCTTGATGTTTCTCTTCGAACATATGTTGAAATTTGCCAAACAGCTCAAACATCGCATGCTTATCACCGGAGAGGAGCAGTAAGTAAAAGAGGTTATTATATGTCAATATCAAGTGCGGGGAATGGACTATGGACTCTCTGAAATTACTCTCGGCTTCGGTGAACTTCCCCTGCAACATGAGTGAGCGCCCCAGGTTACAATAATGATTCCCCTGGTCCGGGGCAAGCCGTATTGCCTCCCGAAATTCATTCAACGCTTCATCTATTTTTTGGGCAAGGGCTAGCGTCAAACCGAGATTACTCCTGGTATCAGCCAGATCGGGTTTGTATTTTACCGAGAGCCTCAAATAGTGCTCGGCCTTTTCGAAGTCTTTTTCATCACGCAATAAGACACCTAGACTATTCAGCGCTTCGACATGGTCAGGCTTGAGTCTAATTGCATGTCCAAAATTACTACGTGCTGCGGTTTTGTCGCCCAATTTCCACAATGCATGACCAAGATCACTATAAGACTCCGCAAAGCCTGGTTTAAAGCGAATTGCAGTTCGAAATGCGTCTACTGCAGCCTGTGAATTGCCCATCGCCATCAGTGTTGTGCCCAGCTTGTAGTGCGCCTCAGCAAACCCAGGCTTTAACTGTACCGCAGCGCGGAAGGATACACATGCATCTTGAAAGTGCTTGGTTTCGACGTGTATCAGCCCCATCCGCATATGCAGCACCGGATCATTGGAAGCAAGACTGATTAACTTCTCAATGAGCTTCTTTGCTTCCATCCAATCTTTTCGTTCAAAATAAATAAATGCTCGCCCATTCAATGCATCAATATTATCGGGCTGTGCAAGCAATATCTTGTCGAAAAGCAGAATTGCACCTTCGACTCTTCCAGCCTGCAACAGTGAAAAGGCTTGCTGCACGAGTTGGCCGATACTGGCTGTGTCCTTACCTGCGGAGATTTTCATGAAAATAAGCTCGAATAAAAACACACTTTGGGCATAAATTTTCCCGGCTTCAGCGTTGGCGATAAACAGAGGAAGCATCCGTCTTGCATGCCTCGAACTCGCCTATAAACAGCGTAACTAGGGTTATGTAAGTAGCCCTCCATATCGCCTAAATTTCGTTTTTGGCCCGAATGCCATTTTCACCCTTTCATAATTGCGAGGCATTACAATAATCGACCCATACGTTCCTGATCAGCAATTCTAAATTTTTGGTGAAGCCTGGCACGTCTGCCAAAGGGCTTGCTGCGAACGCCCCAATCAACTTTTCTCGATACCCTGCAAGACGTGGCAAGTCATCTGCAAGGGCTTTTACCCAATCTATCAATTCATCATGAGAAGTAAAAGCGAATTCCGGGATACCGGCTGCAGTAAGTATGCTCAAACCTGCTCGCCTCAAAAAGCGCTCTCCGACCAAGTTTAGCGTAGGCACCCCCGCCTGCAGCGCTTCACAGGTCGTCGTGGCACCATTAATGTTGACTGGGTCCAGGGCGATATCCACTTCGCGTAGTGCCTCCAGGAATGCCGGGTGTTCAAGGTGCCCGCGTATTTCTATTCGCGCAGCCGGCACACCCATGCGCTCAAACCTGCTAAGCAACGCCGTCTTGATACGGCCATCCGGTATTGTCACCATCAAAAGTCTCGCACTTGGCACCGCCAACAGCAATGCCCCCCAAAGTACCACGCTATCTTCATCTATTTTGCGATGGATATTGAATGATCCAAGGGTGATGTAGCCATTCTTGAGTGCAGGCAAAGGTGTCGGGGCAACACGCCACGCTGCCGCATCGAAACACCACAAGCTGTGTGGCATGTGTAGTAGTTTTTCGCAGTAACGATCCTCTGTGCCGGGCGGGTCGGCCAAGGCATCGGTAATTCGATAGTCCATCGCACTGAGCCACGTCGAGCCAGGATAGCCTAGATAGGTAATCTGTACTGGCGCTGGCTTCAATGCGAGTGCAAGCAAACGATTTCCGGCAGTGTGCCCTGCAAGATCGATCATGATGTCAATTTGATCGTCACGTATCGACTGTGCCAGGGTCTCATCACTCATTGTGTAGCAATCCCGCCAGACATCGGCCGCTGCTTTTACGCGCTCTGTAACTGCGTCAACGACATTTGATACACAATAACAATATATTCTGAACTGATCTCTGCTGTGACTTTCGATCAATGGCACAATAAACCTGGCTACTGCATGGGTACGGAAGTCCGGTGACAAATATGCGACGCGTAGTGGACGAGAACGTTCGCTTGTATTGGAGTAGGGGACACGCTTTTTAAGTAGCGGGTCTTCAAACAGCGCCCGAAAATTGCGCCCTTCTTCACGGTGAAGCTGCCAATCAGGACGGGGGGCGAACTGAAGCGTATATAGATAATTACTGAATACAACGGAGTATATTTTTCGTAAGGGCTCATTACCGGGCTCTGCCAACAATATGGCATGCGCCATGCGCAACGCGTGCCTGTAATACTCGCTAGACTCTACGATACGTCCTTGATCCCATAATACATTGCCAAGATTAACATACGCCTCCTGAAAATGCGTATCTAACGCAATCGCCTTGCGCAGCGCAGCTTCCGCCGCATCCGGGTTCTGGTCAGCGCGATAGGCTTTCGCCAAATTATTGGCCGCCTCGGCATATTCCGGGCGAATGTTTAATGCCTTCTCGAAGCAGGCAATTGCACCTTTAATTTTATTCTGCCTAAGGAAAACCAACCCTAAATTATTATAAGCTGGTACGAAGCCCGGATTATTGCGAATTGCACTTGAATAATGCGCAATAGCCTCATCCAACTTCTCTAACTCATCATATAAATTGGACAGATTGTAGTGCGCCTCCATATAAGCAGGGCGAAAACGCAACGCTTGCTCATAGTGAAACTTGGCACCAATACTATTTTTCGCCTCGCTCAATAACAGACCGAGATTATTATGGGCTTCCGCAAAGACAGGAGCGATAGTGAGCGCATTTCGATAAGCAGTTTCCGCCTCTGCATTTTTCCCAATATTCTTGAGCGCATTCCCAAGATTATTATAGGCGTCAGCGTTGCGTGGTTCGCCGACAACCGCTTGCCGCAGCAACCTGACCGCCTCTTCTGCTTTGTTCGCGCGCAAAAGGAGGCAGGCCAGCTCGTTTGCCGATGCGGTGAGAGCCGGTTTAATGGCAAGTGCAGTTTCAAACTCATGTTGAGCAAGATCTAAAGAACCAGCCTCACGAAATAGTGTACCCAAGAGATGATGCGTCTCAGCAACGTTTGGATCACGGTCAATGGCTTGCCGATAGGCTGCCTGCGCGGCGATGCGCTGACCGAGACGTTGCAGGGCAAGTCCGCGATGCGTGTGGTCAGCCGGCGTGTCCTGACCAGTCGAGCACAGCTTATCCAGATGTTGGAGCGCATCGGCAAAATCACCTGCTCGTAACGCCAATTCACTTAATGCCTGCAGTGCCTCCAGCGAGTCTGCTGGATTGTTCAACAGCCCACGGTAGACTGCGCGGGCCTCATCCCAGCGCTGAGCCTGCTTGGCATCGCGCGCCCGTTGTAAAAGACTATGCGCTCCGCATGCACCACAGCATGATGACTTGGGCTTGCCTGATCCGCAATCACAGAGATTTTCTTGCTGATTCAAGGGCATACTTACTTCCATTCACCTGTACTTCCATTCACCTGATCAGCGGGTTTGCGCGCAAGTTTCAGAGGTCCACTTATAAGTGTCCGTGATGACCATCCAAATACCTGCCTGCTCGGACTCACCTTTATAGAGGGTCAGTTTGCTCACTACGTCCTCACGACCTATCGTCATTTCAAGACGACCACTTTTACCTAGGGCCTTGCAACTAAGTGGCGCTGTTAGTGACGCGCCGTCGACAAGACGATTACCCACGGCACATTCTTCCGTTGCGCCATTGGCCTTCAAGGGACTCAACAGCTCGGGCTGTTTGAGCGCATCCTCGGGCTTAAGACACTGCGTCACGATACGGGGCTTGGGCGGCAACGGCAAGTCGGTCAGCAGCAGGCTACGATTTGCTTCCCACTGCCCAGCCTTTGCGACGAACTCTGTCGCAGATACGCCGTATAGACTGACAAGTATGCAGATGACAGCACGCGACACGCGTTGTGCTGACTGGCTGGGACATTTTTTGAAAAGCATGTATTTCTCCTTGGCAGGGTCTGAATTGCTTTGACTCGACAATCTGAATAAAGGTCACAAAGCATCCCATAATTTAAAGCAGGATTCATACTGGCAATGCTTGAGATTATACGTGACCGGATGCCTTCCTCAGTTAACCCGCTAAGTATATAAAAAATATGCTATAGCCTATCGTGCGGAGTATGGCGAGGGACGCGGAATGGCTTGCCATGAAAACGCGAAAAATGTCAACTGAACTATTTCGTTTAAACGAACCGAATAGGGAGTTGCAATTGGTCATCCGTACCGGTTCCATTGCAAGCTTCAAGGCATGACGCGTGCCGACAATAAGGACAACGTGCGAGGTCAGAGAAGAATACCATTGGCCGAAAATATGCATCCTGCGATGTAGGCTGAACAGCAGCGATCAAGGTTAGGTACTCTTAATACGATCATGCCCAAGGTTTAAGGCCCTCGTATATCAGGAGGAATCTTAAACCCTGCACATAATATCAGCATCACAATGCCTACCCTGTTCACAAGCCCTTATCGTTTGCGCACCACAGCTAAAAGGACGAATGCCCAGTCGTTCTCGTTACAGGAGGCGTAATAATACGCTTCTCAATGACCAGCATACTATCGTAGAAGTGCAGACCAAACGCCGAACGTGTAATTCCCGTCGGTTTGAAGCTGTTTGGATCTCGGCTATACCATGCATGTAAATCATCAATAAAGCGCTTCGCATACTCGATGAATGTATAGGGGTGCCGGTAGCCGCCGCCGAATTCCGAATAGTAGGAAGTATGTAAATCTTCGCAAACATAGAGGCCATCTTGCTTGACATGCTCGTATAGCTCTTCGAAGCTGATAATTTGCTGTGTCATGGTATGACCACCATCATCCAGCACGATATCGAACGGGCCATGCTTCGCGGCAAGCTCACGCAGAAAGGTTCTGTCTTCCTGGCTCCCGATCTCAATCGTAATGCCTTCTTCTTCGAAATTCTTGCACGCCGGATTGATATCGACGCCTATGATCGTTGCCTTGGGGCCGAAGTAGTTTTTCCACATTTGCAAACTGCCGCCGTGGAATACACCGATTTCTAGAATTTTTATTTCACGGTCACGAAAGCCGGCAAAGTGGCGCTCGTAAATATCGAAGTAATGCAGCCATTTATAGATCAGACGGCCTTCGTTGTCGCAAAAATAATCGAAAAGATCGCTCACGCCATGTTCTCCGGCTAGTGGGTTAATATTCAGTGATGCATTTACGCTTGTTGCTGCATCTCGGAGGCCGGGCTATCAGATTCAGCATCCTGTCGTTCACACCATTCGGTCCACACGACTCTAAACGCCCGCTCTAGATCACCTGTTACCAACTTGGCATCCATGAGCGGTGACTCGACCATGACAGGCCGCATTTCGCGACGTATCTCGGCCAGTTTATCTAAGTCCTGCGCCTGGCGCACGGCAATTTCCACGTACTCATCTTCGCTATTCGCCACGAAATCTGCGCGGCCAACCGCACCCATCATACTCGCCCCCATGCGTTGAATGGGCTTGCGGCCAGCAAGGGAAAGAACAGGCACACCCATCCAGATAGCATGCGCAGTCACCGTACCCCCATTATAGGGGAAGGGATCAAGGGCAATATCGATTTCATTGTGAAAAGCCATGTACGCGGCCATTTCCTTGCGGCCAAATAGTCGCAGTTGCGCGATAGGGAAGCCGCACTCGGCAAATACCTCTCGCACTTGCTCATTCAGTTTTTCGTCATTATCTTTGCCGCCGGTTGACATATGCAGGATCGCACTCGGAAGCTGGGTAAATATTCTCGCCCACAAACGAATGACACCGGTATTGATTTTACCAAATGCATTAAAGGAAGCAAATGTCAGGAAGCCATTACGCCGTGCCGGCAACTCCTCGACCGGTGTCGCGAGAGCAGCCTCATTCGGCCGGTAACACCAGCCAGATAGTAATCTCAACAATTTTTCGGAGTGCAGGCTCTCCGTCATGCCAATCGGATCCATGCGCTCATCGGTAATCCGATAGTCAATGGCCGCCAACCCGGTTGTCGTTGGCATGCCGATCCAGGTCATCTGTATCGGTGCGGCCCTGCGCGCAAACATATGCAGGCGATGGTAGGCGGTATGGTTGGAAAGATCGATAAGAATATCAATCTCATCCAGCCGTATCATTTCCAACACTGCTTCGTCGGACAAATCCAATATCCAACGCCAATTGTCCGCGAAGCGCATGAATTTTTGCGTCATGCCATCAGTATAGGCTTGATTGGCATAGCAAAAAATTTCAAAACCCTCGTGAGTGTGATTTTCCAGTATCGGCTCGGCAAAAAAGCCTACCGAGTGCCCACGGAAATCGCCTGAAACATAGCCGATACGCAGTTTCCGCTCCGGGTCCGGGTCGTTTCTGAATACAACCTTGCGATTTCGATAGGGGGCATTGAAGCGCGTATCCCATTCCATATAGGCATCGGCAAGTTGCTGCGGACTAAGTTCCGGATCGTAATTCATACAAAACAACATGCCGCTCATCGCGCCAGGATTACTAGGATGCTCCGACAGGATTTGTCGGTAGACAGCCATGGCGCCGGCGATATCTGCCCGCTTTAACCGTAAGTCGGCGCGCGCGTGGCGGATTTCCTGCATGGAAGGCCAGCGACTTTCTGCTTCCTGCAGCAACTTCTCGGATTCCTCATACTCATACCCCTCATTTAAAATGGCGATCAAATTGAGGTATATATAGGGTGAATCGGGATTCAGGCTGATTGCTTCGCGCAGCATCTCCTTGGCTTCATCTGCCTTGCCTGCTTCCTTGCGGCGCGAGGCCAACCTTGACAACGTGTCGACATGCTTGGGGTCTACCGCCAGGGCTGCCTCATAGAGTTTTACCGCCTTGACGTGGTCTTTTACCGTTTCATATATCGACCCTGCCCGACTCAATGCCTCGGCACACTTATCGTATAGCTCGTAGGCGCGGGTGAAGTAAAACAGGGCCTCGCCCAATTGACCAAACATCTGCAGACACACGCCCAGATTCACGCAGGCATCGACGTCATTTGGAAACAAGGCGTAAACACGTTTGTAATACTCAACCGCCAGATGGGGTGAGCCCTGCTCCTGGCATTCCAGCCCCAGGAAAAATATCGCGTCCTTCTCCTGCGGCAACGACTCGATCACTTGCGCGACGCGACGTGTCGCCTCCTGGAAATGACCCATGCGGATCAAGCAGATTGCAATACAGTTACGCAACCAGGGATCGCCGGGGGTGATGGTCAGGCCATGCTCGCAGGCGCCGACCGCCTCTGGCAGCCGCCCCAACTCACGCAGACACACCGCCAGCAGCTTCAATACATCCGGCTCATCCTTCATGGTCTGTGAAACCAGAATAAGATGTCCCAGCGCGGATGGGTAATCTTGCGTGACAATATCCAGCCTTGCCAAATGATAGTGCACGATCAGATTGTCTGCCTGCTCCGCAAGCACAGCCGTGAGTGCTGCACGCGCTTCAATATTTTTACTGACATTGATCAGCGCAATGCCAAGATTCTGCTGATAGCGTAAATTATCAGGGCAGGCAGAAACAGCCGCAGTCAGATCCCGAACAGCAGCATCGAAATGCGTCAGCATCAAATTGGCGATGCCCCGCAAATACAAAGCTTCTGAACCGCCCTTTTCAGCAGCCCAGTTGTCTGCAGCCTTCAGCGCATCGTCCCACTGACCAGCGTCCAGCAGACCGGTAATCAGGGAAAGTTGTTCGTCGGCCACGCTGGTCACGGCAGTATCACTCATAGATTATCCAGCACCACCTGAAGCTCAGGGTTTAAAGCCAAGGCGCGTTCCTGTGCCTGTTTGGCATCGGCGTCGCGTGACAGTGCGGCGAGCACCAGCGATAAATTCAGGTAAGCTTCTGCATAGTCGGGGAACATGGCAATGGCGCTGTTGAAACTCTCTTCCGCTGCCGGCAAGTCGCCTTTCCCCTGAAATGCCAGACCAAGATTATTCAAGACCTCATGGGAATTGGGCAATAGGTTCGCGGCTTTGCGATAGGCCTTGATCGCTTCATCGAAGCGATCCGTCAATAGTGCCAGGTTGCCTTGTTCATACCAAGCGGGTGCCAATTGCGGGTCCAACAAGGTGGAGCGACGCAAGAAGCTGCGGGCATCTGTCATGTCATTCTTGGCACGCAGACACATACCCATCCAGTAATAACCTTCAGCATTGTCTGGCTGAAATTCCAATGCCTGCCGGAATGACAGCAATGCCTTATCAATTTCGCCAAGGCCCGCTAGACAGCGCCCCTTAAGCAACAGACGGGATACCAGCAACTCAGTAGCACCTTCTGAGCGCTCCAGAAAAACCAATGCCTCTTCCAATTGACCACGGGCATGTGCCACCAAAGATTTGAAAAACCAGGCTTGGTCGTGATCCTCGCGCCAAACCAGCAGCTTGTCGGCCAATTTTTCCACGTCGTCGAACTTACCCTCGGCCAAATAGCGAGAAGCCAGTTCGATAACTTGCTGAGCACTCAGGACATTATCATCCTGAGGAGTCGGGTTAGATGCTGCATCGTTAGCAACAGACATGAAGATCCTCGGAAATCTAGAATAAATAATTGAGGGGAGAGCGCTTAACTGTAGCAGAAATTCAGGAAACTGCCTGCGCTTGCAGCATGCCGAAGCGCCAGATGCGCCCAATCCCTTCAAAAAAAGAGCCACCGCTTGGTGGCCCTTCCTTGTTGCAGATATTGCCCAATACTTACCAAATACGCAGCATACCAATCTTGCCGCCAACGGCCAGACCCAGGGAATTCAGCGCAAGACGCGTATTGCCGACCGCCTGACATGCAGCGATTTGCTTCATTGCGGCAGAGCCCAGTGTGAAGGTGCCGGTAACAGCGCCACCGTTGGAGATCTGTACCGATGCATAGGTAAAGCCCGAAGTACGTGCGTAACTTGTGCCGGTTGCGGACCCAAGGAAGATTTGCTGATAGGCGGCAGTAGAAGCACCGCCACCATTTGCACCAACCGTCGAATAGGTACCGGTAGTGGTATCGGAAGTTGCACCAGCGGACTTTGTCGTCATCGTCCGGGAAGCACTTGTTGTAGACAAGGTATTGCTAACCAGGTTGGTGTCAGTAACGGCTGACAACGCGTTGGACGCAGAGATACCCTGAATCCAGTATTGCATGTAATCGTCAGTACCAACGTAGGCATTGAAGCTCACATTACATGTGGCGCTGGCCGAAGCAGAGAGACTGGTACTGAAGCTGAAGCCCAGATCAATTTCACCATTGGTCGTTGCAGCCGCGCCTGGACCGCCAGTCGTGCTACCGTTACCGATTGCGCCCCAGAACGTGATGGAGGATGCCGCAACAGTCGGCAGAATGACCGCAAGGCCGCCGGCATAGGAAGTCGTCGAGTTGGAGAAGGCCCAACCACTGATACCGGAACTGGAGCCGGACACCGCTATTGTGTACTTCAAACCACCGCTGGCTGCAGACAATGTCTGGTTACTGACGAAATACTGCCATGTGCCCAACGCAGTGCCGGAACCCTGGGTCAGCTCAAGCAGCACGATGGAGTCGGTATCCTGATTGCCGGATGGAATAAACGAGGCATAGATGGGATTGGCACCAGCAGCCTTGGCATAAATCATGGAGGTGCCGAAGCCGTGCAAGCCGAGCGGCGCGCCGCCACCAGATGCACCTGCAAATGCAACTGCAGATGCTGCCATCAAGCCTAAGCCTGCCCCTACTTTCAATAGCGTGTGTTTCATTTTAACTTCTCCTTGCAAGGATTGTTTGAAAAGCACTCGAAGTGACGGCAAGTACAATCATCCTGGG
>Ga0170475_103066843_pt1 | contig 13262 bp, 11 predicted proteins | sample Soicark_Litter_5_FD_111474 | JGI IMG/M metagenome (GOLD analysis project Ga0170475, IMG submission 111474) | Avena fatua rhizosphere microbial communities from Hopland, California, USA. Combined Assembly of 48 SPs | reverse complement strand
GCGCCCGAGATGTCGTTACCGCCGCCGTAGTTCCACTCCATGAACGCGAGCTTGGTTCCGGGATTGTGCGCCTCGATCTTGGCTTTGAGCCGCGGGATGAGCGCGATGGCTTCGCCTTTCAGTTGGGAGGCGATCCAGCTTTTCTCCACGTAGCTCGAATCCCAGAGCGAGCGCGGAGCCGCCAACCGGGCCTCGACGACACCCGGTGAGTTGTCCTGGGCCGCGCTGAAGCTCACGATGCGCGTCGCTGCACCACTCGCATTGGTGCCCTGGGCCTCTGGATACCAATGCAGGTCGAGGTAGTCGATGAGCTTGGCCCCGAAGCTGACCTCGGCGGTTTGCAGAGCATCCAGGAAGAACGGCACGAAATCGCGCCCGGCCCCGTCGGGGGCACCCTGCAACGTGGTGAAGCCGCCCCAGCCGTAGCTGCCGAACCCGAAGACCGGCGCCGCAGGCCACAGCTTCTTGATCATCTTCGAAAACCGCAACGATCGGTCCACCAACTCGTCGTACGTGACGCGCTCGGGGTGAACCTCCTTGTGGGTCGACGACCAAAGGTCGGGCTCGTTGTCGAGCGAGAAGGCCACCGGCCCAGCGGGGAACGCGGCGTGAGCCCAGGAGACGAAGTCATCCTGGAAAACGAACGCGTCGCCCTTGTCGGGCGAGGTCGTGGGGCCACCGGGGTGCTCGGCCAGGTTCTGTTTGAAGCGGGTCATCAAGTAGCCCGCTACCTTGGTGACGTCGCCAGCCGGTCCCTTGTCGGCCGCCACGAAGTCCCCGATGGGCACCGTCAGGAGCGTGGTGATCCCAGCCGCGGTGGCCGCCTGGGTGGTGGCCATGACGGCGCCTCCCGCCATCTCGCCCCCGCCCAGGTAGCCGTCGTTCTGGAACTTGAGGTCGTTGCCGGCATTCGAGGCATTGTTTTCCCAGTTCCAGGCCGTGAAGCGGTTGCCCCCGAGGCGAAGAAGGCCCTGCCTCTCAGTGTCCACGCCCAGCAGCTGGTTGAACCCATAGATCAGGGGCGACACCACGACGCGGTCAGCCGTCGGATCCACAGTGATGGTCACGTCGCCGGTGGGGACCACCTCGTCGTCCTTGACCCTGGGCGTGGGAAGGCCCGTGGCCGGATCGGCAGCGCAGGAGGCCACCACCAAGAGGAGGAAGGCGGGCCACGACGTCGCCGCGAAAGAAAACGAGCCAAAAACAGACGCCGCGACTTTCCTCAGGGTTGGTCGCCACTTTGTCTGCTGAAAAGTCGCCATCATCATGGGAAACGGGCTCGAGGCCATCGGGGGAGCCGGGGGCGTCGCGCTCGGGCTCCGCCTCACCCTTATCCTCGCCCAATGCGGTCCGCCCACAACCGTCGGTTTGTGCACGGTTCGATACTTTTTCGAGTGACTCGTTGTTCGTCGACTCGGGCCGCGTCAAGCGAGAGGTCCTCCCGCACGATCCGCTGTCGCCGTTTCTCATTCGAGAGTGCGTGGACGATGCCCTGCCCTACCCCTGGCATTTTCATCCTGAAGTGGAGCTCACCCTCATTCGCGAGGGCACGGGGCTGAGATATGTCGGCGACTCCATCCGCCCCTTCGAAGAAGGCGATCTCTGCCTGGTGGGTTCGGGGACGTCGCACTGTTGGGTGCCCAACGGCACAAGCGATCCGCGGTTCAGCTTTGTCGTGGTGCAGTTTGGGTTGGGTGTGTTTGGGGACGGCTTCCTCGACCTGACGGCCGCCCGTCCCGTGAAGGAGCTGCTTCGCCGCGCGGCGCTGGGTGCCATCGTCGAAGGGGCCACGCGCGACGCGGTCAGCCGCTGCCTGGAAGAGATGCTTCGAACGCGGGTCACACCGCTCGAGCGCCTGAGCGGGTTGCTCGAGGTCCTGACCAAGATCGCCCTCGCGCCAGCGACGAAGTCACCACCTTGGCTCTGACGGCGGGCGAGCAGCCGCGAGATCTCAAGCAAGAGCTCAAACAAGAGCTCAAGCAAGAAGACCGGGTGAAGCGACTCATCGACCACATCCACGCGAACGCCACGCAGAGCCTGCCCGAGAAGGAGGTCGCCGCTCTCGTGGATCTCTCGCCGGCGGCGTTCAGCCGCTTCTTCAAACGGAGCTTCGGCAAGCCGTTTGTGCGCTATGTCGCCGAGGTGAGAATCGCTCATGCGTGCCGGCTGCTGACCGAGACCGAGCGCTCGGTGGCGGATGTCGCATTCGAGGTGGGCTTCAACAACCTGGCCAACTTCAACCGTCGCTTTCGCGTGCTGCGCAACCTCACGCCGTCGGCGTACCGCTCTGCCTTCCGCTCCCTGGCGCGCCGCGCGGGCTGACGGGCGAGAACGCCCTGCCGCCCCGTAAAATTGGGCGCGCCAGCGGAAGTTGCTATGGTCCGTTTCATCACGCCATGGCACGCCGTCCGCTCGACCCGCAGCGTCCCTCCTCCCTTCGGCCTTCCTCGTCGTCCTTCTGGTCCCTGAAAGTCACGGCGCTCTGCCTTCCGCTGGCGCTGACCAGCGTTGGTGGATGCAAGGGGGCGGGCGGCCCAGCCGCTCCTTCCACGCGTTCGGACCAGCCGGTGGGTGCGTCGCCCGAGCCGGGTCAGCATGCGCCGAACGGCACGCCCAGCTCACCTGGCAGCGGCGAGGCCGTCCCCGAGTCCGAAGAAGAGCACGGCCTCATTTCCGTGCTGGCGCCTGACAGCCACGCCGTCAGCAAGACGATGTCGCCCGACGAGGCGCGGAGTCAGGGATTCACGGTCCTCGATCTACGCGACGACTGGACGCCGCACATCTTCGCGACCTGGAAGAGCCCCGAAGGACAGGAGCTCGACAACCGCTACCGGCGGGTGTTCGTGGGCCTGGCCAACGACGAGCTGGATCGCGACGGCGAGCCGCTAGAGCCCGGCGAGAAGAACTACCTCGAGCTCTACGGCTTGTTTCCCTCGTTGCGGGTCATGCGCGAGCGCTTCCTGGCCGACGCCGAGAAGACCTGCCTCGATCCTGCCGACATCACCGCCCTGCAAGCCGTGGAGACCGTGGCCTACGTGCCGCCCGCCGAGCAGCACCGCGACGAGCTGCGGCTCGCCCGCTTCCGGAAGGAGCTCGAGCTCGCCCGCAAGAAGTTCAAGCAACCAACCCTCGAAGCTTTGGTGGCCGCGCAGCCTTCTTTCGAAGGACGCTTCAAAGCGCTGGAAAAACGCGCGCTCGAGAAGCCGGCCATGGCTGGGTGGAAAAGCGGCTCGCCTGCGAGGGACTTCTCGGCCCGGCCAGCAAGCACAAGACCGGCAGCTACGACGATGCCATGCGCTTGGCGGTGCGACGCTTCCAGCAGAAGCACATGATTTACGAGGCCAACTACCTGCGCAAGAAGACCATGGACGCTCTCGAGCGCCCGCTGCTCGACAACGACTATGCCGGATTGGTGCGGCTGTTGCGCGAGCGCATCGTGGACGCCGCCGGCGTGATTGAAGACGGCACGACTGACGGGCGCGAGGGCCCGCGGACGTTCGTCGATCACGGCCACAAGGTGCCGATGCGCAACCTGGCCGAAGAGCTCACGCAGGCGACGCTCGAGCAGCTCGGGCTGCAGAATGCGCCAGCCGCGCTGGCGTTCTTCAAGGCGCACCCCGCGGAGGACTTCAAGACTCTGCGGACCGTCGTGAAGCTCGCGGCGTTGCCGCCTTACTACAGCCCCACCATGGATCTCAGCATCACGGTGGATCGGGGTGACGTTTGGTACGACCCGCCGTTCGACGCCAACGACAAATGGCACCAGCAGCCGCGCAAGCACTATCCGTCGTTGACGCTGTCGGTGCGCTGGGAAGGGCAGAACATCGCCCTCGCTCGCTGGCGTACCACGGTGGGTGGCTGGCGCGCAGAGCAAGCCTCCGACGGCTACGAGTACTACAAATACAAGGGCTCGGACATTGGGCCACGGGTCATCCGCAACGTCATCTCGGGCCCGGTGTGGATCGCCCCTGCGTCGACGCCCATCCGGACGTTGGTGAAGAGCAAGCTGGTGAACGGCGGGGGGATGCCGGTGGTGAACTACGACGAGCTCGGTCCGGGCTATCTCTCGGCCTACGGCTTGGTGGCCGGGTATTTCGTGGTGCCAGGCAAAGACGGCAAGCCGGACTTCGACAACGGCATCCGCGCCCACGGATCGTCGGACTACTTGTCGATCTACAGCAGCCAAGGGTTTTCTCACGGCTGTCACCGGTTGCCGAACCACGTGGCGATTCGTCTCTACGATTTTCTGCTGCGCCACCGCACCGTGAAGGTGCATGGCGATACCCCCATGGGGTTCTCGCGGCAGTTCCTCTTCAAGGACAAGGTCTTCGAGATGCGCATCCCTTCCAAGGGCTTCGTTTTCGAGCTGGATCCGCCGTTGCCGGTCAACGTGCTGGAAGGTCAGATCATGGGCGACGCGAAGAAACCCATCCTCGGGTATGTCCCCAAACCGGGTGTGCGTTATCCGGGACCGCCCCCCTCGGCGCCGAATGGCCCGGGTGATCGAGCGGGCGGCGCGGCTCCCGCAGCGGCCGCTTCGGGAGAGGACTAGATCATGCCGAGTCTCTTCGCGCGTATTGGTGTTGGTGTTCGACCAAGCTCTTGGCTGTGCCTCGCCCTTGTCTTGGGCCTTCCAGCAGGCACAGGCCGGGCCGTGGCCGCACCCGCTGCTTCGAACCCGGCACCCGTAACGGCCACCGGAAGCTCTCCGGCGCCTGGAGGCGGGCCCGCCGCTCTTCCTGCTCCCCCAGCGGCGGCCCCGGGGGTACCTGGGCTACCTCCCGCGCAGGCTGGTGCGCCGCAATCCGATGCGGCGGCCTCGCCCGCGGGCGCCGCAGCCGCTGCCCCGCCGGCCGCTGGACCGAAGAGCAACACCATCAAGCTCACAGTGCGTACCGTGCCCGCCAAAAGGGCGTTCGTCTATTGGGGCAAGAAGCGCCTAGGGATCACTGATCGCAAGGCTCCCCTGGTGATTCAACGTCCGCGCGACAGCGGTCCCCTTGACCTGCTGGTGCGCGCCGACGACTGCCTGCCCGTCTACACGCGCGCCTACACCTTCGACGACTCCACCTTGGTGGTGAAGGTGACGGCGCTCGATCAAAAGCAGACCATCTACGGCTACAAGGCAGAGCTTCCCCCCGACGACGCCGCCCAAGGCGACGTGGCAGCGCCCGGTGCGGCGCCCTTGCCGGGAGCCGCACCGGCGGGCGGCCACGGCGGCTCGCTCTTCACCCGCTGACGACGTCGTCGTCTTCTCGGCGGCGACACATCGGGCGCGAGCCCTCGCGCTGCTTCCGGCTCGTGCGGTGCACTAGTCGTGCGCCAGGCGGCGGGCACTCTCGACGTACGCGCCGTCGGGATGACGGGCGAGATAGGTGCGCGCCGCGTGGCGAGCCGCCTCCTTCTCACCGAGACGTTCACGCGCGAGCATGAGCCTACCGAGAGCGTCGCCGGCGTACCGACCATTGCCGCTCTCCGCGAGGTAACGCTCGTACCAAGTGATGGCCTCGGCGGGCCGAGCAAGGTTGTCCTCGGTGAGGCGACCCATCAAGAACCCGGCGTCCTGGGCCACGGGAGAGCCCGGAAAGCGGGTCCGCTCGGCCTGCAACGCGCGCAAGGCAATGTCGGTCTTTCTGCCGTAGCGAGCCGCATCCACCAACGCCCGCAACGATCCCATGGGCAAGGTGGAAAGGCAGTGATCGATGCCGTCGCTCTCGGCCTCGCGCAAGACGGTGGAGAAGTCTCCCAGCGCGACGCGCTCGTCCCAATCATGACCGAGCCGCGCGCGCTCGCCTGCGACCTCGCTTGTGGCGCGGCGAGGTGACGACCGACGGATCGTGCCGCTCACCGCCGGCGACGGTACGGGCGACAAAGAAGACGGCCGACCTGCCTGCGCCTGCCTGTCGAGCACCGGCGTTCTTGAAGCGGCGCCTGGCTCGAGGGCCGGGCCGGGCTGCCTCGACAGATCAACGTTGACGCCGGGCGCACCAGACGGAGGCGACTCCTCCTCCTGAGAACCGCCCGGTCGCAAGTCACTCACCTCGAAGCTCGTCACCTGTCCCGCGCCTTCGTGAAAGACGGCGGCCAGATGCTGACCTGCGCGCAGGGTTACCTCGCCGCCAGGCAGCGGTCCCCGCACGCTCACCACGCCCTCGAACAAGGCCACCTCGAAGGCTCCTGTGGTGGGGGCCCACTTCACGTCGAAGACCGTCCCATGAACCAAGACCGAGAAAGGTCCAGCATCCACCAGCCAGTTCGTCGATGCCCGATGAACCACGTCGAAGTGTGCCCGCCCCTCCGCGAGGTGCAGATGTGCCCCACGCTCGTCGGTCGCGAGGACGTCTCCCCGTGCCGCCGCCCCAAACGCCACGGAGCTGCCGTCGGAAAAGCGCACGAGATGCGGTGCCGAAGCCTGGCTCGTCTTGCCGTCGGCAACACTGGCCGCCGACGCGCCGTCCTTGACCACGAACAGCGGGCTCGCGGGCTGCCTCCGCAAGGAACCTCCCGCCTTCCACCAAAGCCCTGCGCCGACCCCCAGGAGCAAGACCGCCGCGGCAAGCATCGGTCGCCATGGCGCCGGGCGCCATGGCCTTGGGCTTGGCGCGACTCTGCGCCGATCTTGGAGAGCCTCCCACGATGCCCGATCGTCGACCGGCGACCCAGCCTCGTCAGCCCAGCGGCGCGACGCGCGCGAGAGAACCTCGAGTTGCTTCTTCCAATGGCTCATGACTCCAAGACCTCTTCGGCTTCGATCTGCTGGTTGGCAAAAGACGCGAGCGCGGGATCGGCGTTGACCAGAGCCGCCACACGTTTTTCGGCGCGCCCCAGGCGACGCTGGGTGGTGGATACCGAGAGCCCGTGCAAGCGAGCCACCTCGGCAAGCTCCAAGCCTTCGATGTGGCGGGTCACGAACAGGGAGCGTGCCTCGCTCCCCAGCGCATCCAAGACGCGGTAATAGCGAACCACGGCTTCGCGCGCCTCGCGGGCGTCTTGGTCGAAAGAGGCAGGCCCGCGCTCCGGTAACTGGCCATCGTCAGTCAGGCGCAGCCAGCGTCGCAACCAGCGCCGCGAGACTTCCTTGCGCACCACCCGCACGCAGATCCCGAACAGAAAGCCGCGCACCGCCGTGGCCTCACGCAAGGTGCCGACGCGCTGAAAAAAGCGCAAGAAGACCTCCTGCACGAGATCCTCTTCCTCGCTGCCAGGTCCCAGCAGGCGGCGCAGCGATCCGCGCACGAAGGGACAAAAGCGCCGCCACGCTTCGAGCGAGGCGCCCGCATCGCCTCGTTGCAGGGCCAAGGCAATGGCCTCGTCGGTGATCGCCTCGCCGCGACCTCCTTCGAGGAGAACCAGCGCGGGCTTGCTCGTTCCACCGGTCGTCATAGCGTCTCCAAATAGGCAACCAGATTGGCCACTTGCTCCGAGGAAAGAGCAGCGGTGTGTCCGTGCTTCTCGCCGCCCCCACAGCCCACCTTCGAGAATCGTTCGGCAAGCGTGCTGGCGCAACCGTTGTGCAAATACGGTGGGCGGGTACTGACCCCTCGCAACGATGGGACTTGAAAGGCGCCCCCGGTGCCTACGTCCACGGTGTCATTGTTGGTGAACGACGCTCCGGCATGGCAGGAGGCACAGCCCACCGAGGAATCTTCGAAGAGCAACCTTCCCGCCGCGGACGACGGGTCGCCCACCACGCGCAGGGCGGGTGGTGGGCGTTGCGACGAGAGCCACGACAGCAAGCCAGCCTGCTCGCTGTCGTCGAGCTCGGGCCCGGACATGCGCCGCTGGAACACGTCGCGAAGGAGCGCCTTGAACGACGGAACGTCACCGGACCAGTTGAAGGGCTCCGTACCGCGCACGCCGGCGGCCAGGTCCTGCGTTCGCCGCGTCCCCTCGCAATCGAAGGCCCAGTCACGCCCATCCTCTCGCCCTTCGGGATGACAAGACGCGCAGGCCACCCCGGAGCCGCTGTCGCTGTGGAAGATGGCGAACCCCACGTCGCTGCGGCTCTCTTGCGATAGCACCGTGAAGAACGGGCGCCGCGCTTGCCCGACAGTGATCCGCGACAGACCCGCGGGCTCGCGGCTCTGTACGAGGACGGAGTCGGTGCCCCAGAAGGCCAGCGCCACGGGCTCGCCCTCGGTGCGGACGGACAGCCCGCAGGTCACACTGTTGCGGCCTCCGTCACCGCTAGCATCAACGGTTCCGCCGTCCGGCGTAGCGGCGGGCAAGAGAGGCAGCCCACCCGATCCTCCCATGCTCATTGACGCCGCGTCGACGAAGACCGCAGAGGCCGTGCAGACCGAGCCCGCGCAGCAGCGCAACAGGGGCGTCGGCGCAGGGCCCGCCCAGCCGTCGGCCGCACAGTCGTTCTCCGCTTTTCGTTCATCGGTGGCGGCAACGAGAGGGCCTACGAAGACGTTGCTCACGTCGGGCATGTGAGCTTGTCCCGCGCCGAGCACGGCCAGTGTCTGCCCATCGGCAGAGACCGCCACATCCACAGGCAAAGTGAATGAAGGCAGATCGGGCGCCACCAGGGCCACTTCGTCGCGGCTCAACACGGACACCACGCTGCGCGTGAGGGCGTCGCAAGCCGTGCCGCCGCTGCCATAGCCTCCGACGCCGATGGAGACGAGACCGGTGCGACCGCGTTGGTGCGCAAGCACGACCCCACCCGCGGGTCGGGCAGTCATGCGCCAAGCCACGCCCGTGGCCAAGCCGAAGCCGCTCCCAAGGAACGCATTGTCGACGTCGGGTGGTGAGGCGCTGGCCAGCACCGAGCCGTCCGCCCCCAGCCACCACACCCGCGCGGAATGAAAGGTCGACACCGCCAGCGCGTCGCCATCCACCACCACGTCGCGCAGATCCCTCGTGGGAAGGGCGATCAGGCGCCGCGGCTCGGTGGCGGCCGCAAGATACGACACCAGCGTGCCCTCGCCGCACGCGACGTGAATCAGCCCGGTGCGATGTTCGTAGGCGATGCCGCGCGGCTGAGCACAGGGGCTCCGGTAGAACAGCACCGAGCCCGAGGTCTCGGGATCGAGAGTGGCCACGGTGCCGGCTCCGCGCAGCACGACATGCACGCGGCCCTCGTCATCCTCGGTCAATCGCCCCGGCCAGGAGCCGGGCTCGAACGCCACTGTCGCAGTGGTCCGCCAGGCCGCAAGATCGAAGCGGTAGACGACGTCCCGATCGGCATCGGCCACCCAGGCGCGCGCGCCGTCGCGGGACACCAGCAGGGTGCCGCCGCTGAGCGGGGGCACCGGGGCCTTGCTCGCGGCGGCGTCTGGCTGCGCGATACCAGCGAACGAGGGACGACGAGCCAGGATCGCGGGGCCCAAGATCGGCTGGTCGAGCTCGCCGGACTCGGCCGCACACGACGAGAGCGGTGGCGGGGGAGCGAGGTCGAGCGTCGCCGGCCGACAGCCCAGCGCGCATCCCACAGCCACGGACAGAGACAGCGCACGCGACACGCGCCGCACCGCCGGCAAACGCGCCGTGGAGCGGGTGAACGCAGAGGGACAAAAGTGAGTGCGCTGGATCATGAAGGCTCTCATGGCGAATCGAAACGACGCCAGGGGGCTCTTCAGAGCAGTCCCGGTGGCGCGCGTCGGCAGGTCATGTTTTTCGACCGCTTACTCGACTTTCTTCTCTCGACTGTGGCGGGTGTGCGCAAACCGTCGTGCGTCATCCGAATGCACCGAACTCCCACCCAAACCAGAGCAGGCCGCCCCAACGTCCGGTGGACGTCACCCAGTTGCCGCCGGAGCGAAGCTCGGCCGGGAGGGCCAGAACGAACACGGTGAGCCCTATCTCGCCGCGTAGGTGCGACATCACCGAGAATTCCGCCGAGAGGCGGGCAGAAAGGCACGTCGACCAGAGCAAGCTGGTCGCGGCAGCGTTCGACCGCGACCCCACCGACAACCGGTAGAGGCCGAGCCCCAAGGCCGCGGCCCAAGCTCGAAAAGCGCGCTCGGCCTCGAGAGTGAACTGGGCTTGCGAACGAAGCTTCAGCGCTCCACTCAAAGGTTCTTCCTTCGTCGTGAAGAGGCCCGCCGCGCGGGTTCCCCACCCTCGCGCGGTCCGCCACCGCATCGCCAGCAAGACTGTCTCAGCGAACGGCAGACCGCCGCTATGGCCGAGAAGGCCCCCACCAACGGTTCCAGAGAGCGGCTGCCATTTGCGCGGCGGGCTCACCGGTTCGAAAGGGAGCTCCTCGTCGGGCACTTGAGAAACGCCCGAGGTCGAGGGCGTGAGCTGAGTGCGGTCGGGCTCTTCTCCTTCAACTTCCCGAGGAGGAGCGCGTGCGGCTTCCAGAACCAGCGCCCGCACCACCTCGACCACGCGCACCGCGAGTGCCCCCGGTTCGTCTGGCTCCTCGGGCAATCGGCCAAGGAAGCGCGCCTCGCCCCCGGCTGACGACTCGATGCGCACCCCGTCTTGCCATTTCGGGAGCACCACGATACGTGCCACCGAGAGCAGCGGTTCAGGCAGCGCTTCGCATGAAGCATCGTCCGCTTCAGGCCGGCAGAACCGCACCAAGACCTCGATCCCCTGGGCAGCGAGCTCCGCGGTGATGCGGTTGGCGCGCTCGAGCACGACGGCCTCGCCGGTTTGGGGACGCACCAGCTCCACGAACCGACGCCTTGGCCACGCCTCGTCCGCCCGCGCAGATCCGACAGGCAGAGCAAGCGCCAGAAACGAGACCACGAGCGTAGCGACGAGGGCCGTCATGCGAAGGCGAGGGGCTTCACCACGCTAGCAAAGGGTCGGCCTGCGGCGTTAGGGGGCAGAGCACGGTCACCAATGACGAAGTCCGCGCCCATCAGCAAAAATGGTCAGAAAAAAGCGACCCCACCGCACGACCGCTCAGGGTTTGCGGATCGGTCGCGATGCTTGCGGGCGCTAGGTCGATGTGACCGGCGCAAACCGCAGCGGCGAAAACGGCGCGAGATCCACCGCGGAGCGCCCGGTGGCCACCAGGTCGGCCATCGCTTGAGCGGTCGCCGGCGTCAGCAAGATGCCGTTGCGGTGATGGCCGGTGGCAAGCAACAAGCCTTCTACTTGGGTGGGCCCCATGACCGGCAGCTGATCCTCGGTGAGGGGGCGGAAGTTCGACCACGAGCCCGTGACTGGCGCGTCGACGAGACGCGGGACGAGCGTGCTCGCCAACGTGAGGATGCGCGCGAGCCCACCGACCGTCACCTCCTTGCGGAAGCCCACCGCCTCCATGGTGGAACCGGCGAGCACGGTGCCGTCGCGCCGCGGGACCAGGTAGCCACGCCCGTGCACGGCCACGCAGCGCCGCAGCACCGGCGGACGCGTCTCGATGGAGACGATCTGCCCGCGCACCGGCCGCACGAGATGGGGCCCGAGGCCCACCCCTTCGACCAATCCCGACCAGCTCCCCGCGGCGACCACGACGGTCGCAGCAGGCAGAAGCTCGTCGTCGAGCTCGACGCCTTGCACCCGACCCGACTCCACCCGCACGCGACGAACGTAGTGACCTTGAAGAAAGCGCGCACCCGCTGCGGCCGCGGCATGCGACAGAGCCCGCGCGAGCTCGCGCGGGTTCACCTGGGCATCATCCGGAAAGGAGAGCCCCGAGCGCACGGCCGTGCTCAACCCCGGCTCGAGGCTGCGCAGACCATCGCCGTCGAGCCGCTCCACGCGCAAGCCACGGCCGAGCTGCCAGGCGAGCTTGGCGGGAAATCCGCGCTCCTCGGCGTCGTCGAGCGCCACCGCCAAGATGCCGCACTTCTCGTAGCCGACATCGATGCCGGTGACCTCACGCAGCTCGGCCGCAAAGCCCGGGTAGAGCGCCCGGCTACGCAGGCCAAGCTCCAGCATGGGGCCAGGACCATCGGACTCCATTTGCGGAGCGAGCATGCCGGCCGCGGCGCTCGAGGCCTCGGCACCAGGGATGCCGCGCTCGATGACGGTCACCGCGACGCCCCGCTGCGCAAGACGCCAGGCGATCGCACAGCCCATCACACCGCCGCCGACGATTGCGACGTCGGCAACGTTCGCGGCATGGGAGACGCCCGTGGCGTGGGAGGAACGCACGCTTCCCGATGCTTGGTTCTGCATGATGTCGATCTTCCTAGCTCACGGCCCATCGCTTGGCGAGCGCATGATCTGCAGCCTTTCCGACAAGCCAGGCGACATCCAGATCTCGTTGGCCGCATCCACGATCAAGGCCAGGGTGTCCGGATAGCGAGCACAGAGCGCTAGGCCCTTTTCGGGGCCGAGGATGAAGACGGCGTCGTCGATGGCATCCGCCAAGAAGGCGTTGGGCGCGAAGATCGTCACCGAACGTGAGGCCGTGGCGGGATGCCCCGTCTTCGGATCGATGATGTGGTGATAGCGATGTCCGTCGAGCACGAAGGCGCGTTCGTAGTCTCCCGCGGTCGAGAAGGCGTGATCGCGAATGGGAGCCTTCGCGATCACATCCTGGGCCCGGCCGCGCGGATCGCGCACGCCCACCATCCAGGACGCCGAACCTTTCGCGCCTGACACGTAAAGATCCCCGCCGGCCTGGACCATGAAATTCTGCAGGCCCATGGCCTTGAAGAGCGCCACGCATTTGTCGACAGCGTAGCCCTTGGCGATACCGCCCAGGCCGATGCGCATGCCCGCGCGCTTGAGCTTGAGGGTGTGCGCCTTTCGATCGACCAGCAGATCGCGCCAGTTGATGAGCTTGCGCCGAGCCGCGATGTCGGCCTCCGCGGGAACGCGCTTCTCCAGATCTTCGTCGAACTTCCACAGACCCTTCATGGCAGCAAACGTGATGTCGAAGGCGCCCTCCGAGGCGGCCGACATCTGCAGCGCCAGCTCGACGACCTTCAGGGTTTCTTCCGAGACCTTGACGGGCTTCTTGCCCGCGGCAGCGTTCACGCGTACCACGTCGGAAGCAGGCTCGCCCGGGTGCTCCCAGTCGGTCATCAACTGCTCGACGCGTCTCATCTCGGCGTAGCCCGCGGAGAACGCCTTCTCGGCGAGGGCCGCATCGGAGGTGAACACCGAGAAGGTCACGTCGGTGCCCATCACGGGATAGGACCGGTTCATCACCCGCGCCAACGGCGCGGGGACGGTCACGAGATCGGAGGGTGGCGGGGACGCAGGCGCAGCAGGAGGTCCGGCAGGCGCTGGCTCCGCCCCCCACACCGAAACGGGAGACGCCACGCTGAACCCCAAGAACAAGAACAGGAGCAGTGACAGAGAGAGGGAGAAACCAGGACCAGCGGCACGGCGGCGGACTGACG
>Ga0170475_106537826_pt1 | contig 13274 bp, 13 predicted proteins | sample Soicark_Litter_5_FD_111474 | JGI IMG/M metagenome (GOLD analysis project Ga0170475, IMG submission 111474) | Avena fatua rhizosphere microbial communities from Hopland, California, USA. Combined Assembly of 48 SPs | reverse complement strand
TGTTTTTTTTTTTTTAAGGTATTCAAAAACTGGTATAGTTATTTTTCCAGATCTTTTTTTTTTAAAAATTTCATTGTATTTTCACTTCTAAAAAACAATAAGGAAGTTATGCTTAACTTAGTTTTAAAAAAGTGTATTTTGATCATTTTGCGTAATTTTTCAACCTTGAAAAAAACAAAGAAAAACTTATATACAATTTTGTTATCCAAAGTAGTCGGCGCTTCCTGAGTTTTTTTTAAAAATATTTGATTAAAAAGAAAAAATTCTGCTTTTACAGATTTTTATTTTTCTAGCACTTTATTTTTTTCTAATAAAACAAAAAAACTATTTCAATTTTTTGAATTATTACAACTTAACAGCTTATCGTCAATCTTCGGTGAAACTACTAGAAATATTTTGAGTACTCCATTACTTTTTTTTATAGAACTTCTTTATACAAATTTTGATAGTGTAATTAATTTAAAAAATACAAGTACAGTTTCCTTACAACATCATTTTTTTCAAAGTTTTTCATTTTCGGGTTTAAAATCAACGCAGTACTTTTACTTGTTGTCTCAAAATTTTACGATGAGGTTTTTTGTTTTTCTTCGGAATAGAATCAGACACTATGACAATGTAAAATTACTACTCTTTAAATCTTTTAATCAGCAAGTTAACCTTGATGACGACATAAATGTTGCTGACGTTCTATTTAAATATATAATTAGAAAAGGTAAAAAACTAACAGCGCAAATTGTTTTTCTTAAATTTTTAAGAAAATTTAAGAAAAAATATGCTTTACCTGGCTTAGCAATTTTTACCCATGCGTTGCTTTCTGTTGAACCAAGAATATGGCTAAAAAAAAAAAAAATTGCAGGACGTGTATATGAAATACCGATTTATATTTCAGCTAGTTGAAGCAAAAGAATTGCAGTACGTTGGTTATTGCAAGCAGCAAAAAAAACGAAAAAGAGCAAGTATTACGGATAGCCTAGCCCTGGAGGTCTGGGATGCCTGCTTTAAGAGAGGTGGTGCTTTTAATAATAAAGAGAATACACAGCTTTTAGCTCATTGAAATAAGGCTTATTTACGATGGTTGTAGGGGTTAATTATTTTTCTAAGCGCAAAGAATTTTACTTTTTAAAATATTTTTTTCAACTTTGAACACGATGAATTAGTTCTGGTGGTTGTGCCCACGGTAGAAGAGTTCTACGTGGGCAAATTGCTTACCATTGATGATTTTCTTTCAATTTAAACTATTTGTACAGTATTTGGAATACGCCTGGAATTATACAATTTTTATATAAAAGTATTCACATGTCAAGCACCTTGGGTCTAGTTTTTTATCCACTAGTTGGTTTATTTTCCATTAATCCACTGGAAAATACTCATGAAACAAATTCATTTCTATTACACAATACAACAAGCAATAATGTGAACATTCGTGGAAATTCTTTTGTTCTAGCTAATGCAAATTTAGGTTTCATAGTTTTTGCAATCCAAAGTTGAGTTAGCTACCCTGCTGTCTTAGCAAGATCTGCAGGTTGCTACGCAAAAATCGTAAAGAAAAATGATTTTAGTGTTTTTGTACAACTACCGTCTACATTAATTTATGCAATACCAAGGTTAGTTTCAGCTACACTTGGGCTTTCGTCTAAAAAATTCTTTTTGAAAATGACCAAAGCAGGGCAGTCCCGTTACAAAGGGCGTGCTCCTAAAGTTAGGGGAATAGCTATGAATCCCGTAGATCATCCACACGGCGGGCGTACAAATAAAGGTGGGCATCCAGTCACCCCTAATGGTTGGTTGACTAAAGGTGTAAAAACATGACATGCAGCAAAATGGTCAGCGAGGAAAATCTATGCTACCTGAACTAAATTTATCTAATGAGGTCACTAATTAAACCACCAGTTTTAATACCCTTAACTATGAAATTTTATAAATACGAAAAAAAAAAAATAAGTTTTAAAGTTTATAGCTACTCTATAAAATTTTTGCTGGCTTGCGAGAAAACTCCTATATACCTTCTTACACTTAGTAAATTATTTAACCAAAACACTAAAAATTTGATTCTTGATTACGAGGATTATTTTTTTGAGAGTTATTTTTTTTCCTTACTATTTATGACTTCAACAAATTCAACACGAAACGGCCAAACTTTCTTTAAACATTTAGTTCAAAATACTTTGGATTATGCTAAATTTTTTTGGTGACGAGACTTAAGTTTAAACCGTACCAAATATTTAATTTTTTCAGAAGTACTAACATACGAATCAAATATTTGATTCACAAAGCTTAAAGACTACATTTGTCATTTTTCTAGTTTTATATATCAACGGAATTTTACCTTACTGAAAACTGTGTCTGATTTTTTTTTTTTTAATACTTTTTTTTTTCTACTTTTTTTAGGTCTATTTAAGATTCAAAAAAAAAATTTAAAAACATCAAGGCGCCTAGCTTTTTACTTTGGTTTAGATTTTATAACAGCAATTTTTATTGGAAAATATGATGAGCTCTTCTCCTTATGTAATCGTTTTTTAACATTACAAACTGGTTTATTAAAGCAGACTAAGTACTTCATTAATTGAAATTATTTATTTGTCAGTTCTACCCAGTTTATTAAATCAAAAAAAATATTTTTCCTAAATTTTTTTTTTAGGAATAAATATTTTTGAATTTCACATAAACCTGATAATTCTATCAGGAAGATTTCAAGAACAAAATTAGTGGATGGTACCTATATCTGGGATTGAAATACAACGATTTTACCTTTTTTTTATAAATAAAATTTTTCATATCTATAATGGATGTAAATTTATTTGAGTAAGGGTTTTGCCAGGGATGGTTGGTTTTAAATTAGGACAATTTTCATTTACACGCAAAGTTCACCCATGAAATGTTAATTTATGAACTTACTTCAGAAATTTATTTGCAAATTAAACTAGTTACTTTGATATAATATGTCTTATATATCAAACATACAAGCTGCAAGAATTGGAAGAGGATCAACCTGGAAAAATCTTTGGATACCAAATTACAAAAATCTTTATACCCACTTTTTAATACACGATATTTTAATATATAAATATATAAAAACAAAATTTACTGCGGATGATTGAGCAAATAAAACATTTATGTATTATTACGATTACTACGTTTTCAAAACTTTTGATAAAATTTTTCTTTTTCTAAAAAAATACAATGTGGATTTTTCTAGATTAAACCAAGCTGCCTTCATAGGTAGACTGTTTGCCTTAAATGACGCTTATTCAAGGGTTTACACAACTGATTTTCAAAATTTAACTATGCGTCCAAAAAATATAGCTAACTTCTCTTTTCAACCGCAGAATTATTATTTTTTTTATTTATTAAATCAAGCCTACGCAAACCAAAGTCTATTAAAGCTTGTTAGTGTTGATGATAGAAATTTAAAAGAAGAACAATTTGTTCTTCTGCAAGGCTTATCCTCTAGTCTTTTTTTAGCTGATAAAATTTTTAATACAAAAACAAATTTTTTTCCAGTTGATAACTTTGACCAAATAGGTGAATTTTACTATCTGTTTGAACGTTTGAATATTTCTACTTTTTCTAAAGCTTTTATTCCTGCTAAGTATGTAAGAGCTGATCATTTTCGTTTAGCAAACTTCTTGTTTAATCCAACTATTCTACAAAAATATCCAAATTTCGTTTTTCTGTATAACAGTTGGTTGCATAAATCATGGCAACTTTCAAAAAGACGTTTACTGCAATCTTTTAAATTGTTTGATGTAGAGTACATTCATAGTGAAGGGGTTGAAGGTGCCGTTGATTATTTTTTTACTAAATACCTGCGTTTCTTTTCAGCTATGAAAGAACTTAACACTTATATTAATTCAGACCCAACTATTGGGATCGGTATTACACAAGAATTTATTTGAAAACAAATAGCTTTGCTGCATTTGAAATTAAATATTTGAGAGTTGATGGTGTTTAGAATAAAGGAAGTGTGGTTCTACCTAAGATCTTATTTGAGGTATTTTTCCTACGAAGGCAAAGTGAATTTAAATTGATCTAAAATAATTTTTAAAAAATTATTCTCTTTCTGAAAATTAATTTTGCAACTAACAACGGGCTATCAATTTTCAACTTATGCATTACTTGGCTTTTTAAGATTTTTTTATTTTGGCGTAATTCCTTCTTTTTATTTTGACATGTTTATTCAGTTTTTTTCAAGTGAATTTTCAAATTTTAATTTGTGGTACACTTTTTTTTGTAAAACATTTTTACATTCATTGAAAATTTTAAAATTTATTCTTAAGACTCGTGTATTATCTTTATTTTCTAAAATAAAATTTATACATTTTTTTTCTAGTTTTTTATTGATTTGCCTAGTTAAACCAATTATAATCGAACTTTTAAGATTAGAAAACGGCGAGTTAGAGTGGTGAATTAAAATTCCGCAGCAATCTGCAAAATCAAACCTTCCAGAGGATCCTCATAAATTAGAGTCTGTAATAAATGAAATTTTGGAGGAGACTTGAGAGTTGACAGCTTTAGAATTAGAGATTCCCGATGAATCAACAGAATTAGAACTTTGGGAAGATGAAATTCTAGGGCTACCCCTTGAATTAGATGACTTGGAATTAGAGATTCCCAATGAATTAACAGAATTAGAACTCTGGGAAAATGAACTTCCTGAAGAATGCTCGGAATCAGAAAATATAGAAAATGAAATTTTGGATTTAGAGTTTTCTGTTGATTCTAAATTCGAAATAATGTCAAAAAAAATTAAATTTCATCCCTTGTTTATGAATTTAAATTCTTTAATTATTTTTTTTTTATTCTTTTTTAGATTTAATCTAACAAAAGAAACTACTTACTCTTTCACTTTAGAAGCAAAACCTACTAGTTTCCTTATAACAGGGGCTAACTATAGGTTAGATTCAAATTTTTGAAAAAATCTTGTAGATTTTTATGACAATTACTTTGACACTCGCCAACGGATAAAACATTCTGATTGGTGTTGTATTGCCGCATTGGATCCTAACCTTCTAATTAGTTTTTTAAAATTTTCATATATTTGATGATTGTTTCGAAAAAAAAATTTTTTTTATTTTTATTTTATTTTAGCACATTTAACTCCAAAGTTATTTTTTTGAATTTTCACCGATCTTTGCAATATAACTCATTTTGGTTTAATTTTACATTTATGTATTATATACTGGCAAAATTTTTTTTTTTTTACCTTTTTGTATTAAAATGTTTAAAGAAGATGTATGTGCACTGTGGAGAAAAAGAATTACTATATTTATCCCGACCAATTCGTATGTTCATGCAAAAAAGTTGAACTTATATCACCGTACTAGATTTATTTTCTTCTTCTTTTAGGAGTTTTTTAAATTTGGGTATGTTTTCAATTGAACAAAGTTTACAAGCCACAGCAAAAAAATTTGCCTTCACACTTGGTGATTTCGCTGTTAGATTGGTGGGGTTTGGAAAACCCAATTGCTGGGCTATGACAACTGAAAATAAAAGAATTTATTTAAATAAATTCACATATGAAGAAAACTTAAGTGATTCAAGTTTTTATATTCCATTTATCTCTATTGACTTATCTGTTGCGGCTGATCATAAAGAAAAAGGGCACGTTTTATTTGAAAAAAAAAATCGATTAAATATTCAATATTCGCATTTTTGAGGCCGTGTTGTTACTCATTTAATTATGGAGCATTTTAGCAACTTAAATTTAAACGCTACTTTAATTGCTATTTTTGTCAAAAAAAAACTTGAAAGAGATCACTTGCTTGCTGAAATTCTTAAAAGTTTAAGTACTTTAGTGTCACAATCTGATGCCGTTAAAGGTTTCCTTTTTCTACTAAAAGGACGGTTCAGTCGAAAGGAATGAGCCGCTAAGGTTTGGTTTAAAAAAGGAAAATTGGAACAGGCAGCAACTTGGACTAAAATTGATTATTGTAAAATGCCAGTTACTTTGAAATATGGTTCAGCTTCTGTGAGGGTTTGGTTATTGCTTCTAAATAAATTTAATAATTTACGCGCATTAATATAGTTTTAGAATTTTTTTATAAATGAGAAGACTGTCTATTCGGGTTAAAAAAAAACTAAAAATTTACCTATTTAAATTTTATAATATAAAATTACTATATATTTCATTTAGACTCTTAACTTTAAGAAAAACCAAAAAATTTGAACAAAAGCCAATACAATTTTTAAAAACTTCTAGGTATGTAATTCCGTTACCATCTTCTGATGAAAATGAGACAAAAAAAAAAAGAAAAAAATATTTTCAAATTTGCACTGTTGTTGGGTTTTTGCATCGTTTCAATGAAAATTTTTATGGTAATTTTACTGGCTTATTACTAGATAATGCGCTGCCTACTGTTTACAACCAAGGAAAATTACCTTATTTTTATCGTTTAGAACATGGTTTGAAATTTGATATTTTGCGGGCGTTAAGAAATATTTATTCCTTACTAGCCACAAATTCTTTTCCTACAGATCATTTATGAAAATTTTTTTCAAAGAAAAAATTTAAATTTTTTTCTTTAACTTTTTTTTGAGATATGTTTAAAAAATACAGAAATCCAAACCTTCCACTTTTATGAAGATGAGGTGACAACTATACTGCTCAACTTGAGGGCTCTTCACTACTTCAAGCTTGAAATTTAATTTTTAAACAACTAGTATTGGAGAGCCTGGGTTGTAACTACGTGTATACAGCGCTTGAAGCAAAAATCTTTAAAACCGCTGGTATAGATCCATACGATCCAAGGTTTTTTTGGAAAACATGACGTTTATTTATAATCAACATGTCTGACCATGATGGTTTAATTGCCCCACCCACTCAGAAAATTTTCTTTAGAAAATTTTCTGATATTCCTACAACGGAAGTTCCAAATAACGTTATTTTTGACTTAACATGACGAATTACTGCACAATTTTTGTATTGGAAAAAAGCATTTTTAACCCTATCCAATCAACGTAAATTACTTTATTGAAGTACTTTTGAACATATTTTTAGTTCTTGATTATTTATTTTACCAAGAGCAGAGCCTAAGCCTTACGTATACTTTTTGGATTCACCATTTTCTAACTATGTTTCTAGAAAATTTTTTGATTCTGATTATGTAAGGTATGCAAGTTTCCCAGCCCCAGATTATTATGTAGGTTCTGGTGATTATTTTTTCAAAAAAAATTATTTATTTAAGGATTTACCAAATTCTAAATTACCGCGTTTTTTGCAATTATTAAAACGTTCAGACCCAGAATCTTTCTTATCAAAGTTTTGATTTTATGATTCTTCGGAAAATAAAAACGCTTTTGTAACTATGAAAAAAAATTTAATATTTTATAATGAACTTAGCCCCAGCCCAAAGCCCAAAATTTCTTATTTTAGATCTAAAAAAGAACCTTTAGTTGCATCAGTTAATAGCTATTTAGCGCTAATTACTCCTTTATCCGTAATTAATTATTTTAGTTTAGCAAAAGAAAATTGAGCAAAAACTTTAATGTTTAAATCCTCAGGGGTTCATCCAATACCAGATTTTTTAAAGGATTTTTTTACATTCCTAACATTTCCAGAACCGACTGAGGAGGATTTTTTTTATATTTGTGTTGAACCTTTTTTGTCAATATTGCCTGATTTTCAAATTTCATTGCAATGAGCAGAAAAGAAGGTTGATAATTTTTTAGGGCCCTTGCAGGTTTACAAGTCATACTTTGACCTAGGCGATCAGTATAACTTGTCAGACCCGACGTTGGCTTATAAAGCCTTAAAAAAAATTCTGTCGTCCATGCCAGGAAAAGATTTGCCTGTTCGTCGTTTTGAACCCTATGGGTTAAATCCATTCTATAAATTTTCAAAGCAATTAACTACCGATGATGTTCCGTTTCCCGAAGCTGTCAATGAACACACATTTTTCTTTTTTTTAAAAAAAAAATTTAAATACTCCACTAAGAAGCAAATACCAACTAATTGAGTGGTAAGGCAAAAAACTATGCCCATTACTTTTTCATTAACTTGAAAAATTTTGGATTTTTTATCATGTTATATGTTTAAATCTTTTAGTTCTAAAAATTTTTTTGGAAGGTTACTTTTCTTCAAACGTTTTACAATATCAATTTCAAAAAAAAAATATAAGCCCAAAAATAAACTAACTAAATTTTTAGCTAAATTTGATAATAACGTAAATGAAATAGAAAATCCTACGCCTCTAGAATTTTTATGACTTAACCCGCCAAATTATGAGGATTTATCTTCCGAACAAATTGAAAAAATTCGCGATAAGTTATTCTCCATCATTAAAAGTGAACTATTTATAAAAGTGCTAGAAAAGCAGAAAACGCATCTCATAGTTGAAGTAATGACACAACTGACATGAATTATTAACGTTACAAAAGAACGTTATGCTTTTGATAATTTACTATTTTGGTTGTCAAGGTATGATATTTATTTGTTTTCCTTTTTATCTTTTAATCGATTTAAACCACATTTAATGATAGAATTTCCTATAATTTATACTGAAAATTTTATGAATTTTCTCCATAATCATAACCTTTTGCCAATTTTTTTTCGCTTGAATAGAAAAAATTTTTTCTTAAAATTAAGAAAATAATGCCTATACCTTCTTTAACAAATTCCAAATATAAGTTATTTCAAAGAAAATCTAAGCGTTTTTCAGGAATTGCTCACAAAACTTTTTTACCTACAAATGTTTTTTTTTGTAAATCTTATACAAATTACTATTTTTCTAGCTGTCATTTAGAGCTGATAGCCTGATATCTAAAATGAAAATTGAAAAAAAGTGGAGCTATAGTTTTTCCAACTTCTCAAAATTTTCCAATTACTAAAAAACCTACAGAAGTGCGTATGGGGAAAGGGAAGGGTTCCATAGTTGATTGGACCATACCGGTATGAAAGGGTTCTATACCATTTTTTTTTCTAGGTAAGAAAACCCCTATAGTTTTAAATACGTTATTGGACATTGGAAAAAAATTACCAATTTGAAGTAAAATTGTCGAATCAAAGCATAAATTTGTGCAACTGTCAGCTAAAAGTATTTTTTTCTATAAGGAAGAGCAGTTTCTTCCAAAGCAATTGCTAAAAAAATCTTTTTTTTACTAAATGATTTACCCAGGAACTGTTTTATCTTGCAATGATAACTCAGGGGCTTTAACAGTAAAATGCATTGGTATAAAAAATTCATCAAAATGAAGAGGATCTTCTGCAGGCTCACTTATTATTATTACAGTAAAAACCTGTTTAAAGGGAGCATCTAAAGTTCAAAAAGGCAGTATACACTACGGTGTTATCACTTGAACAAGACAGATTTTGACGTGAAGTACTAAAACCGGTGATTTTCTAAGATTTAATGAAAACTCTGTTGTACTAGTCTCAAAAAAAAATAATTTTTTGCCTGTAGGTACTCGAGTTTTAGGTCCTATTTGCTGAGAAGTGCGTAAAAAAATTTTTATAAAAGTAGTTTTGCTAGCATCTGGTATTTTTTAATTTTTTTCTTTTGAAACTAAAAATGTTAAACAAATTACTTCAATCAGATTTAGACACTTGAGGAACTTTTACAAGTACAAATTTTTATTTAAGCAATTACAAGTATTTTGATATATCGGCTAAAACAAATGGCTCCCTAAATAATACAGCCTTTCTTTATGAAAAATTTAAAATAGATATTAATCTTGCACTCATAATGAGTAGCGGCACAAGCGATACTAAAATAAAACTTTTATTGAATTGTCTGCGTGTAATCTGATTTTTTTCTTTTCAGAAGTCTATGATAAAAAAAAAATTAAAATTACAACAGATAAAAAAAAAAAATTCTGGTTTTATCCTTGCTACAAAATTATTTTACAATACCTCCTTTAGACAATTACCTTTTATTATTTTTACAATTTTACCATATCTTAAAATGTCTTATGGTCGTGAAAGATCTAATATATTGTCTAATCCACAAGGAGAATTATCACTAGCTGTTAGTGATATAACCTTCTTTTCCCATTATTTAAATGAAAAACATGTTGAATGGGATAGGCAATTTAATTTTTCTTTTTCTTTTAAAAATAAAAAAATAAGCAAATGATTTTGAAATGCATATTTTTTTCACTCAACTCTTTTACAAGGTTTTTTAAAAAGATTATTTTGGAGTGCTTTGACTCTAAATTGCAATAGAGGCCACAGCGGTTGGTTAGAATTCTCTAAGATTTCTAATCACGTTTTTTTGTCAGACAATTATTTTTTTAAATGAAATTTTTGATTTTAAGCTAACATGTGAACTGCTAATTTACGTGATTTCCATAAAAGAATGATGTTTTTAAAATGCGAGTCAAAAATTTGATTTCTTAAATCTATTATAATGGATGTTTCGGTGTTTTTTTTAGACCGCACTAAAGCGGTTTTTATTCTAAATAATAAACTTTGATGAGTTTCTAAAACTAGAATTGTGAATTGATGTATAATTTCTGGTAGATCAAAATCTGTGTTAAGGGTTTTTCGTTTATCTAGAATGGAATTAAAAAATTTTGGTTCAAAAGGTCTTCTACCTGGCTGGAAAAGAAGAGGTTTTTAAAATATTATTAGTAAATACCCTCTACATATATATACATAGCTATGCCCGGTTCAAACTTTAATTCATTTATTTCTAATTACAGAAGTTCGATTGTTTGCAAAAAAGTACGATTTTGTATTCCTAAAACGGTATTAAATTTCTTTATACTTAAAAAATTACTCGAAGATTGTTATATTAGATCGTTCAAATCAAGAAAATTTAATTATGATGTTATTTCTATTGATCTAAGCATAACCTTAACATTTAACTGAGTGGTTAAGTATTCAACCCCCCGAAGACCAGTTTTTGTTTCTTTTAAGAAACTTTTAGAACTATCCAAGACCGGAGGTTACTACTTAATCAGTACAAAAATGGGTATTGTAAATGATTCCTTAGCTCGTAAAAATTGAATGGGTGGCCAACTACTTTTAGGAATTTTTTAGAAATGAGAAAAAATTTATTTAGATTACATAACTTGTTTATACTTCGAAATATTTCAATTTTTTGAAAAAAAATTGTTCATCATGAAAAAACCGCTATTTTACCAACAGCCAATGTTTTTTTCTTCTCTAATTTAAATTTTAATTATTCAATGAGTGATTTATTGGTTATTTCATCTGTTGGAAACTATATTCATAATTTTTTAAAATCTAATAGCCCACAGACCTATGCTAAACATTTGTTTATAAAATCAGAGGAATTGGAGCTAAAAGGTATAAATTATTGATTTTCTAAACTATATAATAACATAATTCTTGACTTGGGTTGTTCCCATTTTCAAATACTTTCCTATTCCCCTATTTTTTTTTTTTTTGCTTTGAAAAAAAAAAAGCTTAAAAAAATACTATTTCTTAGTTTCAAAAAAGGCAATTTTCATTCACAAATAAATTATTTTCGTTTCAGCTTAAAACCAGTGGGTCCCTATAAATTAAAAGGTTTTCAATTTATTAATGAAAAAATAAAATTGAAAGAAGGTAAAAAACCTTTCAAATAAAAAAATGTTTTTTTTAAATACTAGACTACACAAATCAAAAAATTTGATTTTGAGTTTAAAAACTCTTCATTCCTATGGTGCTTATAGGCGTAAATTTTTGTATTGATTATTCAATTATTCTAAGCCAGCCGTCAATACGACCCATCTGGCTAGCACATTAGTTCTTTTAAAATTTTATATCACTAATGTACTTTCTAATTTAGAAATGGATTTGGCACTAGTATCAATTAACATTCAACTAAAAAAAAGTCTGCAAACGTACCAGGGGTTACGTTTGCATTTGGACTTACCTGTTCATGGCCAAAGATCTCGAACAAATGCTTCAACCCAAAGATTATTGGCTAGAATACCAAGAAGAAGACATTTCGTTCAAAAAAAAAATCGAAGAAAATTTGCACCAAAGGATCATCGAAGAACGTATCAAAAAGACAAATTAGATAATGCTGAAAAAAAGTAATTTTTGATTTTATTCTAATGTTGTTGATAGAAAGGAAGTTGCTGCTATTGAAAATATTAAATTTTTAAACCGCAAACAAACATTTAAACAACATTTATTTTTTAAAGAATTTTTATTGTCTGCGATGACGCATAATGTTATATATTTTTGTTTGAAAACTAGGGAAATGGCTAACTTAGCAAATTATGTCTGACCTATTGTTATTTATATAAATGCCTTTACTAATTTACCTAATGTCGAAAAATGACGACCATGAAAAAGCAAAACTAATTTTGTAACTAACAAAAAATCAATTCTTTTAACAAAAAAAAATCAAATTAAAGATAATTTCGCCCTACTAGCTAGAAACAAATTTTATTTTAAACTTGTGAAAATTTTAAAGTTATTTTTGTTAGGGTCTAGCTCTAATTCTCTTGGTAAAAAAAAAATTCGATCAGCTAGCTCCAAAAAAATTACTTCACCTGATATAAAAAAAAATGTAGTTTGAGCTTTTCTTATGGTTTGAGCAACAAAGAATAATTTTTTTGTTACAGTTATTGATAATAAAGGTAACGTTTTAATTACACGTAGTGGTGGCAATAGTGAATGAACAGGCACTAAACAACGTTCCACAGTTTTTTCTGCAGATAGCGCAGTTTATGAAGCTTGTTTTATTGCAAAAGGTCTTGGGGTTGAGGCTGTTTCAATTCATGTAAGATCAACATTTTGACTGCCACAAATAAAAAATTGTTTTGATGGTCTAGAAGCTACGGGACTTATTGTGCACGAATTGATTTATTGACCCTTAAAGGCATTTGGTGGCTGTTGAAAAAAAAAGCCCCGTTGAGTTTAATTTTTTGATGGCAACCAAAAATAATATTTTTTTTTGAAAAAATATTTTAAAAATTTGCCAGGTTAAAAGTAAAAAATCTGGCAAATTCCCTAGTGCAACAATTTTTTTTAATTTCAAATTTCTTCTTTTCTTTTCATTTATTGCATGCTCTTTTTGTAAAAAGGATCTATTGCGTATACTAAAATTTCTACTGAAATTTTTTCATTCATGAACTTTTCTATATACAAAATTTCTTACCATTTGTCTGAATGAGTATACAAAACAAGGTAGTACATACAATAAATTGAATTTTTTTTTTTTTACTCATAAAAATATTTTCTGACAGATAGAATTTCACTTAATTCCAACTTATTTTTGATTTAATTTTACTTTTCTCCTAAAAAAAACATTTTTTATACCCTACTTTATAGTTTTGCTAGAAAAGATTTCTGCTAAAATTAATAATTTATCTTTTGG
>Ga0170475_108072680_pt1 | contig 13277 bp, 9 predicted proteins | sample Soicark_Litter_5_FD_111474 | JGI IMG/M metagenome (GOLD analysis project Ga0170475, IMG submission 111474) | Avena fatua rhizosphere microbial communities from Hopland, California, USA. Combined Assembly of 48 SPs | reverse complement strand
GGTGCCCTGCAATCGCGCTTTGATGCGGCGATATCGAATCTGCAGATTACCACCGAAAACCTGTCGGCCTCCCGCTCGCGGATTATGGATACCGACTTTGCCTCAGAAACCGCCAATCTGACGCGTGCACAGATTTTGCAGCAAGCGGGTACGGCGATGTTGGCCCAGGCCAATTCCCTGCCCAATCAGGTCCTGTCACTGCTGAAGGGTTAAGCCCCCGATACCCTGCAGCAGACTTTGAAGCCAGTGGCTGGTTCAGCCGCTGGCTTTTTTTGATTCGCTGAGGTTTGGGTCTGTTGATGTTTTTCTTAAGGTTCAGGCAAGAATGCACGCAGATTTGGCGGGCTGCCTGGCATGCCGGAGCCGGTTGCCGCGCCATTTTCCAGGTAGTGTATAAAGGCCAGCAGCTCGGCGATTGCCCGGTATAGCTCAGGCGGAATACTTTGGTCGAGATCCAGTTGCATGAGCAGGGACACCAGCTCCGGCGACTCATGCACATAAACGCCGGCATCCCTGGCACGCTCGATGATGGCCTCTGCGATCAAGCCCCGACCTTTGGCGACCACCTTGGGCGCCCCTGTTGCCGAATGGTAGGCCAGTGCCACGGCCTGCTGCAATGAGGGGCGTTTGCCTTCACTGTCCATCGGGCGCGTCCTGGGCATCCAGCGCGACCAGGTTAGAGCTTAATTGCAGGCCCGCAGCATCCATGGCCTTGCCCAGCAGTTGCTGATTGTCGCGGATGCGCTCGGCAGTATCTTGTACCGCCACCGAAAAACGCACATCCACCTGCTGCTTGCCGGTGAGAGTCACCAGTGCGGTGACCGGGCCGAGATTAGGTAGATCCAATTGCAGACGCGAGCGCCAGACGGTGGCAGGTTCAGCGACATCACCACCGCCGGCCCTGCCCTGCTGCCGGTCCTCTTCCACATCCCATTGCATGTTCTGGCCCGGCCAAGCTTGGCCTACCCAGGAAAACTGCCGCTTATCCAGAGATTCCAGTTGCTGCTGCACGAGCTGGCGTATCACGGGCGGCATATCTTCCGCCCTATGCGGTTTAGCGGACGGCAGACCATCGAGCAGCAATGCGTCGGATTTCAGCGCATCGGATTTCGTGGCGGTCGCTGCATCCTTGACGTCCTGCCTGGCATCAGTAGCGCGGCCCGACTGGCCAGCTACCTGGCTATCGGCATCTTCTGCCGGCACCTGCCCGGCCAGCGCTGCTTTGCCGGCGATATCGGGCGCATCACTCTCGGGCAGTGCGCTCCCCTCTTCATAGGCGGCAGCAAGCAAGGCCCCCGGGTTCGGCATAAGCGTTTCCCCCGGCGCGGCCTGGCCAGCGGGCGGTCCCGGCGCCTGTGCGCCGCCTGCCTGCAAAGATGCGGGGAGTTCCGGCTCCAGCTGCACGTTTCCGGGCACGGCGCTCGCTTCGCTACGCCCAAAAGCCGCCTGCGGCTCTTTGAGCAATGTGGCAAGCTCACGTGTGCCGCTGATCCATTCCGCCTGATGTGACTCGTAGAACAGCCCGCTCTGCGTTAGTACATCCTTCAGCTTGGCGGCAAGCTGCTCGGTATCGGGTGCCTTGCTGTCGATCAATGCCGGTATATTTTGCGTGGCAGCCGTCAGCGGGCGCCTGTCCTCACCGCCGCTGGCGGTTTCCTGCAAGAGCTCCCCCACGAACTTGGCGGTTTTACTCAGGTCCACCGTTTCGCTCTGTGGCCGTGCTGGTGTCGGGGTCGAAGGCGTTTCCGCCGCTGGCTGCTGGAAGGGAGTTTTGCCGGCGACGGGCGCGGTACGCCCCTGCAGAAGGAAGGAGAGCTTGGGTGAATCCGCCAAGACCTGCAGATCCAGCTCTTCACCAGGTTGGGTATTGCGCGGCAAGTTAAGATCGAGCAACTGGTCTTTGACGAGCACGGTAAAACGACCCGTATTCAACTGGCCCGTTACGGTGGCGTGCAACTGTTCGCCAACGGTAAACAGGGCCGCGATATCCGGGACCGTATCGACAGCCTGAACAAGTTGCTGAACATCCTGAGACTTTAGATAGGCCTGGATCTGAGAGGCAACTGCATTGGCAGGTATCATGTTGCAACACCCCCAAATAGCGCCCGAGGAATTCGCCAGGAGCGGCGCCGGCAGCGCGCGAACATCATTTCAAATGACCAGGCCGCAGCGACGTGAGGTCGTCATGGCCGGGAGGACGCGCGGTATAGCGCAACGATCAGCTCTGCCTCGCCGCGGGAAATGCCGCAGCCGGATGCCACCGCATTGGAATCCAGCCCCTGCTTGGCCAGCTTGATGGCTTGGCTATACGGCGATTCGGGCTCCGCTGCAGGAGGGGCAACCTTGCTGTCGACACGAGCGGCCAATGCCAGCAGCGCTTCGCGCAACACCCGCACCTCTTCACGTAAAGCAGATGCAGCCATGCCATCGTCGCCCTCATCATGCCGCTTGCGCGAGGCTGACTTCTTCAAAAACAAGAGCAGTTCGGCCACATACACGCCGACCACGATGAAGGCGAGGAATAGTAGCTGTTGCCAGGAAATGAAGATGCCATTCATAAAGCCTCCAGCATGATACTTAGTCAGGCGCCTTAGCCTCTCAGGCAGAGAGAGCCATGCTTCTCAATATTCTCAATATCGATAGGCCCGCCCCAGCCGATTCACGTTGTGCCGGGCGACGGACACCTCACCCGTAATCTGCAAAATCTCTGCCTGCCTCACGCCTATGCGGTAGATTACTTCCTGGTTTGCAGTATCGATATTGCGCAACAATTGTGCAATGTCATTAGTAGAATTTTCTGGCAAGAGCGCAGCGAGGTTGGGCACACCAGCCATAATACGCTCTTGCTCCGGTAAAAGGGCCTGCAGAGCATCCCAATCTTCGGCACGCGCCAGAGATAGCATCTGCTGCGTCAACTCCAGCAGCGCCTGGTAGCGGGCCAGCCCATCGGCAAGGGACGACGACGCAGACTCAGGCACGGCCGTAACTCAAGGGAGAGCGGCGCTGGCTTGCCACTTGCGCATCGGCGGCCGCCGCAGACTCAGTTTGCGCAGGCTTGTCAATGGCATCCCATGCCATCTTCAATTGCAACAATAGCTGATAGACCTCGTCCAGGATTTCCGGATCGTTTTTCAAATTCGCTGTCAGCAATCGGTAACAGGAGTATTCATACAAACTCTCCAGGTTGGCCGCGATGGCGGCCCCGTCGCCGGAATGGTCGAGGCTCGCGCGCAAGCCTTCTTCGATAATAGCGATGGCCTTCGAGATGGAGGCGCCCTTCAGCTCGATGGCTCGGTTATGCATATGCACTTTGGCAAGCTGGATCGCCTTGAGCGCGCCTTCGAACAGCAGGCAGATCAGCTTGTGCGGGCTGGCGCTTTCCACATCGGTATCCAGACTGCCGCGCCCATAGATATCCAACGCATTTTTAATGTTTCGAACCATGACTTATCCCGTTTTGCTTCGTGTCGCGCTCTCTAAGAAAGCGCTATGCGGATTTGGTACTGGCCGACAGGCTGGCCAATTGCTGGGTGAGATAGGTACTTGTACTTTGCAGCTTAGAAATAGTCGAATCCAAGGTATTGTACTGCTTAAGCAAGCGCGTCTGCGTGTCGGACAGCCGCGTGTTCAACGTGTCGCGCTGCTTGTCGATATCCTTGATCGTGGTGTTGATACCATCAGTACGGCTGGTCAAGGTGCCATCTTTACCTATCATACCGTCAACCAGGGCATTCAACTGGTAGGCAAAACCACGGTTATAAGACACCGAGCCGCGCACTGCGCCAAGGCTGGTATCGTAAGCGCCGCCTGTGATCTGCAGCTTGAGATCCTGCGCTGGCCCCTGCCCTGTCAGGTATTGGCCGCTGCCGAGCCCAGCCGCGTTACCGATAGACCCCTGCACGTCCAGGCCGGCGGTTCCGGTCTTGGCGGCAAGGCCGGAAATGTCGGCCAGGTTATCGGAAACGCTGGTGATGTTTACATTCGAATTCGCTCCATACAGATTGGAATTGAAGGTATATTTCTGCGAAGCAGCATCATAAGCCACAGAAACACCAGAGCCAGCCCCCTTCAGCACCGGGTCGGCATTGATGCGCGACTGCAGGGCGGAGGCAAATGCCGTCGGTGTCAGCTCATAGTCAGCCGCTGTAACGGTAACGGGATTGGCCGACTTGCCATCCACATTCAATAGCAGGGTGTCGGTATTTGTCGAGCGGTTCAGGGCCAGGGAAACGGGCGGATTGCTATCTACGGTAATATCGTAGGTGTTCTTCGTTGCATTATAAGCGACAGCGATATCCGAAACGGCAAACTGCGGATCGTCATATAGCTTCGACTGTATCTGATCTGCCAGCGATGCAGTCAGCGTGGCATCGTTGTTGTAGCGGCCAGGGTCCAGATCAAAGGTACTGGTGACGCCCCCCCCCAGGTCCACCGTGTAGGACTTGTTGGTATCGTCGACAGTAAAAAAGCCGGTGCTGCCTAGCGTGCCGACATTATCTGCCGTTACGCTGCCCTGCGTAGCAATCTGGTTGATGCTGATACCGTAGTTGCCCACCTTGGTGGATTTGGAGGCGCTGACATACTTGACCTGCGGATCGGAACTCGCTCCGTATTGCCCAAACAGGCCGGCTACCGCGCTGGCGTTGCTGGCAGCAGCGGTATTGAACTTGGATGCATCAAAGGACAGCGAACCATCCTTGCCAAAGGTAATGCCCACCTGCGACAAATGAGTAAAGGAACCGCTGGGCAGCGCGCCACTCAGCGTATTACGCAATTCAAACTGGATGGAGCGAACCACGGACTCGCCTTGCAAGGCGGCGGCGGTCTTGGTAGTCGGATCATAGGCGGTGAGATCAGACATGCTTTTGTTCAGGTCGTTATAAGCCTTGACCATGGTGGTGATTGCAGTTGCCGCCCCGGACATATCCTGGTTCACCGACAGCGTTGCCGGCGAGGTGGTAGGTGCCTTTATCGTCAGGGTCACGCCAGGAATGGCATCTGCAACGGAATTCGTCTGTGACGTAATGTTGATGCCGTCGATTTTCAGCTTGGCGCTTTGCGCCGCGCTGACCTGCGAAAGGTTCTGGCCGGCATCCTTGGTAGCCGTGGGATCATAGGCAAGCTGGGACAAACCAAGCTTGTCGGTATTGTTGCCGTCGCTATCCCCGGAGGTGGTGATTTTCAGCGCATTATTGGCGCCCGCCGTATTCGAGGCAATCACCAGCCGGTAGCCCGTGCCATCGTTGAGGATAGAGGCAGTCACGCCGGCATTGGCGGAATTGATGGCATCACGCACGCCTGACAATGAATTGTTGGTACCGTCTATCTTGACTGTTACCGGGGCACTGCCGCCACCGGCAGCAAAGGTGCTGCCCGAAAAATAGCCATTGCTGTCTGCCGTACCGCTGATCTGTCCGAATTGTATGGTCAGGTTGCCTGTGCCTATCACAGCATCGGTGCTGGCGAACGTGCCTGTCGCAATACGCTGCGCCTGCGCCGTCTGCGTCACCTCGATGGCGTGCGTTCCTTGCGTCGCATTGCTGAAGCTGCTTGCGGTAAAGGCATCCGTATTGGACGAGGTAGCGCTGGTCTTGAGAAATTGAAAAGGGTCAGACAAAGCCGCAGCAGCAGTCTGCAGGGTCGCCAGGCCACTTTTCAGCGTACCGAACGCCGTCACCTTGGCCTGCTGCGTTACCTCTTTCTTGTCGAGCGCTGCTACTGGCTGACGTTCGATATCCATCAGCTTGGATACTATGCCCGTAACATCAAGACCCGAGCCCACGCCTGGTGATGTGATCGTCGCCATGTCTTTACTCCTCGAGAAGCACCACCGGCAACAATTGCCGGCAAAGCCCCTACACCTTGTCTTTGATCAGCAGCCCCTGGAAGCGATCAATTGCCTTGGCAATCGTTACCGCCTCTTCGGTAGGGATCTGCCGAATCACCTTGTTGGACTCTCGGTCAACAAGTTTGACGATGTTCTGCTTGGTATCGTTATCGACACTGAACTGTATCGACTGACCCAAGGCAGAGGCAACGCTATTGAGCTTGCTGACTGCATTTTCCACTTCTTCCTTACTCTTGGCGGAGGCATTGGCCTGCACCGCATTTTCAGGAACCTGTACAGCCGGAAAGTTGTCTCCCGTCTCACCCGGCACCGGCCGCACCTTGGCCGAGGCCGGCTCGTTCGAGAAGGAATTGATCACCGAGCTGGTCGATATTGTTGTTGCTGACTGGATTTGCATGATGGCTTCCTCTACGCAAATACCCCAGCAGACTGCAAAACCATCTGCCGGGGTTATATCGCTCAAACCTGATCAATTAATTACTTGAGTAAGCTGAGCACCTGATTCGGCAGCGAGTTAGCTTGGGACAACATCGCAGTACCTGCCTGTTGCAATATTTGTGCCCGCGTCAAATTCGCCGTCTCACTTGCAAAGTCTGTGTCTACGATGCGGCTCTTGGCAGAAGAAAGATTCTCCGTACCGATCTGCAGGTTACTGATCGTCGCCGAGAAGCGGCTTTGCAAGGCACCAAACTTGGCACGCTGATCATTCACCCGGGTCAGCGCATCGTCCACCACGCGCAAGGCTTGTGTCGCACCATCCACCGTCGTGATATCAAGCTTGTCGACCGAAACCAGTTGGCCAGCAGTGCTGGAAGCGCCGGCCAGGGTTTCGCTCACGCCACCCGAGGTGTTGGTCACGAACACGCCGGACGAGAAGCTGGCGCCCGAGGTGGCAATGGCGTAAGAGGCCGAGGAGTTCAACGTGATCTGGCCGGCGAATACATAGGTGCCTGCCGTACCGGAGCTGATGGCCAAGCCATTGCCGCTGGTCAGTTGCTGAACGCCGCTAGCCGAGTAGCCTGCCGTATCGAAGTTGTACTGCTGCACCGTGCCGCCGAAACCAGAGGCATTGTTGCTATTGGAGGCGAGGGCGATATTGGAGCCGTCTTCCGCCACCAGCTTGACGCCTGATTGTGTAGTGCCCGATTGATCGACGAAGGTCGACAATTGTGCGGTGACACCGGTCTTGGACGACTTGGCGTTGAAAGCATCAACTGCCGTCGCATAATCATCCGAGGTTACCTGACCATTGGTGCCGCTGCCATTCACTTGAAAGGACACCGACTCGAAGGTATTGGTCTTGCCGGCCACGACCAGGTCATACTGGCCGGAACCCAGCGTCACCGTCGTTTCGGTACGTGCCGAGGCGGTAACACCGGTATTGGCGGCGTTGATATTGGCGGCGATATCCTTGACCGTATCCGTGCTGGATGCAGTAATGGTCTTGCCGTTGATGGAGAAAGTACCGCCCGATGCCGCCAGATTCGCGGCAGTAGTAGAGCCGGTTGCGCCTGCCGAGATGCCGGCCGTGGTGCTGATGCCGCTGGCGCTGGAGGTTGCGAGCAGGCCGGTGCCGTCGCCGTTACCGATTTGATAGCTACCGTAGGTGTTGGTACGGAAGTTGCTTGTAGTTGCTGTAATGGTTTGATTCGCGTTGGCACCGACCTGGAAGACCGAGGCACCGAAACTACCGTCGAAAAGATTTTGGCCGTTGAAATTGGTGGTTTTGGCGAACCGATCCAATTCAGAGGTAAGCTGTGTTACTTCTGCGTTCAGCGCAGAACGATCAGAACTGGAATTCGTGGCGTTGCCGGACTGAACGGCAAGTTCACGCACGCGTTGCAGAATGTCGCCCATTTGCTGGAGCGCGCCTTCACCTGTTTGCGCAAGCGACACACCGTCGTTGGCGTTACGGCTGGCTTGGTTTTGCCCGCGGATCTGAGCGCTGAAACGCTCGGAAATGGCAAGACCGGCAGCGTCATCCTTGGCAGAGTTGATGCGCAGGCCCGAAGAGAGGCGTTGCAATGAAGTATTCAGACTGCCTTGTGCATTGCTCAGGTTGCGCTGAGCATTGAGCGACGGCACGTTTGTATTAATTACTGACGGCATGATGTTCTCCTCGGGAGAAAAGGTTTGGAGACTGTCGGACGCTCAGTGCATCCTTGAACAAGTTATCGGTGCCGCTCTCCAGAACTTTAATGCCGATTGATCATTGTTTGCTAAATTAGCCCGTCTATTTCATGGTGATTCTGCAAAAGATACGTAACACCATGATTTCAAACAAATCGGTCGCTTACACATTGTTACAATATGATGATGTGTGACATCACGCAGCCTGCCTGAATCCCCGCCTTCAGCCGCCGCCGCATCTGAGTATAAGTCCAGCAGCCCAGTATTTGCCCCGTTCGATGCAGGCAACAGACAAGCGGCGCCTGCTTGTGCGGCAATCTGCGCCAGCGCGGTGGCTGTTATTGCCGCCCAACCGGCGATTTTTGCCGCCCGGCTGGCACTTGCTTGCCGCAGCGAGTCGGCAAGGCAGTGTTGCCGGCAGCTCGTTCAGCCCAAAAAAATGGCGCTATATGCGCCATTTTTACATCTGCCCTCAACATCAGTCCGGCAGCCAGGCCGCTCGCCACTTTTCCAGGTTATCTCCCGCCAGCATCCAGTCCTGCCTGACCGCATCACGCAAGGCATCTGCCTGGCGATGCGAGGCATCGATATCCGTCAGATGCATTTCAATAGCGTCCATCCAGTCCTTGTAGCGGTTGCGCACCAGGGTGACGGGCAGATCGCCGCGATAGGGCTCGATATCCGTGCAGACCACCGGGTAGCCGCAAGCGCCATACTCCAGCAGGCGCAGATTACTTTTGCACTCATTGAAAAGATTGTGTTCCAGCGGTGCCAGCGCCAAGTCAAGATTCAAGCTGGCCAGTTTGGCCGCATATTGCGCTATGGGCACGCCGGCATGGAACTCATGGATATAAGGTCGGAGCTTGTCCGGGCACATACCGAAGAACACCCACTCCACGCGGTTGGCCAGCGCCTTGACGATATCGGCAATCAGCTCCAGGTCGCCCGTATGGCTGATGCCGCCCGCCCAACCGACGCGGGGTTTGCGGCCCTGGCAGCGCAAGGGCTTGAGGTCGGACCACCATGGCACTGGCAAGTAGTTGTGCACGACATGGCTATGCTTATGCAGGTCAGACAGGGCATCGGCAAGTTTTGCCGTCGACAGGACAAAGCGGTCCATCAACGACACCGCCTTGCGCAAGGATTTGAGCACATCCTTGGGGATATGGCTGCGGTGTACGCTCTTGAGCGGCACATTCGGCAAGTAGTCATCCAGTTCGAAAACGCAGAACGCCGTACTCGTCGACTTGGCGCGCCGTAAATATTCAAGCTGGTGCGCTTCCGTTTGTCGCTGGAAGACGATCACATCCGGCTCCAGGCGTGCAATGTCTGGTGGGAAAAACAGCTCCCAGCTCACGCCACCGCCCAGGATCAACGCCTCTTCCATGGCGGCATAAGGCTGCAGCACCCGGTAGTTGCCGCAACCCTGCGCATCGCCCGGATAGGCGAGCACCACCGGCAAGGGCCGCCATGGCGTCGGCTGCCAGACGGTCAACGGCGCGCCGCCCGTTTCAAAGCCGTTGCCGTGCAGGGACAAGCTACGGTTATAGGCCGGGTCGCTGCCGATCTGGCGCCACCATTTATGATAGAAGGCGTCCTGCTCGCCTTCGAAGCGCTTTTTCTTGGCGTCCGACGAAGCCTGGTCCACCTTGGTCTGGCTGACGCTGCCCTCATGCATCAGGCAGGCGTGGGGCGTAAACACGATCAAATGCCCCGTCGCCCCTATCTTCATGCACAGGTCCACGTCGTTGTACGAGACTTTGAAATCGTCTTCGTCCATGCCGCCGACCATTTCGTAGAGAGACTTGCGCACGATCATGCACGCGGCCGTCACCGCCGAATAGTTCTGGTCTACCAGCAGGCGATCCATATAGCCCGACGACTCCGCCACCTGGCCGATGAAAGGATGATCGGCCGGCCCACGCAAGCCCAGTACCACGCCGGCATGCTGAATGGTGCCGCTGGGATAGAACAGCTTGGCGCCGACCACACCCACCTCCGGGCGCAGCGCATGATTGAGCAGCTCGTCCAGCCAATTGCTCTTGACGGCAGCCGTATCGTTGTTCAGCAACACGACATATTCGCCGCGTGCTTCACGCACCGCCATATTATTGATGGCAGAAAAATTGAATGGCTGCGGATAGCGCAGCACGCGCACCTTGTCGCTCGCCAAACGTGACAGCCCTTCCAGATAGGCAAGCGCTTCATCGGTCTTGCTGTTGTTGTCGACGATCAGCAGCTCGAAATTCGGGTAGGCGGTTTTCTCCAGTACCGACTCGACGCAGCGCATCAGGATAGGTAATTGATCCTTGGTCGGCACGATGATGGAAACCAGCGGCTGGTCGGGCAGGTTGTAGCGGATATGAAAACTGCCCGGCGCCAGCCCTGTCTCGATTTCCGCCGCGTAATCGCGCAATTGCAAATGGGCGGCAATCGCGTCGCGGCGCTGCGCAACGGTGCTTGCGTCCACGGCCTTGATTTGTGCGGTAAGCAACACATCCTCGATATGACCGGCCATACCCAAGCCCGCCTGGGCGATGACACGCAGCAACCACTCATACTGATACATCTGCGTATAAGCCGCATCGAAACCGCCCGTTTCGGCAAAGCGCCGCTGCGAGATCAGCAGATGCCTGTCCAGGTAAGCGGGATAGCTCAGCAACAGGTCCAGGTTTAGACCGGGCCGCAGCCATGGCCCGATGATGCGCTCGCCGTCGCGGTGCAGCTCATCGCCATAGACTACGGCCAGATCGGGTCCATCCATGGCACCGAGGCCGGCAGCCAACAGACCGAACGGCGTGAATTCCGTACCGGCTTCCACCAGCATGAACCAGTCGCAGGGAGCGTCCAATAGCTTGGTGTTGACCTGTGCCAGCCAACCATCATCCGTCACCTGCAGGAATTGCAGCTTGTCACCGGCACTGCTGGCCGGCACCTTGCCTGCCGTTACGCACAGGATCTCGACGTTGGCATAGAGTTGACGGGTAAGACTGGCAATGGTCTTGCCGGATTTGTCCATTTCCCGCTTTAAATCCAGTATCACGACCAGCAATTTCGGGCCGCCCGCTGCAGCCTCCAGGCGCCGGTCTATCAGCTTGCTCTGCGCAACATTGGGAATGCGATTTGCCAGCCAGGCCAGGCGCCGCTCCTGCGGGCTCGGCTCGACCACGGCCGGCAGCGGCGTGCCCAGTCCGAAATTGACGAGAGGCGACTGCAATTGCGCGAGCCGCTCGCGCGGCAGCACGATGTCGCCCAGCGGTGCGCTTTGCCGCGCCCGCGCTTGCGTCGCCGCCACGAAGGCATCCAGTTGCTGCCAGAATTCCACTTCCTTTTGCGCGTACTTGGCTTGCACCTCGTGCACCGTCGCCTTGGCACGGGCCACCTCCTCCGCGCTTGCGCCCCAGGCCATGCCGCTATTGCCGACATAGCCCGTCAGGAAACGAGGCAGGAAACGCTCGTTGGGCAGGTAGACCACCGGGCAGCCGCACAGCAGCGCCTCGAAGCACAGCGTCGATTGCTCGTAGGTGTACATCACCTCGCTGCGCCGGAACAGCGCCGCCAATTCGTTCAGGCTGCGATGCGGCACGCGGAACGATATTTCCGTTGACTCCGCCGTGACCGGCAGCAGCTCGCCCCCTTCCTGTAGATAGCGGTTAAAGAAGAAGCAGGAGCCGCTGCGCTCCCCCTCTTTCACGCCATGGGCATTGAAAATGCGCGTATCGACGGGCGGCACATGCATGAGCGGCGCCGTCCAGCCCTTGGGCACGACGTCCACGCCGTGCGTGAACACCAAGTCCGTCGCCTGCAGATCGATCTTGGCGCCGGTGAGGATGCCCGGCGTATTCAGCAGGTAGCGGGCGACGTTGGCGAGGTTCAACGGATTGTCGGTAATCACTTCCGGATAGACGGCGATCGGCTGCCGCCCCGCTGCCGAATGGCGGCGCAGCACCGCTTCGGTCAGCACCGGCGTGCGCAACTGCGGGTTGACGACGCTGGTGATGACGTAAGCCTCTTCGCCGATCAGGTTCAGCGCGTGGCAAAGATAGTGCAGTACCCGCACCCCACCGGACGTCTCCCGATAAGCCGGTGCCCAGATATAGTAGGGCGCATTGAGTGGGGCATAGATCTGGCGTTGGGTCATGGATTCAGCCGCGCAAAAAGGTGGAAACGGAGTCGATGATGCGGGTTTGCTGAGCCTCGCTCAAGCCCACCCACATCGGCATGCGCACGAGGCGTGCGGCCAGGGTGGTGGTGTGATGCATGCTGCCGACAGCGCGGCCGATGCGCAGGCCCATCGGCGCCTCATGCAGCGGCATGTAATGGAAGACGGCATTGATGCCCTGCCCGTTCAGATGTTGCAGCAGCCCATCACGGCTGGGCACATCGTTCAGCAGCACATAGTAGATATGGCCATTGTGCCGCTGACCGGCCGGCAAGACGGGACGGCGCAGCAACCTGTCCCCTTCCAGGCTTGCAAACGCTTCATGGTAGCGGTGCCACAAACGGCAGCGCTCGGCGGTGACGCGCTCGGCGTCATCCAGTTGCGCACGCAGAAAGGCCGCATTCAATTCGCTGGGCAAATAGGAGGAGCCCAGCATCTGCCAAGTGTATTTATCCACCTCGCCGCGCAGGAAGCGGCGGCGGTCAGTGCCCTTCTGCCAGATGATCTCGGCATTCTCGATCAGCTTGGGATCGTTGACGAGGATCGCGCCGCCTTCGCCGCACTGGATATTCTTGGTTTCATGAAAACTCAGCGCGCCGATATGCCCCCAGTTGCCCAGGTGCCGGCCCGCATAGCCGGACATCAAACACTGCGCCGCATCTTCGACCACGTACAGGCCATGCTTTTCGGCGATGGCCATGATGGCCGGCATATCGCAGCCGACGCCGGCATAGTGCACCGGGGCGATGGCGCGCGTGCGCGGCGTGATGGCTGCTTCGATGGCCTGCTCATCCATATTCAGCGTATCGGCGCGCACGTCCACGAATACCGGCACGCCGCCGCGGAGCACGAAGGCATTGGCGGTGGACACAAAGGTGAACGAAGGCATGATCACCTCGTCGCCAGGCTGGATATCGATGAGGATGGCCGCCATTTCCAGGGCCGCTGTGCAGGAGTGCGTCAGCAAAGCCTTCGGCGCGCCGGTGATGCCCTCTATCCAGGCATTGCACTGCTTGGTGAAGGCGCCGTCACCGGACAGATGATTTTCCACATAGGCATGGGCGATGTTGTGCAGCTCGCGCCCGCTGACATAAGGCTTGTTGTACGGGATTTTTTCCATGATCTTTTCCAAGCGGG
>Ga0170475_100556199_pt1 | contig 13279 bp, 12 predicted proteins | sample Soicark_Litter_5_FD_111474 | JGI IMG/M metagenome (GOLD analysis project Ga0170475, IMG submission 111474) | Avena fatua rhizosphere microbial communities from Hopland, California, USA. Combined Assembly of 48 SPs | reverse complement strand
CTTGATTGCCCATGGCGATCGGCCGTTCATCGACAGCCGGGCCGATATGTATGGGGAGCGTTTCTGGGCCGCTTTCGACAGATCGTCCAGTTGAAGCCGGGTGCGCTGGAGGCCGCCCTGCGCGATTACGATGTCGCCTGGACGATTTTCCCGCCGGACGCGCCCGTGCTCCAGTTGTTGGATCGGGAACTGGGTTGGCGCCGGCTCATTGTCGATCCGGACGCCATCGTGCATGTGAGAGATAGCGCTTTGCCGCGATAAAACGTCGCAATCCGGAAAACGCTTGCGCTTCCTGTTGACGATACGACCCCCGGGGGCTACATCGCGCGCCTCCCGCTTCTCCGCGTTCGTCTTAAGGTCAGGCTAACGTGGAGGGCCTGTTGCCCAGGTGGCGGAATTGGTAGACGCGCAGGTTTCAGGTACCTGTGGCCGCAAGGTCGTGAAAGTTCGAGTCTTTTCCTGGGCACCAGCAAAATGAGCACCACGCAGTTCATGCCGAACGCCACCATCCACCTGCATCGGCATGATCTGCCGGATGGCCTGGACCTGGGTCCGGTCGTCGCGGTCGATACCGAGACGATGGGTCTCAATCCGCATCGCGACCGGCTTTGTCTGGTGCAGCTTTCGGGCGGGGACGGGCACGCGCATCTCGTGCAACTCGTGCCGGAACGGCTTGGCGGCCGGGGCTTCGAGTGCCCGAACCTGGCGCGAATGATGGCCAGCCCAGATGTGATGAAACTGATGCATTTCGCGCGTTTCGACGTGGCGGTCCTGCAACACAGCCTTGGGATCACGGTGGCGCCGGTTCGCTGCACGAAGATCGCGGCGAAACTGATACGGACCTTCACCGATCGCCACGGCCTCAAGGATTTATGTAAGGAGTTGCTGGGCGTCGATTTGTCGAAGCAGCAGCAGACCTCGGACTGGGGCGCCCTGGAACTGACGGCTGAGCAATGCGCGTACGCCGCGTCCGACGTGCTCTACCTCCACGCGCTATGGGCAAAACTGGAGGCGGTGCTGGTGCGGGAGAATCGCCTCGATCTGGCCGAGGCCTGTTTCGCCTTCCTGCCAGCGCGATGCAGACTCGATCTGCTTGGCTATGAGGATCCGGATATTTTCCATCATTGATGTCCGCGATCGAGAACGTGGCCTGATCGTTGCCATGATTACATGTGACATCGGTCAAGATGCTGGTAACCGTTTGCCGGGCTCGAATCGTTGACCAGCCGGAACGCCGTGGCCCATGGACTTCGCTTCGCAGCAACGGACGAACCCCACCCCGTGAGTCGCGCCGCCGCCATGATTTCCGAACCAGATCATCAAGATCTCGACGTCGCACGGGATGTGCTGGCGACCGAGGCCGCGGGTTTGCATGCTTTGTCCGCCACGCTTGGCGCGGAATTCTCGCTGGCGGTGGATTGCCTCGCGCGTGCCAGCGGCCGGATCGTGGTGTCCGGCATGGGTAAATCCGGCCTCGTGGCGCGGAAGATCGCCGCGACTTTGGCCTCGGTTGGCACGCCGGCGATGTTCGTGCATCCGGCCGAGGCCTCGCATGGCGACCTTGGCATGATCTTGCCGGGCGATGCCGTGCTGGCCCTGTCCAATTCCGGGGAAACGGCGGAACTGGCCGACATCGTGGATCACGTCCGGCGTTTTGGCCTGAAATTGGTGGCGATCACGGCGCGGGAGGGATCGGCGCTGTCCCTGGCGGCTGATGTGACCCTGCTGTTGCCTCCGGCGGCCGAGGCCTGTCCAATGGGTCTCGCGCCCACCACATCCACGACCATGCAGATGGCTCTTGGCGACGCTCTGGCGGTGGCGCTGTTGAAGCGGCGCGGCTTCACCGAGGCGGATTTCCGGCGTTTTCATCCCGGAGGCCGACTCGGCGCGCGACTGCGCCGGGTGCGAGAGGTCATGCACACCGGTGAGGCGGTGCCGCTCGCCGACAGCGACATGCCGATGGACCGCGCACTGGTGCTGATGACGGAGAAGCGCTTCGGATGTCTGGGGATCACGGGACCCGATGGGAAGCTCGCGGGTATCATCACCGACGGCGATTTGCGCCGCGCCATGGGGCCAGACCTGTTGACCAGGCCGGCGCATGAAATCATGACCCGCGCGCCGAGGACGATCGGTCCGGATGCTCTGGCGGCCGAGGCGCTGCATGACATGAACGCACACGAACGGCCAGTGACGGCATTATTCGTGGTCGGACAGGATGGCATTGTCGCGGGCATCCTCCATATTCACGATCTGTTGCGGGCAGGCGTGGCATGACATCGGCGCCCGTTCCACGAAGCCCGGTGACCAATGGACAATCATCGGGCGGCGCGGCTCAGCGAGGACCCATGACGACAGCGACCCCAGAAGCGGGACGAACCGGCGGATATCTGGCGGTCGAGAGCCGGCGGACGAATCGCCGCCTGCCCTCGCCTGGCGGACTCATGCGCCGGCGCTGGCTGATCAACGGCTCGAAGTTCTTGCTGCCCGCCGCTGCTCTGCTGTTGTTGTCATCGATCGCTCTGTGGCCGGAGTTCCACAATGTGAACGATAAGGCGCGCCTCTCGTTTTCCTCGATTCGCGCCAGTGTGGACGGCGCGAGAGTGACGAATGCGCATTACAACGGCGTGGACGAACGCGGGCGGCCGTATACGGTTACCGCCGGAACGGCGACGCAACGCGATGCGGAGCGTGTCGACCTGACGGTTCCGAACGCTGACATGACGCTGGAAAACGGCAGCTGGATCAACGTGAAGTCGAAACAGGGCGTTTATATGCGTAAGGCCGAGCAGCTCGACCTGTCCGAGGACGTGGTGCTGTATCGCGACGATGGCACGACGATGACAACCGCGAGCGCGACAGTCGAAATGAAAGCAGGCGCGGCGAGTGGTTCCGAGCCCACACATCTGGAAGGACCGTTTGGTAAAATCGACGCGAGCGGGTTCACGACCATCGACAAAGGCGCGGCGATTCAGTTTTGGGGGCCGGTGCACGTAGAACTGAACGGCGTGACGCAATGACCATTTCAGGCTTCACGAATGGGTTTCCGCATGGATGCGCCGTCGCGGTCCGTCATCATTTGGATGGCTGGGAGGGTCGCGTGAGACGGATCAAACTCATTCTTGCCACCGTGCTGACCGTCGCTGGGCCGGCGACCGCTTGTTGGGCGCAGGGCATCGACCTGACGCAGGGTGGACCGATCCAGATCACCGCTCAGGACGGGATTGAGTGGCGCCAGGCCGAGCAAATGGTCATCGCCAAGGGTGATGCCAAAGCGGTGCGGGGAACCGTGACCGTAACGGGTGATCGTCTGATTGCATGGTATCGGCGAAAGGGTGGATCGAGCGCCGCTCAGCCGGTGGCCGCCGGGTTGAACGGAGCGGCGGATAACGGCGATAACGAGGTTTTCCGAATGCGCGCGGAGGGTAATGTTCACATCTACACGCCGACCGATCAGGGCTGGGGCGACCAGGCGACCTATGACCTCGATCAGACGGTGCTGGTGATGACCGGACAGGCTCTGAAACTCACGAGCCCCAGCAACACCCTGACTGCCCGAGACACGCTGGAATACTGGTCGCAGAAACACATGGCCGTGGCGCGGGGTGACGCCGTGGTGGTGACCAACGACGCACGTCGCATCTCCGCCGATACCTTGGTGGCTTACACCGTGGACACGCCTCAGACCGGACCATCTGCCGCCGCGCCGGCTGCCGGGGCACGGCCCACGGCTGCCCAGTCCGGTGATTCGATGGCGGCTCTTGCTGGGCGGCTGGACCATGTTGAGGCATTCAGTAATGTCTCCATTCGAACGATCACCGACATCGTGACCGGGGATCGCGCGATTTACGTGCCAGATACCGGGATCGCCCATCTGGGTGGGCATGTCCGGATCTCCCGGGGTTTGAACCAGGTCAACGGCTCGGAAGCCGTGGTCAACATGAAGACTGGCGTCGCGACGCTGCTGGCGGGGGACAGTGGGCGAGTCAGCGGTCTCGTGGTGCCGAACGATCAGTCCACTCCTCCGCCCGGCGGCGCGCCCCAGAATACCCCGACCCAGACCAACCCCACCCAGATCAGCCCGAGCCGGGACAAGGCAAAGCCAGGGGGCACTCCATGACGATCGCGCCAATTTCTTCGCCGCCTCGGGGTAGTAGTGGCCGGGAGCCCCAAACCCGGGAACCTCGCGTGCCGCTGAAGGTGCTGCATGGCGGCGGCGGGCTGATCGCGCGCGGTGTCGGAAAGACTTACCGCCGGCGGCCCGTCGTGCGGAACGTCTCGGTGTCGCTCAATCGGGGTGAAGCGGTCGGTCTTTTGGGGCCGAACGGCGCCGGGAAAACGACCACTTTCTATATGATCGTCGGTTTGGTTTCTCCGGACACCGGCTCCATCCATTTGGACGGCGCGGACATCACCACCCTGCCAATGTATCGACGCGCCCGCCTGGGCATCGGTTACCTGCCGCAGGAGGCCAGCGTCTTTCGCGGTCTGAACGTCGAGCAGAACGTGATGGCGGCGCTGGAGGTCATCGAACCCGATCTGGCGACCCGCCGCCTGATGCTTGATGAATTATTGGGCGAATTCGGCATCGGTCATCTGCGCCGCACCCCGGCTCTGGCTCTGTCGGGCGGCGAACGTCGCCGGGTGGAGATCGCTCGGGCGCTGGCCACGCAACCCGCTTATATTTTACTGGACGAACCGCTCGCGGGCATCGACCCCATCGCTGTCGGCGAAATCCGCGACCTCGTGAAACATCTGAAAGACCGCGGGATCGGCGTGCTGATCACCGATCACAACGTGCGCGAGACGCTGGAGATTATCGACCGCGCCTACATCATGCATGACGGGCAGGTTCTGATGGAAGGCACGCCGAGTGAGGTCGTGGCCAATCAGGATGTGCGCCGGGTTTATCTGGGCGAGCGGTTTAGCTTGTAGCGATCCTCCACCGCGGGGAAACGCCGCGCGGTCGGGCGGCAGGCGCCCGTGAGGTCGGTCGCCGATGTGGCGGAGCCGGTGAAAATGCGGACATCTACCGGCGGGTAAGCCACTGTCCCAAAGTTAGCACGCTTCTTGCATGCAACATTCGCCGAAACCGGTTGACCGAGGCGGCCCAGGACCGTTAATCGCCTGATCATGGCGCTCGGCCCCCGATTAGACCTTAGACAAAGCCAGACGCTGGTCATGACGCCGCAACTGCGTCAGGCCATACAGTTGCTGCAATATTCCAACGTTGAGGTTACGACGTTCGTCGAGCAGCTGGAACGCAATCCGCTGCTGGAACGCGATGAGGCAGCCGATGCACCGATTGGCGAGCGGGCAGCACTGGATCAGGTCGGTTCGCACACCGATGGGCCGGCCGACTCTTCGGACGCCGCGCGTGCCGACAGCTTGCCTTCTGAGTCCGCCAGCCCGTTGGATAGCGTCCATGCCGAGGATTACGACCCCGGCGGCCCGGCCGACGGCGGTCCGACCATGGGATCGTTCGAGGGTCGCGGCGGAAATCTGTCGTTCTCGGGCGACGATCGCACGATCGAAGACATGGCCGACGAACGCCCGCCGTTGCGCGATCATCTGGGCGAGCAACTGCGCCTGAGTTTCGCCGACCCCGTGGATCGGATGATCGGCGCGCATTTGATCGCTCTGTTGTGCCCGGCGGGCCGGCTGACCGCCGATCCAGCGGCGATCGCGCAGGCAATGGCATTGCCTCTCGCGCGCGTCGAAGCGGTGCGGCACGTCATGATGCGGTTCGATCCGACCGGATTGTTCGCCCGCGATCTGAGGGAATGTCTCGCGGCGCAACTCGAGGATAAGAACCGGCTCGATCCGGCAATGCAGACACTGCTGGATAATCTGGAGCTGCTGGCACGCCGGGATATGCGGGGGCTGATGTCGCGCTGCGGTGTCGATGCCGAGGATCTCGCGGATATGATCACCGAGATCCGCGCGCTCGATCCGAAACCCGGCGCCTCGTTCGATGCCGAGCCGGTTCGGGCGATTATTCCAGATCTTCTGATGCGGGCGGCGCCGGGCGATACATGGCTGATAGAGTTGAATCCCGACACGATGCCGCGCGTGCTGGTAAACGAAGGATTTCATGCTCGGATCGCGCCCCGGGCGAACAAGGCGGACCGCGTGTTCCTGGCCGATCAGCTCGCCAGCGCGAACTGGCTGGTGCGGTCGCTGCAGCAACGCGCTCAGACGATCCTGAAGGTCGCCGCGGAAATCATGCGATTGCAGGATGGGTTCTTGCGTCAGGGTGTCGCCCATTTGCGGCCGCTGATCCTGCGCGACATCGCGACCGCGGTGGAAATGCATGAAAGTACCGTCAGCCGGGTGACGTCGAACAAATACATCGCGACCCCGCGTGGAATTTTTGAACTTAAGTATTTCTTTACTACTTCCATCGGCGCGGTGAATGGCGGTGAAAGTCATAGCTCGGAAGCGGTGCGGCATCGCATTCGTCAACTGATCGGCGCCGAGGCGTCGGACGGTATTCTGTCCGATGACCAGATTGTCACCATTTTACGTCGAGAAGGTGTGGACATCGCACGCCGAACAGTCGCTAAATACCGGGAGGCGATGCACATCCCGAACTCCGTGGGTCGCCGGCGGGTCAAGGCGGTACCCGCCTGAGCGCTGATTGTTCCTTGGACAGGATCGATATCGCGCTATAGGTCGTGTATCCCGTCCAATCGTTGGATCGGAGGCCAGGTGTGGTGCCGTCAGGTTCGCTCCGATGGTTCGGCCCAGGAGGTTCACTCCGGGGTAATTCGGTAGGACACTGACACATGCAAATCACGGTTTCCGGTAAACAGGTGGAACTCTCCGACGCGCTGCGTGAGCGCGTGTCGACCGAGTTGACTGGGATCACCGGCAAGTATTTCGAGCATGCCCAGGATGCGCGAATAACGTTCATGCGATCGAAGGTGGGGTTTCACTGCGACATTAATCTGCATGCGGGACGCGGGCTGACCTTGCGCGGCGAAGCCGAGGGCAACGACGCCTACACCGCGTTCGGTAAGGCCGCTGAACACGTTGGAAAACGGCTGCGACGTTACCGCCGCCGGGTCAGTGACCATGCGCGCGACGAAGCGCAGCGGACGCGGCCCGATTCAGCGCGGCAGATCATTCTGGCCGCGGAGGCGGAGGATCATGAAGAGCCCGAGACAACCAATCACGTCGCGCCCGCCGTAATCGCCGAAACAACGACCGTCATCGCGCATTTGTCGGTCGGCGAAGCGGTGATGCGGATGGAGCTTTCGGATCACCCTGTGCTGATGTTCCGCGATATGAATTCCGGTGTGCTGAACGTGGTTTACCGGCGAACGGACGGGAATATCGGCTGGATCGATCCAGGGGAATGAGCGCCTGAATGAATAACTGGAGAACGCCGCGGATGATTGCTCCGGGCGTTTTCGTTTGTTGACCGGACTGGTTGGACACAATTGGCTGTGAGGAGCGGTGGTGCTCCTGGGCCATATCTCGCGCTGTCCCAAACCCGGCGTTCATGTCAGGATCAGCATGGCGCGGAGCGGGGAGGGCCGGACAGGGATCGCCAATGGCCGGTTGCTGGCTTTGGTGTCGCAGAGCTTCGATGTGTTCGTGACGGGGGATCGCAATCTCTCGTTTCAACAGAACCTGCCTTCGTTCTCGATTGCCGTCGTCGTTTTGCGTGCGACGTCCAACCGGCTCGGGCCACCGCGAACGGCCAGAGCAGCCGCACCCTTCCCTCTGCCGCTGATTCAACTAAACTCCCGACAAAAGACGACCCAGGGAGCAACAACAATGAAGCGCAGTCTCGTGCCGTGCCTGCTGGCCGCCGGTCTTTTCGCCGGCCTCTCCATCCATCCCACGCTCGCCGAAAAGAAATACGGTCCCGGCGTCACCGACACCGAAATCAAGATCGGCAACACTAATCCATACAGCGGCAATGCCTCGGCCTACGGCGGCAACGGCCGGGCCGAGGCGGCGTATTATCGTTACATCAACGATCAGGGCGGCATCAACGGCCGCAAGATCGTGTTCATTTCGCTCGATGACGGGTACAGCCCACCGAAGACCGTCGAACTGACCCGCCAGCTCGTCGAGCGCGACCAGGTGCTGGCCGACGCCGCGCCTCTGGGAACCGCGCCCAACATCGCCATCCAGAAATACCTCAACCAAAAGAAGGTCCCGACGCTGTTCGTCGGTTCCGGCGCCTCGCGCTGGGACGACCCCGAGCACTTCCCCTGGACGATCGGCTTCAATCCCAGCTACCACGCGGAGGGCTATCTTTATGCGAAGGACATGCTCGCGACGGTGAAAGACCCGCGGGTGGCGATCCTCCGGCAAAACGACGATCTCGGCGAGGACTATCTGGGTGGATTCCTGGAAGGACTCGGTAAGGAAAACGAAAAACTCATCGTCGGCAGCGTCACCTATGAAGTGACCGACGCGACGATCGATTCGCAGATGCTGCAACTCCGGCGCACCGACGCGAACGTGTTCATCAATATCACGACGCCGAAATTCGGCGCGCAGGCGATCAAGAAGGCGTTCGAGATCGGCTGGAAGCCGAAACATTATCTGGTGAACGTCGCCGCGTCGGTCGGCGCGGTCATGAAGCCCGCCGGTCTGGAAGCCAGCCAGGGCGTGATCACCGCCGATTACAAAAAGGATCCGACCGATCCGCGCTGGTTCGACGATCCCGAGTATAAGGAATGGAAGGCCTGGCTGGACAAATACATCCCCAACGCCAACCCCTCCGATGCGTCCAACGTCACCGGTTGGGCTGCTGGCCATCTGGTCGTGGAAACGTTACGCAAGTGCGGCGACGATCTGACGCGCGAGAACGTGATGCGCCAGGCCGCGAACTTCCAGAACTATCGCATTCCGATGCTGGTGCCGGGTCTGCTGATCAACACATCGCCAAAGGACTACGAGCCGATGAAATCAATGCACTTCGCGCGTTTCGAGGGTGACCATTGGGCGCCGTTCGGCGAACTGAAGTCGTTCGAGAAGGCGAAGTAGGAAAGCGAATCGGCGGTTCGTAGCGATCGGCGGCGAACCGCTGCGACTGGGCAAATGGTTGCCGCATGGCGTCGTCATATCGCCAGGACACCCCACGGTAGATGTCGTGCCGTATGAAATGATTTAAGAATCACCACGAAGGCACGAACCTCACGAAGAGGAATATTAAAAAAATAACTGCCCTTGCATGCTTCGTGTCCTTCGTGCCTTCGTGGTGGAAATAGCTGAATACAATCCATAGATCGGCAGCCGCTGGTCGTACGTTCGTCACGCCACGGATCGCACATGGCGCTACCGCGTGGAACATCCTATCACGGCCACTTCACCTCGGGCGGCAAACTCATCAGAATTGCCTCGACATTCCCCCCGGTCTTCAGCCCGAACAGCGTTCCCCGATCGTGGATCAGGTTGAACTCGACATAGCGCCCGCGGCGAACCAACTGGTGTTCTCTCTCGGCCGCCGTCCAGGTCTCGTGCATCCTGCGCCGCACGATGGCCGTGAATGCTTCCAGGAATGCCTCCCCCACGTCGCGCACGAACGCGAAATCCCGCACCACGTCGCCGGTGCGATGCCGGTCGAAGAAAATTCCCCCGGCCCCGCGCGGTTCGTTCCGATGCGGCAGGAAGAAGTATCGGTCGCACCATTCCTTGAACGCCGGATAGTACGCCGGATCGTGCCGGTCGCAGGCGGCCCGGAATGCGGCATGAAACGAGGCCGCGTCCTCCATTGCCTCGGACGAGTCGAGTCGCATGGGCGTCAGGTCGCCGCCGCCACCGAACCAACCCTCGGTCGTGACCAGCATCCGCGTGTTGAAATGCGCCGCCGGGACACGCGGGTTGCGCATGTGCGCGACCAGACTGATGCCGGCGGCCCAGAACCGCGGGTCCTCGTCGGCCCCAGGGATCTGCGCGCGGAACTCTGGGCTGAACTCGCCCCATACCGTCGAGACATTGACGCCGACTTTCTCGAACACCTGTCCATGCATGAGACTCATCACGCCACCGCCGCCGTCTGACCCATCGGTGTCGCGAGCCCAGGACTTGCGCTGAAAACGACCTGGATTCGAACCACCGTCGTCCTCGATGGCCTCGAACGCGGCGCAAAGACGGTCACGCAAGGCCTCGAACCAGAGGCGCGCTGGCTCCTGTAACGACCGATGCGCGGCGTTTGTCGTGGTTTCGTGCGGTTTCAGGGTCATAGGGGCTTGTTCCCAAAGGCCAGTGAGAGTACGCCCGCTGAGTGAACCGGCCCAGTGGTCGTTTCGGTGAGTCGTCTTCCAGGGGCAAACCCTTGGACCGAGGCCGAAATCGGCGGCGTGGGTATGTTGCGGGGGATAACGGGCACCTCTAAATTGCCCTCACTCTGAACGGGCCGTCCAGGGCGAATGGTCCGCGGTCAGTCATGCGCGTATGGCCGGTGCCTCTGGCACGGCCCGGTGCATGGTTGGCCGATACTGGATCAATGACGGTTCCGGTCAGGATCGACCGGGGAATACGAGGGGAATATGGCTGAATCGTCCGCCTCAACAGCCCATGGGGGCAGCCACGGCCATCCGGCGGATGGCACCAAGCGGGACACGCTTGAATTGATCGCCGGCGCTGGCGCCGCGATGCTGGCGGGAGGCATCGGCTGGGCCTTGATCGGCTCGATGAACCCGTCAAAGGACGTGTTGGCGGTGTCCTCGGTCGAGATCGATCTGGCGCCGATCCCGACCGGCCAGGGCATCACGGTGATGTGGCAGGGTAAGCCGATCTTCGTGCGCCATCGCACCGATAAGGAAATCGCCGAAGCCCGCGACGTGAAATTGTCGGAGCTGCCGGATCCGCAGACGGATAAGTCGCGGGTCAAGGCGGGACACGATCAATGGATCGTGCTGATCGGCATTTGCACGCATCTTGGCTGCATCCCGCTAGGCAACAAGCCGACTGATATGCGCGGTGAGTGGGGCGGCTGGTTCTGCCCGTGCCACGGCAGCCAGTACGACACCTCGGGCCGCATCCGGAAAGGCCCGGCGCCGCTGGACCTCGCGGTTCCGCCTTACGCGTTCGAGTCCGACACGCGCATCAAAATCGGCTGAACGAAGCCGTAACGTTCAAAGCCAAGACCCATCAGGGAAACCGTCATGGCAGGTCTGCACAAAAGCGATATTCCGAATCCGGTGCTGAACTGGATCGACTCCCGGTTGCCCATCATCACGATGATGCAGAAAGAGTACGGCGTTTTTCCGACGCCGCGGAATTTCAACTATTTCTGGAATTTTGGCGCGCTCGCGATGGTCACGCTGGTCGTGATGATCCTGACCGGCATTTTCCTGGCGATGCACTATCAGCCGAACACCACGCTGGCGTTCGACAGCGTGCAGCACATCATGCGCGACGTGAATTATGGATGGCTGATCCGCTACGTTCACCAGAACGGCGCGTCGATGTTCTTCATCGTGACGTACATTCATATTTTCCGTGGTATCTACTACGGGTCGTACAAAGCGCCGCGTGAACTCCTGTGGATCCTCGGCGTGGTCATCTTGCTGCTTATGATGGCCACCGCGTTCATGGGTTACGTACTGCCGTGGGGCCAGATGTCGTACTGGGGCGCCACCGTCATCACCAACCTGTTCTCCGCCTTCCCCGGCGTCGGCAAATACATCGTCACCCTGTTGTGGGGCGGCTTCAGCGTCGATCAACCGACACTCAACCGGTTCTTCTCGCTGCATTACCTGCTGCCGTTCGTGCTGGTCGGCGTGGTCTTCCTGCACGTCGCCGCGTTGCACATCGTGGGTTCCAACAACCCGCTTGGCATCGAGCCGAGGGGACCGCAGGATACCCTGCCCTTCCATCCCTACTACACGGCCAAGGACAGCGTCGGCGTCTGCGTGTTCCTGATCGTTTGGGGAGCGTTCGTATTCTTCGCGCCGAACTTCCTCGGCGACCCGAACAACTTCATCGAAGCCAACCCGCTGCAAACGCCCGCCGACATCGTGCCGGAGTGGTACTTCCTGCCGTACTACGCGATCCTACGCTCGGTGCCGAACAAGCTGCTCGGCGTCTGCATGATGTTCGCATCTCTGCTGGTGCTGCTGATCCTGCCCTGGCTCGATACGTCCCGCGTCCGCAGTGCGCGGTTCCGGCCGACCTATAAGTGGTTCATCTTCCTCTGGGTCGTGTCGTTCATCGTCCTCGGCGTCTGCGGCGCGCACAAGCCGGAAGGCGTCTGGGTGATCCTGAGCCGCGTCGCGACCCTTTATTACTTCGCCCACTTTCTGGTGATCACGCCGATCCTCGGCAAGCTGGAGCGACCGCTGCCGCTGCCCGAGAGCATCACGCAGTCAGTCACCGGCCGCCCGCTGGAGAGCCACTGATGCGCAACTCTCGTTCTTTGCTCGCTCCCGTGTTTGCCGTCGCCATGACGGTGGCGGGGCTGTTCGCGATCCCGGGTGGAGCCGCCGCCGAGGACGCGCCGAAGCCGCCCGGACAGAAATGGAGCTTCGACGGCATCTTCGGCACGCCAAACCTGGCCTCCGCGCAACGCGGCTTTCAGGTCTACTCCGAGGTTTGCTCCACCTGTCACGCGATGCACCTGCTGCACTACCGGGACCTGACCGGGCTTGGTCTGAATGAGGCGGAGGTCAAGGCGATCGCTTCGACGTTCACGGTGCCGCAGGGACTGGATGATCAAGGCGTGCCCAAGGACGGTCCAGGGACGCCGGCCAATCAATTCCGCTCGCCGTTTCCGAATGAGAAGGCGGCGCGTGCGGCCAATAACGGCGCCTATCCGCCCGATCTGTCTCTGATCATCAATGCGCGCGAGGATGGCGCGGATTACGTCTATGGCGTGCTGACCGGCTACGCGGAAGCGCCGAGCGGGTTCACCATGCAAGAGGGTATGAATTACAACCGGGTGTTTCCAGGCCATCAGATCGCGATGCCGAAACCACTGGATGACGGACGGGTCACTTATAGCGACGGAACGCCGACAACCGTCGATCAGATGGCGCGCGACGTCGTCACCTTCCTGCATTGGGCCTCCAACCCGGAAGAAGCCGAGCGAAAGGCGATGGGCGTGCGCGTGATCCTGTTTCTGATCCTGCTGGCCGGCGTGACCTATGCGGTGAAGCGCAAGGTCTGGTCGGATGTTCATTAGGCGGAGGATCGTCGGCCACGGCCGCCGGCATGCCTGACGGTGCCGCGACGACTGAGCCGGTGATTGGCATCATTGGCGGCTCGGGCCTGTACGACATCGACGGGCTTGAGGAGAAGACGTGGAAACGGG